>Ga0210377_10000306_pt1 | contig 46122 bp, 33 predicted proteins | sample PLM4_65_b1redo_FD_155480 | JGI IMG/M metagenome (GOLD analysis project Ga0210377, IMG submission 155480) | Groundwater sediment microbial communities from an aquifer in East River, Colorado, USA - PLM4_65_b1 redo | ecosystem: Environmental > Terrestrial > Soil > Riparian zone | place: USA: East...
ATATCCCGCGTCGCTCGACTACCTGCGCTCGTTCAGCAACACGATCGCGGGCGGCACGTCCGAGATCCAGCGCAACATCATCGCGCAGCGCGTGCTGGGGCTACCGCGCGGCTGACGCTGCGGCGGGTCCTCCGGGCTGGGGATCGACGTCGGCCATCGTGCGGTAGAGGCGCGCGATCACCGGCGCCACTTGCCGGCGTCGCAGTGGCACGGGACCGGAGTAGTAGTAGGGAATCGTCGACCACGGCGCCGGGCTCGCCGCGACGAGCGCATCCACCAGCCGGAAGACGGGCGGATACGAGATCCGCGGCTGGTCCACGCCCGACGTCAGCACCAACCAGTCGCCGGCTCGCAGATGCGACTCGCCGGGGATCACGGCACGCCAGCCGGCGCGCTCGCCGTAGAATTGCATCTCCCAATGGCCGGTGTACCAGATGCTCGCGCGCTCGCTCGGGGCGCCGAGCTGCGACAAGCGCTGCGCGACGCGATCGACGAGCGCTCGGCGCGCGCGCGCGTCGGCGAGGTTGCTGGTGAAATAGAGCGCTCCGAGCGCAAGGCCGAACACCGTCGCGACCCACACACCGGCTCGCGCGTCCCGCTCGTTCTGGCGGCGCGAGGCCGCGCGCGCGGCGAGCAGCGTCGCGGCGATCGCGAGGCCGATCATGCGGCGCACAGCGGGGTAGGGTGAGATCACGAAGAAGCTCACGATCTCGAGCGACAGCCAGGCCGCCAGGACACGATCGGCGCGCGGATCCGTGACGTCCGGCATCCGCAGCAGTCGAGCCGCGGCGAAGAGGATGCAGCCCGCGACCCACAGACCCAGCGGCGCGAACTGCAGGATCTCCGGATTGTCGGTGGCGAGCCGCGTGAAAAAGGAGCTCGCGTCGAAGGCCGGCGACCACGGAAACGCGGCTACGGAAACGAAGGCGAGTGCCGCCACGAGTGCCGCACCGGAGACGACGAGGCAGCGAACGCCGAGTCCAACGAGCGCGAGCAGCGCGGGGTAGAGCGCGATTCCCCCCAGGAGCGAGAGCAGGCTCAGCGTCCAGTAGAGCGCGGCGCTGCCGGGCATCTCCTCGTTCGCGCGCGAGACCTCGGCCAGGTAGTCGACTGCGCGCAAGCGTTCGATGCCCGCCAAAAAATGCGATTGCTCGTAGCGCGCGACGAGCAGCGTCTCCCAGCCGACGAACAACCCGGCCGCCACGAGCACGGCGATCGCGCCCTCGCGCGGCCGTCGATGGAGCGCGGCGTAGACGACCGCGAGAACGAGATAGACGACCGCGGAGTACTTGGTCTGCATCGCGAGGCCGAGCACGAGGCCGGCGCCGAGCGCGCGGCTCGCGCGCTTGCGCTCGCACGCGCGCACGCAGAGCGCGAAGCCCAGCAGACCCAGCGCGACCGCCGGCACGTCGAGCATGAGATTGAAGCCGGGCAGCAGGCTCGGCCCCAGCGCGACCGCCCAGAGCACGGGCGTGGCGAACGGCTGCGCGAAGCGCTGGAGCAGGAAGCCGAGCGACCCGGTGAGTGCGAGCGCGAAGGGCAGCAGCGAGAGCTTCCACGCGAGCGGCGAGTCGCCCAGCAGTGTCATCGCGCCCGCGAGCCAATAAGGCAGCACCGCAGGCACGGTGCCGAAGCGCATCGCCGGCTCGGGAGCGTCATACCAGTAGAGCTCGAAGCCGTAGGGGTCGCCCGGCTGCGCCTGGATCTGGCGCGCGAACGCGACGTAGACCGGATCGTCGATCACGAGCGGCTTCGACGCGTTTGCCGCCGTGAGCACGATCGCGCACAGCAGCGCTGCGGTCCACCAGCGTGGCGGGTGTCGTTGACCGGAAGTCTCGCGCGGGCCTCTCACGTCCCGAAGGATGCGCCATGACACCCTCGCCGGGGAGGGCCAGCCTGCCCCCGCGCGGGCGGGCGAATCGGGGCTGCCACGGGAGCTCCCAGCCATCCCAGGAGCGGACGCAGGCTCCCGGCCCGACAGCGGGCGGCTCGACTGCGTGAGGCCCACGCACGACTCGCGCGCAAGATCCTCCTTTGTCACACTGCGGCCCATCGTGGACGCCGGACCCCTCCCGGAGCCCGCCGATTTCATCGCGGATACGCGCGTCGAACCGGCCGGCGGCGGGCTCTACCACTGTGATCTCTCGGATCGCTGGAACGCCTCGGTGTATCCATTCGGCGGGATCGCGTGCGCCGTCGCCCTGCGGGCCGCGCAAGCGGAGCTCGGGCCTTCTCCGCAGCGTCTGCGCACGACGACCACCGTCTTCATCTCGCCCGTTCCGGTGGGGCGGATCGAGATCCAGGTGCAGCGGCTGCGCATCGGCAAGAGCATGTCGCAGCTCCAGGTGACGGCCCGCGCGGCGGGCAGCAGCGAGGGCGGGCTCACGCTGCTCGCCGCCTATGGTCAGGAGCGCGAAGGCTTCACGTTCGTCGACAGCGAGCCGCCCGAGGCGCCGCCGCCCGATCAGTGCTCGCCTCCCGCGGATCCGCCACCGGGATTCCAGCGCTGGCGCTCGAGCTTCTTCGAGCAGATGGAGTCGAGGCCGGTGCGCATGAACCCGCCCTGGCAGAGCGACTGGACGGGTGGACGCGCCGAGGCCGTGCGCTGGCTGCGCTTCCGGCGTGCACCGCGGCTCGCGGACGGCACGCTCGACCCGCTCGCGCTCGTCGCGGTCTCCGACACCATGCCCCCTGCGATCGGCCAGAAGCTGGGCCCCGGATACCCGTTCTTCTTTGCGCCGAGCTGCGACCTCACCGTGCATTTCTTCGAGTCGACCCGAGAAGACTGGTTGTTGGTGCGCAGCCGCTGCCGGCATGCGGGCGAGGGCTATGCCTCGGCCGACTGCGAGATCTGGAGCCGCGACCGGCGCCTGCTCGTCTACGCGACACAGACCATGTATCTACGCTTCGAGGTTCCGACGGGCTGACGAGCCGCTGCTTGCGCCGCGCCAGCAGCGCGCGGACGACCGATGCCGGCAGGCGGGCGAGAACCTCGTGGAGAACGCCGCCAGAACGCGAGCCTGCGCGCGTCGAGCCGAGAAGGTGCCAGGGGTTCGGGAGGCGTTCGATCTGCTGCGCGTAGATGCCCCAGGCATCCGCATCAACAGGTGAACACACGATGAACGATCGGGCCGTCGCGCTTCTCGTAGTGGGTTCGGTGGCAGCCGCCAGTGCGATTCTCATGCGAGATGTTGGTGGCATGCGCGCGGCGCTCGCGGACGCGAGGCACGAGTGGAGCCGTCTGTCACTTTCTGCGCGAACGACTCTGTCGTTTCTATTCGCGCTCTATTCCGTCTCGCACGCAATTCAATGGCGTTGGGTTCTTCTGACGCAGGGCGTCGCGAGTGTCGTCGGGCTGGTTGTCTCGGCCGTTCTCCCCTGGTTGGTCAGCGTGCTCGTGTTTTTCGGCTCCGGTGGATGGCGCACGCCCCTGGGCGCGGCGGTCAATCCCGGTCCCGCAATCCGCAAGCAGCCGATGATCGCGTGCGTCGCCTTCTCGGTGTCGGTTTCCGTCGTCTGGGCACTTTGGCGTTCGAACGGGAATCCGCTGATCATCGACGAGGCGCTTCTTCTCTTCCAGGCGAAGCTGCTTCAGCACTCGACTCTGGCGCTCAGCGTTCCAGAGTCGTGGGAACCGTTCTTCGCTGTGAAGCAGGCGGTGGTCGCGCATGGGAGGGTGTATTCCCAATACCCGCCCGGGTGGCCCGCCATGCTTGCCGCGTGGTCGACGGTCGCGCCGACGTGGCTCTTGGGGCCGGCGCTCGTGGGCGCCCTGGTTCTGTCGACGCTGCAAGTCGGTCGGTGCCTGTACGGCGCGGCGGTTGGGATGATCGCAGCGGGCCTCGTGGCGACCAGCGCGTCCTTGCTCTACTGGGGCGCGTCGCTCATGTCCGACCTGCCGACGGCGTGCTTGATCGCAGCGTCGGCTGCAGCGCTGGGGGCGAGCGTACGCGGCCCCGGCCGAACACGCTCGGTGCTCCTCGCAGTGCTGTCGGGCGCGTTCCTTGGCCTCACCTTCGCGGCTCGCCCGCTGACGGCACTTTCCGCCGCACCGCTCGTGCTCGTCGTCGCGATACTGACCAACCCCGGGGTCGCGGGTCGCCGTCCTCGCTTCGCGACGAGTATTGCGCTCATGTTCGTTGGTGCACTCCCAATGTTGGTCGGACTCCTGGCCTACAACCATGCCACGAATGGCGATGCGCTGGTTTTTGGATACGCACGAGCCAATGGCGGCCTCCACAGTCTCGGTTTCGGCCTTCGCGGATTCATCGAGTATACCGACGCTGGGCGTGCGACACCGTCAGTCGAGTTGTTCACCCTTCGCGATTCGTTGCTCGCCACGGGGCGCCAATTTGCCGCGTTCAATCAGTCGTTGCTTGGCGGGTTCTTCCTGCCGGTCTTTTCGGCCGCGGTGATCCGACGGACGATGCCTCGCAACGCCTGGCTTCTGGTGGCCGCGGCGGCGGTCCTGCCGCTCGTGCATCTGATGTGGTTCTTCACCGACACACGCTACTACTTGCCGCTGGTCCCGTTTCTCGCGGTGGTGGTGGCCGCTGGAATCGGCAGATCGTTGGACGTCACGGCTCCTGCCTTCCGAAAGGTCGCGGCCGTGCTGATCCTGTGCAATCTCGCTTTGATGGTCAGCGGGATGATTCTCGATGGTTTCTGGAGCAATCCGCTGCTTCGTACGCGTGCGGCGGTGAGGCAGCACGCGGCGCTCGACGCGCGACGGCGCGCTGGCGATTCGACGGTTGTTTTCGTGTTTGATCCGGGCACTCAGGATCTGAATCTGTGGCGGCTCTACCCGCTCAATGCAGATCACGATGCTCGTCGTCCCATCATGGTCGTGCGAGATCTCGGTAGGGCAAACGATGATTTGTTGAGAGATCTTCGCGGTTGGTCTGTAGCGTGCATCGATGCTGCGCGACCCGAGATGATTCGCATGATTTCGCCCGGGCAGCCACCGACGTGCCGCTCGACGCCGTGAATCTGCAGGATTTCAGCGAGCCTCAGCCCCGTCCTTCGTGGGAGGCACTCGAAAGATCGTACAGATGAACCTCGCTGCCACCCCACCGGCCCGGCTTGCGCAACGAGAGCGTGCGCGTACCGAGGCTGTCGAGCCGATCGAGAATCATTTGTCGCGCGTCGTTGCCGCCGGTGGAGTGGGATAGCAGGATCCACACCCGCGGTCGCCCGGCGAGAATCGCGAGATCGTCGCGTACGTCCTCTGGCTTCTCGGTCGTGAAGAAGCTCGTATAGCCCATCACCAGCGTGCTATAGCCGTCGCGCTCGAACACCCGCGGGCGCCCGTCGGCATAGGCTCTCTTCAGCTCCGGATTCACGTAGTCGGCGGGATCGAATGCATCATTGAAGCCGTAGCGCGCGGCATAGTACTTGAACGGGTACGCCGCGAGATGAAATATGTAGATCACATCCGAGGGCTGCTCGTGGCTCTTGATGAATTCGAGAACCGGCTTGATCTCCTGGACCTGCCGTGGAGCGGCGAGCAACTCCAGTGCCCCGTACGTGGGCCACGCGAGGAACACTGCCACCGCCGCCGCCGCCAGAATCCGCGAGCGCGCGCTCAACCACACGACGACAGCTCCCGCGCCGCCGCCGACGAGCATGACTACCAGCGGCGCGAGAAACATCAGCAGGCGTTCGAACGCCGGGTAAATGCTCTTCATCGACGCAAACAGCATGACCGCCGTAGCGGCGGCCATGACGACAACGAGCGAACGATCACGGATCGCCAATCGAAGCGCACCCACGACAGCGAGCAGGGCCGTGAGGAGGCCCCACGGCGTGAGCGCGAGATAGCTGAGATAGGGCAGGGCGAACGACTCGACGATCCAGTCGAGCGCGAACGGACCAGGCAGGAAGCTCCGCCGCCAGAAGTGCGTCAGGAATTCGTTCGAGACGAGGTGGCGCAGGTGGATCGCCCAGCACGCAGCGAAGCTAGCGGCCCACAGAGGCCCCGCGCCCAGCAACGCCGCAAGGCGCCGGCGATCCCCGCTTGCGACACAGGCCGTCACTCCGGCCACGCCGATGCCCGCCAACACGAATACCGATGGATGGGAAAGCCAGACGGCCGTAGCTCCGGCGAATCCGAGCATTGCCGTCGCGCGCACGCTCGGAGCGCGCGCGGCGAAACGCGTCCAACCGAGCAGTAGCCAGACGGTAACGGCGACGTCGACGGAATACGGCTTGGCCTCCGTCGCGAAGTAGACCACGGGAGCCGAGAGCGCGAACAGGCCGCTCGCGAGCACGGCCGTCACCGCATCCAGGCGATCGAGCGCCAGGCGACGGAAACCGAACAGCGCACCCATGCCGGCGATCAACGGAACGAGACGCAGCGCTCGCTCCGAGTCTCCGAAAAGCGAGACCATGAGCTTCTGCAACAGCAGAAAGCCGGCTGGTGCGCCCTGTTGATAGTCGAGCGGTTCGAGGAGAGCGCTGGGGGAGCGACCCAGGATGTTGAGAGCGAGGAGAGATTCGTCGAGCCAAAGGGATCGGTCGCGTAGCAGCTCCACGAGCAGCAACGCGATACCCGCAAGCACGAGCCCGAGCGAAAAACGCGCCGCGAAGCGGCCCGTCATCAACGGTTCGACCGGGCGCATTGGCTCAGCGGAGTCGCGGCCGAGTCGATCGCTTCGGCGCACGCTGCCGACCTCATCGAAAAACACGACATCCATCGAACCGGGGACGCGCCGGTCGCCTTCGCGGATCATCGCTTCAAGCGGGCATCATACGTCCGGGTCGGGGCGTTCCGTCAACTCCCTCGCGTAGCGAGCGCCGAGGTCGACGTGGGCCTGGTGTACGGATTACCGGTCGGTGGCCGGGCAGCGCACGGGAAGGGCCGCGGTGACGGGTTGCTGCGCGCGCGCGTCGCGGGCCCGATGCTCGCCCACCGGGTTATAGCCGCTCGACGAGGATCGCCCAGTCCGCCGAGGGCGCCGAGGGGGGCGTACCGAGCGACACGACGCCCGGACCACTGACGCTGCCCACCGAGCCCACCTGCAGCGCACCGCCCTGGCGCGGGTCGAACCAACGCACGCTGTAGCCGCCGCCGCTGCCGAGGTTGAGCGTCGTGCTGCCGCCGTTGCGCAGGTAGACGAGGTAGACCTCGCCTGGCTGCGCGAGGCACCAGGCGCCGGTGCCCACCAGCGCGTCGGCGGGCTCCATGGCGTCGAACGGCACGTGCTCGCGGAAGAAGGTCAGCGCGATGTCCGTGAGCTGCCACATGTTCTCGCGCGAGCGCCAGTCCTCGCTATTGAGGTCGTTGTGCGCGTAGGCGTAACCGAAATACCACTCGACACCCGCGCCACCGGCGAGCAGGTTGCCCCACAGGCCCTCCTTGCGCACGCTGTCGTGATTGGGGTCGGTGGCGTCCGGCACCACTCCGTTGTTCGGGGGGCCGATCTCGTCCAGTGTCACCACCCACGGGCGGCCACTCTGCTCGGAGGCGGCACGCCACTGCAGCGTCTGCGAGTGCGCGAGTGTGACGCTGCTGCTCTGCAGCGACGGCCCTTCGAGCATCGGCACCGCGAGCGCCGGCAGGTAGACGCTCGACTGCTGCTCGGGATAGGTGTGTACGACGATCGGGTGGTCGTAGGCGTCGAGCGCGCGCAGGTGGTCGTAGAACTGCTGACGCTGGGTGCTCGTGTTCGAGTTCTCCTCACCGAGGTTCCAGACCACGCCGAGGTGGTGCCCGAAGCGCGCCACGAGTTCGCGGTAGTAGAGCTTGCGCTGCGTGCCGAGCGCGCCAGCGTCGAGGCCGGCCGCGCCGTTGTCGTTCTCCGTTTCCTGCGTGACGACGTGCAGCTGCAAGCCGAGCGCGTCCATGTGATCGAAGACGACCTCCCACTGGTCGAGCTTGCTGCAGTCGAAACGTTGGCGCTCGGTCTTGGAGGTCCACGGCCAGACGTCGTCGCCGTCGCCACCCACGTTGAAGGTGAGGAAGTAGACCGAGTTCATGCCCTGGCCGGCGAGGTAGTTCAGCGCGCCGACGAGGCCCTTGCCCTGGCTGCCGTGCCAGACGGGGTCGCCGGCTGACCAGTCCTGCACGTGCGGCAGGTAATCGTGGGCGCTCTCCGGCGTCTGGTCGAAGCCGCTGTAGGCGAGCAGGTTCTCCGGGCTGTCAGCGCCCCCCTTGAGGAAGGCGCGCCCCGAGCCCATCTGCCGCAGCTGGTGCTCGCCCGTGTAGACGAGCCGGCCCTCTGCGCGGAAGCCGGGTGCCGTGCTGTCCGTGGCCGCGACGACGAACGTGCCCGAGGCGCCGTCGAAGTCCGTCGGGCTGCCGGCGTCCGGAGCCAGGCTCGTCGCGACGCCCGGGCCGGCGCGGAAGCTGGCCGTGTAGCTCCATTGGCCGGGTGCGTCGGGCGTGAAGTGCGCGCGCCAGATCGTGCCCGACGTGGCGCCGGTCTCCGCCGCCTGGCCGTCGGCGGCGAAGAAGCCTGGCACGACGTAGCTGGTGTTCGAGGCGGCGTGCGTGAAGCTGACCTGCAGCCGGCGGTCGAGGAACGGGTTCACCGATCCGGCCTCGTCCATCGGCGCGCCGACGAAGTCGACGCTCACGCGGTGCCAGGTCTTCAGCGTACCCGAGACGCTGTCGGCCGACCCGCCGCCCGACCCGCCGCCCGGAAGCACGCTGACGGTCGCGACGTCGCTGGCCGTGCTGCCCTGGTCGTCGGCGACGGTCACCTTGAAGGTGTAGCTGCCGGCCGCCACCAGGTCGCTGACGACGGGGTTCGCGGTGTGCGCGCCCACGAGCGTCGCGGGGGGGCCGCTCGTCTGCGCCCAGGACCAGCTCGCGATGCTGCCGTCCACGTCACCGGCAGTGGCCGACAGGTCGACCGTCGTGTCGGGCAGCGTGACCACCGGGACGGGCCCGATCTCCACGAACGGCGGCTGGTTGCCGCTGGCCTGAAGCGCGAGATGGCTCGCCGGCACGATGCCGCGCGGCTGCCCCGGCCCTTCGAAGAAGAGCTGGATGACCACCGCTCCGTTCGACTGGAAGTGTTCGAGCCGCAGCGTGTGCCAGCCCGCGTTCAGCTCGATCGCGGCGCTGTCGAGCGTCGCGGTGTGCGTGGACCAGTGGTCGATGACGGCCACGCCGTCGACCCACAGGCGCACGCCGTCGTTCGAGTTCGTCGTGAACGTCCAGCTGCCCGCCTGCCCGATGCTCACCCAGCCGGTCCAGCGCTCGGAGTACTGGTTGTCGGCCGCCACCGCGGTGCCGGTCGGCGCGGCGCCCCAGCTCGTGAAGTCGATCGCCGGGTCGACGCGCAGCGCGACGAGCGCCGTGAGCGCGATGTCATTGAAGTACTCGCCGAGCAGGCCCGACTGCCCCGACGGCGGGGGCGGCGGGGGCGGCGGCGGAGGCGGCGGCGGCGCCGGGGCCGGCGGCGGCGGCGGCGGCGGGGACGCGGTGACGGACAGTGAGACGTCGAGCGACTCCGGCGCGTTGAGCGCCTCCGGCGACGAGACCGTGATGAGCGCCTCGGAGTTCCCGGTGGGCAGGCCGCTCGCGTCGACCGCGGCGCGCACCGACTCCGCGGCGCCAGCCGCCAGCACGCCGGCCGTGGGCACGAGCTTCAACCACGGCTTGTCCGCCGCGGCCGTCCAGCTCATCGAACCCCCACCTGAGTTGACGACCTGGAACAGCTTGGGCGCGGAGCCGCTGCTGCCGTACGGCACCGCGAACGCGAGGCTGAGCTTGTCGAGCGTCAACTGCGGGTCGAGCGTGCCCCCGGAAAAGAATTCGGGGTCGATCGCGATGATCTCCTCCCGCAGCGCGGCGATCGCCATTGCGTAGGCGATGCTCTTGTCGGACCAGGCCTCGATCTGGTGTTGCAGCTTGGCCAGCTGCTTGCCGAGCTTCGTCAGCGTCTTGGCCTTCTGCTGTGTCGCCATGTCCTCGGGGAGGTTTGTGGCCGCGGCGAGTGCGGCCTGCGTCTCCGCGAGCCGCAACCGAAGCTGTGCGAGCCGCTGTTCGGCGAGCGCGCGCTTGGCCTCGAGCTTGTCGAGCTTCGTCACCAGCTTGGTGAGCGTGCTGTTGCTCGCGGCGGCCAGGGCTTCGACGCCCGACGCCGGGACGCCGCGGTCCGCAAGAGCGGGAGCCACGATCGCGAGGAGCAGCGTGAGCAGCATTGCGCCGCGCGCAATCAGACCCGACAGACCCGACACAGACCCGACCATCTGAACCCGCCTGCGCGGTGGCTGCTCCGCCGCGCTCGTGCTGGGCCACGAGAGCCCGGCCTTGCCCGTGCGCCGGTGGCGGACACGCCGCACCAAACGCACCAGGCGTTGATCACGCGGGGTCAGCTTCGGTCAGAATTCTGGGGGTGAACGTGATGGTCGTCACAGGACTGCGACTTTCCGATCACATGAGAAATCGCGGAAGGCGCGAGTGACGTCAGTCGGGCGCAGCGCCGGAGCCCTTCGGCTCGAGCGCGTCCGCGGTCGCGCGCACCGACGAGAGCGCGGCGTCTGCGCGGAAAGTCGTTTCAAGCGGGCATCTTACGTCCGGGTAGCGGCGTTCCGTCGACTCTCTCGGGCGGAGCGCGCCCGGGTCAGCGCGGGGAAAGGGGCCCGATACGCGGCTGCCCGGCATGTTCGTGACGTTCGATCGGCGATTCGACATCCTCACGCCCTGAGGGCCACGAAGAGAGCTGGAAATCAGCGCTAGCCGACCCAAGGGAGTTGGCGTAACAGCCCTGCGCATTCGTAAGGTGCGTGCTCGAGACGGCGACCCGCAGCGCGGCGTTGCGCACCCACAAGGGTCTGGCACACGATCGAGGAGTGGTCTCGATGTGACACGTAATCGTGTTGATTCTCGGCCTGGCCATCGTCGCCTGCGAGCCTGCGCTCACGCCGACGGAGAAGGCCGCCCAGGACCGCAGCGCCGCTCGCGTGGCTCGGGCGCCCGACGGCAGATCCGTGCGCGGCTTGGTAGCCTTCGATCCTGCTCGGTAGCAGCAGACGTGGGAGAGGCAGGGATGGGGAGAAATGCAGAGATCGTGCGGGCCTTCATCGGCGCCTTCAATGCGAACGACCTCCAGCTCATCATGGGGTACTTCGCCGAGGACGCCGTCTATCACAACATCCCGGTGCAGCCCGTACGGGGCACGGCGGCGATCCGCGGCGTGATCCAGGGTTTCCTCGGCATGGCGACCCAGGTGGACTGGATCGTGCATCACCTGGCGGAAACACAGGATGGCGTCGTCCTGACCGAGCGCACAGACCGCTTCCTGATCCGCGGCAAGTGGATCGAGCTGCCGGTGATGGGCGCGTTCGGCCTCCGCGAAGGGCGGATCTCCGAGTGGCGCGACTACTTCGACATGAAGCAGTTCCAGAGCCAGCTCTCCGGCTGACGGAATCGGCGATGACCGGAACCTTCGTCTACGACCCGGCGCAGCCGGACTTCCAGGAACGGGCGTACGAGATCTACCGGGTGCTGCGCGATGAGCTTCCGGTGTATCACTCCGAGCAGGCCGGCTTCTGGGCCCTGAGCCGCTTCGACGACGTGCGCGCGGCAGCCGCCGACCCGCAAACCTTCTCGTCGGAGGGCACCGACACCAGCCAGGGTCTGCTGCCGATGATCCAGGCGCTCGACCCGCCGCGGCACGACGTGCTCCGGCAGCTCGTCTCGAAGGCCTTCACACCGCGGCGCGTGAGCGATCTCGAGCCGGGGATCCGGCGCATCGCGCGCGAGCTGATCGACGGCTTTGCGGGCGACGGCGAAGTGGACCTGCTGGGTCGCTTCGCCCGGCATCTGCCGAGCCTCGTGTTCGGCGAGCTGCTCGGCGTGCCGCACGACCGCCGCGAGAAATTCCTCGTCTGGACCCAGGCGCTGGTCGAGGCGAAGCCCGGCACCGGAAGCGCGGAGAGCCAACGCCATCCGGCGATCAAGATCTACCAGGAGTTCACGAAGCTGCTGGCGGAGCGCCGGGAGCGGCACGGCGACGATCTGATGAGCGCGCTCCTCGACGCGGAGATCGACGGCCGGCGCCTGAGCGAGGAGGAGCTGCTCGGCTTCTGTTTCGTGCTGATCGTCGCCGGAAACGACACGACCACGAACCTGATCGCAAATGGAGCGGTGCTGCTCGCCGATCATCCGGATCAGCGCAAGCTGCTGGTGCAGTCGCCGGAGGCCATCCCGAACGCGATCGAGGAGATGCTCCGCTACGAGTCCCCCGTGCAGGCGCTCCCGCGCATCGCGCGCCGGCGCGTCGATCTGCACGCTGCGACGATCCCGAAGGGCGCACTGGTGCGGCTCGTATGGGGCTCGGCGAACCGCGACGAGCGGGAGTTCGCGGAGCCGGACCGCTTCGACGTCACCCGCGCGATCCCCCGTCATCTCGCCTTCGGCCAGGGCGTGCATTTCTGCCTCGGCGCGAACCTGGCACGGCTCGAGGCGCGCGTGGCCTTCGAGGAGCTGTTGGCGCGGATTCCGGAGTACCAGCTGCGCGAACGGCCGGGCTGGCTGACCTCGATCTGGGCGCGCGCCCATCCCGCGGTGCACGTGAGCTCGCGTAGAGTCGTTTCAAGCGGGCCTCTTGCGTCGGGGTAGGGACGTTCCGTCGAGTCTTTCTTGGGTAGAGAGCGCCCGCGTCGGCGCGAAAAGGGTCCGCTGCGCGTCAACGCGCGAACGGTCCCGTGGCGCCGATCGCCAGAATTGCGGCCATCAGGATTGCGCTGCGAATACGCGAGACAGGAACACGACGAGCCCGACGTCGAGTGCGACGAACGACGCACCGAGCCCGGTCACGAGATACACACTTCGGTGACCGTTCGAGAGGCGCGCCCAACCGCTGGCCAGCAGCAGCATCACCGGCAGCGCGGCCGTGTACAGATAGCGTCCCTGCGCGCCTCCCACGAAGACGATCGACACATAGACGAGCGCGAACGCCGCGAGCGCGAACGCCGCCACGAAGCATGCAGCCCCCCGCTCGAGTGGATCGCGGCCTCGACCGCCCAGGGGCACGAGCCAACCGACGACAGCAAGCACCCCGAGCGCGGTGAACCAGAGCTGGACAGGCTGCCAGCGCACGCCGTTTCTCGTACCGAACACGCCCCAGAACTGCAGAAATGCGTTGGGCACCAGCCGCGAGGGGTCGAAGAACTGCTCGGCCACGTCGGGCCGCACTTGTGCAAGCTGCCCGAACGTCATCGCGCCGCCGCCGATGCCAAACGGGTCTCCGTACACCAGGACGTTCCGAACGAGCCATGGCGAGAGCACCGCGATCGCGACACCGGCCGAAACCAGCGCGTGACGCAGCGCGAGGGAGAACCCCGCGCGATGCAGCAGCACGGGCGCCCCCCACAGCAGCGGCGCCAGAACGATGGCCGTCGGCTTGGCGAGGCAGGCCGCGCCCAGCAGCCCACCCGCCGCCGCGGCCGTCTGCCAACGCGGCGGGGAACGCAGCAGCGCGAGCCACAGCGCTGCGCACAGCAGATTCGCCAGCCCGTCGTTGTTCACGACGCTCGAGTTGACCGCGATCCCCGGCGTGAACGCGAGCGCAAGCGCAACGAGCCAACGGCGCGGGTCCCCGGGCGGCGTCAGCAACGCGGCGGCGAAGAAGCCGATCGCCACCGCGGCGGTTCCATACAGCGCATTCTGGACGCGCAGCGCCCGCAGCGTCGGCAACGCGGCACCGCTTCGCGCGCGCACGAGCCGATCGATCGGTGCAAACAGCAGGTAGGCGAGCGGCGGTTGGTGGTACTCGTCCCAGCGCGCGGCGATGCGCGAGAACTCGAACTCGGACTGCACCGGAAGTCTGGCGTGGACCGAGATGTACTTCACGTAGCGGACGTGGGCCGCTTCGTCGGGAGCCTGCAGCGGCGCGATCGCGATCGCCAACGCGACCCGGAACGCGAACGCCGCGACGACCAGGCCACCGAGCAGCGGCAGCTCCCAACGCCGGGTTGCAACTCGGGGGCCCAATCGCTGCAGAGTAGGAGGCCGATCCAATCGCTGCAACGCGGCCGTATGCTGGTTTTCCCTCGATGCGCCGCGCGACCCTCGGTTGGCTGTGCCTGGCGCTCTGGCTCTCGCTCACTCGTGCGGACGGCGATCCGAACCCGCGGCAACCCGACATCCTTCCGTAGTCTGCTGCTGTTCGTCCAAGCGACGAGGCGGGCCTGGTACAAGTGGCTGTGTCGTCGCAGCCAGCGCCGGGTATGCTACGTGCGGGTAGGAGCGTTCGCTCGACTGTCTCGGGTGGAGAGCACCAAGTCAGCGGGAACGGGGCCCGATGCGCGGCCCTCCGATCGTGGGCCACGGGATGAATCCATGTCGATCTACCATGAATGCGTGCGATGCACCGAGTGTTGCCGCTGGCCGGGGCAGGTGAAGTTGAGCGACGCCGAGATCACGCGCATGGCAGCCTTTCTCGGCGTGAGTGAATTCGATTTCATCCAGTATTACACACGTTTGCGTCTCGACCGGCGCGGTCTGGCGCTGCAGGACAACGCGGGCGGTGAATGCATCTTCCTCGAAGGCCGCGATTGCCTGGTGCAGCCGGTCAAGCCACAGCAATGCCGCGATTTTCCCAACGGTTGGAACTTCCCCGGCTTCGAGAAGATCTGCCGTGCGGTGCCGAAGGAACTCCCATAGCTCGTCGCGCAATTCATGCAGCAGCGCCCCCAACTCCGGCCCCGGTTTCGCAGCGAGCGCGCCGCGGCGGTCGGCGTCAGTGGCTCTCGCGCCAGGCGTCCCAGTCCGCGCGCAGCGCTGGAAGCAGCGCGCGGTCGCCGAGCACCTCCCCCGAGAGGACCGCGCGTCGCAGATCCATCCCCGTCGCCGCCTCGGCCGCGCGAAGACCCGAGAACATCACATTGGCGATGCCATGGCCCGCCGGCGTGCTCGCGCCGCACAGGAACAGGCCCTCCACGCCGGTCGTGTAGCCGATGCGCATCGGGCCCATCTGGTCGGTGGCGTACTCGATCCCGTAGGAGGTCCCGCCCGTAGAGTGGGTGAAGCGCTCCTGGGTCACGGGCGTGGCCGCCTCCTTCCAGTCGGCGTGCTTCCGCAGGTCCGGGACGATCGTCTCTGCGGTCTCGAGGAGCTCCTCCATGAGCTGCGCCTTGCGACGCCTGTACCCGGGGTCGCGGTGGTAACGGCCGCCTTCGGCCGGCCCGGTCTCGACGTTCCAGAGCCCGTACTCGTGCGGCACGAGCGTCATCACCTGGAGGTTCGTGTAGCCCTCGGGTGCGACCTGGCGGCTCTCGGGATCTCGCAGCGAAGTGACGGTGATGTAGGCGAGGTTCTGGTCGGGGAGCTCACCGTGCTCGATCTGCTCGTAGATGCCTTCGATGTCGGTGGTTCCCCAGAGCCAGTGATTCGTGTTGGGAAGGCCCTGCGCCGACAGGTCGACGTCGAGTCCGACGTAGACGGTGAAGAGCGGGAGCGACATGCGGAAGGCGCGCACCCGCTCGATGACGTCCGCAGAGAAGTGCTCCGCGCCCACCAGCTCGAGGACGGTGCGCTTGAGGTCGGCGTTGGAGACGACGATCGGTGCGTCGATCTCCTGGCCCGTCTTCTCGAGCACGATCCCCACCACGCGACCCCTCTCGATGACGACGCGCTTCACGGGCGCACGCGTTCGCACCTCGCCCCCGTAGGCGCGGATCGCCTCGACGAGGCGGCCCGCCATGGCCTGGCCGCCGCCCTCCGGGTAGAACGCGCCCCGCATGTAGTGGTCGGTGAGGCCCGCCGCGAGGGCGGTCGGAGTCTTCGAGGGACGCACCGCGTAGTCGCCCTGCTCGCCTAGCAGCACCGCCGTTGCAGCTTGCGACAGGCCGTACTCCGCGAACAGCTTCGTTACGGGCGCTAGACCCCGCTGCAGGAAGAGGGGCGCCTGCTGCGCCAGCTGCTCGAGGAGGATCTCCCCGCGCTGGAAGCGGCGCCCCTGGTCCGCGACCTGACGCAGGATGTCGACGACCTCGCCGAGCGCCTCCCGCTCCGTGGGGAAGGCGTCCAGCAGCCGCGCCTTGTAGCGGTTCCAGCTCGACGGCACGCGGAACGTCAGATCCGGGAAGTAGAGCGTCGAGTAGCCGTCGGGATCGAGCGGGCGGAAGACCACCCGCTCGGCCAGGCCGAGACCGTTCAGCATCTGCGTGATGAGCCCATCGGGGCCGCACTCGCCGATGTAGTGCACGCCGACGTCGAACTCGTACTCCCGGCCGTGGAGGTTGCGCCGGAAGGCCTGCGAATTTCCGCCGGCGACGTAGTGAGCCTCGAGCACGAGCGTGCGCTTCCCGGCCGCGCACAGATAGGCGGCACAGGTGAGACCGCCCAGCCCGGATCCGATCACGATTGCATCCCAGTGTTCTCGTTCGGTCATGATCGGCCCTCCCGTGGCGCGGGGCTGCCCGCGCTGCACCGTCGCTCGGGACCGAGGATCTCCAGAATCTGCGCGGCTTGCCAGCCCCCCGAGGTACGGGCTGGCCGCCGGCGCCGCGGGAGCGACGAGGGCGCGCAGCGCGCGCGTTCGCTGATTCCCTTCCGGCGCCATTGCCCGTAGCATGGGCCCCCCGGCCGGGCTCCAGCTCGGAGCGCGGAGCGAGTCGGGAGACGATCGACATGCCGATCGCCGAATCGGATCTTCCTCCCTACCCCGTGCGCGAGGTGCTGGCGAAGCCCTTTCCCGAGCGCATGCGGCTGACGGCTCGCAGCTGGGCTGCGCAGATCCAACCGAGCTCGCGCGCGATCCTCGGGATGTACTGGCTCAAGTACTTCCTGGTCTTCATCGGCGGCTGGGCCTTCTTCTGCTCGTTCGACGCCGACCATCCCGGCTTCTCCTCCGTGGGCTCCTGGGCCTTCTCGCGCGACGCGTTCCGCAAGGCGATCGCTTGGTCGATGTTCTACGAGCTGCTCGGCATCGGCTGCTCGATGGGCCCGATGAACGGCCGCTTCTGGCCTCCGCTCGGCGGCTTCCTGCACTTCCTGCGCCCCGGGACGACGAAGCTCGCGCTATTTCCGAACTGGCCGCTGCTCGGCGGGATCACGCGAAGCTGGCTCGACGTCGGTCTCTATGCCGCGGTCCAGATCTGCCTGCTGCGCGCGCTCGTCGCTCCCGCGGTGACGCCCGAGCTGTTGCTGCCGATCTGCATCCTGCTTCCGATCCTCGGCATCGCCGACAAGACGCTCTTCCTGTGCGCGCGCGCCGAGCACTATTTCGTCGCGCTGCTGTGCCTGACTGCCGCTCATGCGGGCGACGTCTGGATCTCCGCGTGCAAGCTGATCTGGGGCTGCATCTGGTTCTGGGCGGCCACCTCGAAGCTCAATCACCATTTCCCGTCCGTGATCATGGTGATGATGAACAACGGACCCTTCTTTCCGTCGTGGCTCAAGCAGCGGCTCTTCGTCGCGTACCCGGACGATCTGCGGCCCTCGGCGCTCGCGCTCTTCATGGCTCACATGGGCACCGCCACCGAGGTTCTGATCCCGGTCGTGCTGCTCTCGAGCGATAGCGCGTTCGTGACGATCGCCGCGCTCGTCGTGATGACCGGCTTCCACGGCTTCGTCGCGCTGAACAACCCGGCCGGCATGCCGATCGAGTGGAACATCCTGATGGTCTATGGCGGCTGGTTCCTGTTTGGCTTCCACCCAGAAGCGAGCGCGCTCGCGGTCGCTTCGCTGCCGCTGCTCGCCGCGTTCCTGTTCTTCTGCCTCGTCTGCATCCCGCTGTACGGAAACTTCGTGCCGTCGCGGGTCTCGTTCCTGCTCGCGATGCGCTACTACGCGGGCAATTGGGCCTACAACATCTGGCTCTTCCGCGGCGACGCCGCAAAAAAGCTCAGCAAGCTCGTGAAGGCGGCCGGGCTGATGCGCGAGCAGCTCGAGCGCATCGTGCCGGACCCGGACGTGGTCGAAGGCGCGATGCTGATGAGCACGCTGAACCGCCTGCTCCATCTCCAGGGCAAGGTGCTCTACGACGCGCTGCCGCGAGCGGTCGACCAGATCGACCACTACGAGTGGATGGACGGCGAAATCGTCGCCGGTCTCGTGCTGGGCTGGAACTTCGGCGACGGCCACCTGAACGATCTGCAGCTGCTGAACGCGGTCCAGGCCCAGTGCGGCTTCGCAGCGGGCGAGCTGCGCGTCGTGATGGTCGAGTCGCAGCCGCTCTTCGGGCGCACGCTGGCCTGGAGGATCGCGGACGCGAGGACCGGTGTGCTCGAAGCGGGCGAGTCGGAGATCGCGCCGCTGCGCGCCTGCCAGCCGTGGCCGACGGGGAAGTACGCGGAGGCCTTCCAGCGCGGCTGCCCGGAACGGGCTCCCGCCTGAGACGGATCCGCTCTTGCCGCTCGCGGATGGCCGAGCGCCGCGACACCGCGGCGCAACGACGTCTCGTTCACCATCGCAATCGGCAGCGCGCAGCCATCCGATTCGTTCGGTACGCTGTCGCTCTCTGTGACTCCTGGACACGGTCTGATCAGCAGACCACGACCGGAGACCTCGATGCACGACCTCGTGATCCGCAACGGCAGCGTGGTGGACGGTACGGGCCGCCCGGCCTTTCGCGCCGACGTCGCCGTGGACGGCGACCGCATCGTCGCGGTCGGCGAGGTGCGCGCCGCAGGCTGGCGCAACATCGACGCCGCCGGCCGGCTGGTGACGCCGGGCTTCATCGACGCGCACACGCACCTCGACGCGCAGCTGTTCTGGGACCCGCTCGCGAGCCCGTGCTGCTGGCACGGCATCACCAGCGTGGTGGTGGGCAACTGCGGCGTCACCTTCGCGCCGGTGCGCGCGGGCGACGAAGAGCGGCTCGCGCGCACGCTCGAATCGGTGGAGCAGATCCCGGTCGAGAGCATCCTGGCCGGCGTTCCGTTCGGTTGGCAGGGCTACGGCGGCTACCTGGACGCGCTGGCCGCGCGCCCGCTCGGCGTGAACGCCGCGGGCCTCGTCGGTCACGCGGCGCTGCGCCAGTTCGCTCTGGGCGAGGCCGCGACCGAGGAAGGCCGCACGCCGCGCGACTCCGAGCTGGCCGAGATGCAGCGCCAGGTCGCCGAGGCGCTCGCGGCCGGTGCGCTCGGCTTCTCGACCTCGCGCACCGCGAGCCACCCGACGCCAGAGGGTGTCCCGATCCCCGGCACCTACGCCCGCGACAGCGAGCTGTTCGCGCTGGCCGAGGTGCTGCACGCGCAGGGGCGCGGCATGCTGCAGTGGGTGGCGGGCTTCGGCGAACGCGATCATGGGCCCGACTACGCCGGCGCCCGGGCCGAGGTGCACCGCATGGCGGAGACGAGCCGCCGCGCGGGGCGCCCCGTCGTGTTCAGCATGTTCACGCACGCGCTCGTCCCGACGCTCCATCGCATCGTGCTCGCCGAGGCCGAGCGCGAGCGCGCCGCGGGTGCCGGCATCCATCCCATGTTCAACCCGCGCCCGGTGCTCTCGTTCATTGGCCTCGAGAACCGCGCACCGCTGCGCTCCGCTGCCTGGAAGGCTTTCTACGAGCGGCCGCCGGGCGAGCGCCTCGCCGCGCTCGAAGACGAGGCGGTGCGCCGCGCGCTTTGCGAGGTGCGCCCCGAGGCCGAGCAGCGCGCGGCCGAGTCGCTCTACCTGTTCGGACCCGAGCGCTGCGAGTACGAGCTGCACCCCGAGCGCCGCCTCGATGCGGTGGCGCGTGCGCGAGGTGAGCGCCCCGCAGCGGCCATTACGTCTCTGCTCCGCGAGACGCGCGGCCGGCAGATCTTCGTGACCGTGGGCGCGAACCAGGTGCCTGCCGCGGTGGAAGAGGTCTTCCACCACCCCGGTACGCTCGTCGGCCTCGGCGACGCGGGCGCGCACGTGACCGGGATCTGCGACGCCAGCATGACGACGCACGTGCTCGCGCACTGGTCGCGCGATCGCGGCGCGCTCCCCGTCGAAGAGGCCGTGCGCCGCCTGAGCTCCGAGCCCGCGCGCGTATTCGGCCTCCGCGAGCGCGGCGTGCTCGCGCCCGGCGCGTTTGCCGACCTGAACGTGATCGACCTCGCGGCGCTCGCGCCGGAGGTGCCCGAGTTCGTGCACGACTTCCCGGCCGGCGCGGGGCGCTGGACCCAGCGCGCGCGCGGCTACGCCGCGACGATCGTGAATGGCCACGTCGCGATCGAAGACGGGCGGCACACGGGGCGGCTCACCGGGCGGGTGCTGCGCGGCTAGCCGAGCGGGCGCGCGCTCAGGACTCGGGGCGGGAGGCTACAGGAGTCCCAGCGTGCCACGCGCCTCGCGTGGTGCCGTGCGAGCGCTCGACTGGCTTCTGCCGCGTGCGACTCGACTGCCGCTGGCGTGTGCGAACGTGATTCTCCTGTGTTTCGGGCGTCGACAGCCGTCGCGGGGCTTGGCTCGCGGATTGCATCGTGCAAAGGCCCGCAGCGCTGCCTCGCGCTGAAGTCGTCGGGGAGCAGCCAGCCCACCGGACGCTGCCGGTGGAGGAACGATGACCGAAGCCAATCCTTTCGACAGGGTGCCGTTCCGCCATCTCGATGCTTTCGGCGTCCGGCAGCCGGTGCGGGAGTAGCCGCCCATGCTGGACGCCGGCGCATCGGACGTCGCCCGCGCCGCAGCGGATCTGGCGGCGCGCCTGCCCGCTGCCCTCTCGCCGTTCGCGTCGATCGCCATGAACTACCGCTGGTCGTGGACCCCGGGAGGGCGCGAGATCTTCGCGGCGATCGACGAGCACCGCTTCGAGCGAGCTTCCGAAAACCCGGTGCGGCTGCTGCGCGACGCGAGCTCACGAGATCTGGCGCGCGCCGCGCGGGATCGCGGGCTGCTCGCGCGTGCGGCTGCGCACGCGCGGGAGCTCGAGATGCACCTCGCGCAGCCCGCCCGTCCCTGCGGATCCGCGTCGCAGGAGCGGCCGATCGCGTTCCTGTGTCTCGAGTACGGCATCCACGGCTCGCTTCCGATCTATGCCGGGGGGCTCGGAGGGCTCGCCGGCGATCTGCTCAAGGAGGCCTCCGATCAGGCGCTGCCGCTGGTCGCCGTCGGACTCCTGTACCGGCAGGGCTCGTTCCACCAGCGCCTCGATACGAGCGGCTGGCAGTACGAGAGCTGGAACGAGGTGGATCCCGCGAGCCTGCCCATGGCGCTCGTGACGAACGGGAACGACAGCCCGCTGCTCTTCGACGTGCCGCTGCGCGGCCGCAACGTCGTCGTCCAGATCTGGCGCGTCGACATCGGGCGCGTGCCCCTGTTCCTGCTCGACGTCGATCGGCCCGAGAACTCGTCGGTGGATCGTTGGATCGGAGCGCGGCTGTACGATGGCGACGACGCGACCCGGCTGGCGCAGAACGCGCTGCTGGGCATCGGCGGCGTGCGGGCGCTGCACGCGCTCGGGCTCGACCCGGCCGTCTGGCACCTGAACGAAGGAGCCGCGGCGCTCGCGCCGCTCGAGGTCGCACGCACACTCGCAAGTCAGGACGTCCCGGTCGCCGACGCCATGGGCGAGGCGCGCCGCAGGACCGTGGTCACGACCCATACGCCCGTGCCGGCGGGCAACCAGTCGTTCGCGCTCGAGATCACGAGGAAGGTCCTCGGGGGTTGGCTCGCCTCACTCGAGCTGTCCGAGAGCGACGTGATCGAGCTCGGCGGCCCTACCGTCGGTCCAGGTGAGGGCGTGCAGCTCGGGATGACGCAGCTCGCCCTGCGCGCCAGCCGGTTCGCGAATGCCGTGAGCGTTCGACACGCCATCGTGGCGCGCGCCATGTGGCGACCGATCTGGCCCGAGCGATCGGAGGCGGACATCCCCGTCCGCCACGTGACCAACGGCGTGCATCTGCCGACGTGGATGGCGGGGCCGATGCGCGAGCTGCTCGAGCGATATCTGGGCAGCGACCTCGCGAGGCATTCCGGCGACCCCGGCTTCTGGAAAGCCGTGGATGAGATTCCGGACGCGGAGCTGTGGGCGGTGCGCAATCGCCTGCGCGAGCGCCTCGTGGAACGCGTGCGCCAGCGCAGCGCGCTGGATCGGCTGGCTCGCGGCGAGTCACACGATTATGTCGAGGCCGCTGCCCGTGCCTTCGACTCCGGTCTCCTTACCGTGGGCTTCGCGCGCCGGGTCGCGACCTACAAGCGCCTCCACCTCCTCACCCACGATGCCGAGCGCGCCGTGCGCCTGCTTGGGGGCGCCCATCCGCTCCAGCTCCTGATTGCAGGCAAGGCGCACCCCCGCGACGAGGAGGCGAAGCGGACCGTCCAGTGGATCTTCCGCATGAAGCGCGCGCCGCAGGTGTCGCAGCGCGTGGTCTTCCTCGAGGACTACGACCTTTCGCTCTCCGCCGAGCTCGTGGCGGGCTGCGACGTATGGGTCAACCTGCCGCGCCCGCCCCAGGAGGCGAGCGGTACGAGCGGCATGAAGGCTGCGCTGAACGGCGGCCTCAACCTGTCCGTCCTCGATGGCTGGTGGGAAGAGGCCTACGACGGCCTCAATGGCTGGGCCATCGAGAGCGACTCGAGCCTCGAGCCGGCCGAGCAGGACGCGCGGGACGCCGCGGTCCTGTACGCGCTCCTCGAAGACGAGATCGCCCCGTGTTTCTACGATCGCGACGAGCTGGGGATCCCGCGCGACTGGGTGCGTCGCATCAAGGCGTCGCTGCGTACGCTCGCCCCGCGCTTCGGTTCCACGCGCATGCTCGAGGAGTACGCGGCTCAGGCCTACGCTTCGGGCTGATTTCCGCCCGGGTTGCCGCGGAAGAGGGGCCCGATGCTCCGCGCAAAGGCGCACTTCTCCCGCGCGGGCTCATGCGTCGCTCCCGCCCTCCGGCTGGCGGTAGAGCGTGTTCAGGTAGCCGACGAGGAGCTTCTCGCGGATCGGCACGGGGAGGGCGTTCAGCACCTCGTTCACCTCCGCCATGCGCTCGGGCAGCGCGTTCCCGGCGGCGCCCGTCATCGCGAGCAGACCGCGGATCGTCTCGTCGCTGATCGAGGCGGGATCCACGTTCCCGAACGCCGCGTGGATCTTCGCCGCCAGCTCGCCGCTCTTCATGGCGCGCGCCTTCTCCACGCACTCGCGCAGGTCCGCGAGCATCGCGTCCACCCAGCGCACGTTCGAGGGCATGATCGAGAGGTGGATGTTCTCGCGCGAGCTGCCGTAGCCGAGCTGCGGTTGGATGTACCAGCCGCGCAGCTTCATCTCGTCGATGACGTGGAACACGCTCACGCTGTCCGAGGCGAACGCCACGAGATTCATGTCGGGCCGACCGAGGAGGCGCAGGTCCGGCATGGCCTCGACAGCGTCGGCGATTCGGCGTGTCGCATCCAGCACCTGGCGCGCGATCGCGAGGTAGCCCTCGTCGCCGAAGTGGTTCAACACCGCCCAGGCGGCGGCGAGCGGTCCGACGGACTTCGTGCTCTGCACCGTGGGGTTGATGACGGTGTAGCCCGTCCAGTTCGCGCAGGCGTACATCTGGTACTTCCGCACGTCCGCGCTGCGGTAGAGGATCACCGAGGCGCCCTTCGCGGCGAACGCGTACTTGTGGAAGTCCATGGAGATGCTCGTCACGCCCGGGACGTGGAACTCGAAGTCCGGGACGGGCGCGCCGAGGCGCCGGAAGTAGGGCAGGAGGAACCCGCCCATGCAGCCGTCGACGTGGAACAGGAGGTTCTTCTCGAGTGCGATCTCGCCGAGCTCGCGGATCGGGTCCACCACGCCGTGGGCATAGGAGATGGCCGAGCCGACCATCAGGATCGTGTTCTCGTCCGCCGCCTCGCGCATCGCGCGCGGATCGGCGCGGAAGCTCTTCGGGTCGACCGGGACCAGCTTTACATCGACGTCGAGATAGTGGCACGCCTTGTGGAACGCGGCGTGCGCGGTCGTCGGCAGGAGGACGTGCGGCTTCGTCGCCTTCGGGCGGTTCGCGCGGGCGAAGTCGCGCGCCGCCTTCACCGCACAAAGAATCGATTCCGTGCCGCCGCTCGTGAAGTTGCCCACGACGTTCGCGTCGCCGCGCAGGTGCGCGGCCGCCATCGCGACCAGCTCGTTTTCGAGGTACATGCCGCTCGGGAAGGCCGTCGGGTCGAGGGCGTTCTCGCCCAGGTACAGGGTGTACGCGCGCTTGATCACGGCCTCGGCCTCGGCGCCGGGATCGTAGACGTACGCCCACACGCGTCCGTCGCGCCAGTTCACGTCGTCCTTGCGGAACGCCTCGAGCCGGCGGAAGAGCTCCTCGGTCTCGAGCCCGCGCTTCGGGATCGTCGTCATGCCATCTCCAGCAGCTCGACCAGCACGCCGTCGCGGCTCGTGTGCTCGAGGTATGCGAACTTCGCGAAGCCCATGTCGTGGTACCAGATCGGCGCGAAGCCTTCGCCGGCGAGCGCGGCGATCGTCGCGTCGCAGTCGGGCACACGGTAGCGGATGTGGTGGATGCCCTCGCGGCCCGCGTCCAGGAACTCCTTGTGAGGCGACGCGCCCGACACCACCTCGATGAACTCGATCTCGACGTTGCCGGTCGAGCCGAAAGCGATGCGGAGGTTCACGTCGGTGGGCTTGCCGCGGTAGAGCACGGCGCTGAGCGGCGAGTCCATGAACGTGAAGGGGCCGAAGAGATGCTCGTAGCGGGCGACGGTTTCGTCGAGACTCTTTACCACGTAGCCGACCTGGTCGATGGGCGGGAGCTCGACGTTGCCGATGCGGCGCGGCGCGTCCATCGTCAGTCCTCCACACGAACCGGGAAGCGAGAGAGATACGCGCCGAAGCGCCTCCGCACCTCGGCGGGCTCGAGCCCGAAATCACCTTTCAGGTCGTAGAGGACCTGGCCGTGCTTGCCGCGCGGGTTCGCGGCCAGGAAGGCGCCGAGCTCGGCGCGCGCGGCGGGCGACATCGGGAGGCCCGCCTTCTCGTAGATGCGCGCGACCATGCCGACGTCGTCCGCCATGAACTCGTGGAAGGGCACGTCGATCGTCTGCGCGGCGGGGAGGTGGTCGCGATCGCGCACGCAGGCGGCGAGCAGCTTCTCGACGCGATCGATCCAGTAGTTCGCGAGGCCGGCGAGGTCGACGCTCGTGCGCCGCATGCGGTCGCCGTAGCCGAGCATCGTGATCGCGGAGCGCACCACCGAGACGGGATCGCGGTGCGTGATCACGACCGTCGCGTCGGGGAAGACGTCGAGCAGTGCGGGCAGCTGTTCGAGATGCTGCGGCGATTTCAGCACCCAGCGGTTCGGCCCGCGCATCCAGGTCAGCGCCTGCAGCACGCGCTTCATGTAGGCGTAGTGCGGGCGCTGGTCGAGCGCGAGGTAGTGGTCGCGCCAGCGCGTCGGTCGACACAGCCACTCGAGCAGATACGAGGCGAAGTCGAGCTCCTCGAGCTCGATCTCCTCGTGGATGTGCTCCGGCGGCATGTCGTGCATCGCCACGATCAGCGGCATGTTCGCGACCATCTGCTGATACGACTCGTTGCAGCGCGTCCAGCGCGGGTCGCGTCCGTCACGCCCGGCTCCTTCACCGCGGATCGGCACCGGCTCCAGCGACTCCCAGTACGGCAGAGAGCGCAGGCGCGTGTCGGCGCCGATCAGGTTCAAAAGATGCGTCGTGCCGGTGCGCGGCATGCCCGCGACGATCAGCGGGCGCTCGAGCTTCAGCTCGAGGATCTCGGGGTGACGCAACAGGAGATCCTCGAAACGCAGGCGGTTGGTCGCGTAGCGCACGAGGTTCGAGAAGGCGCCGAGCCGCCCGAGCGCGCCCAAGCCGGTGTCTTCGTCGATCGACTGACACTGCAGCGCGAGGCGCGCGCGGAAGTCGTCCTTCCCGAACTCGGAGAGCCCCGTGCGCTTCATCGCCGCAGCGAGAATCGTGTCGACGCGGAACTGAACGGGCTGTGTCTCCGCGTACGCCACCGCCGCCGCTTGCGTGCGCGTCAGCACGGGCCTGGCGAGGTCGGCAATGCGGACGTCGTCCGGCCGCGTCATGCAGCATCCCCCAGTTTCTTTTGCAGCTTCTGGATCTCCCACTCGAGCCAGCGCGTCTCCCAGAAATTGATGCTCTGCGCGAGCAGCGTGCGATGCGCGGCGAGACTCGCTTTGATCGCGCCGCGATGCGCGGGGTCGGCCGCGAGCGCCGCTTCCGCCAGATGCAGCGCCTCGACCGGCGCGGAGGCAGACTTTCTTGCTGCGGCGTCGGCCACGGGGCCGGGGCCGCCCGCGAGCGCCACCAGCTCCGGTGACACGCTCCACGGCGGCACCGCGTACAGCTCGCTCGTCGCGCGCCCGTGGAACCAGCCCTGGTACTGCTCCCAGATCGCGCGCGCCGACCAGGCGACCTTGCCGTAGCCTTGCCCCACGTCGAGCTCCGGCGGCAGCTGGATCTCCTGCATCGCGGTCCAGACGTCCTGGCCCGCGTTCATCGCCGTCACGATCGCGTCGTGAACAAAGAGCACCGCGCCCTTCATGCGCGTGAGCTCGCTGCGGATGAGATCGCGCCCCACCACCGGGTCGAAGTGACCGACGCAGAGCATCTCGGCGTCGAGTGACAGGAGGAGGTCGAGCGCCTCGACGTACTTCAGCGGGTCGCGGTAGCGGTCGCCGCGAATCGTCACGAGGTTCGGGAAGTGGCCGAAGAGCGCGCCCATCACGTTGCCCGTGAAGCAGATGCGCTGCTGCGGCAGCCAGACCAGCAGCGAGTCTTCGGTCTCGGCGCCGTCACAGCCGATCAGCTCGAAGCGCACGCCGCCGAGCTCGAACGCATGGCGGCCCTCGAACGTGACCGTCGGCGTCGGCCGGGCCTGCACCGGCGGCGCGCCGCCCGCGCCCGCGCGCCGCATGCGCTCGAAGCTCTCTGCGAATGCGAAGTAGCTGCGCCTCGCCCGGAACGTCGCGAGCCGCGCGTCGTAGGCCTGCTGCAGGCCATTTCTAGCGTGGGCCACCACCTCGGTCCCCGGCTCCCGGAAGAGATCGACGCCGCCCACGTGGTCGACGTGGCCCTGGGTGAGCACGATGTAACGCACGGGCCCGCGGTCGATCGAGTCGAAGTACGCCTTGTGCACCGGCGCCTCGAAGCCCATGCCGGTGTTGATCACGACGCGGCCGTCGCGCGTCACCACGAGGAACGCGTTCGAGTTGCCCTCCGACAGGTAGATGAAGTCGTTGATCGGCTTCCGCCGCACGCTCGTCGCCGGTTGCATCGAGAAGGCGTCGGGGCGGGAGCGGTAGAGGGGGGTGTCCATGCGAGTCCCTGGCTCAGGTCGACGAATAGCCGCCGTCCACACACAGCGTGACGCCGGTGATGAAGCGCGCGGCTTCGCTCGCGAGGAAGAGGAATGCGGGCGCGAGCTCCGCGGGCGTGCCCCAGCGCTTCATCGGGATCTTTGCGAACTCGGGCTCCTCGAGCGCCGCGACTCCCTTCATGGCCTTCGTCATGTTCGACTCGATGAGGCCCGGCGCGATCGCGTTCACGCGAATGCCGTCGCTGACCCATGCCACGGCGAGGTTCTTCGTCAGCTGCACGATGCCGGCCTTGGCCGCGCCGTAACCGGGCACGAAGGTGACCGCGCGGAACGCCGACATGCTCGCGACGTTCAGCACGCTGGCGCCGCCGGCGAGCGAGCTCTTCGCGAGCAGCGGCTTGCACGCCGACGCCATGCGGAACGCGCTGAAGAGGTTGACGCGCACCGAGTCCTCGAAGACGGCCGGGTCCCACTCGCTGGGCTTGAAGGGGAAGTTCGCGCCCGCGTTGTTCACCAGCACGTCGAGCCGCGCCTGTTCCCCGACGACGCGCGCGATGGCGTCTGGATTGCGCAGGTCGAGGGCAAAGTACGCAAACGCGGAAAGATCGTGCGCGTAGTCGGCCGCGCTCGGCTTCGTCCCCGTGATCGCGACCTCGGCGCCCGCCTCCGCGAACGCGCGCGCGATGCCGAGCCCGATCCCGTTCGAGCCGCCCGTCACGAGCACGCGCGCGCCGGAGTAATCGAAGCGAAGCGAGTTCATGGCCGCCCATGTTACTGCGGATGGTCGTTTCAAGCGGACAGCTTGCGTCGGGTTTCAAGCGGGCAGCTTGCGTCGGGGTAGGGGCGTTCCGTCGACTTCCGACCTGGGACGTGTTCGAGAGGCTCCATGGCTTGCGGCGGCCGATTCGCCATGGCCGCAACTCCTGGCAAACGGCCTCAGTCTACGCCCGATTCGTACGGGTGAGACCGCTAGCGACCCGCAACGGGCGGCGAGAACGTCGCAAGCACCGCGACCAGGAAGTCTTCGAGATCGAAGGCTTCCTCCGGCTCGCTCTGCCCGAGGCGCACGACGACGAGCTCGTGCGAGGGCAGCACCACCACGGATTGCCCCTCGTAGCCGGAGGCGTAGAAGAGGTCCGTCGGAAGCGAGGGGAAGGGCCGATCGCCGGGCGCGCCGGGCGTGCCCGCATTGAGCCACCAGTGGGCGCCATAGCGCCCCTGGGGCGCTTGCGGCGTGGGGCGCCGGATCCGCGCGACCCAACCCTCGGGCAGCACGCGCTCGCCCAGCCAGACACCATCCTGTGCATGCAGCAGCCCGAAGCGGGCCCAGTCGCGCGCCGTCGCCCAGCCGAAGGAAGACGCGACGAAGTTCCCCGCCGCATCGGTTTCGAGCACGGCGCTGCGCATGCCGATGCGCTCGAAGAGCGCCTCGCGCGGGAAGCGATGGTAATCGGACGCGCCGCCGGACAGCGTCGTGCGCAGGATCGCGGCCAGCAGGTTCGAGCTGCCGCTCGAGTAGCTCCACACACGGTCGGGGGGGTGCGCGAGCCGGCTGTGCGCCGCGTACGCGGAGGCCGAGCGCGAGCGGAAGAGCATCGCCGTGGCGTCGGCGAAGGGGCCGTACTGCTCCGAGAATTCGAGGCCGCTCGTCATGCGCAGCAGCTCGTCCGGGGTGATCGCCGCGCGGGGATCGGACCTCCAGTCGGAGACTGGCGCGGGGGCGTCGAGATCGAGGCGACCGCGCCCGACCTGGATGCCGACCAGCGCGGCGAGCACGCTCTTCGTCATCGACCAGCCGAGCAGCGGCGTGCTCGCGTCGAAGCCCGGGGCGTAGCGCTCGGCGACGAGCTGCCCGCGATGCAGCACGATCACGGCGCGCGTGCGGCGGGCAGCGGCGGGATCGAGCTCGCCGAAAGCGGAGCTGACGGCGGCGTCGAGCGCCGGGCCGTCGAGTTCGTTCGGTCTGGAACCGGTGGCGGTGGGCGTCGAGTCCGTGCCGCGGTCGCCCATCGGCCACGGGATCCCGGCGCGGTCGGGCGCCCGCCCCGGATCGAAGCCCTGCGCGCGCAGCTCCGCGACGCTCGCGTCGACGGCGAGCGCGCAGCCGAGGCCGTCGCGATACACCGCGGTGCTGCGCCCGAGGCCGAGCCAATCCGAGGTCGCCGTGCGTTGCGCGCGGTCGACGCGCGAGCGCAGCCACGGGAAGGCGTCCAGATCCTCGGCAAACAGCGTCGCTTCCGAGCGGCCGGCGACGAAGACGCCCGAGCACAGCAGCTTGGCCGCGTAGCCCGTGGCGATCGGCAGCTCGTGGAGCGCAAGCAGCACGGCGGCGACCGCTCCGGCGGCCAGCGCTGCGAGGACGATGCGTCGCGCGCGCAAGTCGCCGCCTAGGCGAGCAGCAGCGACGCGATTCGCTCGCGGTGGCAGTCGCTGCCGCCGAGCAGCGCCTCGCCCGATTTCGCTCGCTTCACGAACAGCTGCACGTCGTGCTCCCAGGTGAAGCCGATCCCGCCGTGGATCTGGATGCCGTCCTTCGCCAGCCGGCGCTGGCAATCGCCGGCGCTCGCCTTCGCCATCGAGGCCGCTAGCCCCCGGCGCGGATCGTCCTCGGCGATCGCCATCGCTGCGAAGTACCCGATCGCACGCGCCTTCTCGAGCGCGGCGAGCGCGTCGACGAGCGCGTGTTGGATCGCCTGGAACGATCCGATCGGATGGCCGAACTGTCGACGCTCCCGAGTGTAGGATAGCGTACGCTCGAACAAGGCCTGGCAGGTGCCCACCATCTCGAGCGCGAGCGCGGCGGCCGCCTCGTCGAGCGTGCGCGCGAGCGCCGGCGCGCTGCGACCGGGCGTACCGAGAGTCCGGTCGGGCGCGACGTGCACGCCCTCGAAGACGAGCGTCGCGAGCGAGCGGCTCGCGTCGAGAGCTTGCAGCCGCTGCGCCTTCACGGCGTCGCGCGGCACCACGAAGAGCCCGACGCCGTCGCCCGCAGCGACGCGCGCGGCGACCCCGATCTCGTCGGCGGCGTCCCCCTCGATCACGAAGTGGCGCGCGCCGTCGAGCACGAAGCCCCGCTCGTCGGGGCGGGCGCGCAAGCACTCGTCGGGTGCAAAGCAGGCCCCGCTCGCGGCGGCGACGGCGAGAGCGCCGCGGCAGGTACCCGCCGCGACGGCGCCGAGCCATCGCTCCTGCTGCTCCAGGCTCCCGGCTTCGCGCACGAGCGGCGCGAACTGGGTGGTGGTCGCCAGGAATGGGCCTGGCGCGAGCGCGGCGCCGTGCTGCTCGACCACCAGCGCGAGCTCGACGAAGCCGAGGCCGGCGCCGCCCAGCGCCTCGGGGACGGCGATCCCGCACCAGCCGAGCTCGGCCGCGCTGCGCCAGGGCTCTGCGGGCACGACCCCCTTCTCGACGAGCTCGCGCACGCGGGCGAGCGGGCACTCGCGTTCGAGCACCGCTCGCGCCGATTCGACCAGCGTTGCCTGCTCCGCCGTGGGTTCGAAGTCCATGCTTCCGCCGGATCTGAGGGAGCGTCAGATTACCGCAGCGCCGCGGCGCTGCTGCTCACTGAGCGGGCGCTGTTCGCCTCGGCCTCCCTCGGTCCCGAGAGCGCGCTCGATCGCGATCCGCTGTTCCGTTCCGGGATGATTCCGCCGCCGCCGATCTCGGGCGATCTGACGCCGATCGACCTCGACTATCCGCGCGATCTCCAGTTCGCGCGCGGCCTGCACGAAGGCCGCCTCGACAGCTGGACCCCGCTCATCGGCTGTGGTGCACCGCTGTGGGCCGAGCAGGGTGGCCCCTTCTTCCCGCTCAAGCTGCTCTTCTATCTCTCTCCAACGCCCCGTGCCTATCAATGGTTTCTCGCCCTTCGCCTGGTGGTCGCAGCGCTCGGCGCCTGGGCGCTGGCGCGACGGCGCGGCCTGTCGGAACGCTTCGCGCTCATCGCCGGTCTCCTGTTCGAGCTGTCAGGCATCTTGGTCGCGCAGCTGCCTTATTCCTCGGCCTCGCCCACCTACCTTTTGCCGTGGGTGTTGGTCGGTGCCGAGGCTCTCAAGAGCGGCGGGCGCGGGCGCGCCGCTGCTGCCGCTCGCCGAGCTGTGGTCGGTGGGCGCAAGCTACAAGAGCGCGCCGATCGCCGAGGTCCTCTGGCACAACGCGCTGACCCTCAATCGAGCCACGTTGCCGCTCGCGCTCACCGCACCGGGCTTGCTGATGCAGTTGCAGCCCCAAGCCCCAGGCGTCTTCCCTCATGCGTTTGCGCCCACGTTGGGAGTGATGGGCGGCATGCTGGCCGCCCTTGGCCTCTTCGCACGAGCGCTCGATCGCACCGACTGGCTGCTCCTCCTCGTCGGGGTTGGGTTCGCACTCGCACCACCAGGGCTCGGCTGGCCGCACGACGTTCCGCTCCTACGGAGCATCATGCCGCAGTACTTCTGGCCGCTCATCCTGCTTCCGCTCACTCAGGGCGCGGCGCGGGCGCTCCCACTCCTGGCCACGACGCCCGGCCGGCGCGCCACCAACCTTCTCTTGTTGGGGGTCGTACTGCTGCTCGTCTGGCTGCGCTGGCTCACGCCCGAGGCCTACGCCGGCCCCCACCTGGCACCAGGGCTCGCCGCCGCGCTCGAGCGACCGGCCGGCTTCTTCTGGTGCTGGGTGCCGCCCGCCCTGGCGATTCTGGCGCTGCTCCTCGTCCGGCGCCGCCCGCACCTGAGCCCACTCCTCGGCGCCCTGGCGACCCTCGACCTGCTGGTCGTTTTTTCGACGTCCATCATCCAGCCAGGCGCCCGCGCCCTGCGTTCGCCCCCTTCGCCGGCGATCCGCTTCTTGCAGCGTGCGCTCGATGCCAAAGAGGGGCGCTTCGTCGGTGTACCGGACAACGTCGCCTTTCCCAACCGCGCGCTGCTGGTCTCGCTGCCCGATTTACGGGCGGTGTCGGCGATCCCGGTGCGGCGCTTTGCCGAGTACATCAATGCCATCGATCCAGGCCCACGCTTCCCGACCTTTCAGACGGCGTCCTTCTACCGCTCGATCCTGTTCGATCGTGCGGCGGTGCGCTGGGTGATCTCCTACCGGCGCAATCCGCGCCGGGCCCCGGTTGGCAGTCCGGTCGAGGGGTTGCGACTCGAGTACTTCGACGACGAGGTCGAGATCTATCGCAACCAGCTGTCGCTGCCGCGCGTGCGCATCAGCCATGCGGCGCAGCCGGTGGCGAACGCGGCGGTCGCCTTGGACCGCCTGCGGCGGTGGTCGCGTCAGCCGCCACGCAATCATCCGACGCTGGTCGAAGCCTCAGCCGGGACGCTGCGGCTCGAGTCACCCAGCTCGCCCGGCTTGGAGGCTGCGAGCGTGCGCGAGGAGGCGCCCGAACGCCTCGAGATCGAGGCTCGGCTCGACGCCCCCGGCCTGCTGATCATCGCCGACACCTACTACCCCGGCTGGCGCGCGACGGTCGATGGCCAGGGCGCGCCGATCTACCCCGCCGATCTGCTGTTTCGGGCGATTCCACTCCCGGCCGGCCTGCACAAGGTGGTGCTCACCTATCAGCCGCGCGCGCTCTGGCTAGGCCTGCTTCTGGCGCTCGGCGCTCTGCTGGAGGGCCTGCTGCTCAGTCGATCTCGGCGCTGGGCGTGATCTCCGCGCGCAGCCGCGCAGCGCTCCGGCCGAGTGCTGAGATCGCTGGCGCGCTGCTGGAATGGCGAGCGCGTCAACGTCGGAGTTGTCGTGAGGACCGACGAGGATCTGTGCCCCGAAGTCCTGCATTGTGTAGTTGATCGAGAGGGGCGGCCTGCTCAGCCTTCTGGACGATCGATTGCGTGGCGCGGCCGGGCGCGACCCGGGGCGCGCAGTGCCTCCAGCAGCCGCGCGATGAGGCGCTCGGGCGCGTCGAGCGTCATGCCGTTGCAGCCGCTGCGCAGCGCGCGTTCCATGTCGGCGTCGGTCTCGACTCGGAAGGCGCGGATCTCGAGTCCGCGCGCGTGGGCCTGAAGCACGAGCTCCGCGCTGAGCTCGCTCGTGCGCACGCCCACCATCGCGATGCCCGCGCCCGCCGCCGCATCGAGCAGCTCGGGAAGCGCGTGCTCGAGCAACCAGCACGAGGGGAGGTCAGGCGCACGTCGCCGCGCGCGCTCGAGCTGGGCGCGGTAGAACGAGGTCAGGGTCACGCGGCTCTCGAGCCCGGCCGCCGAGATGGCAGCGAGCACGCGCGCCGGCGTCTGCTCGTGCTCGTCCTTGATCTCGACGTGGTAGTGGAGCTTCGAGCCGAAGGCCGCGAACAGCTCGGGGAGCGTGGTGAGCGTCGTGCCGGCCCAGCGAGGCTTGCGATCGGGATGGGTGCCGTCGAACCAGAGGCCGATGTCCGCGCGCTGGAGCTCGGCAGCGAGGTGGTCCCGGACGCGACCGCGCAGGGGGGTCTTCGCGTCGAGCGTGCGGTCGTGGAAGAGCACGGGCACCAGGTCGCGCGAGAGCTGTACGTCCAGCTCGACCTCGACGACACCGATCTCGAGCGCACGCGCGAAGGCGGGCAGCGTGTTCTCCGGCGCGAACGAAGATGCGCCGCGATGCGCGATCACGTGAAAGGGTCGGGGGATCGCGGCGGGAGCTTCTGCCATGCCGTCCGGCGCGACGAAGAACCCGGCGCCGAGCAGGATCGCGCGTGCGGCCCTGCGCGCAGGCGTCAACGCGCGAGGTTCAGGTTCGAGAAGGCGGGGTCGGCCGTCACCTCGCGCACCACGCGCTGCGCGAGCCAATCCGGCAGCGCCAGCGCGGCGTCGGGGGAGGGCAGCTCGACCTCCGCGGTCACGAGGTCGCGGCCCTCGAACACGTCGATCTCCCAGACGAGCTCGCCTTCGCGGACCTTGTAGCGCCGCTTCTCGACCCGGCAGCCCGCGGTGAGCGGCCAGAGCGGCTCGAACATCTCGCGGCTGATCGACTCCTCGTATTCCGCCCGCGTGAGGCCCGTGCCGAGCTTGATCGTGCGGTAGAAGCGCTCGCCGGAGGCGTCGCTGACGCGGCGCAACCGCTCGCGAATCGTCTCGCCCGGCATCCAGCCCTGCTCGATGCGCACGCTGGGCGCCTCGCGCGCCTCGTCGGGCAGACCCGTGAGCAGGAACTTGCGCTCGATCTCGATCGGCTCGCGCCGGACCTCGTCGAGCGCGTGAGCCGCCGCCTCGACGGTCTCGAAGAAGCGGGCGCCACGCTCGGCGAGCCAGGCGGCCTCGAGCTCCCCGAACAGCTTGCGGTGGCGGTCGCGCACCAGCGTCGTGATGGCGAGCAGTCCGCCCTCGAGACTGCGCCGGCGCGCGGACGCGAGCGCGTGCTCGTCCCCGGCACGCACCGCGTCGAGCAGTGCATGCACGCGAGCGAGGGCCATGCGTTCGCTTCCGGCCTCGAGCGTCTGCATCAGGACCTCGAGGTCGTGCATCTCGCCGAGCCCGTCCTGCAATTCCTTTAGCGAGCGCACCGCGCGCTTGCCCTCGGGCACGAAGCGCGCCACCGGCTCGAGCAGGTAGCGCAGGCGCTTGGCCTCGATCCGTGCTTCGTGACAAGCCTCGTCATCGGAAGGCGACGCGATTGCGGCGAGGCGGCCGCGCAGCTGCGCGGACTGCCTGCGCAGCTTTTCAGCGAGCAGCGAGGCGAAGGTCGGCGACGGGTCGGGCGCAGCGAGGTGCACCCACGTGCGGTAGCCACGCAGGGATTGCTCGAGGTCGGAGCGCAGCGCCGAGAAGCGCTCGGCCAGCTTCGAGAGCAGTCGCGCGAGCGCCTGGTCGCGACGCAGCGCGCGATCCTGCATCAGCCAGCGCAGCGCGGCGCGGTGGCTTCGCGAGATCTCGGCGCGGCGCGCCTCGAGCCAGGCGAGCTGCACCTCGGCGTCGCGAGCGGCGTTCGAGCGCGTGCCGAGCTCGCGCAGGCGCTCGAGGGCGTGCGCGGTCGGACGTCGCTCCAGACTGGATTCGAAGGCCTGCAACGTGCTGCGCAGGCGCCGGAGGTTCACTCGCAGCTCGTGAAGCGCGTCGGGGCCCTCGCCGGCGCAGACGCGCCTGAGCGCCGCGCCGGCCTCCTCGAGGATGCGCAGCGCCACCAGGCGAGCGCCCTCCTCCGGCGGTCGCGTCAGCTCTTCGAGCTCGAGTCGAGCCATGTGCCTCTCAGCGCAGCTTGCGCAGCTGCCAGGACGTGAGCGCGAAGACGAGGCGCGCGCGTCCGGCGTCGATCTCGCCCGGGAAGTGCAGCAGCAACGCGCCGCCCGTTCCGAGCTCGAGGAACGAGGTGCGCAGGCCCGAGAGGAGCCACGTCGAAGCCAGCGAGAGCAGGGGCTCGTGGCCGACGATCGCGAGCACGCTCTCGGAGCGCCCGGCGAGCCAGTCGGCGAGCTCCTTGGGCTCGCGGTAGGGCTCGAGCACGGGCGTCTGCTCGAAGCCGAGATCCCCATAGGCCTCTGCCACGATCTCGGCGCTCTCGACGGCGCGCACGAGCGGGCTCGAGACGAGCGCGTCGAGCGCCGGCACGAGCTTGCGCAGACCTCGAGCGCCGCGGCCCAGCTTCTTGCGCCCGTCCTCGCTGAGCCGGCGCGAGGCGTCGCTCCCGGCATCGCCGTGGGGCTCGGCCTTGCCATGACGAATGACGAGGAGATCCATCGCGACCTCCGCTCCGGACGGGCGGGAGAATAGCCGCGCCGAGCGGATCTTTCAGCGTGCTGGCGCGGACACGCTCGGGGGGGCGAAGGGGCCCAGCTGGCGGCGCTTCAGCTCCGCCGTCATCAGCCGTTCGAAGCGCTGCGGCAGGGCGAGGGCGAGCAGCACCATGCCGAAGTAGCCCGCAGGCAGCTTCGGGCTCTCCTCCCAGTGGCGGAGCTGCTGATACGGACGCGCGACGAAGGCGTGATGATCCGCGTGACGCGAGAGACCGACGAGTGTGTAGAGCGTGAACCAGGACGTCGTGTCCCACGAATCCACCGGGGAGATCCGAGGCCCGCGGCGCTCGAGTCCCCAGTGCTCGAAGAAGTTCACGCACTCGAGCAAGCGCACCGCGACGAACGCCTGACCGAACCACAGCACGAAGGCGCCCAAGCCGAAGATCGCGGCGATCGCGATCGCGAGGCTCCACTCGAGCACGAGGCCGTGCAGCACGCGGCTGCGCAGCAGGCGCGGGTCGTTCCAGCGCATGTCCTCGTCGCCCAGGCGCCTGGCTTCGAGCCGCCAGGCGCTGCGGAATTGCGCCGCGAGCGTGCGCCGAAAAAAGGCTTGATAGCGCTCGCCGAAGCGGGCGCTGGCGCCGTCGTCGGGCGTGCCGACGCGCACGTGGTGGCCGCGCAGGTGCTCGGTGAAGAAGTGCTCGTAGAGCACGAGCCCCATCAGGATGCGCGCGAGCGCCTTCATGTGGGGAGCCTTCCGGTGCATCAGCTCATGCGCGACCACGATGCCCGAGTAGCCCGACGTGATTCCCATCAGCTGCCAGGCGACGAAGCTGTCCATGCGGAAGAAATCTTGTGTCGCGGCCATGCGCACGAGCAGCCCGAGGTTCACGAGCTGAAGGGCGAAGAGCAGATACAAGATCGAGTCGAAGGGCCAGCCCGGAAGTGTCGCCGCCGGCTGGCGTCGCTCGCCTGTGCTCTTTGAGTCCGCCACGAGCGAGGCGACCGCGACGAGCAGCCACGCGAGTGCCCCTGCGCGCCCGTGCGGCGCCGTCAGGAAGAAGCCGAGCGTCGAGAGCGGCAGCACGAAGCACAAGCAGTGCAGCGCCACGAGCCGCGCGATCTCGAACGGGGAGGCGGCGGGCTCGCCGACCGTCGGGCGGGCTGTCGTCGCGGTGGCCAAGGCTCCTCCGGCGCGCCCGACGGGGTCCGGCGCAGATCTCACATACGAGACCGTATGCAAGCTTGCTTTCGCACATACGAATCGGTATGTCAAGCATCATGGTTGAGCCTTCGAACAGCCGTCCCGTCGGCAAGCGCGAGACCCGCGAGGCCCTGATCCGGGCCGGCATCGCCGAGCTGGCTGAAAAAGGACTAGACGAGCCGAGCCTCGACGCGATCTGCGCGCGCGCCGGTTTCACGCGCGGCGCGTTCTACGTGCACTTCGAGGACCGCGACGATTTCATCGCCGCGGTGATGGAGCGCGTGCTCGGCGGTTTCCTCGACGCGATCATCGCCACCGGCAGCCGCGAGCACGATCTCGCGCAGACCGTCGCGCGCTTCACCGATGACGTCGCGCGGCTCACGAGCGGAGCGGAGGGAGCACTGCTCGGCCTGCCCGTTCCGGGCGCCGGCCGCGCCATCCAGTTCCACCGTCTGATCGAGGCCTGCACGCGCTCGCCGCGAATCCGCGAGCGCTGGGTTGCGCTCGTGCGCGAGGCGATCGAGCGCGTCTCGAAGGCGGCGAACGAAGGCCAGATCGCCGACAGCGTGCGCAGCGACGTCGAGGCCGAGCAGATCGGCACGCTGCTGGTCGCGCTCGCACTCGGCGCGGTCGCGGCGCTCGAGTCGGGTGTGCCCTTCGATCCCGCGCTGGCGCGCGACGGCATGCTCGCGCTGCTGCGCCCGCCGCGCGCGGCGACGGCGCGCCAAGAGCCCTGAAGCATGCGCGCCATCGATCCGCTCGCGTGGATACCCCGGATCCCGCTCGCCCTGCTGGCGCGCTGCCGCGTTCCCGACGACCTCGACGCGGTGACGAGCCTCGCGCCGGAAACGCCGCCCGAGGCGGTGGGCCTCGAGCCCGCGGCCGTCGAACGCATCTGGCAGGCCGCGCGCGCCCTCTACCAGACCGGGGTGCACCCGGCGCTCCAGCTGTGCATCCGCCGTCGCGGTGAGATCGTGCTGAATCGGGCGATTGGTCACGCGGCTGGAAACGCGCCGCAAGACGCTCCCGATGCCGCCCGCATTCCCTGCACGACGCAGACGCCCTTCAACATCTTTTCGGCATCGAAGGCGATCACCGCGATGGTGATCCACAAGCTCGACGAGGAGCGGCTGCTGCACCTCGAGGATCCCATCTGCGAGTTCATTCCCGAGTTCGGCTGCCACGGCAAGCATCGCATCACGATCCGCCACATCCTCTCGCACCGCGCCGGCATCCCGAACCTGCCGCCGGATGCGCTCGATCTCGATCTGCTCGGCCGCCCGGAGCTGATCGTCGCGATGCTCGCGGACGCGAAGCTGCGCTCGCGTCCGGGGCGGCTGCTCGCCTACCACGCGGTGAGCGGCGGCTTCGTGCTGGCGGAGATCGTGCGGCGCATCACGGGCAGCGACGTGCGCAAGCTGCTCGAGGATCGCATCTCGCGGCCGCTCGGCCTGCGCTGGCTGAGCTACGGCGTCGCGCCCGCAGACGTGCCGCGGGTCGCCGTGAACGCCTTCACGGGTCCGCCCGTGCCGTTCCCGCTGACCCGGGTCCTGAAGACGGCGCTCGGCACCACGCTGCGCCACGCGGTCGAGCTCTCGAACGACCCGCGCTTCCTCACCGGCATCATCCCCTCGGCGAACGTGGTCACGACGGCCGAGGAGCTCTCCGCGCTCTACCAGTGCCTGCTCGATGGCGGCACGTTCGGCGGCGTGCGTGTGTTCGAGGCGCGCACCGTGCGCCACGCCACCGCGGAGCAGAACCACTGGGAGCTCGACTTCACGCTCGGCGTGCCGATCCGTTACGGCCTCGGTTTCATGCTCGGCGGCGCGCCCGCGAGCTTGTTCGGGCCCGACAACCCGCAGGCCTTCGGTCACCTCGGCCTCTCGAACGTGATCTCGTGGGCGGATCCGGAGCGCGATCTGGCGGTGGCGCTGCTCAACAGCGGCAAGCCGATCGTCTCGACGCACGTGCTGCGGCTCGTCGAGCTGATCCTAGCGATCTCGCGCGGGCTGCCGAAGCTGACGCCGCGGCGTCAGTGGAAGCCGTCGAGCTCGATGACTTCGATGCGTTGCGAGAGCGCGCCGTCCGGGCTGAAGAACGCATAAGAGAGCGCGATCTCCTTGCCGCCCGGTCCCCAGGCGAAATCGCCCGCGACCGCCCGGCCGCCGCCCTCGGAGGCGAGCTTCTCGTCCAGGCCCGAGATCCGGAAGCGCCGTCCCTTGCGGTCGAGCACGAAGAGCTCGAGACGCAGGCTGCTGGCGAGATCGGGCGGATGGCGCCATTCGAAGGGCGCGCTCGAGTCGAATGCGACGAGCTTGCCGCCGGGCGACGGCTTCGCGTGCTCGTCCCAGATGCCGGGCGAGCTCGTCAGGTTCTCGGGCGTGCCGCCCGTGAGGTTCACCTGGTAGACGTCGTCCACGTAGGGCGCGCCGCGCGGCGTGTGCGAGAACCAGAGCGTGTCACCGACCAGGGCTTCCGCCTCGTAGAAGCCGCCGCCGGGGGCAGCTTGAAATAACGTGACGCGCGGACCGAGCCGGGGCCTGCCGCCCCGTCCGAACTCGACCTTCGCGGTCGCGAGATGCCAGCCCTCCCACGGATTCTCGGCGCCCGGCGTGCGCTGGCCGGCCTTCTGCGGAATCCGGCGGCCGGTCGGGCGGCGCACGCTCCAGGCCAGCCGCGTGCCGTCGCGCGAGAGCCTCGGGGCGAGCGACGCGCCCAGCGGTCCAACCGAGACGAGCGGCTCCGCCCAGGAGCCGTCGGCCGCGACTGCCCACAGATCGTGATGGAGGCCCCACGCGAGCTGCTCGTAGCGTCCGCCCTTCGCGTTGCGATTCGAGACCTGGATCACCAGCCAGCCACAACTCGGATGCCAGCTCGGATGACCGCGCAAGCCCTTCGGGAGCCCCGCCATGTTGCAGGTCAGACACTGCTCGTCTTGACCGTAGGGATCGATCGTCCAGACCTCGGAGACCCCCGCGCGGGTGCCGCGGTCGAACGCGATGCGGTTCTTGGCGTGACACCAGTCGAGGCGGCCGCCGGCTTCGAACACGATCGTGCGCTCGAGCACGACCCCCGGCTCGCCGGAGGCTCGCGCGGGAGGCGGCTTGGCTTCGCCGAAGAGCGGTGCGCCGCAGCCGCCCGCGAGCGCGGACCCGGCCGCCGCTGCGAGCGCGGCAGCGCGCCACGCACTGAGGCGCCGGGGCGTCATGCTCGCGGCGCGCGCCCGGCTACTTCTTCTGCCAGTGGACGTCGACGCCCATCACGTACTGGCCCGCCGGCGTACGCTCGATCAGCTTCGCGCCGGCGAGCGCCGCGACCGCGTCGACCTCGGTACCGTTCTGCTTCGCGATCTCGGCGTACTTCAACTTGCGTTTGGCGTTGATGTCCTGGACGAGCTGCTTCACGGCCGGCGGCGCGCTGGCGCTCACCAGGCCGAGATAGCCATCGGGGCGCTCGCCCACCAACCCGGCCGCCTTCGCGGCATCGAGATCCTCGGCCCACGCACTCGGCGCCACGGCGATCAGGAGCACGGCCGCCGCAAGGGCCAGGGTTGCCATCGAGAGTGCTCTGCGCATGGGGTAACACCTCCGCATGTCTCAGAAGAGCTCGTCGTTCTTGTCGAAGAGCTGATCGAGATCCTTGTCGACCTTGACGCGGATCTCGTGCTCGATCTTGATGTTCATGTTGATGGTGATCGGCTCCTTCGGCGCCTCCAGCTGCACCTTCGGCGTGCAGGCGGCGAGGAGCGCGAGCGCGAAGAGCGCGCGGAGCACGCGGGCGGTCGGGTTCCCGAACCGAAGCGTTCGGAGCATGAGCCTCGTCTCCTTGGGAGGGATGGCGCCAGCGTATCGGGCTGCTTCCCGCGCGTCCAGCGCTCCCTTCCCGGCAAGTGCGACGCTCGTACGGGCGCGGCGATTCACGGCGCCGGCCGGCCGAAGCGCTGGAGCCGCTCCTCGATCACCTGCGGGATCTTGTAGACCGCGGCGCTCTTGCGCAGCAGGTCGGCCAGCCGGGACTCGACGCTCAAGTTGTAATGGATGGGGCGGCCGTTCTGGAAATCCGGATTCACCCCGACCACGTGCAGCGCGAGCCGGATCGGCCCGTTCGCGTCGCCATCGATCTCGAGCTCGAGCTTCTCGACCTCGAGGTTCTCGAACGCGCCGAGCAAGACGTCGAATCCGGCGCCGGCGTGCTTCAGTCGAGCGACGCCGGGAGCCGGCTGATAGCGCAGCCGCCCGCCCGGTCGCGCGCGAATCACGCCTCCGCGGATCTCGATCGCCTCGGCGCTGCGCTCGATCGGCAGCCTGCCGTCCAGTCTTCCCTCGCCCGAGAGGCCCTCGAGATCCACCAGCGCGAGCAGCTGCGCGAGATCGAGGTCCTCGGCCTCGAGCACGAACGCCTGCTTCGTCGCCTTTGGATCGATGCGGCCCGCCGTGCGCACGCGGCCGCCCAGGGTCTGCCACTCGGCGCTCTCGATCACCACGACGCCGTCCGGACGCAGACCGCCGGCGATCAGACCATTGCTGAGATCGAGGCCGAAGCCGATGCGCGCGATCGAGACGAGCTGGCCGGGCGGGGTCGAGAGCGGGCGCGGCCCTTCGAGGCGCAGCGTTCCGTTCAAGCCCTCGACCTGCGCGTGCGAAGTCGCGAAGCCGAGCTCGCGCGCGGCGAGGTCGAGCGTCAGCCGCGTGCGCTCGGCGGAGAAGTGCGCGCGGCCCGTCGCTTCGAGCGTTCCGACTACCGAGGACAGGACTCCCGCGAGCTGCGGAGCCAGCTGCGCAGGCTGGAGGCCGCCCTTCGCGAAGCGCACGGGCTCCATGCGCAGCTGCGCCTCGCCGCTTCGCGCCTCGGGATCGAAGGTTCCCTGCGCGTGCATCACGACACGCTGCTTGGCCTCCGTGGCGCGCAGGTCGAAGGCGAGGACCGACTCGCGCGGCTCGAGGCGACACTCGAGCGCGAAGCTCGGTGCGCGGCGTGGCTTGCGCGTGTCCTTTACTTCGAGCACGGCGACGCGTCCCGCGAGCCGCCGTAAGGACCGCTCGAGCGTCACGTCGAGGTCGAAGCCGCGCGCCGCGATCCCAAGGCTCGGTGCGCGCAGATCGCCTCCGCTCGCCTCCACCTGGAAGGGAGCCAGCGCTCCGTCGACGCCGATTTGTGTGCGCAGCCGCGCCTGCGGCGTGCTGCCCTCGAGGCGCAGCGCATCCGAGCCTTCACCGAGCGTCAACGCGAAGGGCCCCGGGGCGAGCGAGACGAGGATCTCCGAGCCGGCGACCTCGAGCTGGGCGGTGAGCGCGAACGAGCCGGCCGAGAGCGGGAGCCGCAGGCCCGCGCCCGGCGCGAGATTCAGGCCGATCGCGGCCGCGCCGGTGAGCGCTTCGCCGGCGCCCGAGAGCTCGAGCTGGGCGGTGGCGTCGGCGAGCGCGTGGTGGGCGACGAGATCGGCGCGCGCCTGGATTCGGCCTTCGCTGTCGCGCGCGTCCACCGACAGCTCGACCGCGAGGGGACCCTGTGCGGTCGTGACCTCGGCGCGCGCGTGCTCGATCACGAGCTCGTTGGTGGGCAGCACCGGCAGCCGGAGTCCCGCACGCGCAGCCGTCCCGTCGGCTTGCTTCACGCCGCCCGCGAGCGCCTCGAGCCCCCCGAAGCGCGGCCCCGCTGCGCCGATCTCGCCGGCGAGCCGGATCCCCGAGACGCGCAGCGCGCTCACGCGCCCGCGCCGGAGATCCCCCAGCGTGTAGTCGGCATCGATCGCGTCGATCGCGAGCGCATCGCCCGCTCCGGCGCGCAGCGCGCGCAGCTCGAGGCGGCCCGTATCGATGCGGGAGACCTCGACGCGCGCCGACGCGACTCCGAGCCGCGCGAGCTCGCGCAGCAGCCACCACTGCGCGAGCGCCCGCCGCTGCGACCAGCCGGCCGCGCTCGCGAGGCCGAGTGCAGCGACCAGCGCGAGAAACGCAGCGACGAGACGGACCCGGAGGCGAGATCGCATCGCGCTCTCCCCTTGATCGCTCAGAGCCTGACGCGCCGCAGGCGCAGCGCGTTGGCGATCACGGACACCGAGGAGAGGCTCATCGCCGCGGCGGCGAGCATCGGCGAGAGCAGCCAGCCGAACGCCGGGTAGAGCAGGCCGGCGGCGATCGGAATCCCGAGCGCGTTGTAGACGAAGGCGAAGAAGAGGTTCTGCCGGATATTGCGCAGCGTCGCGCGGCTGAGCCGCCGCGCGCGCACGATCGCCCGCAGATCGCCCTTGACGAGCGTGACGCCGGCCGCCTCGATGGCGACGTCGGTGCCCGTGCCCATCGCGATGCCCACCTCGGCCAGCGCCAGCGCCGGAGCGTCGTTGACGCCGTCGCCCGCCATCGCGACGCTGCGCCCCGCCTGCGCCAGATGGCGCACCGCGTCCGCTTTCTGCTCGGGCAGCGCCTCGGCCACCACCTCGTCGATCCCGAGCCGGCGCGCCACGGCCTGCGCCGTCGTGCGGTCGTCCCCGGTCAGCATTACCAAGCGCAGCCCCTCCGCGCGCAGCTCGCGCACCGCCTCGGCGCTCGTCGCCTTCACCGGATCCGCGATCGCGAGCAGCCCGGCCGCGCGCCCAGCGAGCGCGACGAAGACCACCGTCTTCCCCTCCGCGCGCAGCGCCTGGGCACTTTCTGCAAGCGGCCCCAGAGCGGCGCCGAGCGACTCGATGAAGGCGCGGCTCCCGAGCGCCGCCGCGCGCCCATCGACGCGGCCCGCGACACCGCGCCCGGGATGCGCGACGAACTCGTCCGCTGGCGCGGGCCGGATCCCGCGCTGCGCGGCTCCGTCCGCGATCGCCGCGGCGAGCGGATGCTCGCTCCCGCGCTCGAGGCTCGCCGCGACACCCAGAAGAGTCGCTTCCGAGACGTCCGCCGCCGCCACCACGTCGACGAGTCGCGGGCGGCCCTCGGTCAGCGTGCCCGTCTTGTCGAAGACGAGCGTGTCGACCCCGCGCAGCTTCTCGATCGCCTCGGCGTTGCGGAACAGCACGCCGGCGGTCGCGCCGCGACCCATGGCGACCGCGATCGACATCGGCGTGGCCAGGCCGAGCGCACAGGGGCAGGCGATGATCAGCACGGCGACCGCATTCACGAGCGCGTGCGCGAGCCGCGGCTCGGGCCCGATTGCCGCCCAGATCACGAAGGTCGCCGCCGCGACGAGCACGACGGCGGGAACGAACCAGGCCGCCACGCGATCGGCGAGGCTCTGGATCGGCGCGCGGCTGCGCTGGGCCTGCGCGACCAAGGCGACGATGCGCGCGAGCAGCGTCTCGCTGCCGACTTTTTCGGCTCGCATCACGAGGCTTCCGGTGCCGTTCACGCTACCCGCCACGACGCGGTCCCCCGGATGCTTCGCGACCGGGATCGGCTCGCCCGAGAGCATCGACTCGTCGACGGCGCTCGCGCCCTCGAGCACCACGCCGTCGACGGGCAGCTTCTCCCCGGGGCGCACGCGCAGCTTTTCCCCGACGCCGATGCTCGCGAGCGGCACGTCGGCCTCGCTGCCGTCCTCGAGCAGGCGCCGCGCGGTCGCTGGCGCGAGGCCGAGCAGCGCGCGGATCGCGGCGCCCGTGCGGCGCCGCGCGCGCAGCTCGAGCACCTGCCCGAGCAGCACGAGCGTCGTAATCACGGCGGCTGCCTCGAAGTAGACGGGAACGCCGCCGCCATGGGCGCGGAAGGCCGCCGGATACAGGCCGGGCGCGAGCGTCGCGAGCAGGCTGTGGCCCCAGGCGGCTCCGGTGCCGAGCGCGATCAGCGTGAACATGTTGAGCTGCCGCGTGCGCAGCGAGCGCCAGCCGCGTTCGAAGAACGGCTTCCCGCCCCAGAGCACGACGGGGGTCGCGAGCAGGAGCTGGAGCCAGGCGAGCGCCGTGGCCGGCAGCGCGTGGGCGACGCGGGCGGGCGCGAGCATCTCCGCCATAGCGAGCACGAAGAGCGGGAGCGTGAGCAGCGCGCTCACCTGCAAGCGGCGAGACATGTCGCGCAGCTCGGGGCTCTCCTCGTCGCCGAGAGCCGGAGCGATCGGCTCGAGCGCCATCCCGCAGATCGGACACTCGCCCGGGCTGGCGCGCACGATCTCGGGGTGCATCGGGCACGTGAATCGGCCCGGTGTCGCCGGGGCCGCGGGCGGCGCGGGCTGCGCAGCGGCCGGCCGCCGCCAACGCTCGGGCTCGGCGCGGAAGCGCTCGAGGCAGCGCGCGCTGCAGAAGGCGTAGCGGGTGCCGGCATGCTCGATCCAGTGCGAGCTCTGCGGGCCGACCTTCATCCCGCACACGGGGTCGCGCGAGTCCGTCGCGGCCGGCGGCAGCGGCGGCGCCTGGGCTTCAGTCGCCACGGTCAGCGGCGCAGAATCGGCCCGCTCGGACGCGACGCGGCGTCAGCTTCTGCATGGCGGCCCAGCGTATCACGCTCGGCTCCCGCCCGGGTCGCTGGCGCGGCGCGCAGCGCGACGAGCGGGCGGGTGCGCAGGTGGCCGCGTCCGATCTCCTCGACGGCGGTCGCGCCGAGCGCGAGCCGACCCAGATCGCGCTCCCATACCAGAGCCACGCGCCCGGGCTCCTTGGCGAGCCAGTCGCCGAGCGACTTCCGCCTCGTCGCGTCGACCTCGGAACGCCCGCTGAGAATGCGCACGGCGCTGCGCGCGCTCTGCGGCGCTGCGAGACGCTCCGCGCGCAGGATCGCGTCGTTTTGGAGCAGCGCGCGCGGCGACATCCAGGGGTCGAGGCGAGCGAGAGCGACGAGCGCGGTGACGGCGATCGCGGCGAGGGCGATCACGGCTCGCACCCAGGGAGCGACCCGCGCGACAGGCGGAAGCAGGACCACGGCGAGCAGGACTGTCGCGGCGAGCGCCAGAGTCAGGCGCAGCGCAGCATCGGCCGCGAGCGCGATCTCGGCCGCGTTGCCGGTGAAGACGGTCGCCGTGCACGCGCGTAACCAGAACGTGCCGCTCGCGAGCAGCGCGAGTGCGGCGGCGCTGCGCGTCGCCCAGCGTTCGGGCGTCGCCAGCGACTGGCCCAGCAGCAGCGCCAGCGCCGGCAGCGCCGGAAGCAGGTAATGGGGCTGCTGCGTTCGCAGCGCCGAGAGCAGCAGGGTCGGGAAGAGGATCCACCCGAGCAGCGCGGC
>Ga0210377_10000307_pt1 | contig 46118 bp, 37 predicted proteins | sample PLM4_65_b1redo_FD_155480 | JGI IMG/M metagenome (GOLD analysis project Ga0210377, IMG submission 155480) | Groundwater sediment microbial communities from an aquifer in East River, Colorado, USA - PLM4_65_b1 redo | ecosystem: Environmental > Terrestrial > Soil > Riparian zone | place: USA: East...
ACGTTGGACCGTTACTGACGCCCACGTTATTTTCAAACCGCTGAAGATTGGCGGACGAAAAACTGGCATTCGTTCTCCTCAGTCGAACTATTGAATAGCACGAGACAGTTGACCGAGTCTGCTATCGACGCGTATGCCGCACTCGTCTCCGGCGTCATCCCAGCGGCATGGATCACAGAAGCCATATTTACCAACATATACAACAGACTCATCAAGCGCCATGATGACCCATCTGCCCCTACATACCTGCTGGGCTACGACAGCCTGCCCATCCGCGCCGATAAATCACTTTATAGTCTGGCGGAATGGGCGCGCCAGGATACTGCTTTGACACAATGCATCGAGCATACACCGACCCCGCAGTTGATTGCCATGTGTGAGAGTGGTGTTGTTCCAAGTGACGTCGCTCCCGCAGTGTGGAATGAATGGCACACGCGAGTCCATCAACACCTGCGCGAGTATGGGCATATGCTCTACGACCTGGATTTTACGCACCCGCTCCCTGCCGATGACCCTGCTTCGGTACTCGACACACTCAAACTTTATCTGACGGGAAAAGGCGCCAATCCATACATGCGCCAGCGCGAGTCAGCCGAACGACGCGAGCAGGCTGTCTCGACAATGCAAAAATACTTGAAGGGATTGCGATTGCTATGGTTCAACAAATATCTGGCATCCGCCCAGAAATATTCTCCACTTCGTGAAGACGGATTGGCAGAGATCGGTCTGGCGTATCCGCTCATTCGACAAATGTTGCGTGAGTTGGGAAATCGTTTTGCACAACATCAAGTGCTTCACGATGTAGATGATATCTTCTGGTTGACTCAAGATGAAGTTCTCTCGACTGCAACACGACTTGATACGGGACAGTCTGTAGAGTCTCTTGCGGAGCAAATCCTACAACGAAAAGCGGAACACCAAGCCGCAAGGCGCGCCAACCCGCCGATGGCATTGCCGCAGATGAAAGTCTTTGGCTTCGATTTGATGTCACTCAAGGATAAGCGCGGACGCCGCAACAAAGGCAATATGATCAAAGGTGTCGCGGCAAGCCCAGGCGTGGCAAGCGGCGTTGCTCGCATCCTACATGGTCCCGAGGATTTCAGCCATATGAAACCGGGTGATGTGTTGGTCGCGCCGATCACCACACCCGCATGGACACCACTCTTTGCAATGGCTTCAGCCATCGTGACCGATATAGGAGGTCCGCTTTCGCATGGTTCGATCGTGGCGCGTGAATATGGCATTCCTGCTGTACTTGGTACAGGTGTGGCGACCCGCCGCGTCCAGGATGGACAGACCATTACAGTAGATGGTGGCGCGGGAACGGTTGTCCTGAGTCCAATATAGTTGATGCAAATATTGTTATTGAAGACAGTCGATTTGTTCAATTACCCTAAGGTTGATTTTGGATGGTGTTGCAATGCGCCTGTCAGACGCACAAATGGATGTCTTCACTTGAATATCACGCGTGGCTTAGGCTCTCGTGCGAATCGCTTCGCTGGTCTTGCCCAATCGATTACGGCTCAGTTTTTCATAACCCCTTTTCGGGACCTCGATGTTGATGTCGATACAGTCCAACAATGGGCCAGAATTTCGTTTTCGGTATTTGGTAACGGCAACAGGCGCACACGTGCAAGCTTTTTGCCCATCTCCGAAGTGCCCACATGGGCAGGGATTCATAGCAGCAATGAATTGAAAGTTTGCTAAGAATGAATGATCCAACATCAAACCTATTTGTAAGCTGGTCGACAGAGTACTAGATTCTAGATTTGTGGGTCACCCTAGCGATATGGCAACATTTGCAGGCTTTTGTAGAGAGACTCTGGTAAAATTGGCTCGTTGAAAATGCGTTCCATGAGGCTTTACTATGCTTACACACAGAAAACATTTGAGGTGTTGGAAGCAATGGAGAGATTAGACGTATTGTAAACATTGGACAGATTGCCCCCGTAGCTCAATGGATAGAGTAACAGACTTCGAATCTGGTGGTTGTGCGTTCGACCCGCACCGGGGGCACTTGCCTTTTAATCCCAAATGGACATCCTTCAAGTAACTTTCATGTTGATCGAACGTCTTGAACATATTCCTGCCGATTCCATTTGGGCACATCGAGCCAGCGGTGTACGCGGTTCCCTGCTGAAAATGACTGAGAGCCTTGAAACCGGAGGAGCGATCGATCCGCAACAGTATGAAAAGCTTTACAATCTGGGCTTCCGAATTTTAGAGGCAGCTGCAAAAGAAAAGCGAATCAATCGAAGACAAATCAAAAAGACGGCATAAAACACATATGAAGCAAACTCTTATAGCGCGCCTTAGAAAGCCACGTCTGCTCCAACGGGTTTGGAGAAAGTTTTTATCCTATTTCTTTTTCGAGCAGTGGATCCTGATGCTTTCCACCAACGCCAGCCATACTGCACCGAACTGGGATGACTTCAAGCCGCTTATGCCACCAGCCAGATACGATTGGGCAGACCCATTCTTATGGATGCATGATGGTCGCTTATATATCTTCATTGAAGAACTACCGCATGCAACCCAACGCGGTCACATTGCATGCCTGGAGTTGGATAATCAGCTGAACATTGTATCCAAAAAAATTGTCCTGGAACGCCCTTATCATCTTTCTTATCCCTTTCTCTTTGTTTATGATGGGCAACTATATATGATGCCCGAAACAAAATCCAATCATGTCATCGAATTGTATAAATGCACCCATTTCCCCGACCAATGGGAATTCGTAAAGACCCTCATGTCAGATATAAAAGCAGTCGATGCCACATTGATCAATAAGGATGGGAAATGGTGGCTGTTTGTAAACATTGAAGAAGAGGGCGGCTCCAGCTGGGACACCCTGCACCTGTTCTTTGCCGACAGCCCACTCACTGACCATTGGACACCTCATCCACGCAACCCCATCGTCAAAGACATGCACACCGCCCGCCCGGCGGGTCATATCCTAGTTCAAAATTGCAGCTTGATCCGCCCGTCACAAGATTGTTCTGTGAGGTATGGGTACGCCACCAACTTCAACCGCATCATTGTAATGACCGAAATGGACTATGTCGAAAGACGTGAACGAACCTTCAAGCCCCCTGTGCAAGGAGATATTCTTGGTACACACACCTGGAATGAAGCTAATGGCATACAAGTTATCGACGCCACTCTGCGTCGGAGAAAATTTGGTTTCAATTCGTCAGTTCAAGTCAAAATCTAAAGGGTTTTTAAGGATAATATGACATCGGAGAATATCTTAATTCGTCATATCTGCACACTGGATGGGTTTGAGTCATTGCAAAGTCAATGGGACAAAGTAATGACAACACGTACAAGAAAAACCGCATTCCTGACCTGGGAATGGCTTTACGCTTGGTGGAAAACTCATCAACAAGGAAAAGAGCTATGGCTGATCACGGCTTGGTTGGACGATGAACTAGTTGGCATGGCTCCCCTGATGTTATCAACTGAAAAAAAATACGGGCTTCGTTATCGAGTTTTACAGAGTCTAGGAGTTCCGAATGCGGATGAAGCCGATTTCATTATCAAGAACAACAATCCAAAAATCATCACAGCGCTCTGTAACTACATACTTCAGAACAAGTCAAAGTGGGATGCCATTGACCTACATGAACATGATTTGGCACAGGATTCAACACAGATCATCAAGGATGTTCTTGCAAGAGAAAAATTGGCGCTTAGGATAGAGATTGGTCAGCATTTGCATATCCCAATATCAGGATCATGGGAATCTTATTTCAATTCTCTGTCAAAAGACATGCAGAAAAATATTAAGCAGCGGCTACGCCGTTCGCGGGAAAATCATAAATTTCTTTTCGAGCATCACCGCGGCTCAGATGTTAAGTGGGAATACCTGGAGGCAATCTTTCGGATAAATAAAAACGGTGCGTTTCCTGAGAAATACGAATCTGAAACTGCGCGCGCCTTTCAGCGCGAGTTGTTTAATCTTATGCATGAACACGGATGGATTGAAATTGCACTTATATCCGTGGACGATGAGCCGATTGCCTTTGACTATGGATTTAATTTGGATGGTCGGTTTGAACAGTGGCGCTCTGGTTATAATCGCAACTTCAGTAAACTGGGTATTGGGAAATCGCTACTTTATTTATTATTGCAGGAACTTTTTAATAACGGCTACCAAGAGTTAGATTTTCTCCGTGGGGAATATGACCATAAGAGTGATTGGGCGCCATCCAAACGTAGTTTCATGCGACTCATTGCTACAAGGTCAACACATCTACCTGCTCGTCTTGCACTAATTATCATTCCCAATCTCTGGCGATGGACAAAAGACAATATTCTACCTATGCTGAAAAGATTAACTAAAAAATAGTCGAAACAGCGAATCTCATCAAGTGAGAAATTGGATTTTCTGAAACCGTGCCATCATACTTTAAACGCCGCCACCACCTATCATAATGTACTCATCCAAAAAATGGAATCTAAAATCAACGTCAGACATATTCAAGATACCGTTTCATTCAAGAACCTGAAACAACAATGGGGGCAACTCCTAGCACTCAGCTCTACGCGAAGTGCGTTTCTCACTTGGGAATGGCTTCTTTCCTGGTGGAAAGTAAACGGCGATAAAAAATATTTATGGCTAATTACCGTCTGGCGAGGCGAAGAACTGGTTGGGATCGCACCATTAATGCTGGAAACGCGCAACGCTTTCATTCGGGTGTTAACCAATATTGGCACCCCGCAAAGCGACATCGGCGGCTTCATCCATGCGTCAGATGATATAGATACAATAAAGACCATTACCCAATATCTTGTTCTTAATAAAAAGAATTGGGATATTCTTGAACTCAATGAGTTCCCGCGGGCGTGGGTTGAACAGCCTGAATTCAGTCAAAATTTCGACATCAATACCTTTCGGACTCTTCAAGATCACAACGAACATTTTTATATTCAACTTGAGCATGACAACTGGGATAAATACAGCGAAAGCCTCACCCGTAAATTTCGCTACAACCTGCGCCGCGCTTTGAGATTAGCGGAGGAAATTGGCCCGGTTGAATTGGAGCGCTACCAGGGCGACCATGTCAGCTGGGATATTTTCAAAACCGTTATTGAGATCAACCGCTATGCCCACTATCCAAGGTTGTACAACTCACCATCTGAGCAAAAGCTGATTAAGGAACTGATCGAGCAAATGGCTTTGAACCAGAACTATTTCGAAGTGTATATTCTTTCGGTTAACCATAAACCGATCGCCTACGAATATGGATTTGTCTATCAGGGTCGTTTTGAAGACTGGCGTTCTGGATTTGATACGCGCCTGCCCTCCAATGTTTCGATCGGGAAGGTATTAACCATGAAGGTCACACAAGCTTGTATTTCAGGCAAGTACAAGGAGATCGATTTTCTCCGCGGCGACGAATCCTATAAACAGGACTGGGCGCCGTCTAGCCAAGAATTCACCAAAGTGCGCATCTTTAACCGGAGCAAGTTAACTGCTGCCCTCTCCTATTTCTGGCTGAAAAATATAAAGCCATATCTAAAGAAAGAAACACCTTTCGAATAAACCGGAGGGCGTCTCTAGTTCTATTCTATGCGTCGGTCGCAGCACTTGCGATCTCACCCATTGACCGGCTTTGCATCCCATACAACCTGTGCAGTTCCTGATAATTCTTTAGGATCGCCTCCAAAAACTGGAGATTATCATTCACGTTTTCACTGAAGTCCTCCGGGTGCCACCAGAGATGAAACACCTTCCCCGCCTGCGCTGCATACAACAGGGAAGAAAGGATCCTTTTCAGACGTAACGGTTCCAGAATTTCCAGCCTCTTTGAATAAGGGCGCAGATACCGGCTGGAGGGAAGGTTTACTGGTCTGTCATTTGTTGATGGAATTGGGTATGTATTTGCACCTGAAATATTGATGTACGCATCAGCCAAACGCATCAGACGGCGATACCACTGCCTATGAGATTGTCTTTTTTTAGATTGACGAAACCAGACAGATTCCGTTCCGCGATAAGCCAGGATATCATTTTTCGCGCAAACCTCGAGATACGAATCGTTATACTGGTTTCGGGGAAAAATGATACTTTGAATTTCACGTTCATACCGCTTCGCCGCTTGCAAAGCCGCTTGCAAATCGTGTTCAAAATCTTCGGGTGTTTGCCCTTCTTCCAGACAATAGTAATGGGAGAAGGTATGCGTCGCCAATTCCTGGTGCGGTGTTTGTATGATCTGGCGAATAAGGGAAGGTGCGTAGTGAAGAGGATCATCTCGTTCGTTATCTCCAAGCTCAGATGCCAAGCTTTCATAAGGAGATAATAAGTGTTGAACATAGTCTGGTTTCTGTTTTGGCAATCCAGTCAACAACGCAGAGCGAGATTCAAAAAAAAGAAACCCCACCGTCGCCCAGGTAGCATGAATGCTATACTTTTGAAATAGGTTCAGTAATTTGGGGACTACCTGGCGGGTCAGCAGAATACTGTTTGCTTTCTTTTCCCCGGCAAAATCCCGGACTCCCCACAACAACTCAAAATCCAACGAGATGATCAATGTTCCAGACTTCGGATTCACAGTCAAACCCTTTCGTAATCACAATATTGGATGGCAATTACATTATGGCAGCAAAATAAATTCAGAAGCAGTTGGGTCAGTCATGCCGCCTGCCTGAGAATTGACATTCACCTCAGTCAAAATGTTATAGCCGGTCTCCTCATCCCAAATTCCGTCATTGGCGAAGCGAATCGTATAGCGAGGGTCATGTCGCAAAGTCATAGATGCGTCCGGCAACCACAAGGCTAATTTATAGATCCCTTCAGGTGCAGAAATTGGCAGAAGTAAACGCATCTGGAACTTGGACTGTTCCCCCGAAGCCCAAAAGCGGGGATCCACGGGGAGCACCATTTCAAAGTGAGCTGGCCCATCCAAAATCACATAAACAGGCCTCGGGTTGATCAAGGATGCGAATCCTGAATTTATTAGCAACACATCCACATTCAACACTCCACCGGGCAGCACCGATTCGTTAAAAGTTGTTGATATTAATGAGAAACGATATCCCAATCTATTGCGAATTTCATTATAACAACCCTGCGACTCCCAGGCGCTCAGAACATCTGGGTGCCAGCCATCACTCAATTCAGAAAAGTGCAAACGCGCAATCTCCGCCAAAGCCGCAGGACAATCGCTACGCGGAGGATTGTAAGCACAACTCTCACCTCCAACAGGAACATATTGAGTTGATTGGGAAAGATAATTCATTTCACTGATAATCGTAAAAACACCATCACGCCCATATGTATGCTCATCATCGAAACTCGATAAAAAACAATCATTATGGAAACCAACCCGGGATTGATATGTTCCAGAGAACGCCTTTTCCCTAGATAATGGGACCGGAAATATTGTCATAATATCTACAGGGTACCGCAGTAATACCATGCGATCAACTGGAAGCGCATCCAACAAAGAAAACAAGACCTTTCTTTTCGCACTTGAATCATCATCCAAGCCATATGTGGAGGCATGCCATTCACCCCATGCGCCAATAAACCCAGCCTCCACCCACGCGATCACATCCGAATTTCTTTTGAGCACGGGCCCGACCTGCTGAATATGTCGCAAGATCTGCTCTAACCTTGCATCTGGCTCCGTGTTGGGATAAGGACCATCATTATATGAAAACCGGATGACGACTTTGACACCCTCGCTGCGCAAGAAAGCAAACCAAGTATCCATTTCACTTAGAAAATCAAATGGCAAATCGATTTCACGATACTCATCAAGACGAATGTTTCCGTACACAAGTGTATACCCATTTTTTTCATAATATTGGGAATAATCAGCGCCTTGTAGATCGGCACTGCCAACAAAACCACGTTCCGGGTTTTGAATGGTTTCGGCTAATTCGGCAAAAGAGATTGTAATCCGCGGACGTTCGTCCACTCCAGGGAATCCAATCTTTTCCACTCCGGCGTATCCAGTCTCTTCCGCGACAGGATACGATTCGACAATTGCTGTTTCACTTGCTGGCGGAACAGAACAAGACAACGTCAACCCACTCAACAGCAAGACGGAATACGACACTCGAAACAAAAACACCTTCTTCAAGCCAATAACACTCTTTCTCGCATTATTAGGATCTTATCCATGTGATGGTATTGGGGACTCCACTCGCTAAATACCTAATATCATCACATGCTTTGGGAAAATTAGCCACTAATCTTTTCGACGAATCTCATCCGAACTTTCTTTTGTTTCCACTTTTCGACCACGCGCCCAACCCGTATAAATTGCTACAACAAGGACAATCACGATCAAGACACTTGTAACGATCATAGCGATAAGAACCCACCCCGGCTTTGCCGCCGCATTAATATTAGTTTCAGAAGTAACTGAGTCTATGGGTGAAACGGGTGTAGGAACCGGATTGAATTCCAAGGCATCGGACAACCGGGTATCAACAGATAAGGTCTGCGTGTTATTGATCACGACGAAATTTCCCGTCAGCCTTTCACGTAAATCCTCCACGACCAATGCATTCTTTGCCCATGTAACACCCTCAGGTAAATTACCCAAAACGGTCACGATAACGTTATTCCTGTTCCAAGGCGATTCCAGCAACTCAAGATAGCCTACGGGAGTCTCCTGGGTAATCTTGTACATTACCTGTAAATCCTTCTCTGTAGCCATGTCACTGCCTTCTGCAAATGAAGCAGGCAGTTGATCATTAATTTCTGTTATTAGTGGAAGTTTACTTGCGGCGCCTACCACCAAAAAGTTGTATTTTGAGCGTTCCTCGACGGGAATGTTATCGGCATAAAATAGAACAGGATTCATAATGATGCCATCTGCCATCGATCCGAGATTAGCGGCAAGCGCAAACGCATGTCGCCAAGAATCAGGATTTCCATTCTGAACAACAAAAGCCGTTGTACCAAGAGAAGCTGACCGGGTAAAGGGGGCTGGATAAGCTGATAGGTCTGGCAAATAATTCAAATTTGCGGGTACAGAAATAAGCGGAAGAAACAACCTGGACTCATCAGTCCAGAGTGTCACAAACAAACCTTCCTGACCTGGGTCGCCACACTCATCAATAGGATACAAAAGCGTCACAACTTCCAAGTTGTTGAGCCCAGATGTAACGGCAGATGGGGGAAGCCCCACACGAATGCGGTTGTTTGCCAGATTGGCTGTTGTATCACTTAATCGAATACTACCAATTGGCTGATCGTTCAAAAACACAAAGATGCCCGATTGATCATAGTTCATAAGCGTCGTATGATTCAAAGAAAGCTCAATGAAAGCTTCCGTGGTCACCGTCAATCCAAGGGGTACATAGAATTGAAACGTTTCAATCGATTCGCCACGCCCCTCAAAAACTACGTCATCATAACCCAGGTCAGCCAAGGTTTGGTCAACTGGCACATTGGAACGATTGGAAATATCCTGAACTTGATCGATCAACGCTAGATTCGGGGTACGATTCGGACGAATAACCCCGGTGCTCAAAGCTTGGGAAGCCTTGATAATTGCATCGTCCGTATTTCCAGAAACGACCAGGACAACACGTTCCGGACTCCATGGCGAAACGATCATTTCAAGCACGCCGGATTCGGCACTCTCAACAAATTGTCCAACGACAGCCCCTAGCGGCAGGGTTAATTGAGAAAATAAAGGTAGGGAATCGGGCTTTCCAACCAGGATAAGATGGCTATCACTTAATTTTTCAGGGGTTAATTCGCTACTGGTAACCAGATCCAACAACATGGCATCGCCTGTACGCGCCTGCAATCCCGCTGCGACGGTCATTGCACTTTGCAATTCAGCGGCAGTAGGCTGATCAGGTACAACTATTCTTGCAGAATCCAGGAATATCGAGTCTTGAAAGATTGGTCGAGGAAAATTCAGAAAACTGGTGCTTGGCTCAATAACTTGATGTGGAAATATAAAGCTGGAGCTCGATTGAATCACGACGTCCAACTGCTGATCCAACAAACAAGTTTCACCACTGCTTAATTGAAAGACCAACTCCATGCGCCCATCTGCCCGCGTTGAGTTCAAGGCCCCCAAAGGAATATCAACTACTTCCGAGACTAGGTCATCGTCGGTCAAAGGGATCATCGAAATCGTCTGACCATTCATAATGACTGAAAGGGTCCCGATATAGGTTGACGTCTCCACTGCGCTCACTTGTGCATTCAAACTACGAATCGCAACTCTCATATCAATCGTCAGCTGCGCTCCGTCAAGCAATTGCCAATTGGCTGGCAACCCAAATAGCACAACATGAGTCGCAAACGGGCCAAACATGCGAATTTCTTTTTCGCGAATCTGGGCAAAGGAAAACGAATCACCTTCTTGCTGCATAACCTGGGCTGGTTGCCCTGCGTGAACCGGTACAAACGATACAGCCAGGAGCAACAAACATAGGCAATAAGGGATGAGAGTTAAAAAATTTTTATACATTCTATAAAATCCTTTCATTGATACTAATGGTTTTCGTTCACCATTGAAACATACTCGGCATTAATCAATTCCCTAGCTTCTTCTGCGTAAATGTGCTCAAGAGTAGAAATCATTTTTTCAAGGGTATATTCCTCGTCAATTTGCTTAGCTGCCGTCTGGCAAATACTCTCAACTAGATGAGGATTTGCGAGGATGTGTAAGATAGCCCTTGACAAAGCCTCGATATCACCAATTGGCACTAGCCAGCCATTACGTCCGCTTTCGATAATCTCATGAGTCCCCAAATTATCAGTAGCGATTACCGGAACACCAGAGGCAAAAGCCTCCAGGACCACCAGCGGAAACGCCTCCCATCTGGACGGTAAAATTAAACAATTAAAAATATGGAGGAGTCGAGACACATCAGACCGTTCACCCAGCCAATGAAAAACTTCAGCCAAGCCCAGAGATGAAGCCATTTTTATTGCTTCAGAAGCCAATGGTCCAGAACCCACCCATACAAAATGTATATCCGGCTGTAGTGCATGCAATTTAACAGCAGATTTTACAAAATCCAGTGGTAATTTGGGAATAGCCAATCGGCCTACTGCGCCGACAACCACCGCATTTGCAGGAATACCGAGCGAGCTTTTTAATCCTAAGATATCAAATTCCCCTCGAAACGGGCGACTGTCAATACCGGAATGAACCACCGAAAAAATAGAACTCGTCCCAACTCCATATTGCAATGCAAGTCTACGCTCATGCTCCGCCACGGCGATAATACGTGCAGTATAACGAATAGCAAAACGCTCAAGAATAGCAACCAACCAAGCTGCAAGGCGGTGTGAGCCTTCATGAAAGGCAAAATTGTGTGGTGAGTAAATTACTGGAATCCCTGTGCCAATTGCCGCGATGCGCATTAAAAAACCGGGTTTTGATGCGTGCACATGAATAACATCATATTTTTCACGGCGAATATGTTGCGCCAATTGAAACAAAACCCAAGTATCTGTGATGGGATTCACTTTATACCGATTCATGGCCATATTAAATGCCCGGACGCCATAGGTACGCATCAGTTCATCGGCAAATTCCTTCCCCTCTTCCGATAGACAAATAACACTGACCGAAAATCTATCCCGGTTTATCCTCTTAACAATTGAGCGTATATAGGTAGCAACACCGCCTGTTGATTTAGTAACAAGAAGCAAGCGAATTGGCCGACTCATTTCACAACTCCATTTCCCTTGCAGATTGCCGGGATTAATTCTCCAAGGTTGCGATCAGTTAAGAGTTTGTTGTACAAAGCCGATATTCTATCGATCATGACATCCAAACTATATACATCTAAAACCCGCTTCAACCCAGACTGTCCCATCTTTGCTCGCAACGCAGGATCGCTAGCGAGCCTCACACAGGCTTGTGCCAAAGCAAATGGGGAGCCTGGTTCCACCAAAATAGCGGAATCATCAGGAATCACAACACTCTTGACACCATCTACAGCCGTGGAGACCACAGGACGAGCCGCCGCCATCGCTTCCAATAATATTACCGGCAATCCCTCCCAAAGCGATGAAAGCACTAACACATCCAAAGCAGCCATAATGGCTGGGATATCTTTCCGCATGCCGGCAAAAATCAAAGCTGGGAACAAAGCAAGTTCTTTTGCTTGGGCTTCGAGTTCCTCCCGCAAAGGGCCATCTCCTACCACGAGAAAACGAGCGTCTGGCTGTTGACGCAGTATTTCAGCAGCTGCCAAAAGAAACGTTGGCAGATCTTTTTGAGGCTTCAAGCGCCCAATGATCCCAAAGAGTGGTGCTGTAGGCGCGATTCCGAACTCAGCACGAACGGCCTTAGCGCCAGCTTCATGACCTGAAAAAGCGGCAACATCAACACCATTCTCAATAACCATCATTTTGTTTGCTGGAACACCGGTTTTGTCCAAATGATATTCCCGAACCTCCGGCGAAACAGCGATCAAACAGTCTGCAAAACGAGCCGTAGTTCCATAGATACGTCCCAATATCCTGTTTTTTGCCCATGAGTCATTATTATGCAGGGTTGACACTACAACCGGCACACCCGCCAGTCGCGCCGCTAGTCGTCCATGAAAATCGCTTTTAAACAGATGGGTGTGCACAATTTGAGGTGGATCTAAATGCATCAGCCGAACCATGCGGAAAAGGAATATAGGGTCGATCATTGCCAAACGCGGAATATGTTTTAGGGTTAACCCTTTTTCAGCCAGTTCCTGCACAAAAGGTCCTGGCGTACTATATCCGACAGTCACCCGGTACCCACGTTTTTCCAAACCAGAGGCGAGGTCGCGCAACAAGGTTTCCGCTCCGCCAAACGTCAGACCATCGATCAGGTGAAGAACATGCGCTTTACGCATTTCCAGGTTTCACTTTACTTGCATACATATCAGAATTTTTATCTAATAATTCAGTATATAGGGCTTCGTATTGCGCACCGACAACATTAAAATCATATTGAGCGAGAATACGCTCACGGGCAACTTGACCTAATTTTGTGCGCAACTCAAGGTCGTTTCCAAGATCAGCAAATGCTTTTGCCCAAGCATTGACATCCCCAACCGGTACTAACATACCATATTGGCCTTGCGCCAACACTTCGAGATTTCCACCCACGGGTGTTGCAAGACAGGCTACCCCCGAAGCCATTGCCTCCAACAAGGCATTAGAGATACCTTCGGTAATCGAAGGTAGTACGAACATGTCTGCCACTTGCAGATAACTCCGTACATCTTTCTGATTCCCAGAAAATTCAACCATCTTTGCAACACCAAGTGTCTTTGCCTGAGTTTCGAGGCGAATCCGTTCAGGGCCATCGCCAACGATAATTAAGTGCAGAGCAGGCCTAAGATCCAGAGAGAGCGCAAGAGCTTCCAAAAGAGTCGAAAGGGACTTCACTGGGTCCAGCCGTCCAACAAATAAAAGGATTGTTTTTCCATCCAACCCCAACTCGTGCTTAGCATTTTCTTTGGCATTCTCAAACCTATAAGAAGATGCATCAATACCGTTGTTAAAGATGCGAATATGCTCTGGCGAAATTCCAGCACTTAGCGCTTCATTACGCATCACATCGGTAAGCACGATCACGATATCAGCCCAACGGCGAATGGCTGCCAATCTCAAACGACCGCGCCATGTTCTGCGCGAAGTATAGACATCACCGATCGAACCACTTCCACCCAACTTTACGATCACACGTTTGTGAAGCAGGCGTCCAAGCATGGTAGCAACAAAAGCTGGGCCGAAAGCGAGATGAGCATGCAGGATCTGATATTGGCGACGCATCCGAAATAGCATCACCAAAGTAAAAAACATAAAAGTGATTGTGCGCAGCTTCCCAGTCCCCAGAGTCTGCGGACGAAGGATCGTAAAGCCATTTCGTTTTTCACTGGCAGGCAAACCATCACCACGCCGTGTCACCACCCAAACAGGCCACCCCTGCCCAGCGAGATAAGAAGACAAACGCTCAGCCTGGATCTCAGCGCCACCAACAGGCAGAGGCGGAAATTCATTAACCAACATAACAACGCCATTCATATTTAGTCCCATCCTAGTGAAGAGCGTAATTTCATAACAACCGCTAATACGATATCACGTTGCAAAAACCACAAGCCTGTAATATATGCAAGCCCACCAACCAACACATTAACTGTCAGCAAAAGCCAGGGGGCAAAAAGAGGCTGGGTTATTTGCATGGAAATCACAACTACTACTACCATAACTGTACCCGCTAAGACGCCAGGGCGCAATGCTCTTCCTATCTCGATCAAGGGAAGTCGGATCAATCTGGAGGCTACTACGAAATTCAAGACGGCACTCAAGAACGCCATCGCGGCATGTGCCCAGCCTACGGCCACAATGGATTGGGCTACCAGCACCGCCCACAAAAGCGCCGGGAATAACATGGCCAGACGTGCCAGACCAACCCAAGTCGAAATCTGAGGGCGCCCCCCTGCCCAATATACACTAGTCGTATTATGAACCACGGAAAGCAAGGTCGCATAAATTGCGATCCCGCGCACGACCGGGACAGCATCGATCCATTTAGTAGTGAAAAAGGTCAGGATAAAGGGCTCTGCAACCAAAGCCAGCCCTAACCCCATCGGAATTGTTAACAAGGAAATATAGCGTGTCGCGAGAAAAAAACCACGTGACATGTCGCCGTTTTTCGTCCGCATTTGGGCGTAAATGGGAAACAACACATTGCTTAATGTGCGGGCAAATTCAAGAATTAACAGGTCAGGCATGCGAAATGCAAGCGTATACACACCAAGTTTTTCGGATCCCAGATAACGCCCTACAAGTAAATAATCAAGGTACATGAGGATCAAAGAAAGCATTTCTCCGACAACAAAGACCATGCCGTACTTAAGCAGTGAAATGGCCATCTTTAATTTAAATACAAAAGAAGGACGCCAGGGTGTGATGATCCAATAGCTTATCGATGAAATCAACGTACCAATCAACTGCCCCCAGATCAAACTCCATGGGCCAAATCCGGCAAGCGCAAAACCTATGGAACTCAGTCCTTTTGCCAAGGATTTAATGAAGGGTGGAATGAAGCCACGCTTAAAAGACAGCCTCTTTAGTAACACTGTCTCCTGCATATGACCTAAAGCCATTAAAGGAAAGGTTAGCGAAAGAACACGCGTAACTTCTACTACACGCTCATCTTTAAAATACGCTGCAACAGCAGGCGCAAACATCCATGTCAAACCAAAGAAAATCAGACCGGTAAGTTGATTTATCCAAAAACCAGTAGAAACCCGATCTTGATCATCCGGGTAATAAATCACAGCGGGTGTTACACCCAGATCGCTGAGGCTTTCAAGTAGAGCAATAATCGTGACCGCATATCCGACAAGTCCAAAATCGTCTTTGGTAAGTAGTCGTGCTAACACAACAGTACTTACAAAAACCATGAACTTTCCACTGAACATGGCAACATATCGCCATGCCGTACCGTGGATCGCCGCTTTTGAAAGATCGAAATCCTGGAATTGCTCTTTCAAGCAACCAATTCCTTTGGTTCCCCAAAACCCTTATTTGCTTGATGGTAATTCGCAACTATTTGGGTTACAGATATACAGATCGCCACCAGCACCCAAAGAACATTGTGATAGGCACTATTCTTATATATCGCCATGAACATATACCCTGACAATGCAGCAAAAAGAGCAGACGCAATATTTGCTTCGTTATGCATTTTTGTAATCACCAACCATCTATACGCCTTGAACAATCTTACAAATACTGAAATAAAAAACAATATAAACGCCGCGGTTCCGACCAACCCTTGATCTGCCAACAATTGCAGGTATAAACTGGCAGGATCCCGAGTCTCACGACGGGGGTCGATACCCAGTTCGCGGGAATACTCCTGGTAATGCATACCATAATTATTCAGCCCAACTCCAAAAGCCGGGTGGTCTAAAAACATTTGCCATGCGACTATATTTTCACTTGTTCGCCCTCTAAAGGACTCGTCGACAATAGGAGCACTTGGATCTTGGAAAAGATTTATCTCTGTCAAAGTTAAAATGCGATCTGTATAATTAGACGGCAAAAACCGGATCAAAAATATATACATAAAAAGTGTAATAGTCAGTGAAAGGAGTTTGGGGCGGTTAAACAAAAAAAACACAAAAGTCGTAAAAACCAAGTTCGCAAATCCCCCGCGCGAGTCAGTATAAATCAAAGCCAATGCACAAAGCAGAACACCGATACTGGCCCATAAACGTAAAACCAGCCTGGTTTCATGCCATAATCGATCTAAAGCCAATATAAAAATTACAACCAATACCTGCGCATATGGATTTGGGGTTTGATAAGGACCTGTCATTCGAGGTCGCCCCACGTAACCAGAAAATTCCCACCCTCCAAAGCCCCAATAATTATTATCATAGGTCTGTGTTAAATTTTGGTAAACACTGATGGAAGACATTAGAATCCCGGCAAAAATAACAGCCCAAATCGCACTTTTCAATGATGTGGGTTGATTGATGAGATAAAGGATAATCGATACAATGACAAGATTTTTTGCAATATCAATAAACTCCGTAAAGGCACGTGCCATTTCACCAGCAGTCACAACAGAGATGGTCAGAAAAAAAAGATAGACCCCAATAATGAAGCTGTTTTGCACCCATAAAGAAGGTGTTTCATTAAATACAATGATTCTTATTACAATCACCACGATCAAGAAGGCAACCACAGGTTCGCCAGGACCCGGCAAATCATGGAAATGCGTCACCACTCTCTGTAATTGCGCGAAAATTACTACAATCAGAGCAGCCAGGCCAAGATCAGGTTTCGAAACTGCGCCAACCAACGTTATGAAAGCTGGAAGTACAATCAACACTAACCACCCCAACTGTCCCACAACAACAGCAACGACAATACCGATTATCAAAGAAAGGCCGATCAGTAATATTGGCAGCCTATCTTTATTTAACAGGGCTGGCTCTTTAATCCGCCTAACACCTAATAAAATTTTATCCATAAGAATATTTTCAACTCGCGCATAAAACTGAAAAGCATGCAAGACTATTTATCGATCAGGGGCTATTCTTGAACCCAAAACGGGCTGCGTAATTCCCAAACATAAACAGGATTTGCACCGTCATGTTTTGCTTGCTCGAGCGCATCTTCAGTCTTCTTCACCAACTCCTGAGCCGAAATCCCATTACTATATTGTCCACCTCCAACATGTGGGTCAAGATACAGGGTTATATCATACTGGGAAAGATTTATAGGCACTGAAAGAGATTGGTGAATGCGATTAAAAATACGATTCGCCGCCTCGCCGGATGTGGCAGGTAACATAACTATAAAACTTTTCTCGTTCCAACGGCCGACAATATCATTACCGCGTAATTCCTTTCGCAATGTCTCAGTTACATTGCGTAATATTTTTTGCAGACTATTGGCCGGAAGTGTCCCCAATAAATCTGTAAGTCCGTTCAATTCAATTATGCCAATGGAAAGAACTGCAGAAGCTTTTTTCTCCAATTCCTCCTCCAGTAGGCGCGTAAAATGCCGGCTGTTAAAAACCCCGGTTTCAGCATCAATTTGCATACGATGGCGATAAACTTCCAGAGGGGCGCGAATCTGCTCGCTTAGAATGGCCAGCATAGCACCACCAGCCAGCCCCAACACCAAGGAAAGTCCAGCATCCCGCAACGGCTTAGGGCTGATAGGGGTTTCTGGGACAACAGCTTGATCCAAAAAATTCAATTCATAAACTCGATTGATGCTACGGGTAAACAAAATTGTTTGGCTCCCAATGGCGTTGGCTAAATCAGATGTTAGCTTTGGGTTTGGTCCTGTAATATTCAGTTCAAACACGCTGGACTCAGGAAGGACTACTCCACTGATTGTATAATCTTTTGATGAAAAGTTCTTTACATCTAACGACTTTAAAGCTTCAGCAAGAATTCTCTGGCTATTCATAACTTCCGTGTACGTTGCCACAACGGAAGGTAAGTCAAGAGTCTCTAAACCTGCAATAACCATCTCAGGATCCCCTTCACTGGTCAATAAGGAGCCAGGCGTAATAATAAAACGGGCTGTGGCCTTATATTGAGGAATTGTTATATACGATATTGTTAAAGACGCAAATAAAGCAATGAGTGCCACCAGAAGAACAAGCCACCAGCCTCGTTGCAACATGCGAAAATATAGTTTAACCTCCATGAATGGTCCCTTTCTTGATTAGTATACTAAGTAAAGTAGGATAATAACACATAAGCCAGGATGGCTTATCGCGCTCCGCGTTGTCGAAAGAAAACTGTGATTGTTTTCAGTAATATCATCATATCAAGCCAAAGACTTGCGCGTTCAATATAAGCAATATCCAAACGAAGCCATAAGTCAAAATCCTGGCTGCCTCGTCCATATATCTGGAACAACCCAGTCATACCTGGTAAAACATCAAGGCGTTCGGTATGCCAGAGTTTATATGATTTTGTGCCCCATGAAGTAGGGCGTGGTCCAACCAAGCTCATATTGCCACGTAGAACATTAAATAATTGTGGTATCTCATCCAGACTGGTTTTGCGTAATATTTTACCAATTCGCGTAATCCGCGGATCATTCTCCAATTTTAAAGGGCCGGACAATTCGCCATCAGAATTTAGTTGGGCTAAGCTGCTCTTAAGAGCCTCAGCGTTTGGTACCATCGACCTGAATTTATACATTTGGAATCTTTGGCCGCCTTTGCCAGTTCGTAGTTGTTTAAAAATCACAGGCGCCCCCGGTGAGGTGACACGGATAACCAAGGCGATCAAGCCGATCATTGGCAGCCAAATGGGAAGTGCAATTAATACCAAAAACAAATCCATAAAACGCTTTGCTGTCAAATAAGCACTACCAACAACTACTCTTTTTTGAGGATTAAACTTTTTGATCCAATCTTCTTCATATGAAGATATCATTCCTAATGTGCTCATGATTAATCACCTCGGCTATTGTTGGTATCTAATACAGCTAAATTTTCTTTCGGCACTTCACGTGAACGAACAAGTCGCTCAAGAGCCGTATGCAAAAGATCATCAAAGGTAAGCGCTTCATCAGGAAAGGCCGCCACACCGAAAAACACGAGTAGATCTGTTCTTTCCTTCACTGCATGGATAATCCTTTTCGCAAGAAGCTCAGCACTCGGCAGATCGGTTTCAGGGCAAAGGATGACGAACCTTCCTCGATGATCACGTAACACCAAGTCGGTCTGACGAATTCGATCATCAATAATCTGTCCCACCCGCGCAGAAGTAAACCGGTTCATAAGGTCATACTGAATACCTTTCAGTACTTCCTTGGCGATTTTCTCGTCATCGCCCAAAGATTCGATAACCACGAGGCTCAATGGACGATGATATCGTCGGCTGCGCGTCAACTCAATCTTGATCCGTTGGTTCTCCGCCTCAATGTCATGAGCACGATTCGGAAATGCACTTAATGCCAGCGCATCCATGATGGATTCAGCATGGCTCAGTTGTACCGCTAGTTGATAGGCAAACCAAACACCGATTTCCAGTAGAATAAACTCAAGCACAATAATGGAATATTCAATAGTTTCTGTCGACGACACTCTATCTACGATTTGCAGCAACACTATATATACACCGGCCCAAATAAAGAGTGGCACATAAACTGACACACGCGAGATTGACGGAAAAAACAAGGTAACTGGAACCGCCAAAATGACCGCCAAGTAAAAATAGGATGCGAAATTGATGATCGGCCTACCGGAATAATCTGTTTGTCCCAGCACAAAGACAACAGCCAGATAAAATGCAGCCCAGAAAAAGGAACGCTTTAAATTGGTCATTAATTAGCTTCCACGAATGCTATTGTGTAATATGTTTTGCTTTTCAAGGAATGTTCATTATTATTATGCAAAGTTAGTCTTCAATTTATCAGTAAGAATTTAATAACAACTATCTTCAAAACACCAGTGGTGAATTCAATACCAAGACGCCACATATTAGAAAAGGTTACGGAATCACTCTTACTCATTATGGCTGATTATTATACACTCACACCTACTCAAATTGTAATGTATACAACTGAATACTGCTCCGATTGTATGCGAGCAAAAAAATTCTTTGAAGCAAATAACATCCCATACCTGCGCATCGGACTGGAGGGGAACGCAGAAGCCACAGAATTTGTTATGCAAATTAATAACGGCTATCGTAGTGTCCCTACCATCATTTTTCCAGATGGCTCAGTCCTTGTCGAGCCCAACTGGGAAGAACTCAAAGCCAAAGCATCAATATCATAAAACAGCAGACTTCACCCTTTATGAAGCTCAGTTAACCGACTCATCATCGCATGTCGGTTGAAGTCGCTACAGCTGGTATGCACCTTTTCGAAACAAGAACAGGCACAAGGGTCCGGTATGAAGCGAAAAGTCACGGATGTAGATGTTAACCAGGCATACACAAGGAATCCAGCAAGTACGAGGGAATGCGTCGGAACGCACCATTGCTGATTTAGAATGATACATAATTCTTACCTTGGGGACTGAAGATTGCCATCCAAAATCACACGAGCGAACTCTCATATTCGAAGTAACCAACGGGGGACTTTGCTTCACTTTGTAAGAGGGATAAAATGAACAGAGAGGAGAAAAAATGCAAAAGATCACCCTGTCAATTTTATTGACGCTTCTATTATCGTCATGTAACGGCTGGATCATCCAACCTCTACCGGGACCTACACCTTTCCTGCCTTCTACACCTACCCCGTCCATTTTTACACCAACTCCTGTGGTGATCGGTGTGACCAGCGCATCTGCAACATCAGGTATCGCGACTCCAACAGCAACTACAATCATCCCAACGAATACAGAAATATCCCTTTCGGTACCGACGCTTACAAGTTCACCAACCGGACCCGCCGTCTCCATCAAAGTGCTGGGATGTAACACCAGTATCGACATCACTCACAGCATGGGGGAAGTGACGAATGCCTTTGTTACCCTGAAAAACACTGGGGGCATGGAATTGACGAATATAAAAGTGACGCTCTTCGCGCTTGATGAAGGTCGTGAACATCCCGATAAAACCGTTGAATTAACTTCTCTGCCTGTCGGCTATCAGGTGACGGTGAAATTAACTGCCGATAGCACCTACAAACAAGAATCAGCCATTCAAGTGGAAGTGACCAGCGATCAGGGCATATTCCCACGTGAGGGCTCAGCCTCTTGCACCGATATCGGCGTATTCGTGCCAAATCCAGATGCACTAAATACACCAATACCAAATGTTCCATAAACCCTGTGCCCGGAGGGTATAATCAACCGCATGGCAAACGAAAACTTATCCACGCTCCGAAACAAGGTCGCCATTCTGATCGACGGCGATAACGCACAGTCATCCTTGCTCCCGCAAATGTTGGTGGAAGCCGGTCGCCACGGACAGGTCACTGTCCGCCGCATCTACGGTGATTGGACAACCAACAGCATGAATTCCTGGAAGGAGACATTGAATTACCACGCCTTCCAGCCGATTCAACAATTCCGCTATACCATTGGTAAGAATGCGACCGATAGTGCGATGATCATTGACGCCATGGATCTACTGCACTCTGGCGTCGTGGATGGATTTTGTCTGGTCTCATCCGATAGTGACTACACGCGCCTTGCAACCCGTATTCGTGAAACAGGCATTTTTGTGATGGGCATCGGCGAGAAGAAAACGCCGAAGCCTTTCGTCAACGCCTGCGATGTGTTTGTATATACCGAGAATCTAGTCGTTGAAAAGAAAGCCACACAACAAAGGCGGACCCAAGTTTCCAAAACAGGCAAAACGAAAGATGCAAAGGAAGAAAAAGAAGAACTTGATCCCATGCCAATTCTTAGTCAAGCTTTTGAAATGGCAATAGGACAGGACGGCTGGGCACAGTTGGCTGGAATGGGTAATGCGCTCTATCAACTCGACCCCAGTTTTGATCCGCGCACATATGGTCATAAGCAACTCTCACGCTTAATTAAAAGTCTAAAGGATCAGTTCGAAATGCGCTCACACGAGATCGCCGGGTCCCCCATTATTTTTGTAAGATTGAAGGAATAGTATCATCTACAAACAACCGTCTTGAAATTGAAGACGGTTGTTTTTTTAGAGGAACGAAATGCGAAGTGAAAAGGAAATGCTCGACTTAATTATGGGTTTTATAAATCGCGACGAGAATATCCGCGCTGCTGTGATGAACGGCTCGCGCGCCAACGCGAACGTGCCAAAAGACATCCTACAAGATTTTGATATTGCCTGTATCGTGAATGACGTTGCGCCTTACATAAGAAATGACAACATCCCAAATTACTTCGGCGAAACGCTTATCGTCCAGGAACCCGAGAATATGCAAGACCCATCCGCAGAGAACAACGGACATTATGCCTACCTAATGCAATTCAAGGATGGAAATCGGATCGACTTGAGCTTCTATCCGGTTGAACAACTGAAATCGGTATTGAATGATAGTCTCACAGTTGTGCTCGCGGACAAAGACGGCATCATCGGGGAAATCCCACCTTCAAGTGATATTGATTACCTGCCCAAAGAACCAACGGAAAAGCTTTTTCAGGATTGTTGTAATGAGTTCTGGTGGGTCAATCCCTATGTTGCAAAAGGGTTATGGCGAGGGGAGTTAACCTACGCAAAAAATATGCAAGATATTGTCATCCGGGAAGAGTTGATGAAAATGTTGACGTGGTATTTTGGGATCAAGACAGGTTTCAAAAAATCACCCGGGAAATTGGGAAAATATATTAAGGACGACATTGAGTTGGAGATCTGGTCTGAACTTGAAAAAACATACTCCGATGCCAACTTCGAAAACATTTGGGAATCCCTATTCATAATGGGAAATCTCTTTCGCCACCTGGCAAAAGTTGTCGCAGCAAACTTCGGATTTCAATACCCACAACAAGACGATGACAATGTAAGTGAATATTTACGTCGGTTAAAGAATTTACCAAAAGACGCAAAGGAAATTTAAAGATTTTAGCTGTAGAGACAATTCCAAAGATCAAATAACATGAATGTGTTATATATTTTTTCGATACTTAATAAATAAGCCAGGTGTTTTATATGAAGACACAACTAAGATTTGTAATTGCGTTCTTAATGATAACTTTGCTATCAGCTTGCAATAATCAATCAACCAAAATTACTCCCCAGCCATCACAGACACCTTTGGGTCTACCTCCGACATGGACGCCAGATACAAAGACTTTTACACCCTCTCCAACCTCAAGTATCGTTTATACGCGAACGCCTACTTCCACCTCTCAACCAACACCTACAACTACCGAAACACGGAAACCATCTGAAACACCTTATTACTTAAAAAATGATTTTCCAAACGCGTGTCAATCGGAATACTTCGGTTACGACACACTTATTTCTCCTGATACTAATTGGTTAGCAGAGTTTTGTTACCCGGAGGGAAAATTTCAGGTTTCAGACAAAAGTGGAACAAAAATCCTGCACTCGGATTTTAAAAATTATTACTATGATCCTCAATACCCTGCCCTTCTTGGATTTATGCGTCCTGTTCACTGGACAAATGACAGTCAGTACATTTATTTCACAGTGACTCCGGAACAATGGATGGATGGCGGAAACATAAGTATTTCAGGACTCGCACCTACACTATTTCGCATGAAGATTGCTAATGGTGAAATTAGTCAAATCTTAAGTGGTATCTTCTATCACTCATTTTCCCCAACTGATCGTCGACTGATTGAGGTACAAGAATATAAACGCCCGGTTAAATTAATTATTCACGACATAAAAACTGGATCATCTGAATCTCTTATCCCTAATAGCGATTCGAGATACAGTCAGGCGGGTGAAGTTATATGGTCACCTGACGGGCAAAAGTTTATCTTTGTCGCCGCATTTGGCTTTGAATATGGCGACGAGGTAAGCGAGCCAATGATTCACTCTCTTATCCTTGTTAATCTATCTGATGCTTCGCAACAAATCATTATTTCAGAAATCTCAGATCAGATAGAACCTATAAAATGGGATGAAAACGATGTTATCACTTACAATATCTTCTATTACTCTGATGGACATGAAACAAGATTAGTATACAAATATGATTACAAATCCAAAACCATCTTCAACCAATCAACGCCTACGCCTTAGGTATCCCTCACCTGCAAGCCTAAACTACTTCACTAACTCTTCATACACCTCCACAATCTGCTTTGCGATCTTTTCCCAGGCATAATCCTGTGCGTACTCTGCGGCTTGGCTGCTCATCTTTTGGTGTAACGCAGAATCATTCAAGAGCCAGGTTAACTTTTCGCACAAGGCATCTGGCTCCTCGGCGGGAATCGTAAAGCCTGTTTCACCATCGCGTACCAGATAAGCCAGTCCACCTACTTCCGAAGCGATCACAGGCGTGCCGCACGCCATTGCTTCGAGCGCCACCATGCCAAACGATTCATAATGCGATGGCATTACCAACACTTCTGCGGCAGAATAATAATAAGGCAATTTATCCTGATCACGTTTGCCTAAGAACACCACCGATTGATCCAGCCCCAATACCTCACACATTTTTTGCAGGCGCGCCATCTCCACCGTCATCTGTTCCGGGCTGGCGGAAGGGTCACCGCCGATGATCGCCAGATGGACGGGACGCTGCGATTCTTTCAACTGCAAACAAGCCATCGCCTGCAGCAACGTGTCCACACCCTTGAGCGGCTCGATGCGTCCAACAAACAGTATCATGCGGTCTTCCGGCTTGAGCCCAATATAGGTCTTCGCTTCATCCGATGGGATCGGGTAAAAGTGCCCCACATCCACACCGGGCGGGATGACGATCATTTTATTCGGATCGGCTTTATACAGGAAACGTAACTGCGTCAGTTCAGCCAATGTGGCGACAGTGATCCGATTCACACGCCCGATGACCTGCTTCTCACCATTGACTCGGTACTCCCCTTCGCGTTCTGCCTCCGAGCGCGCAATGCGGTTCTTCATCTCGCCTAACGTGTGGAACATGTGCACGATGGGCGTACCAGCCCAATGGTCGGAAAGAGCCGCGGCGGCAATCCCAGACATCCAATAATGGCTGTGGATGATGTCGTAGTGAATCCCCTTGTCACAGGCAAAAGCTTTGACGCCTTCTACAAATTGCGGGATGTAATTCGCCATCTCCTGTTTCGAGACGGGATGCTCTGGTCCCGCAGGCACATGGACAACGCGGTTGCCATAACCGAGTTCATGCAACACATGCGGCACATGGTCATCCTGTGAACGTGTGAACACATCCACATGAATTCCCATTTGCCCCAATTGACGTGTGAGTTCGCGGACGTAGACATTCATCCCGCCGGTGTCCTTGCCGCCGAGCGTTGCCAGCGGACAAGTATGATAAGAAAGCATTGCAATTCGTAGCATAGGATTTTCCACCTTGTATCAGACGACATGTGAGGCTGAAAACTTGCGACTTTAGTTATAATCCTTTATAATCTTTTCCGCAAAGAAAATGCCGCTGTAGCTCAGTTGGTAGAGCACTTTACTCGTAATAAAGGGGTTCATGGGTTCGATTCCCATCAGCGGCTCAAAAAAGACACCTTGAATTCAAGGTGTCTTTTTTACTTTAAATTGCATCTGTTACGGGTATACAGGAGTAATGCGAGTTAGTTACATATCTATTGACTTGGATTCCCAACGTTCCTATAATGGAACAAGTACTACCAACCCAATTCGTCAGAGGAGATGCGATATGTTGAAAGGCAAGTATTTTACGTTCGTGCTCGTGTTCGTTTTGGTTCTCGCCACACTGGTTAGCGTGACCGGTGCAGGCGCCGCTCCGAAGAGCGATCTATCCGTCAGTATTTCTGCGGATCAGACCAGCTTCTCAGCTTCGGATGCAGTCATGCTTAGCGTGACGATCAGCAACAACGGCAAGAACTCAGCCAGAGTACTCAAGTGGTATACCCCCGCTGAGGAAGTTGAAGAACCACTCTTCACGATTACCCGTGATGGGTCACCTGTTGATTATGTGGGCGCACATTACAAGCGCACCGCACCAACTGGCAATGATTACATCACGCTCAAATCGGGCGAAAGTTTCACCAGTACAGTTGACCTGAGTTTATATTACGATCTTTCCGCCTCTGGTGTTTATGAGATCGAATACAACACGGAAGTAACCAGCCTTTCATCTAACAAATTGAACGCGACTATAGAAGGTCGTTCTTCCGAGCCGATCGCAGATTTGGTTTCACCATTAGCGGTTACTGGCTCCACCAGTTACAACAAATGCACAACTGCCCAGCAGTCCAGCCTGGTCACCGCCCGCACTGACGCGAGCAACTATGCCACCAATGCGCTGAGCTATTTGACCACCGGGACTCAAGGTCCCCGTTACACCACCTGGTTTGGTGTTTATAACTCAATACGCTATAACACCGTCAAGAGTCATTTCACCAACATCAAAAGCGCCATGGATACCGCCTCAGTAACTTTCGATTGCGGATGCAAGAAGAAGAATGTTTATGCATACGTGTACGCCAATCAACCTTACAAGATATACTTGTGCGGCGTCTTCTGGACCGCGCCAGCAACTGGCACAGACTCCAAAGCCGGCACTCTCATCCATGAGATGAGCCACTTCACTGTGGTTGCTGGTACAGATGACTGGGCATACGGTCAGACCAACGCCAAAGCTCTGGCGATCAGTAATCCCACAAACGCAGTCGATAACGCCGACAGCCACGAGTATTTCGCGGAGAACACACCGGCGCAACAATAAGATTGTAGTAACAAACGTTACATCTAAAAACAGAACTCCGAGATTTTTTGAAAATCTCGGAGTTTTTAATTTCTATTCAATCCCGTCAAAGATATGATCAAGTACTTCTTCGCTCACATCAAACACCGCACCGTTTTCAGGGATCGCTTCTTTCGTCATCCACTCAGGCAGACGGTCATCTTTGGCAGTGAAGCCTGCGCGCTTGTTGAATTCACGCTCCATCTTGATGACTTCTTTTCCGATCGCATGCAAAATATTATCGGGCAGGTCATCCCAGCCATAACGTGAACTAAGCAAACGTTTTACAACACCATCGGGAGTCGCGGCATAACCAAAACCTGCAAAGATACAAGCCCCCAATGAGTCGTAGCCAGCCATGTTCAATTGTGCGTTTAGCGACGCTTCCTTTTGTGCTGTCGGGTCAAGATGATTAACTTTCGCACGGATAGTTAGTCCGCTTGTGTGGTCGGCACCTTGCGGCGTGGTCGCATACGTGACACCCGTGCCTTTGATCGAACGCGGCTCGTAACCAGACATAGCTTGTCCCTTCACGGCAGGTACGCGTTCGATGTTGTATACCTTTCCAACACTGACCGCACCATTGCCGATCACGCGTCCCACTTCAGTGCCTTTGCGGATTTCATCTATCAACTTCAAGGCGTCTTCTTCGTTGCCCCAGCGCATCAAGCCAGCTTCTGCTGCCACACCGAGCGCACCGCCGATTTCAATTGAGTCAAGTCCCAGGTCGTTGACCTGCCAATTCAAGCGTCCGATCGAATCGAGCGAGTCGATTTCAAGGTTCGTGCCCATCAAACTGATCGTCTCATACTCGAGCGGCGAGACGATAATCTTGCCATCCTCCCCGCCAAACACATTCGAACATTTGATCGTGCAACCCGCCATACACGCATGTGACGGGTCAGATGGCTTGCCACGCTCCAGTGTAAATGCACGCAAGGCATCGCCGCTGATGTTTTCCATTTTCTCGAATGTGCCACGCGAAAAATTCCGTGAGGGTAACGCCGCAAAGGTTTGACACATGGGCGCAATCGCAGCCGTCCCATAATCACGATAGGTGATGGATTGCGGATGTTCCATCACAGCTTTTGTATAATCTTTTTGGGCGACTTTGAACGCTTCAGGATTCACGATGGGCGGCTTCTGCCCACCGGCATTATCGAACACGATGGCTTTTAAGCCCTTCGAGCCCATTACCGCGCCGAGTCCGCCACGTGCTGCAATCCGCGCTGGGACTCGATCCTTGTCAATATTCTGGATACCCGCCGCCTTCAACTTCATCTCGCCACCAGGACCGATCAATGCGATGGCAACTTTATCGCCAAACTTCTCAATTAATTTTGGCGCGGTCGCATAAACGCCGAGCCCAACGAGCTCATCCGCACGTTCCCATTTGGCGCCATTCAAGGACAAATGTAAAACCCAGAAACCATCTTCTTTTGGCTGGTCTTCGATAATGAGCGCGTGGATTCCCATGAAGGTCATGTGATACCCAGTCCGCCCGCCGGCATTGGCTTCTTTGATTCCGCCGGTGAGCGGAGACTTACCACCCACCGAAATTCTGTCGGTTGAGGAGAGCATGTGTCCCACCAACAAACCCGGCGCAAAGATTAACTTGTTCCCCGGACCCAATGGATCGCACTTTGCATCCACTTCATCGAGCAGGATGCGCGCTAATAATCCGCGCCCGCCGAGTCGCTTCCACGAATCAGGGACGGATTCATGCTTCAGAGTTTGTTCGCGCACGTTCACGCGCCAGACTTGGGGTTTGTATTCAGCCATTTTGTACTCCATTATGTCATTGCGAGGAGCGTTCGTTGCGACGAAGCAATCCCATCGTTGTGGTGGAGATTGCTTCGTTGGGCTAAAGCCCTCCTCGCAATGACATGTTAGTCAAACAAAGATTGCACCGCTTCTCGAAACACCCTCGTATGATAATCCACATCAGCTTGAGTGGTCTCGGGTGAGATCAATGCCATATTGTGGAAGGGTGTCATTAGGATACCGCGGTTCAACGTGAAGAGGTGCATATATCGGTCGAGTTCATGGTCAATGGCGGCGAAGGCTTCGCCACCGTTCTTGGGTGGGGTTGGTTTGAACCAATATTCAGAACGGTTGCCAAGCTGTTTGACGATCCACGGCAATTCAAATTCATTGATTACGGATTCAACACCCGCTGTGAATTGTTCCTGCAAAGTTATGGCTTTTTCATAAAACTCATCAGTCAACACATTTTGCAGCGTGGCTTTCATCGCAGCAATGGACAGGGCATTGCCCGCCAGAGTCCCGCCGATACCGCCAACATCCGCATCGTCAATGGCGAGCTTTTCGGCAAAGGCGTTACTCACTTCTTCGGTAAATCCATAGATCGCGGCGGGAACGCCTCCAGCAAGGGGTTTGCCGAGGGTCAAGAAATCAGGTTGAAGGTCGAATGAAGCGGTGTATCCGCCGGGTCCCGTGCAGATGGTGTGAGTCTCGTCAATGATGAGATATGTCCCATATTTGCGAGTCAGTTCACGGAGCGCAGCGTGATAACCAGGGTTGGGGTGAATGATGCCGATGTTGGTCATCACAGGTTCGGCAAGGACAGCGGCGACATCGCGGGCGGAAAGCACAGTTTCGAGCGCGGCGATATCGTTGAACTCGATGACCTTGGTGGTTTGCAACGGGTTGACCTGCGGTCCCATGTTATTGGGGCGCGACATCGGCGTGCCTTCTTCATCGAGTGTGATGAAAGTTTCATCCACGGAGCCATGATAGCAATAATTGAAGACAAGAATCTTGGGGCGTTCCGTGAGCATGCGCGCCATGCGCAATACAAAACGATTCGCGTCGGTAGCCGTGAGAGCAAACTGCCAATATGGAAGTTTGAAACGACGTTGCAGTTCCTCGCCCACCCAAATGACATCTTCATACGGCAGCATCAATGTGATGCCTTTTTGAATTTGCGCATTGATGGCGTTGACAGTTGCATCGGGCGAGTGACCGGTCATCGCGCCAGTGTCACCGAGACAAAAGTCAATATAACTGTTGCCATCCACATCGGTGAAGTGCGCGCCTTTAGCATCTTTGACAAAGACAGGAAATGAGCCCGCCCAGCGGATCATCCACAACATCGGTACACCGCCATGCAGGGACTTGCGCGCGCGTTGATAGAGTTCGTAGGATTTGGGATGGTTCTTATGAAAGAGTTGTTCCTCCTGTTTAAGGAGGGATTCGAGATGGATGCGATTCAAGGTATTCGTCATTTGTATTCACCAGTGAAGAGTTGCCTGCTTTTTCGAGGGTATTGCCAAATTATTGGAAGGGCTGTATAGTATTTGCCCGCGCACATTGCTCATCAAATTTATACGGAGAATCAATTCATGGAAGACCTGTCTCTGGGAAATTTACTTGATACTTTCGGTCAAAACAATCGTTTCAAATTGTTCCCATATTTTACGTTTTGTTTCGGCGTTTTTCCTTCCGCACTAAAACTCAACCTGCCTCTGGACGAATCCAAGGAAGTTGTCGGTTCGATCCTTGAGCAACTAGACCTGGATACATTTTCCTTCAAGCCGGTGTTCAAGAACTGGTTCACCGAGGACACAAAAGACACGAAAATTTCAGACGATTACGCTTATGAATATGTTTTCAAAAGCGAAACCAAACAGATACTCGTGCATTTTTTATCACAACATAAAACCGTGCAGGTGCATTTTCTGTACAACTTGAACGACCTCGAAGCCGAACAATGGATCCTTGAAATAAACCATAAGCTTCGTTCAGTATACGGAGCTCAAAAAATGCCAGGGTTCAAAGTATTGATCGCAGGCGATGGAGGCTTTTACACCGATGACGTCAACACCGTTGATTTCCAGTCCGTTGACATCAGCGAGCTATATAACGACGACTTCGCTGAAATTGACGGTATCATTTCACAGTCGCTGCAAAAGACCGAGTCAGGCATGATCCTCCTGCATGGCGATCCGGGAACTGGTAAGACGACCTACATCAAGCACTTAATTTACAAATTCCTCGACAAGGATTTCATCTTTATCCAAAACGATTTCGTCAAGGATTTATTGAAGCCGTCCTTCGTTTCCTTCTTATTACAAAACAAGAACGCGATCTTGATCATCGAGGATGCCGAGAAGGTGGTGGTCACACGCGAGAACGCGATGAACGATTCAGTGGTCTCGACTATTCTGCAACTGACCGACGGTCTCTTTAGCGATTATCTCAACATCAAGATCATTTGCACCTTCAACACCAACATCGAACGCATTGACAAGGCGCTGCTCCGCAAGGGTCGCATGATCGCCAAATATAAGTTCGCGCCACTTTCACCCGTAAAGACCGCCGCGCTGGCAAAAAAACTGGGTCATGAAAATATAAGTGGTAGTCTCACACTGGCAGATATCTTCGGGTTGGATAAACCCGGTTTCGAGCAACCTACAAAGAAGGCAATTGGGTTTTCGTAAGGAATAATAGATATATCGGCAGACACGTAACAGGTAGATTTAGATAGCTACCTGTTACGTGTTGACTTCGTTTACTTAATCGTTTCCTTTAATGCTTCCCCAAAAATCCTTAATCCTTCGTTGATCTGTTCACTGGTCACATTCAAAGGCGGGATCCAGCGCAAGGTATTGTCATACGTTCCGCAGGAGAGCAGTAACATACCTTTTTCTTCGGCAGAGCGGATGATACTTTTGACAATCGGCTTGGCTTTGACTTGACTGCCGCCATCGACAAACTCTGTGCCGATCATCAACCCGAGTCCGCGCACATCACCGATCTGCGGGTATTCCTCCTGAAACTTACGCAGTCCAGTCATCAGTTGAACGCCCATATCATTGGCGTTTTCCAACATCTTTTCATCACGCATCGCGCGGATGGTGGCGACACCAGCCGCACACGCAATGGCATTGCCGCCATAGGTTCCACCAACTGAGCCAACATCCAGTTTCAACATCAAGTCGGTGCTTGTGAAAACGCCAGAGAGCGGCATGCCTGAAGCAATACCTTTGGCAGCAGTGATGATGTCTGGCACCACATGGAAGTGTTCCAAAGCAAACCATTTGCCCGTGCGCCCAAAACCTGATTGGACTTCATCAAAAATCAGTAGGATGCCGTGCTTATCGCAGAGCTCGCGCAAGCCTTTCATGAACGCTTTCGGAGGTACAACGTATCCGCCTTCACCGAGAACCGGTTCGATCAAAATAGCCGCAGTCTCTTTTGGAGCTGTTTGCGAAGCCAGCAGGTGCTCAAGTTGTTCCAAAGCATATTCGGATGCTTCGGCTTCAGTCATCTTCAAGCGGAAGGCATATGGATACGGCGCGACGAACACACCTGAAGGCAATGGACCAAACCCAGTACGGTACACGGTCTTGGACGTGGTCAGCACCATTGTGCCAGCCGTGCGCCCGTGGAAGGAGCCGCCAAACACGATCACATTCTGTCTGCCAGTGGCGACACGTGCGATCTTGATTGCGTTCTCTAATGCCTCCGCGCCGGAGTTGGCGAAGTAGAAAGAATCAATCGATGGCGGGACGATCTTCCGCAATTCTTCGATGAGTTGCAGCATCGGCTTGTGGATAACAATATTTGCCTGGGCATGCAGAAAGAGTCCCGCCTGTTCACGGATCGCCTCAACCACTTTCGGATGGCAGTGACCCGTATTCGTCACGCCGATGCCGCAGGTGAAGTCGAGAAGTTTGCGTCCATCATCGGTGTAGATGTATGAACCTTCCGCGCGATCGGCGACAAAGTTGAAGATGCGGGTCCAGACTGGAGCCATGTGGGGTAAATTTTCGGTGTAGAGGGTATTCATGATTTTGTCCTAGGTTAAGTGAGTGTCATGTGTTTCAGTGTCAAATTCAAGTATTACGGGGAAGGCTTGAGGGATTTTTTCAAACCGCCAATCAACGCTTTCGTTTTCTCAGCCTGTTGATACTCAGTTTTAAAGACTTGCTCATTGATATACCCAACGTCAAGTGCTGCGTAGAGCAAAGATTGAACCTCTACTGCCGAACGACGGGCAATACTCAAAAAGCGCGCAAATTCGATCTTTGATTCGCAATCAAAACCTTCAGCTATGTTTGTCATAGCCGATACAGCAGCACGCTGAAGTTGATCGCGCATTCCAAAATCTTTTGCAAGATGTCCTAAGTTTGTCAACTGGTAAATACTTGCTACTAACTTACGTGCTTCTTGCCACGCAATGATATCTTCAAACTTTTTTATCAAAGCCATAGTTTACCTTGAGACATTACATGACACCTGGCAACGTGACACTGGAAAACTTAAAGATATTCCGCCGCCCACTCGATATCGTGCTTCTTCAGGGTCTCAGAGGTCGGTGCGCCATCAGTGTTCCAACCTGCCAGCTGGTAGTAGTGATCGATGGCTGAATCAACTTCCTCGTGAGTCAGAGCGAAGCCCGCGGTGGGACCCGTCCCAGCTAGTTGCTTGAAAAATTTCTTTGGTAGTTTGTCGTCCTTGCGTCCAAGTCCTTCGCGGGCATTGAACACACGGAAGAGATCCAAACGGCGGCGACCCACTTCCATTAACTCGTCAACCGTGATATCCCAGCCTGTGACGGAATTGATCATGTTCGCGGTGTCTTTCCCATCATAGAGCGTCCAGGTGGGGCCATAAACGAACTGACAGAGTTCAGCCGAATCGAGCATGGAGTAAAAGACCTCGGTCTCATACGCAAAGCGGACTTTCTCTTCGGTGAGGCTGTACGCAGGTTGCGGTGAGCCGAGACCAATTTGCTTAAGACGGTCGAGATTGAAGTCGCCAACACCTTCTTCGTAATAAGGATCATGTTCGGATGATTGATGATCGGCGCCAAATGGGTTGACCGCATAAATGAGCGCAAGTGAGCGTTTGGCTTGCGGCATGTGTGCCGGAGCTTCAGCGCCTTTGACGGTGATGAGACATTCGTCCGCACCGTTGCCCCATTTTTCCGCGGCACGTTGAGAACCCATGCCGAGTGTCTTGCCAAATTCGCCCTCGCCCTTGACCATCATATACAAAGCTTGAATCATCGCTTCGTGGTTGCCAAACTTCAGATCCAGCCCGGCAGTTTGTTCTTTGGTGATGATGCCCTTCTCAAAACATTCCATCGCAAAAGCGATCGTGGCACCAGCGGCAATCGAATCAACGGCATACTCGTTACAGATCTGATTCGCAAGCGACACCGCCGCAAGGCTATCAATACCGCAATAGGAACCGAATGTACCAAGTGTTTCATATTCAGGTCCGCCATAGCGCGGATCGGCTTTATAAGGACCGTCTTTGATTTCCACCACGCGCTTACATTTCACAACACAGGCATAGCAGGTGTCACGTTCCTTCAAAATGGTCTCCGCCATTTTTTCACCGCTGATCGGTTCGCAGCTTTCAAACTGACCTTCGTTATAGTTACGGGTCGGCAGGGTCCCGATCGTATTATTGAATAACACGACAACGGCAGTACCAAACTTCGCAAGCCCATCCATATCACCATTTTCTGGAATGGCTTTCGGACCAATGCGATTCAATTCAGTCAATGCCTTTTGATTCGAAACATTCACTTTCTGTTTGCCACGCACCACCACCGCCTTGAGATTCTTGGAAGCCATCACCAAACCCATGCCGGTACGTCCGTTATGACGATTGGACATGGAACACAGCGAAGAAAACAGCACGCCATTTTCTGCGCCAATACCATGTTGCAAAATTTCAGCCTTGGGATCAACTTCTTTATGAATGATGTCATCCACTTCCCCCGTCAACTTGCCCATCAAATGCGCCGCATCGCGCAGTTCGTAATTTCCGTCAATGATCGCCAGATACACAGGCTTCGGTGATCTACCTTTGATCACAATACCATCAAAACCAGCAAACTTTAACTCAGCCGGGAAAAACCCACCACTCTGCGAATCACCAATACCGCCACTGATCGGCGATTTGGCATTCGCATTCAAACGACTTTGCCCGGAGATCGCTGCACCAGTTGTCACACCAGCCATCAACGTTAAAACATTTTCAGGTCCAACCGGGTCAGCACCCTTCGGCATATCACGCAAAATATAGTGCATCCCCATTGCACTTCCACCCAAATACTTGCGGTAAAAAGCCTCTTTCGGTTCCTCTACCGTAAGCGTACCATTTGTCAAATCCACGTGCAAAATCTTGCCGTTATATCCGTTTGGCATGGTGACCTCCGTATAAATTAGTTATTTTTCAATTATACAAGCGCGCTAGACTTAATACAACATAGGTTTTCCGATTGCGACAATTTCAGCGCACAAATTGACTCTTTCCATTAATTTGCGCGCCCGCTTCTTCCCAAGCCGACAATTGATACGGCTAAATCAACTTTATCTCCCCTAATCCTCGCCCCACATAAATGGATTAGACCGTGGTTCATACGGTTGTGCTTGATTGCAACTTAAGCTTCTGGATGGTTTCATTCAAACGGGTTACGATCACTTTGAAGATACTCAGCGATACTGCGGAATTTTCCTCCATCAGATCCCAGAAATCGCCATAAGTGATCTTGAGAGCGGTCACATCAGTTAGTGCTGTGCAATTAGCTGAACGCGGATTCTGCGAAATGATCGCCATTTCACCGATCACATCACCCTGTTTGTGCATACCAACCTGCCCGGCGCCTTCCGCAGTGACAGAAACTTCACCCGCCGCAATGACGTACAAACAATCTCCCACGTCACCTGCATTAATGAATTTTTCGCCCTGATTAAAGTTGACTTCATGGCACAACTGTGCGATCACCACAAGTTCCTGCATGGGCACATGGCGAAATAGTTCAGCACCTTGCAACAAGAATACACGCTCAATCGTCGAGAACGCCATCAGCCAATCTCCTCAAGCAACCTGCTTGCATAATTTCGCACACTGGCGAAACTAGAATTTAATTGTCTCTGTAGTAAAGGGCGCATATCTTTTTGATCTACGCCGTACGCAATCGCCCACACCGTGCTTTCCTGTACCAGCGCATGCGGATATTCCATATTTTGCAAAATCACTGCCATCAATGAATCTGTCCCTGTGATTCCCAACCGCTGGATCGCAAACGCACGCAGGATCGGGTCGGTACTTTGCGCAAGCTCGCTCAATCTTTGCTCTGCGCTTAACCGCTCCAGCCCAAAGCGTGATATCGCGATCTGCACCACTTTTTCGATGGGTGCTTCCACCAGCGGCAGTAAAGTTTCTTTGATTTCCTTGTCTGTCAATGTATCGATCAACTCCAACGCATTAGCTTTCTGCGCCCCACCTGAAATCAACACGCGGTGTATCGCGCGCATATCCTGGGCAGGATATAAAAGCGAAAGAACAGAAAACAAATGATCGAGAATATACACAAGATGGTCCCGCAAAATACGGTCGAGTGCCTGCCCACAATCCTGGCCCAGGTCCATCCGCAGAAGACGCATGGAATACGTACGTTTGATCTCTGCAAGGGCAGCATGTAACAACTCACTTCTTTTTATGCCCAACCGCACGCCATCCGCCTGTAAATGTGCGAGCGCCTGCGCCACCGCTGCTCGCAAGTGATCATTGGGATCAAAGAAATATTTGGCAAGCAACTCCGCCGAGGCAGGTATATGCACCTCCCTCAACACCTTCGCCGCGGCAATCTGCATCGCAGGATGCAATGAATCCGCAAGCGGAACAGCAAGTTGATGTTCGATCCCTGGACCGAAAGCAACCAGCGCCGCACGCGCGTAACGGGCATGCCGGGGACTGCCCAGTTTTTGGATCAGCTTTGGGATGAGGGCGGGGTGTCTCAATACACCTGCGGAACGAATCGCGTTTGCCTGCACCGCTTCATCGGGATCATCCAATAACGGGAGGAGCGGCTGATAATAATTCTTCACCTGTAGACTTCCCAGTACCGCCGCGCCCGCCTCCCTCTCGACCGGATCACTGGCTTCGAACATCTGCTTGAGAGTTGTCGCCGCTTCCATCACACCTGAAATACCCGCATATTTCATCAAACCAACGATCGCCGCCTGACGCGTGGTCAAATCCTTTTCGCCCAGCAAAGGCACAATTTCTTCAAGCGCCGCTTCGCCAGTCAACGCGCAATAAGCCAGGATCGCCGCCCTACGCACATCATTATGTTTATCTTTAAACATGCGCTTTAATGCAAACAAAGCATCATCTGCTTGAATAGATATGGCATGTTCCTCGAAGTAACGCGCTGCCAGTTGCCGTGCTTCAGGTACTGGATGTTCCAGTAATGGCAGGATATACGGATGCCAATCCATCGCCTCGGTTGGTTTAAGCATTTCGAGTGTGTGGATCACGCCCAATGGATTGGAAGATTCCTCCGTCAACTGTCGTATGATGAGCTTAACCGTTGTCTCATCCTTGATATCAAAGGTGGTGTGTTCAAAGGCAAGGCGGTTGCCCTTGAGACTCTCAACCAGCGCCGTTTCGTATTGCTTACGCGTACGTAACACCAGCAGAACCCAGATCACAACCAGCCCCAGAATTACAAATGACCATGGCAATACATCCCCTGCCTGCACGCCAATCTGATTATTACCTCTGTGCAAGAATAGGAGAAAGAATAAACCAAGCAAAGCCATGATGGGCGGCTTTATCACACCGTCCAGAGTAGACTTCACTCGCCTCCTTAGGCTTTCACGGATTGGCAAGAACAGCACATTCAGCGATGCATCGTTGACAGTAAAACGCAGAGTCATATCTGTGCCACGCGGCAATGCCATCGCCCACAAGGCACCGCCAGCAACAAGGAATGCGAGCGACCCTCCACCTATGGCAAGTGGCAGGAGCAGGAGTCCAGCCATCAGACCAAAGCGCTCAAGCACGCGGTTGGTCAGCAGGAACTGTACGAGGACCGCAGCGACTCCAACATAAATTTGGAATGTACCCAGAAAAGCCAGCATGCCCTGACTATCGTGCGCATAAAAACGCTGCAGGGAAAGGTCAAGTTGAAAATCAGTAATATTGGCGACAAGTGAAGTAACGATCATCAATGCGCCAAGCGTCACGGTCATAGGATCACGCATGATCTCACGGAGCTCATTCCATATGGAGACCGGTTTGTCGTCCAGGCGACGTGGCAGGCTTGGAGAGACTGCGATCTGTTCCTTTTGCTTTCCCAAAGTCCACACACAGCAAACCCCGATCAGCAAACCGACAATGACAGCAAAGATCAAGTCTTTTGAGGAAATACTGCTCAAGGCAGCACGCAGTCCAATACCAGCCAGCGCATTCGAGAGAACTCCACCGGTTGCGATCAAACCAAACAAGCGCTTGGCTTCACGCGGGTTGAAAATTTCACCGGCGAAAGTCCAGTATTGAATGCCGATCAAAGTAACCACAATCTCAAAATATATATAGAGGCTGGCAAGGAAGGGAAAACTGTGCGCAAAACTACTATCAAGAAAATAACGGAAGAGGAACAAACCCAGGACCATCAACAGGTTGGTAGCTGCGATGAGTCGGTACATTGGGTAACGCGGCACAAGCCGGTTGTAATAAATGACAGCGGCAATCACAAAAAAAGGCGGCAGGATGAATTTATAAGGCGTGGCTGTTTCAGGCAGCACGCTCAAGAAAAGCGAACGGCTGACAGCGCGGCCAAGCACAACACCCCCACCCACAGCCGCAAGGGAATATAAAAACATGAGCGCAACGCGCGCGCCCTCGCCTGGATGTATTTTGAGGGACTGAAGGAAACGAGAATTCATATTAGGGGTCAAATTTGTGTACGCCTGCCTGTTTGCTCTTCAGCGAAATAACTTACATGCCAGCGCGCCTATTATAATGTGCATTAGAAAAAGGGCGCTCCGTGCTTCCCCTCAACCCGACGCTTGTTACTACACCAAAACCTTTGCCCCGCTACAGCATAACGGGCGATCATTTTTCTGATCGCCCGTTCGTTTTTCTACGCAACCACTTCCCTGGTCATCTCTTTGATGCCGTAGGGAAAGCCATAATCTTTCATCTTCTCCATAAACGGATCTGGCTCGAAGGCTTCAGGACCCAACACCCCAACTCCCTGCCACATTCCATGCTCAATCAAATCCATCGCGATGACCGCGCTAAACGCCGTCTGTGCAACGACTGCCTGACAACCCCATGTTTCCATGCACTGCTGATTGTCTGCTACTTGATAGAGATACACTTCACGCGGTTGACCAGCTTTCATACCTTTGACCCACGTCCCTGCGCAAGTTTTGCCATGCATCTTCTCACCAAGATGAGCAGGGTCAGGCAAACAAGCGGCAACCACATCGCGCGGCGCAACCTGCACGCCTTTGACGTTGAGCTTGTCTTTGTTATCCAAACCCAACATGTGCAAGGTCTTCAGCACACTAATGAATTGATCACCAAGCCCATACTTGAAGGTCACGCGTTTGGCATTTAGCCAGCGTGGTACCAACAAAACTTCCTCATGTTCCACGTTAACCACGTCAATGGGACCGATCTCAGGGAAATCAAAGGTTTCATGTTCAGAGAATGGTTCAGTTGTGAACCAGCCTTTATCCTTTTCCCAGATCACCGGCGGATTCAAACATTCCTCGATCGTCGTCCAAATGGAAAAGTTCGGCGCGAATTCATAACCGTCAATGATGATGTTCGCGCCATCACGAATGCCGATCTCCTCGATCTCATCAAATAAATGATCCTGAGCATAACGTGCGAAGACATCTGCCATACCGGGCTCCACGCCAATGCCGACCAGCGCAAGCAAACTTTTCTTTTCCCAATCCTTGGATTTATCGAACTGATAATCACCCAGTTTGATCCCCGTTTTGTGAAATGGGTCGTCATGGTTTGGCTCAGATAAAGTCATCGCCATATCCATGTACGTGACGCCAACATTGTAGGCGGCATCGAAGATCTGTTTATTGAAGATGGGGTCAACCGCATTCATGATAAGGTCAACGCCATACTTTCTGGCAAGCTCTTCAATATTTTCCTGTTTACTGGCATCAATGAATTCAACCGGGAAACGTTGATCGTCCCCAAATTTCTTTTGCACCTCTTTGGCGCGTTCCAGGTTGTAATCCGCAAGCACGATCTGTTCCAGCCACGCGCGCGGCTTTGCAATTGCGGCAATCGCCTCTCCCACCCCTCCGACGCCTACTAGTAATACTTTCATAAATCCTTTCTCCATTTAGTTTTATAACCCGCACTGTGCGAGTTAGAGTAACAAGGCCAAAGCAAGAAAATGTTAATCGGGCAGGAGCAGGCTCAAGTCCCGCATGCAGCGTTGCACTTCCTAAAAATAGATCTCTTTGACGATCTTCAAGTGCATGAACGATTCGGTCTCGCGCACGCCATCTACCCGTGATAATTTTTCGGTGAGAAAAGTCAACAGCTCAGCATGATCTCTACAAAAAACCTCAGCCATAATATCGTAGCGCCCGCTGACAATGACGATATACACCACCTCATCGAACGCCGCGATCTTCTCAGCCACTTGCATCATCTTATCGCCATCCACGCGTACGCCGATCATCGCCATGGTTTTGAGCCCCATACGCAAAGGGTTCGTGATGGCGGCAACTTTGAGATACCCCATATCCACCAGCCGGTTATAACGCTGACGGATCATGCCCGGAGAAACATTGAGTTGCTCAGCGATCTGCGCAAACGCCACCCGCCCATCCTTGCGGAGCGTTTCGATGATCTTCAAGTCGGTTTCATCAAGACCATCAGGTTGAGGTACGCTGATTACACTATTCATAAAGCGATTTTATGACGATTATGCATTAATGTCAATATTTTTATGATGATTATGCATAAATCAGACGTATTTACGCTTCGTTCAAAGCTGGAAGATAATTCGCTCCGAGAAAATATATCTCCCCTGCTCCTTGACAAAAAAATGTCCGGCTGTTCTCACAGCCGGACATTTGCAAAACACGAACCTAGTTACCGCCCTTTACTTCCACCCAAATATCATCGTACAACGGAGTTGCATCACCGACATCGGCGATACCATGTCCATTCGCCACCGCCTCGGCAGGCGGATTGGTGATCGGTGAATCGGCATAGGCTTTATACACTTCAGGCTCATTCGCTTTGGCGTAATCCAACGCAGCCTTGTTGGGGTTGGTGTATTGGAAATCACGAATGGTCAGCCAGAAGACATCACCTTGCATGGTGTAGTTCAACCAGGCGTAAGCGGCATCAGCATGCGCCGCATCTTTCAACATCACCCAGTTATCCTGCCAAAGGATGGGACCTTCTGTCGGGTAAATGTATTGGATGGCAGGGTTTTCCTGATTGGCAATAAAGGCCTCGCCAGTCCAGACCATACCCAGATCAACATCACCAGCGATCAAGGCTGTCTTCGGGCTGTCACTATCAAACACCTTGATATTCGGGATCAACTCAGCCAATTTAGCCTTCGCCTCTTCAAGCTGAGCGGGGTCCGTTGTGTTGACATCGTAACCCAAGGTCAGCAAGGTCAAACCAATCGTTGCGCGCGAGTCGTCAATGAAGACCATTCTGCCCGCGTATTCTGGCTTCCACAGATCAGCCCAGGATTGAGGAATGTTTTCAACGGTATCTGTATTGACCACGATCGCATCGGTACCACCGAGATAGGGCACTGAATACTTGTTACCGGGGTCAAAATCTTGATTCATCCAGCCTGCATCGAAGTTCTTCATGTTCGGCATCTTGGCATGATCGAGCTCCTGCAACAGTTCCTGACGGATCATCAAACCAATGATGTAGTCAGTTGGCTGGGCAAGGTCGTAGGCTGTGCCACCGGCGGAGAGCTTGGCATACATTTCCTCATTGCTCGAATACTCGTCACGATTCAACTTGATATCGTAAACCAGTTCGAAGCAATCCAGCATGTCCTGCGGGAAGTACTCAGTCCAAACAAAGATGTTCAATTCTTTGGATGTAACTTCCACACGTGGACTTGGTTCCGGACACGCAAAGCCAGTCGATGTAACTTTGGGTCCACTGGCGACAGGTTCGGTTGCAGCGCCACCACCACAGGCAGTGAGAACCAAACTGGCAACCATTAACAACCCCAGCAATTTCATAATATTTTTCTTACTCATCTCTTCCTCCTTTAGAAGATATGGATACTTTGGTTACGCGGTCGTCCGCGAAATACCTGATGTTAATTAGTGCTGTTTCTGTTCACGATTCTGAAGAATCTGTAACAACAACACCACCGAAAAGACCGTCAGAATCCAAACTGTGGAGAGGGCATTAACCTGCGGCGTGATGATGCGCCTCAACAGACCGTAGACATAGATCGGCAGGGTTGTTGAGCCGGGACCATTTGTAAAGAATGTGATCACGAAATCATCCAGCGACAAAGTAAAAGCCAGCAAAGCGCCCGATAGCACACCGGGCAGAATCATGGGAAATGTGACACGCCGGAAGGTTATCCATTCGTTGGCACCCAGGTCCATGGCGGCTTCTTCGTAGGATTTATCGAAGCCTTGCAAACGCGCCTGCACCACCAGCGTCACAAAAGGCACACTAAAAGCAATATGGCTTACGATCACAGTGCCCAGCCCCATACTGAGGCGCGAATCACCTGTCAACCCAAACGCACCATTCAAGACAGCGAACAATTGACTGAAGAGGGTCAAAATCCCAATGCCCATCACGATCTCAGGAATAACGATCGGGATATACAGAGAAAGCTGGGAAAAAGGTTTCAGCCTGAATTCATAACGTTGAAGCGACAATGCTGCCATCGTCCCGATGATCGTCGAGATGATCGTAGAGATGAAGGCAATGGTCAGCGTGTTTCCTGCGGCTTCTGCGACATCCTCATTTTTCGAGAGTTCACAGAACCAATAAAATGGACCGCACGGGCCGGATTTCACCAAACTGCCGTCCATCACAACGCGTTCGCTAAAAGCCGGAATGAAACCTTCAAAGGTAATATTTGCCCGTGAAGCGTTGAATGAGAACAGGATCAACACAAGAATGGGCGCGTATAAGAATAAGTACACCAGCATGGCGGATGAAAAGATGAGGGGATGCCTGCGATGAGGATTCATGCAACAATGATCTCCTCTCCAAATCCGAATTTACGTGTGTAAAAATACGTCACGATCAAGGTCATGATCATCAAGATCAAAGACGCCGCACTCCCAAAGGTTGGATCACGCGCATCCAAAAACTGACGCTGGATCAAGTTCCCCACCAGGATCACCTGCCGTCCACCCAGGATGTCCGAAACAATGAACGTGCCCATCACTGGGATGAACACCAGGATCGTCCCTGCAACCACGCCTGGCATCGAAAGCGGCAGGGTGACCCGCCCAAATGTTTTGATACCGTTCGCCCCCAAGTCTGCTGCGGCTTCATATAACGAGTTGTCGATCTTTTCGAGCGAGGTATAGATCGGCAGGATCATGAATGGCAAAAATTCATACACCATGCCCACCAACACCGCGCCGGGTGTGTACAACATTTCCAACGGCGTGAATGGAATATTCAACAACCCTGCGAACCATCCCAAAATGAGATTGATCACGCCTTGTGTGCGCAATAGCATCATCCACGCATATACGCGGATAACAAAATTGGTCCACAACGGGATCAGTACCATGAACAAAAACGTGTTGCGGCGTTTCGGATGCGCACGTGCAATGAAGTACGCCAGCGGGTACGCCAGTGTGATCACCAATATGGTAGTGTTGAAAGCCAATGTCAGGGAACGCCACAAGATCTGCGCATACAACGGGTCGAAACAGTAAGCCTGCCCCGCGTCACAATCCGTGCTATAGCCGATCAGACGAGTGTAATTATCTAGTGTGAACGTATAGATCACGTCACCATCTGGGCTGCGTTTACCAAACGAAATTACCAACGTCAGCAAAAGAGGAATGATCAACAACCCGATCATCCATAGCAAGGTTGGGGAGATCAATAATGTGCCTTGCGCCGATTTATTTTCTCGCAATCGTTTCAACATGGCATCATCCCTTTTTCAAGATAAGCACATTTTCGGGCATCATCACCAGAATGACATCCTGTCCAACGGTATAGAACGAACCAGGGTCAAGGCGCGAGATACGATTTTGCTCAAATACCTTCACGCGCTTGCCCTGCAGATCCACATAGACATGCGTATCCGTTCCGATATAAACCGTGTTCATCACTTTCCCCGTAAACGTATTTTGATTCATCCCATGTTCAGCGATCAAAACTTTTTCAGGGCGGATCGAAACCGTGACGTCCTCCCCATTGACCAAACCCTGCGAAACCGGCAGACCCGTCAATTCTGAATTTAATGCAGGGACGAAGACCACCGCTTCATCCTTCGATAACGAGCTGATCTTGCCTTCGAAGAAATTCGACTCCCCGATGAAATCTGCCACGAACTGGTTTGCCGGTCTTTCATAAACTTCAACCGGCGCACCGATCTGCTGGACCTTGCCCTTGCTCATCACCGCGATGCGATCAGACATGGTCAAGGCTTCTTCCTGATCATGGGTTACATAAACGAATGTGATACCAAGCTGTTGCTGCAGTGCCTTTAGTTCAAGTTGCATTTCCTTGCGGAGCTTCAGATCCAACGCGCCCAGAGGTTCATCGAGCAATAACACATCTGGAACTTTAACCAAAGCCCGCGCCACCGCCACACGTTGCTGCTGTCCACCAGAGAGTTGCTTGGGCTTGCGGCGTTCCATACCGGTAAGTTGAACCATTTCCAACACGTGCTTGACGCGCTTTTCGATTTCTTCCTTTGGAGCATTTTCCATTTCCAAACCAAAAGCGATATTCTGAAAAACGGTCAGATGCTGAAAGAGCGCATAACTCTGAAAAACAGTATTTACCCTCCGTTGAAATGGCGGCGTGTGTCCCATGGCGTTCCCCTCAATATACACTTCGCCTTCTGTGGGCCACTCAAAGCCCGCGATCATCCGCAGGGATGTGGTTTTGCCGCATCCCGAAGAACCCAGCATGGAGAAGAATTCGCCGTTCTTGATCTGCATCGTTACATGATCTACGGCTTTTAACTGATTCCCTTCAGGTGTCGTGAATTGTTTTACAACATCTCTAAGTTCAACTGCAAACTCAGCTGCCATTTATCTTCTCCTCGAGCCGGGATGGGTTTATTGTATACAAGTTTCGTATCATTGCAAGGAGAATTTTATTTCTCCTTGCAAATATTTACATGGATTTTGCCACAACACCTACTGCGTCGTTCAAGCGGTTCAAACCTTCATCGATCTCCGCTTGAGTGATGATCAATGGTGGTTCAATACGAATAGTCTGGGCACTGGTCAAAGTTCCCGCAACCAACACGCCGCGTTTGAACAACTCGGCGGCAACTTTATAACCGATCTCTGGTGTGTTGAAATGCTGACCGATCAACAGTCCCTTGCCAGTTATTTTCTGATAGACCTGCGGAAATTCTTCGGCAAGTTCGCCCACTTTCTCCATAAGGTAACTGCCTTTCGAAGCGGCGCCCTCCCAAAGTCGATCGCGAAGCGTGATGTTAATCGTCGCGATGGCTGCGGCACAAGCCAGGGCATTCCCGCCTGTGGTGGTGGTGTGCATGAATGGATTCGGATACATCATCGGCTTGAAGACATCTTCCGTTGTAGTCACAGCCGATACAGGCATCACACCACCGCCAAGTGATTTGGCAGTGGCAAGAATGTCGGGCGCGACGTCCCAATGGTCGACGCCCCACAGCTTCCCTGTCCGACCAAGACCCGTTTGTACTTCATCCGCAATTAAAAGAACACCGTGTTTCTTCGTCGCGGCGCGCACGCGGGGCCAGAAATCATCAGGCGGGACAATCGCTCCGGCTTCCCCTTGAATGGGTTCAAATAAGACGCCCGCCACGCCAATGCCAACCTTCGCACAAATATCGAGTTGTGCTTCGAGCGCATCCGCATCCCCAAATGGGACATGATAAATCTGCCCGCCATACAACAAGCCCATCGCCTGACGATAATCTGCCTTGCCCATCATCGAAAGCGAACCCATTGTCTTACCATGAAACGCCTTGACCGCAACGATAAACGCCGACTTGCCCGTATAAAGTTTTGCGATCTTGATTGCGGCTTCGATGGCTTCTGTTCCGCTCGCGGCGAACCACGAATATTTCAAATCGCCCGGCGTGATCTCAGCCATCAATTTACCCAACACACCACGCAATGGGTCGATCAACTCCTGCGAGGGCATGGGGCTACGCTTGACCTGCGCGATGACCGCATCTACAACTTCAGGGTGACACCAACCTAAATCCATCATGCCGAAGCCGCCGAGCCAGTCAATGTATTTGCGTCCCATCACATCGGTGAACGTCGAGCCTTTGCCTGACCATTCCACAGAAGCCCAATCGCCGGCTTCGGTCACAGACTTACGA
>Ga0210377_10000308_pt1 | contig 46070 bp, 54 predicted proteins | sample PLM4_65_b1redo_FD_155480 | JGI IMG/M metagenome (GOLD analysis project Ga0210377, IMG submission 155480) | Groundwater sediment microbial communities from an aquifer in East River, Colorado, USA - PLM4_65_b1 redo | ecosystem: Environmental > Terrestrial > Soil > Riparian zone | place: USA: East...
CACTTGGATTACAAGGTGAAGGACTTGAACCCTATCAAGCGACTGCGGCTCGTTAGTATATTGGCCGGCCTGGCCATCATGGTCATGTGTTGCGCCTTGCTGATCTCGGTGGCGACGCCACTCCCGGTGCAGGCGCAAGGCGCTGACGGGACGCTGTCGGCGTTGGACGCGCAACAGTTCGAGCTAAATGCCGAAAAAGCCCGGCGCCGGGGCGAGATCGCTCAGATGACGGCCGATGCAAAACAGGCCACGGTTCGCGCGCATGCCACGTTGGACCAGGCTCGTCGAAACGATATCGCCACGGCGACCGCCGAAGCCAATTTGACGGCGACGGCCGTTCGAGCCGAATGGATTATCTCGACCACGGAGACCGCCGTGGTTCAGACGACGGGCACGGCTATGGTTCAGGCGACCGGCACGCACAAGGCCGAGATCGCGGCCACCAGCACGCGGCAACGTGAAATGGTGATCGAAGATCTGCGAAACAAAGCAGAGCAGGACGCGGTCAACCTGCGGCGGGTGCGGATCGTGGGTTATTCGCTTCTGCTCGTCATCGGGGCCTTCTTCACGGTTCCGTTTGGCCGGTGGGTCATTGTCGTTCTGTGGCCAAGAATTCAAGGGGGCAAGCCCACGGTGATGTACACGGCGACCATTCTGCCTGCGCCAGCCGCCGACGAGCGTCCCATGAGTGACGCGGAAGCGGTTGATGCCACGAAGCAAAGTGTGCGAGACTTTCAGGTTGATATTGGGTTCGACGAGCCGCGACGAGAGATGGAAGACCTGGCCGATTTGTTGCGGCAGCATGGCACGGCCCCCGAGGGAATGCGATGAATGCTCTGACTTTTACGAGCACGAACTATACGCTGGTACACCATTTCCGAAACGCAAGCGTTGATCTGGCCGCGACGGTTCAGGCCGTCTTGATCAAGCGATTCGGGACGGTCCGGGCCGGCCAGTCATATTGGCCGCGCATCTCGCGTATCATGGTGCGGAGCAAAGCCGGCCTGGTGATCATGGAGATCGCCGCGGATAGCCTGGGACCTGGCATGAGCGGAAAGCGTGTGCTCAGCCCCGACACGTTGGCGGCATTCAGCGATCGCCTGGAGCGGCCCGTCTGGGGCCTGGACAAATTCCCCAAGTTCTCCGCCTTGGCGCTCGACAGTGGCACGTGGCTGGTCACTTCGATCGGACAGGTCGTTCAGAAAAACGGAATGCTCAGTTTTGGTGAGCCGGTCGCCGCGCTGCCGATGCTGGCCATGCCCTCCGTCAAGTTCGAATTCGATTTGGAAAAAATTGAGCGCGGCAGTTTCATGTTCCCGATGGGCCGCTTGCAGGATGGGATAGACTGGTTCGAGAGCCTGATCCGCCTGATCCATGTGATGGTCATTGGCGAGTCGGGCAGCGGCAAGTCAAATCTGCTCAAGGGCATGCTGCTGGCGCTCACCAACCGGCAGACGCCCGATGAGCTTCAAATCGCCATGTGCTCGGCCAAGGGCAGCCAGTTCGGCATCTTCGAGGGCCTGCCGCACGTCTGGACGTCTGAGCACTGGAATGGCCGGGTGGCCACCAAGGCCGCCGACCTGATTGACCTGACGCGCGAGCTGCTGGCCGAGTTCGACCGGCGCGATGCCGAGTTCAAGCGGTATCGCGTTGACAATCTGATGGATTACCGGCAGGTATCCAGCCAGTCATTCCCTCGGATTCTGTTCGTGGCCGACGAGCTGCTGACGATCGCGCAGGCAGCCAAGACCGGCGAGAGCAAGGAAATGATGGGCGTCCTGGCCTCGCTGTTGAACATCGGGCGCAGCCACGGCTTCCACCTGGCCATCGGTATCACCAAGCCGCATTTTGAAGTGGTGCCAACCATCATCACGCAGAACATTGACAATCGCATCGCCTTCCGGGTGGCCGATGAGGAAACCGGCATACGATTCAAGACGCCCGGCGCCCACCTGATCCCGGAAGAGGCGCGCGGGCAATTCGTGGGGCGCATCGGTGGCCGGCTCTATACGGCCCGCTCGTACATGGTGAGTGGCGTCGCCGCAGCGGTAGACCTGCAGCCGGATCAGGTCGTCGTCGTGGCGGCTCGATCCACACCCGCGCCCAAGCCGGCCCCGGTCGCCCCTTTCAAGGGGGGTGAGGAGCTGCCGACGGTCGAGCAGGCGAAGCTGGCGCTGTGGGCGGTGGAGCACAACGAGGGCAGGTTTACGACGAGCGTGTTATTCAGGGAGTTTGGAGCGACGTGGCGCGCGAACGCGATCTCGGACCTGGCGCGCCGGTGGGAGGGATTGGGATGGCTGACGGCCCAGGCGGACGATGGACGGGGGAAGGCCGGCACTCGCCGGGTCAAGCCGGCGCTAGAAGTAAAAGTTCGACAGGTTCTTGAGATTGGAAAGGTCAATCAATGAAGGAAATACATCTCACGCAAGGTAAGATTGCTTTAGTGGACGATGCTGACTTTGAGTGGCTATCACAGCGGAAGTGGTACGCTGTCAAACTAGGGCGCAAGAAAAGATTGTATGCGGCTAGACGTGGACCGTCGCATGTTCAAATCTTGATGCACCGCGAGATTTTGGATGCTCCGCATGGAACGCGAGTGGACCATGCTGATGACAACGGCTTGAACAATCAGCGGATAAATATCCGCTTTGCGACTATGGCACAGAATGTAATGAATCGTGGTCCACAAAGTAACAACACTGGCAAGTACAAGGGGGTTACACTTGAAAGATATTCTGGAAAGTGGATAGCCCACATCAAGTTCGATGGACGCAAGAAACGATTGGGGGCGTTTGCCACGCCAGAACTTGCCGCCCAAGCATACAATGAAGCTGCCAAAATACATTTTGGAGAATTTGCTTGGTTGAATCCATTGCCGCAGGGAGCGTGAACGGATTGGCTGTTCACACTTTCCACGTGTATGGCGTGTTTTATGGATGGGACCGCGTGAATGGTAGCGTGAATGGCGTGAACGAGGGATGGGATAGCGTGAATGGCGTGAACGGCGTGAATGGCATTAGAGCGTGAATGGGCAAAAAGGGCCGTTTTGGCTGTCTGTATTCACGTGTTCACGTGTTCACGCTATCGAGCATCAACTACTGACGATGTGTACACATCGTCCACTCGAAGGGAGAACACAATGAACAAGCGACAATCTGTATTCCTTGCATCTTTGATACTTGGCCTTATCGCGCTCGTCTTGGCACAGGCCGTCACCGCGCAGCCCGACATACTTCCAGGCCAAACAACACACTTCCAAAGCCCCATCGTCACGCCGACGGCCACCCGTCCGCCGCTGTGTCCACCGGGCGAGACGCGCCCGGACTGCGTGCCCTGGCGGCCCACGCCGCCGCCGCCAACACTGACGCCCGAGCCAACGCCTGTGCCGGAAGGCGCGCGGATGCACTCTCTCTACTTGCCTCTGGTGGTGAGGTGACAGATGGCACATTGTCCTCGCTGTGGATCGACAGTCATCATTCTAGCATCGCATCCAAGGTTCAAGCATTACTGCTATGTCTGCGAATTCACCTGTTTTTTGACCAAAAATAGGTTGTGATAACATGCCTTGAACCATCTTGGCTATCTAAAAGGAGTTTTATATGCCCCAACAGGCACTTGCCACTCGCACGCAACAATCACTCGCTCTGATTGAGCGCGAATTGAATCGTGATCCATCCATCAAGAGCGCCAAAACGCGCCGTGGCTACCAGTCCGATCTCAAGGGCTTTCATGACTTTCGCAAAAGCGCTCCCATCACCAAGTTACTCGTCGAGGAATACGCCTCCATGCTGCAAGCCGAAGGTAAAGCGCCCGCTACGATCAACCGCGTCCTGGCCTCCATCCGCTGGCTCACCCGGCGGCTATCCGATCTGGCCTACGAAGATAGTTCAGTACCCATCGATCAGCGTGATGAGCTGGCGCTCCAGGCCGCGCGCGTCGCCCTGGTGCGCGGCGTGCATGGCTCGCGGCTCAAGAAGGGCCGCATGATCGAGCGCGGCGAGCTGGCCGGCCTCCTGGCCGTCTGCTTCGAGAGCCGTACCCCCGATGGCGCGCGCTCGGCTGCCGGCGTGCGCGATGCGGCCATTTTCACCCTGGCCTACACGGCCGGCCTGCGCATCTCCGAGATCTCCAAGCTCAAGCTGGAGCACCTGGTGCGCGAATCCGGCCAGTGGACGGTCAAGATCATCGCCGGCAAGGGCGACAAAGACCGCGCGGTGCCGGTCGGCGACGAGGCCAAGAAACGCTTGCGCGAGTGGCTGCGCGTGCGCCAGGACCAGCCCGGCTGGCTATTCCTGGCTGTGAACAAGTCCGGCAAAGTCCACCGGTCAATGGGCATGAGTGAAACAGCCATCTCCAAGATGCTTGACAAGCGAATGAGGCAGGCCGGCCTCAAGCCTTTGAGCTTCCACGACTTTCGGCGCACCTTTGCCTCGACGCTGCTGGACCGCGGCGTGGACATCGTGACGGTCAAGGAGCTCATGGGCCACGAAAACGTAAACACGACTGCGCAGTACGACCGCCGGGACGACCGGGCGCGCCGCGCGGCTATCGAAAAGCTGATGGAGGTAAAGTGATGAACACCAAGCCGGGCACTCGAATCAGGATCATCGAGGATTGCAGAACCGGGCATCATGCCACTGGCCAGATCGGCGTCTATGAAGGCCAAAAACCGCGCTCGGTCTCCATGCTGTTTCGCGGTCAGTGGTACGAATACATATACAGCCGATTCGTCAGCGGCGAGGTCAAGTTCAACACGGGCGAACCCATTGTGGACATTGTCCCGCGCATGGAGGACGTATCACGCCCAGACTCTTCCACTTCCACTTTTGCTGAGTATGAAACCTGGTGCAAAACGTCAGGCGTGTCATTCTGGGACGTGGACTATAACCCACTCATCCGCCTGCCCGACGGCTCCACCATCTGGGGCGACGAATGCTGGTGGGAAGAGTTCGTCATCCAGGATCACACGCTCGGCGAGGCGCAAGCTTCCCTTGAACATCAAAAGGAATTTCTGCGCGCCGTGTTCGCGCCGTCTGCGCAGGAGCCCAATCAATGAAAGCGATCAGCTTACTCCAGCCCTGGGCCACGCTGGTGGCCATCGGTGCCAAGCGAATCGAAACCCGCTCATGGTGCACATCCTACCGAGGCCCGCTCGCCATACATGCCAGTAAGAGTTGGACGAAGGACACTGTAAAGCTGGCCTTTACCGATCCGTTCAAAACCGTTCTGAGGGATGCGGGATACAAGTTATCCAGTTCTCTACCACGCGGCAAAATCATCGCCATGTGCGAACTTGTGAGCATGCAAGAAATCACACCGTCATACTTTTTTGGAGTGAGGTCTGATTGGAAGTGGGTTGGCCCCGATGGACGTCAATATCGCTATGAGCTGGACGACCAAGAGCGTATCTTTGGCGACTATACGCCCGGCCGCTATGCCTGGCTCCTCGACAACATCAAGCGCCTCGACCAGCCCATGCCGGCCAAGGGCAAGCTCGGCCTGTGGGAATGGGACGCCATCGCCACCTGTAGTAGCGATTTCAATCGCTTGTTCCACAATAACGAGGTTCCAAATGGATAAGACGGCAACACGTCCCCCATCCGACTGGACGACCTCACTCGACAACGCGCGCCAGGGCCTGGCCCTGCTCGACGAGGCCCGCGCCACGCTCAACGCCCTGGGCGACTCTGCGACCGCTGAGATCACCCGCTACCTCCGCATGCAGAGCGGCGTCGACCTCGACCCGGACGCGATCCGCGCCACGCTCACCCGACCCTATACCCTCATCCCGATCAGTGAGCACGAAGCCTGGCTCATTCACTGGCGCGGCATCAAGATGCCTATCTTTGGCTGGGTCGTCGCGCAGGAGCCGGCTTTCGTCAAGGCGCGCGTCACGCGCTCGATGGATCTGCTCACGCCCTTGCCCGCTTGGATGAAAGACGAGCTGGGCTGGAAGCCGCCCGAGCACGCGGCGCAGATGGACAGCACGCGCACGTCGCTGCGTGTCACGTCCGGCGACGAAACCTCGTTCAAGCGGCGCTATGGCGCACACCTGGGCGCGAAGCAGGCCGATGGCTCATTCCGCATCAAGGGTGGGGAAGCCTGGATCAAGTTGGTGGCGCAGCTCGTGCGCGATGGCATCCTACCCTATACCCCGCAGCCGGTCGCGCCCGAACACTGGGACGAGCAGGCGGTATCTCCCATCACCTTGCGGCCTTATCAGCAGACCGCCGTGGCCGAGTTTAGGCAGAAGGGCGCCGTGCTGCTCAACCTGCCGCCGGGCGCGGGCAAGACCTACATCACCCTCGATATTTTGAATCACTTTCGCGGGCGCGTGCTGCTGCTGGCCGACACGACGATTCTGGTCGAGCAATGGCGCAACCGCATCCAGCGATTTGTCCCCTTCAAGGGGATCGCCTCGGGCGCCGACGTGACGATCTCGACCTATCAGGGCGCGGGCAAGTACCTCGACCGCGACTGGGATCTCCTGATCCCCGACGAAGCCCAACGGCTGCCCGCCAACACCTTCAGCAAGCTGGCCTTCGTCAAAACCAAGTACCGCCTCGGCCTGACGGGCACGCCCTGGCGCGAGGATGACCGGCAATTTCTGATCACGGCCCTGTCTGGGTTTCCGGTCTCGATCCGTTGGTCCGAGTTGATCGCCTCCGGGGTGCTGCGCAAGCCGCGCATCATCGTGGCGACCGTGGGCAACGATGCGGCCAAAGTCGCCTACGTCAAGAGCCTGGTGGCCCGCCGGCGCGGCCGCACACTCATTTTCTGCGACTGGATCGAGCAGGGCCAGGCCCTGGCCAATGCGCTAGAGATTCCCTTCGTCCACGGCGAATCGCCTCACAAGTTACAGCAGATCGAATCATCGGATGTGTGCGTGGTGTCCAGGATCGGGGATCGCGGTCTCGACCTGCCCGACCTGAAACTGGTCATCGAGGTGGCCGGGGCGGGCAAGGCGCGCGAGCAATTTGCCCAGCGCGTGGGGCGGCTCTTGCATGGGCAGTTCAGCGGCGAGTTTTACACGGTCTTTACGCCCGACGAAGCCGAGCGATATCGGTCGCGCGTGTTCGGGGTCGAGGTTGAGCTGGCTGGCGAGGTGGACATCGAGTTCGTCACGGTGGGGAACGTCCAGGAGCGACGGCTCACTGCGCCGGTCCGGACCCGGAAGGCGCGCCCACGCCGAACAGATCCAACGGCGCACGTGGCTGCGCCTGCGGACGCCACCGCTGTACCCAGCGCGCCCACCGACGAGATCGCCACCTTCCTCGCCCTGCCACCGGTGGCCAAGCTCCTGGCCGAGGCGCAGGTCGAACGGCCCGGCTACCTGCCCATCGTGCTCCGGGCCTGCTGGCGCGCCCGGCTGACATCTGACACGATCGCCTTCGCCCTGGGCGCCGCGTCGCCCAAGACGCGCGCCAGAATCGCCGCCTGCGCCAACTGGCTGACGCGCCAGAAGCTGTTGGTGCTCGACAAAACTGACCGGACCTACACGGTCAACCACGACACGGTCAACGAGCTGCGCGCGCTGAGCGATCTGGGGCGCGGGCTGAGGTAATCCCCTTATCCCCAGGATACCCTTAAGGGGTAAAGGGGATAGGCCATTTCCACGGAAATGCCCTATCCCCTAGCCATTCTGTCATATTGACACTAATGTGCTAACCGGGGTATAATCAGTGCGTCCGCACGGGTGATACCCTGACAAGGCGCAGCCGGTGCAGATCGCAAGACTCGCCGGCGCTGGCCGAATCCCGGCCAGGCTCGCGCAACATCACCTGGACATCTCTGCTGTTGGCCGCAGCAGAGATTTCGTTTTAATCGTGTAATTTCTCAATATAAAGTCCACCGCCCCCAACAACGCAATCGCCACCGGACGCCCGCCAGTGATTTGCACAAGTCCCCAGCACGCCCACGATGCCGGAATGAGCCACGCGCTCCCACCGGCCATGAGCCCGAAATCATACCAGCGCAACGTCGGATTGCACGTCCAAAATATCGCTCGCCAATCTAGACGCCGCCAGGCTGCCAGCGCAAGCAAGATAGCCACACCTGCGATTGACCACGCCATGAGTGTCGTGCTCCATTGCCAGTCCAGCCGGCCATCATTGGATTGCCTTATCCATTCCACGATCCACATCGGGCGGGTAAGCGTCACAGGCCCATACAGCACAGCACACGCCACGGCAAATGGCTTCCACTTCGCCCGATCTGATAGCAGCGCCGGCAATGCCAGTGGGAATAGCTGCGGCTTGAGCGTCATCAGTGCCAGGGCGACCGGAGAAGCTCGATTCAACAGCCAGAAAAACACCAGGTCGATCTGCCCGAGCAACACGCCGGATAAAATCGGGTAGAACAGAATCCACATCAGCGCACGCCGTCGAAGAGCTGCCACGAATAGAGCCAGCCCGCCAAACATAGCCCCATAGAGAGAAACCCGATACGGCAGTAGAGCCAACAAGGCAAATAGCCCATTCATTGGCAATGGGTATAGCCCCGTATACTGTCCATGCCACAGGGCGGCTCCCGATAGGTACATCTGGTAAAAGTCTGCGCCGATCATGCCCAGTTTTCAGGCTTTCACTTCTGCGGATTTGGTGAGTTGCTCAAATTCATCTTCAAATACCGCCAACTGTGACGCCAATCGCTTTTCGTCCGCGATGATTGCCTTGAGCCCCTCTTCGTCGCTCGTGATCTCGGCGGCTCGGCGTTGAATGCGCAGCCGATATAGCGTATTTTTGATGGGCTGTACCAGTTGTTGCGTGATGATTGCTCGCTTAACCTCTACGGGAATGTCGTCAAATAATTCATTTTGCATGTTCTATCGCCTTTCTGATTTTATCTCGGCACGCTCTATGCCGTTTCACTAGATGTAGTACCCAATATCTATAGTTGTTTCGTTACACTACCGCGATTCCAAATGCTTTGAGAGCAACGGCCATCGCTTTCACTTGTGCGACTAATGCACTCATGTTAGCGTCCGAATTGAGGCCGAATGCCCCAGTTGCGTACGCAGCTAGCGCCGCGCCAATAGATGCCGCCGTCTGCGGCGTCGCCCCGTTGCACCCGAAGCCCGTCGAGCATCTCAAGTTTCCAGTGATGTCGAGGGTGTAGGTGGGGGTCATTAGGATGCCAAGTTTCCCCGCGTCCGAGAGACGCATCTTTACGGTTGACCCTGCTGCCCCAATAGTGGTAGTCCAGAACTCAAAGTATGTTCCCAGATTCGTAGCATTGCCCCAATTTTCGGCCGCATATCCAAAAATGTTCGCCCTATCCCTGAAAGCCCCGCCACTGTCGCGCCCACCAAAGTTGAACGCGCCCAGTATTTGATTGACAGTGACAGGGGTAGGGGAAGCTATCGAACCACGCGCCCTACGCACTGCAAATATCGGGTATCCGCTATCCATGTATGCCGTAGACGAAAACGTAGTGTAAGTGTCCGACTGGGCACTGATATTACCGGTAACGGTCTGTGATGTCGTAAATGCGTTGGCAACTTCTAAGAGCGCAACCGTTCCCGCCGTGTCTGGGAATGTGTACGCTCTGTTGGTCGCCCCAAAATTTAGCGTGGTGTCGCCGCCTGTGAACGTCAGGCCGATTGTGTTAGCCGCCGTGAAGGTGAGCGTTTTCGTGGAGGTGACGGCAAACACGGTCGCACCGCCTGCCGTGCCTGATAGCGTATGAGTTCCGACTTGGAATGTTCCACTCACTGTAACTGAGTCAGAGAAGGTAAATCCAGCACTCGCACCAACCGCATTGAATACAACGGCTCCAGCACCCGATACGGTTGTCACCCAATAATTACTCCCATCATAAGCGTGGCGAAAACCCCCAGTGGCCCGGATGGCAAACTCCGCGTTCGCTATGCTGGCAAAATCCGTTTGAATCCCCGAATAGCAATTGAGTATCATCGCCCCTTCGTGGGTCGAAAGGGCTGAATCTCCCATTGCCATCGATAGGAGACCGCTAGCAACGTTATCTATACCCCCAACGATAACAGAATTATGGCCGCTAGCAGTCCCGTTCTGACCTCCAACGATAACACTATAATTTCCGCTAGCGACTTGTGTCGCAACGCCCCGATAGGATTGAAAATCGTAAGCTCCTGTACCTCTAGCATTTCCGGGTGTACTGCCAATTTCCGAGACACCAATCCACAACGCCTCTAATCCTCTTGTTTTGATAACAAAAGCGACCGCATCCGTTGTTCCAATAAAATTTGTGCCTGCTGTGGTTCCAGCATTGCCAGTTTGGGTCCAAACAGTTTCCAGTAGCGCAACTGTCCCCGTCAAATCAGGCAAGGTGATGATTTTGTCGCTGATGGTAGGTGTCCAAGACAATGTGCCAGTTACGCCGCCCGCCTGCATGACCAATGTAGTAGCCGCGAGGGATACAACTCCTGTAGCATAGGTAATGGAAATTGCATCAGCCCCAAGTCCTCCTGAGTAGATAGAGAGAGAATCGTCAACTTGCCTGATAAAATCCCAGTTGCCAGCAGATACAGACCCAAGCCTAAACGTTGTGGCGAACGCATCGCCTGCGATAACATTCAGTGCAAACGCACTGTCGATGCTACTTACAGTAAAAGAACCTACTGGATCATACAGCATGTCCGATGTGCTGCCCAGCGTATTGGCATCAATCCAAAATGTAATTCTATTTGCATCACCAGTGCCTAGCGCGAATGTGCCGGAGGCATCAGGGAGTGTGAAGACCTGATTCACAGTAACTAGTGACATGTCAAGCTCGCTAGTCGCTGCTATTGAATTCCCAAAGTATAGCCTGCCCGCTACGCCGCCACCTGCTCCTATGCCAACATTGAAATAGAGATTTCCCCCGTTACCTCCTCCATCTGCGTTACCCGCAGTGAATGAAACATCTCCGCCATTTCCAGATGTAACCCCACCAGTTCCAGCCGCACCGTAAATTGATCCTCCGTTGCCCGTAGCACCTCCAAAGCCTCCAACGCCTGCAATCCCGATATAAACAGTTCCGCCATCACCAGCACCGTCCCCATTGCCTGGACACAGAAAGAACTGGTCTCCACTCACATTTGAAGCTGGCGCTGCATCACCGCCGAATAATCCAAACGCATTATTGCCGCCAACGGGAGTACCAAAAGCCGGAATACCCGCACCAAGGAAGTTAGGATTGTAAATAATAACTGTCCCGCCGAACGCGCCTGCATTGTTGTATTGTACCTGTGTGTCAGTCCCACCTGGAGTGCCGCCGCCACCTGCGCCCCATGACAACAAACCCGCGCCATCATTCGTCAACACGCCAACCGCATTGATCGGTATCGTCCAGGTGATTGCCGCCGCTGCACCTGTCGCCAGCGTCAACGTATTCGTGCCGGTTTTGATGAGCGTCGAGGCCTGGAGAGTGTTCGCATCCGTCACCCACTCTGCGATCTGTCCGACAACTCCTGTGCCGACCGGAATCGCGCCTGTCTTGGTAAAAGTGGCGATGTAGCCGCCTAGATTGATCGTGCCGCCGCCGAGGAGGGACAAATCAGCATCCCCAAATGTCACCCGACGATTGCCGGTCAGGTTTTCAGGCGAGAGGGACAACGTGAAATTGCCGGTTGCAGCGTTGGCGTCTAATTGGATGCCCGCCGTGCCGGTGGGCTTCACTCGCATAGGTTGAAGGGATACGATGGCCGTGGTCGTCAATCGGACGATCTCTATGTTATACCGCTTGAACACAACATCCGCATCGTTGACTGACCCCATCCAATCTGTCGAGGCGCTGACGCCGCTGTTGCCGGATAAACGCCACCCTCGCACGTCGTCCAGGACGCTTTGGACGGATTTGATGTTGGCCCACGTGATAGGTTGATACGCCTGAAGCATGACGAAGGCAAGCAGATGATTGGGCGTGACAGGCAAATCGAGCAGGGTGATGTCGGTCACGAGTGGGTCAATTGGAACTACCGCTCCTGCGCTGGACAATGTGACCCACACGTACTTGACCCCGCTCAGGGGAAAGAAGGTAGACAAGTTCACGTCAATCGGGGCGTAAACCTTGACCAACACGCCGCCCACCTGGCAGACGCCGCCCGACACGATGACGTGCTGCGTATTGGTCGTCGAGGGAGAGACCTGCAAGTTGCCCAATTGTTCGTTGGACACGACCATCTGGTCATTACCAGCCAATTGATGTGTCCAGGCGTGCTTGGCAAGTGTGAAGCCGCCTGGGTCAGGGATCGTGGGGCTTCCAATAACGGATGCGCCGAGCGCCTGAGTGTCCGCGCCCACAATAATGCGCTGGTTGTTCAGGGGATCGTACTCGATCATCAAGGATGAGTTATAGGCCGTGCCCGGCACACTGCCGCTGGGGAACATCCCCAAGGCATAGTTGCCGCTGCCCGCGATGGGGATGCGGACATACTTCCATCCCTGCAAGGGAGCGTCTACATTGCCGGAAAAATCACCCGCGAGGCAGCCGCGCCAACGGTCGCCCTTGGGCCGAAGGTCGTCCAGCACATCGCCTAGAATTTGCCCTGCATTACTCATACCAACCTCACAGAGTTTGGATCATGGCGCACATTTCTCCCGCACCCAAACCTCCGTACCAATTCGCACCCATCACCGCCACCCAGTCCCCCTCGATGTCCAACCAGAGTGTGTCGCCGTCAGGCAATCGTTTCATAAAATCAGTCGTCGCTCCCGTATTGGATGTCGCCAGCACATCGCCGTTTTGGCCGATGCAAAAGCCGCCGAATGCCCGACCCGATACCCCGAATGTGTTGAGCGCCGTGTCGAAGATTGCCGAGAGCGCCATCAGGTCGCCCGTCGTCACATGAACGGACAGCGTCAATAAAAATCGAGTCGCAATTGGATGAACGGGGCTGGCTGGAGTATAGACAGGTGTAGGTGTCTGAAGAGCGCCACCCGTATCTGTATATTCGTACAAATACGCGGGGATGTCGTGCACAAAATAGCCGGGCACGACCGGAGCAGGAGCGCCTTGTCCAAGAACATTGTAGACCCGTGTGGGCGTTCCACCCGACAGACTAAAGATAGAGTATTGTGGCACTCCACCCGCACCGCAACCAAGGCGCGCATCCGTTGGGGATGATCCAAGGGCGAATTGGAAGCCATCAGTCGGAATGTTCGGGTCAGTCCCCTTCGCCCACGTGCCCACACTAGTACCGAATACATAACGTCCAAAACCGGAAACGTTTGCTTCACCCGACGCATAAGCCAATCCTGCGCTGTCGCATCCCAATGATGTCATCAAAGCGCCAGGGATGCCCACCAACGTGCGATAGTCCGTGAGAGACAACACCAACGTGAATGTATATGGTGGGGTGGAAATATCTGGACAATACCAGATGCCGTTGTCATCCGGGTGCACTGCGCCATTGGTCAATAGCCAGGCCCGCCGCAACCCGGACAAGGTTGCATTGATAAACGCGCCTACATTTGCTCCAAGCAGCGCCCCCTGTTTCAAATCAATCCACTCCACGCTGGCCGCCTTGTAATCCAAAGTCAACCCAGTTTGTGCTGGGTTCACGACCCACGCAAGCGGAGTAGGGATAACCACCTCGATATATTCTACCTTGACCTCGGTATCGGTTGCGCCCGTGCTGGTTGAAACGGTCAGCGTCACCGTGTATAACCCAGGGACGGTGTATGTATGAGATGGGTTTTGAATTGTGTCTGTGTAGGTGTCTCCGAAGTCCCACGCCCAAGACGCGATGGGATCGCCCGTCGTGGTGGACAAGTCGGTGAATTGAACCACCAGATCGGCAAAACCATACACAGGCACAGCGACGAAGTCGGCGATCAGCACGTCGGGCACGGGGATCGGCCCAGGCGGGTTATTCGTGGGAACTGGGTCGGCCGGCGCGACGATGGAGCTGACCGTGACGCCGAAGCTCCTCCCCGTTACCTCGATGTCCGCGTGGCCGTCGACCTTGAACGTGACCGTCTTGGACTCGACGACGATCCGCACCGTCGCCAGCGGGTTGTTCGGGTCGGGGATGTCCACCATCGGGAAAGCCTTGATGGACGCATCCTGCCTCGGCCTGACCACATAGGTGTCGGAATAGTTGGTCACACCGACGTGCCGCCCCGCCCAGCGCAGTATTTCGTAGTAGCCTGGGTCGCCTGGGATGCTTGGCACAGGCGAGGCCAGCAGGTTGGGAACCTCGTTTGGCCGCCCATAAGGCTCCGGCTGGATGGGTGCCTTGACTTTGATGGGGTACACATCCAGCGCCGCGTTGTGGTAGAATCCCCACATCGTCGTCTCGCTCATCGAAGGCGTAGATAGAGTCTTCTGCACGGGCATGACCATGTCGGCGTTAGCCAACACTCGCGTGATGCTATCGGAGTTCACTCCCGTCTCGGATATTGTCCCCGTGATCGTGCTCCCGTACAAGAGGGAAGGAATGACCGTGAACCCGCCAAGAGGCAACGGATAGATAGAATAAAATGCTTCTTTTGCCATGAGGCCGAGTTCATCATAAAGCGTGCCCGCGCTGAAACCCTGAATGTAGCGCAGGCGATTCTCTGCCGCGAGCGCCCCAGGAGGAGACACGGGTGGGCCTGTGGTCGTCCGCACGTCGAACTCGGCGTTGGCGATGTCCAGATAATTGGAGTGCCAGCGCAGCAGGAAATATGCCCCGCGCGGGCACGAGTACATCTCGAAATAGTCCCACGAGATCGCCCCACCCTTGACTCCCGTCACGATGAACGGGTAGTAGTAGACGTTCCTCAAAAAGGACAGGGCTTGATACGCCGTCAACCGAAGCGTGGACTTCTCGTAGTCATACTCCACGCTGGCGGGCCAAGCGTAGCCGAGATATAAGCACTCGCGGGTATCTAGGTCAACGAGACACACGAGCGTGTGGCGCAGGAACACGGGGGGTGTCTTGAATTCCAACTCGATGGAGAGGTCGCGGTCGATTGACCAGGGCACGCTGGCCGATTCGACCGAGCAGGGCGTGACGCCGACCCACACAGGGATGTACCGCACCTGGCTCACCGCATTGGAATCGGTGACGGTCAGCTTCACGTATCGGAAGCCCGCCGCAGAAAAAGAAATGCTGACGGTTGGGCTATTCTGCCCGCTGTGGATCGTCCCCTGCGCGTCAACCGCCCACACGTAATCGGCTGATGCAATGGTCGCGGGGTAACGAATCGTGCCCGGCACGTTCGAGCCGTCATAGGTGGCGAAGCTGCGGACCGCAGACAGAGTGAAGTGTTCTGCGACATCGGCGCTCGCGCATTCAGGGTCGACGAGGGCAATCGGCCCTTGCGCGGCGCGGCTGCACTCGTCGGTAGTCCCCCCCAAACTCTGGTAGGTGATGTCATAGTCCTTGTACAAGATGTAGGGGTCTATCGTGATCGTGCCACTGCCCGCCGCCATGCTGTTGGTGGTGACTGTCCCCTGCACGCCGGAGTTGTTCTTGGGGCCGAATGAGTTCGCGCCCGTTGACGACCCATTCGACGCCACCTTTGAGTCTTCGTCCATGCTCGAATCGCTGTAGAGGATGAGTTTCCCGCCGTGGATGCCAGGATCGATTTGCCAATACAAGGTGGTGTACCCGCCCGTGCCCGTGAATCGCCAGTCCGAGAACTGGCCGGGTGCGCCGCCCGTCCACGCGACGACGTTGGTCTCCACTCGCTGGTACTTGGGTGAGGGGTAGAGGACGTTGTAGATGTTGACCGACGCCGACGCAGCGAACGACAACCCATTCGGAGCAAGGGTCAAGATGGCGTTCGCGCCCGACACGTCTATCTTGCGGATGCGGACGAAGCGGCCCGCGTTGTCAACAAACCATCCGATCAGCACCGCCGTGATGCCCGTCTTGGGAGTCACTTCCAAATCGAAAGTGGCCGCGTCGTAGCTGACGACCGTGCCCGTCCAGAGGGGCGTGGTCGGGCTGAGAAGCACACCAACGCGGACATGCTCTGCATTCATGCCAGCGCCTTGAGCATAAATTCGATGTCAACATTTTCGTACCGCCCGCCTATTCGGTTCAACTTACTGGGGTCGGGGCAGACGGCTACCGCCGAGAAAGTCTCGTACACATTCACCCCATCGTGCGTGACGGCCAGGGTAGACACGTAGCAGGCCCCACTGTAGACAGATTGCGGACGATAGCGGAAGGTTGCCCCGGATAGGGCCGCAGAGATAGAGGCTGAAACTGTCAATGTGTCATTGTCGGTAATAGCCGTGACGATGGCTGTTTCATACGCACCACTGCCGAGGTGGAATAACAGCGTGTCGTCTACGGCCAACTCGGTCGAGAAGGCCGTCCCGGACCCATCCAATTGCGTGTGGTCACCGCTGTTGCGAGACACCGTCCCTGTTCCGGGTAATGAGCACAGAATGCCGATACCCTTTTCGTAGGACGAAATAGCTAGAAGCGCAAAATGCCACCGCGATCGCTTGAATCCGCGCCAGCGTTGAAATCCATCCATTGAGATGTACTCATTGCCGCCGGCGACAAGGGTCGACTTCGGGGTGACAACATTCCGAGCCGCTACGTCGGTATGAAACACGGTGATGGCATCGACAAGCGTACTGGTCGTCGCTCCGAGTTTGTAGGCTGTCGTCGTCATCTACCTCTCCTAACCGATTGCGCGAGCTGGAGCACGACCTGCTCGGCTTGCTGTCGCGCCACCTGGGTGTACCAGCTTCTGTCTTGCTCGCCCATGCCAGTGTAGCTGGGCGCAAAGTTCAGGTTAGCCCCGCCCGACAGGCCGCTTCTGGCGCCGCCTTGTATCTCTTGCTCCCGGACTAGCAAATCTCCCATGCCGACGCCGGGGCCGACGCCGGGCCGGGCCACACCGCCCCCTTGCATGAATGATTTGAAGCTTGACAACATGTCGGCGTAGTATTGATCGCGTAGTTGCTTCTCATTGCCAAGATAGATTCCCAGTGCATTCAACTGTTCCGTGAAGGCCGCCGCCTGTGCCGCCTTCTGTTCGCTGCGGCTCGCATTCAAGGCGGAAAGCTGGTCCTTCCCCGCTGCCTTGATCTCCGCAACCTGCGCGTCGTAATCGGCTTTGCGCTCTTTTTGTTGCCGGTCAAATTCCACCTTCGCATCATTCTGGCGTGCCTGAAAGTCAGCCAATCGCCGATTGCGTTCGCCTTGCTTCTGTGCATTCTCCTCTGTGATCTGTTCCGCGTAATCCGCATTTGTCCGACCTACCTCGATCTGGTGGTCATGCTCTGCGCGGTCGCGTTGCTCGTTATAGTTTTGGATCTCCTCGAAGGCCGCGCGCGCGTCATTGTTCGCAATCGCGCTTCGCATCGTTTTGGCATGGTCTTGCGCCATGCGCGCCATTGCGAGCTGGTGATCTTGCTCGTTGCGCTCGACGTCCTTGCCGAAGCGGGCGGCTTGTTTGAGCCGGTCTTTTCGGTCGGATTCTTCCGTCTCTTTTTCGCTCTTGTAGAAATCCTGAATCTCTTTGACGCGGATGCGGTTGAAATCACCAAGCGCCTTTGACCGTTCCCGACCGTAAGCCTGCTCCGCCTTCACAAGCGCCTTGCCGGTATTGTCATTGATACGAGTGACGTCCTTCTGATAGTTGGCGTCTGCCGTCGCTTGCGCTTTACGGAAGGCAACGTAAGTGCCCAATCCTTTCTCGGCTTGAATGTCTTGCTCGGACTTGCCGGCCTTTTCCACCGCCGCCGCTGCTTTCTCTGCCGCTTCTGCCGCTTGGTCAAATGCACCCGTCGCCTTGCCTACAGCCAGCGCCCATTCATCGCCCTTGCCAAAAATATCTCCTATGCCCTTCGCTCCAACGGTTGCGAATTGGCTCAGTCGAGTCCCGCCGCCCAAGCCAAGATTTTTAGCAAGCCAGTCGTAAATGAGACCGCCTGCCGCGACTCCGCCCAAAGCAGAACCCGCAACACCCAACGCGGATAAACCTGCCCCGCCCGCCGCCGCACCTGCACCCGTTGCACCGGCGCCAGCCGCGCCGGCCGTCCCTGCCGCTGCCTTGCCTACTCCGAGCAATGCGCCTAGTTTGCCGATGGAGTTCACCAGAGCGCCGACGGTTGAGAGCGCCGCCCCTCCGCCAGCCAAGACTGTCCCGCCGATCACCGCCGCCTTGATGATGTCGGGGTTGGACTCGATCATACCGGCAACCGACCTGGCTAATTCGGCGGCTTTTTCCATGTACGGGATAAGCGTCTCGGCGGATACCTTGCCGATGCGGAGCGTTGAATCCTCGATCTCTTTTTGCGCGTCAATCCATCGGCGCGATTCGTCGCTTGCCATGCCGACAGATTTGACGTATTGATTCGCGGCCAGGGTGATAGGGCCAAGCAGCGCCCCGCCGATTGCCCCGATGCGCAAGCCGATGCTGGCTAGTTTTTCGCCTTGCTCGGCCATTCGCATCCAGGCGCGACGCGACGCCTCGGCGGATTGCTCGACCTTCTTGGATTCGGCGCTGACCTTCCGCATATCGCCAACAATCTTGTTGGCGGTCGCTTCGTCAACGCCAAACCTCAAAAGTATTTCGAGTTCTTTTTTGTTATCCGGCATGTTGGCTATCCAGTCCCAATATTGCCTCTATCTCTCGGCGCGTCTCTGGATGCAGCTTTATTTTGTCCTTATTAGCACGATACCATTCTGGTGTGTTTGGATTGCCGTAAGCCCGCCCAGCCCCACGCCAATCGGCTATCATCTCAAGCATGTACACGCGCGGAATTTTTAGGCAGTATTCCCCATCTGTGTCATTGATGAGATACCAATACTGCCAGTGGTGTTTATTGGTTCGCTGGTGGTGTAGCCAAGCATAATCAAATTCGGTGCTGAGTCCCTTTGGGTCATAATAGCCCGTCTTGTCTCTGACAATCCGAGGCACACCAAATTGATCATAGAATGTATGGACATATGCAAACCACTCGATAGGCAAGAACTTTGTCCAGTCATGCAGTATCGCCAAATGAATGGGAACACCGATCCTGAAACACTCAATGAACACAAACCATTTATGTGTGATGACTTTCGCCAAATACATCAAATGGTCTTTTGCCATCTCAATCTTTTCCTCACCTTTGGAAATTAGCTCAGGAACGTTGCTCGCACTACTGCCGCTGTCGTCACCGCGCCGTCAAGGATAAACTTGGCCTGTTGCGTGTTCTTCGTGCCGTCCAGGGTGTAAAGCGCCAAGCCAGCCGTCAGTTGAAATCCTGCCGCGCTGGTTGGGTCAGTTCCGTCATAGCGCAGGCGCACGGCCTGAGTGCCAACCTGGAATTGCACCAGTTCGGCATTGCCTGCTTTGGTTGCATCGAAGCCTACCGCTGCCGTGCTAACCGCCAAATCCTCATAAGCCATTGCTACAGGCGTCTGTCTTTGATGTCCCATGCTATCACCTCATCCATTGCCTTTCTGGAAAGATTTTTTCGCCCACCGAGCCACGCGAGCGACCTTGAGAATGTCGTGCATGAGTTCGTCGGGCTGGTCGAGTAATCCACCCGCTGCTGGAAAGCATCGCCAGTCTAGCCGCTCTAGCCACGTCCAGGCTGTCCAGGCCCGCTCGAAAGCCTCTTGATTGACGAAAGCAACATCGGGTATCTCGTTGTCCTCATTCGGTGTGTCGTACCAAGAGGTCAAGCGGCGGCAGAGTTCGTCGATTCTTTTGGGTCATCATCGCTCTTTGGATCTGCTCGGCTAGGATTCCACGCCGGATTAAGCTCATACACCGCGTCGGCCCATTCATTCAATAGCCCACCCGGCATTGCACGAAACGCCTCGAACGTGATAGGCAGCTCGACGCCGGTCGCCGAGACGACGCAGGCCGTGAAGGTGGGCCAGGTGAACGTCCTCATCATGCGCAAGATAGGGTCGGGTTCCTCTGACTTGATCCCATCGTCGGCCATGTACACACGCCGTATCTCGTGCTCAATCGTCGCCTCGGATAGCGTGATGGATAGACTGCCATTCGTGATGGTCTTGATTCGCATGTCCTACACGACCTCGTAAGATGAGAATCCCTTCGCCCCATCGGCGGGTGCGCTGGTGAACGTGATGGCGCTGGTCGTGACGGCGGCGCTGGCGATGACCTGCAGCACACCATTTACCCATACCTTCATCTTGGCAGTCGCTTGCGCGTTCGTCTCCAGGGTGAAAGAGGTCGTCGAACCATCACCCTTGAAGGCCATAAAGTGCGGCTTGTATTCAGACACGACGCGAATGGCCTGGGCATCTACCGCGCCCTCGGTCGCTTCTTCCAGGGCAGTGCCCCAGAGGTGCTTCATGAAGAATTGTGGCTGGACGGTATACACCTGCGCGGTGGGATTTTCATCAAAATTGCCCGACCTTGGGAACAGCCAAGCCTTTGGGAAAATGTAGGCGTTCCAGTACCGTTTGCCGTAATTGGTCGGGGTATCGCGGTCGGCATCAATTGCCTGTTGGTACATGACAACGCCAACCTGAGATTCGTCCCCGCTGTGGTTGGTGCGGATGGGGTACATCTTCATCTCGCCCACCGTGAAGGATTTGGGGCCGCCCTGCACCGCCGCGTCCACCGTATCGTTGATCTTACTGACCGTCATCTCCGCCGTGACCGGCTCGGTGGCGGGCAGAATATCAACGATTTGGGGTTTGTCGTCACCGAAGACCACGATGGTACGCGGGGCCGGATCGGTGACGTTGACGTTCCTCACCGCCGAAACATTGATTCCCTCGTAGGCCGCCGTGCTCGGCGCATCGGGATACCCATTGGCGTCTAGCTCGAAAATCTGGACTTTCCGAACTCCCACGCCGGCGCGAGTTGTGTTTGGTGCTGTCATTGTACTTACCTCCTGAGATTACCAATCGTATCGTTCCATGACGGGTAACGTCATGGTCAAGCCATAGAAGTTGCCGCCGCTGGCAACGTCCCCGTACTGAATCTCGCCGATTGCGCACTGCAACCGGAGTGTGTCGCGCTCATCGCCCAGGGTCAGGACATCGCCTGTTATTTTCAACATGTCCTGGGTGAGCACCTGCGCAACAGGATATTCCCAGGCCCGCGCCCGTGTTTCAAGATCGGGCAATGGGGTAGCGCCGAGCGCCCCGACGAAAAAGAAAATCTCGACCGTGTAGCGATGGATGAAATACCCATTCGGACTGTACTCGATCGAGTAGGGCTGCGACTGCTTGAGAATCGCGCAAGGAAAGTCTCCCAGGTTGGTTTGCTCGGGCGGGGCGCTATGAACACGCACGATGGCGGGCTGCCCCGCAACCGTCGCGGTCAAGAGTTGCGTTTGTATGAGAGTGAAGACAGATGAAACGCTCATCCTATGCCTACCCGTATCAAGCCAAGTTGGCTCAATCGTGTGTTGACGTATTTGGTAATGTCCTTCGGCGTGTTGAAAGTGATGTCGTCCACCACGACCGTCTCACCAACAGGGTTCGCCCGAATGCGGTAGTTGGCTGCCACACCCACACGCGCAATCATCTCGATTCGCTCATCCACGGCCCAGCGTGAGATAGCCACTCCATTGAGGTGGATGGCCGCCGTCGAACCATTGACGCCCCGGACAACTGTCACTGTGTCGGTCGTGCTTATCGCTACCGCGCTGGCATATAGCCACTCTGTCCCGATCTGTAGCAACCAGCCGGCTTTGATCGTGCCCGTCTGGACAGTCAGGCTGGTGCTCGATGCGTTGATGCTGGTAGTGTTCTGGACTGTTCCGCCCGTTGCCACCCATGCGTTGGAATAATCGGCGTGGTAGCCGAACTTGCCCAGCACCGAGATAGCGCCCTCGGGATTTCCATCGCTGTCCGTCGCCCATTGATTCGGCGAAGAGGCCAAAACAGTGACCCGTTCCTTTGGCGTTCGGTTCAATGGATAAAGCTTGTAATAGGCGGACGTGATAGCGTTCCCGTCCCCGTTGGTCAAGGTCATCAGCTCGACCAGGTCGTCGTCAAAATTGATCGAATTTCCGCGCCTCGGCGTGTCATAGGTTTGTGTGTCGATGCGCGGATAGAAGCGACGATTCGTCAGGTTGTCTATCTCGCGCGACACCGAATGGATCAAGTCGGCGAGCAGCACGTCGTCGGCTGTGCCCAGTATGTCCAAATAGTTTGTCTTCACGGCTGAGATCGTCGTATAGTCCCCGTAATTCATCCTCTCGCCTCCAACTCAGCCATCGGAACACCCAGGATGGGTAGCCAATCGTTTGGAAATCCATGCGCTTTTCGCACTTCGAGCAACTGCGTGTCTTCCTCGTAGTACCCGCGCACGGAGTCATACACCGAATCGTACACCGTCGAGTCGTACAGATAGTGATGGTGATCGAGCCGCGCATCCTGGGCATACAAGTAGCGCCCCTCGCGCCGAGCGCGGAAACCTATCTCCAAATCACAGTTGAAATGCTTGTAGACCGGCACGACGAACACGCCACTGAGATGTTGCACACAATAGGAGCGTGTCACCGCATAGTGCGTCGCAAAGGCCCAACCATCCGTGCGGTGACAGTCATTCAAGCCGATAACGCCGCACCGTTCCGGCAGCTTGTCCACCCACGGCAATAACGCATCGAGCCAGCCATCACACCATGACACGTCATCAGAGCCGAGCACAAATAGATCACCCGTCGCGTGCCAGGCTCCCTCATTCCAGCCCGCTGCCGCGCCCTTGTGCTCCGGGCGGAATAGAATCTTAGCTCCCAAGCCGAGCAATGATTGTGCCGTAGGCTCATGCACTTCCACGACGACGATCACTTCCGCGTCATGGCCTTTCACAGTTTCAACGCATCGGCTAACGCAATTTGGAACTTGATTGGCGTCAGGCCGGCCCATTGTCGGAATGATGATGGAGGTTTTCATAGGTTGCCTGCCTCGAAAAACTGGCGCGACGTCTCCTGGCTGTACTGATGGCGAACGGCCTTATTCATCACAGCCGGCGGGACGGTGACGATGTCCGCCCTTGCAATCGCGGCGGCTTGCACGTCTGCCGGACCTCGGATGCTGCCGACGATTAGCTGAGCCCCAGTTCTATTCCAGCTTACATAGTTCGTCACGATTCGAGCTGGATCGCCGCCCTCGTCCGCTACCCGTCCCCAGAACAAGCTCACGTAAGACGCTCCTGCCAACGTCGCCAGCATCAGTTGGTTGAACGACATGCAAATGGTTGCGTTGACCGTACAGTTATAGCCCACAGCCAAAGCATGAATCATGCCGAGATTGTCACGACCATCTGGATTTAGGATAGGCACTTTAATAACGAGTCTGATTAGGTCTTTGAGCAAGTAAGCAGCCTCCATGAGCATATCGTTTTCATTCTGCCCTACCAACTCGACGCTTACGCTTTCCATTGGCACGATCTTGCAAATCTCGGTCAGCCGAGCTACGCGCTCTGCAACAGGCAGAAGCGTCGGGTTAGTCGTCACGCCGCTGATGACGGGCCGCCATCGCTGTATCTCTCTCACATCGGCAGAGTCCAGATAGAGTTTCATACCACTCTGACGCGCCTTTCCCGCGCTTGCTTGTAATAGTCTACCCAGGTGTCCTGGTTGCGCACGCCGGGAGCCATGTAGCCCCAGCCGTTGCAATGGTTGTTCTCGGACAATCGGCAACTTGATGCCTTTTGCTGTACCCATTCCAGGCTGAGATATTTGTAGTGCAACAGGCGCACATCGTTCCGAGCCATGACGACACAACCGGATGGGTCGCAACTGTGCGCGCCTGGGATGTATTGAGGCGACACGCACGGCTTGAACAGCGCGCACTTGTCCATGTGGGCAGGGTTGCGTACACCAAACTGGATCCAATCGGTAAGCCGGCCCTGCCCAGGTATACCCTCCAATCCATCCCCGATCATGTCTCAGCCTTCGCACTGCGAGATGGTGATGCCGCGCTTGTCGTACTCGGTAAGTAATTGGCGCAAGTCGGCATGGTACAAGAATTCGTCGGTATCCACCACGATAAACCAATCCGAATCGGGATAGTATCGGTAGGCCGTGTTTTTGATGCCGATGTTCACCCCGTCGTCAATCCTGCCGCCCGTGTCCGAGTCGTGCATCACGGCATTGGGCAACGTGGCGATGAATTCCCGCGTGCCGTCCGTGCTCATGCCGTCGAAAAACACGAACCGATCAACGATGCCTTGATAGTGCCGGACAAAATAGGGCAACATCACCATTTCGTTGTAGACGGACGCAATCAGCGTGATGATCATCGCAACACCGGCTCAAAATCATTCGGAAAGCCAGCGGCTTGCCGACGGTTGAATGTTTCCTCGTCCGCCTTGAAATACTTTCGGGCGAGGCGATACGTGTCGTCCTCTGGCGCTTTGCCATTCATGGACGAACGATGCTCGACAACCGATTCTTCGCACCATACGTAACAACCCTCGATCTTCGCCCTGACATTCATCTCCGGGTCAGTCCAGTAGTGGTGGTAGGCAGGGATCGCCAGCACGCCACCCATCACCTCGATGATACACTGGCGGGTCACCAGAAAATGAGTTGCCATGTGGTCGGTCCGGTCAAGGTCATTGAAACCCACCATGCCCTGCCCACCCGGCAGAGTTTGCAGGGCCGCCAGTGCCGCATCAAGCCAGCCCGGATGCCAGATCAAGTCGTCCGCGCCGGGTATGAAGGCGTTCGCATACGCCAACGCCTTTAGCCCAATATTCCAGCTTGCTACTGCCCCGACCTGTTTTGGATTAAACACCGCGTCATTTCCATCCAACAGCATCGCCGCACTATCAGTCAGTGCCTGGTAGTATGGCTCTACATCGCCATCAATGATAGCCAGGCACTCGACATCGTGTTCCTGCGTCGTCTCGAAAAACAGGTCAATACAACGACGCAACTGTGCGGGTCGCCCTCGGCTCGGGATGATACACGCGACTTTCATTTTTTAATGAGTGCCTTTCTCCCCAGGACGCTGAACGTCATGTGCCGCTCGACGACAAACTGAGTCAGATCACAAATCAGCCCCTCGAACATCGGGTTTGAAAAGTCTATATCGTCCACCAGCATCACGCCGCCCTTGTCGAGAAGATTGTCGTAATAGTTCTGGATGTCTAGGTAGGCGTCTCCCCGTTCGTGACTCCCGTCAACGTAGACGAGCTGAGCCGAGATGTCGAGCCGAAACAAAAACCGAGCGGCGGCCAGAGATGGCATGGGCAAGGGTACGATGTAGTCTGTCAAGCCTGCCTCGATGACATTGCGCATGAACACGTTATAGTATTCCGGCCGGCCGTGTGCGATGTGCAGGTGTGGCCGCCAGGCCGGGTCAAGCCAAAGGATTCTGTCAGACAGCCAGGTGTCCACACAGACGATGGCCGCGTCCAGGCCCAACTCTTTCAGGTGTTGCGCCATGTGAATCGCCGAGCCGCCCTTGAATGAGCCGACCTCGATGATCGTGTGCGGCTTCAGGTCGTCAATCATCTTGTTGAACCACTCGTGCTGAGAGTCCCACACATGCGGGTTCTCCGACATCCAGTCGGCAACTGGAAAGTCTGTATAGGGATTGACGCCCTGGTGAATCTTGGCGACAAGGTCATTGAATGCCTGGGTCATTTTGACTTACTTGGTTTCTGCTCCCGCACAAGAGCCTGAGAATATCGCTCAACATGATATGAGACATGCCCGAAATCTGACATCGTTACAGACACGCCGCCCAATGGTTGCCAACCCTCAAGGATGCGCTGATTGACAACCATAGTCAACTGCTCTGGCGTCGCCTCAGATACGACGTCATACTCACTTGCCGCCACGATACGCCTCTTTCAGTTTCTCAATATCACCTGACATGAGAATCGGGATGACAGCCTTGATCTTGTCGTCAGGCAGGTTCCACCAGGCCAGGTCCAGCAAGAATCGAATATCCTCCTCACCGAATCTGTACCGCACGAGTTGCGCCGGGTTGCCCGCTACCACGGCATACGCGGGTACATCTTTCGTCACAACCGAATGCGCTCCGATGCAAGCGCCGTCTCCAATCGTCACGCCCGACATGATGGTGGCCTTGTAGCCTATCCATACATCGTTGCCGATGACTACATCGCCCTTCGTGCGGGGATGGCCATGGATGCCCTGCGCGGCCCACCATGTGAAATTGGCGTCCGAGAATGGATAGGTGCTGATCCAGTCGGTATTATGCTCCGCCCCCAGAAAGATCGTCACGCCACCGGAGATGGAACAGAACTTGCCGATCCTCAGCCTGGCCTCGCCGACCCCGATGATGGTCGGCGTGCCGTAGGAATATACACCGATGTTGTGCCCTGGCAGAGCATCCTTCGTCCAGAAGCTCATGGTGTCACATCCGCCAAGTAACCAAGCAGTGCCTTGAAAACCGAATTGAATGTTGGATTGTTTTTTGAAAACAAGATCCGCTTTCCATAGTCGGAATTATTTTCTAATTCTTCAACATTCAGTGCTTGCACCGTCCAAAGTCCATTCCGGTCTTGGTGCAACAATGCGGCCACCTTCCCATCATGATATTGCCAAACGTCGCCGATGCGTTTCAAGAGAATCTCAGATGTCTTATAGACCTTTACTCGCTCTGTGTCTTCTTTCGAGAACTTCATGCGGGAAACTTCGACATCGAGGAATACTCCGCATTTGGCCGCCTCATTGAGTAGATCGTTCAACTCCTTGACTTTGGTATCAACTATGTGCTCAATCTCGCTATTTGTCATGGCACACGCTCCAGCACAGTCAGGCCGAACTGGTTCGGGTTATCGTCCAAGATTTTCCAACTCCCTTTGGCGCACAATTTGAGAATGGCAATCCACATCGTCATGCCGCTAGAGCCAGGCGAATCGGGATAGTCATCAGTGTACGTATCATGCAGGATAATCCACCGCCCGACATATTCCTCATGGCGACGAAGCTCTTCATCCAATTGCCGATAGGTGTGTATCGTGTCAATAAAAAGCAGGTCAGTCGGCTCTATTGCAATTGCCAGGTCGTCTCTCTGATAGAAGCGGAATTCAACGCCTTCCAGCTTGGCTGCCTCGACAAATTCATCACTGCGAATGAATGGTTGAACATCATAGCTGGTCAGCTTCCCGGTCCCCAAATCAGCCAACCCCGCCAACAAGGCCGCCGTCGAGCAACCACTCCGTACACCAAACTCGGTGATATGATGGCATGGAGCCGCATATCGTCTCAGAGCCGGCAGATGTTGCCCGATGTCCGTGCTGGATTGAATCGCCTGCTGGTAAAGCTCTTCGAGCGTCATTGCGCGCCTGCTTCCTCTTTTTGCTTGACGGTCAGCGTCACGGGCAGGGCCGTTGTGCCCACATCCGGGTGATCCGCCCGCCACTCTTTCCAGGTTGCGCTGTCGATGACCCCGGCCGTCAGATGGGGTATCTCTAGCGTCGTGTCGCAATAGGCTTTGATGCCGAGCGCCTCGCAGTGCTCCATGAAATAGATGTCTTCGGTAGGAAACTGCTTCAGGCCATCGGGGTAGCTGTACCTGAAATATGGCCATCGGTAGCCCGCCGCGTCCAGCGCCCCAAATACCCAGCGTTGAATCGCGATCGCGCCCGTGCCGACGGCGTCCACCTCATACAGCCCATCTACCCACTCGATGGGCGCGTGCAGCTTGCCATCGGAGCACCGGACAAAAAATATGGGGTCATACGGCTCGCTTCGGCGAAATGCCAACGCCGACACAACGCCAACGCCGTGCGATACGAGCTGCCGCACCACATTCGGTGGGTGGTCGTGATCATCGTCCAGCATGACGAGATAATCCTGCGGGTCAGGATTGGGCATTTCAAGAAATGCTTTGATGATGATGTTGCGCGCCGCATCCGTTCGCATGTACGGAATCGAGATACGGGTATAACCCAAGCTGCCGCACGTCATGGCGATGTTGAGAAGGCTGTTATTTGCCGTGTCACCTACCGTGCGTTCGAGCAGGACACTCCAGTAAACCTTTGGCATTCTCCTATTTGCCCTTCTGAGAGTGGGGGCAAGCTCGTCACCTGCCCCCACTTCCCTAAACTATTTCCGTGGAAATGGTCTGCCTTACGCGGCTTCCCGTTTCATCGGGAATGCGCCCACGGCGATATTCGCGCCGGTGATATTCGCGCTCAGCGTGACCACGGCCCGCACGTACCGCTTGGTTTGCTTGTAGTGAATCTCTTCAAACCCCGTGCCCGCCGTGCCGTTGACAGCCGTGAAGGCCGCCCCGGTGATGTCCGCAAAATCGGCGCTGGTCGTCGTGGCCGATTCCTGTAGCGTCACCGTCACCGTAGCGGGCGCCGTGCCCGCCACGCCAAAGCCCGCCAACACCGCCTTGATGTTGCGCTTCGAGATGGATGGCGATGGCGCAAAGTCCACCGCGGTCCCATCGGCGGTCGTAGTTGGGCTGCCCGCGTACAACAGCTTCGCCTCATAGATTTGTGCCCACATGGTTATTGCCTCCTCTAGTCCATGCCCTAGCTCTAGCTCGCCGCAAGTAAGAGCTTGAGCTTCCAGTCATGCACGAGTTGGCCGCCCACGCGCTTGCGCGCATAGATGACAACTTCGTCTTGCAGTGCCCGCAACTCGCGGAGCACCTCGACACTCAGACCAACGCGATCGGCGATGTAGTACCCGCCCATGTCGCCGAAGGCCATCGGCAGGCTGCTGGTTGCCAATGCCGGCATGAATTGATCCTTGATGATGGGATAGCCGAGCAAGTTGGCTGCCATGCCATTTGCCGTCGAAGGCCAGGCATCTGCTGTCATCCACAACGGGCGGGCTTGCGAATCGGTCAACGCGCGCGTCATGGCGTAGGTTGCCTTGTTGGCAAACCACTTGGCATTCGCCTCGTACTGAGGCGGCAAGGCCGCTTCCATGCCCGTGATACCGATCGTGCCGACGGTTGTCGCTGCCGTGCCGCTCAGGCCCCACGATACCGCGCCATTCGTGCCGGACTTGACGTACATGCCGCCCGCCGAGTGGGCCACTGCGGCATTTGGATGATTCGTGAAGCCAAACGGCTTGCCCACACCGTCGCCGGTGATGAACGCATCATCCTCGCCCAAGCCGAACGCCTCGCCCAGCAGCATCGTGATGTAGCCGAGCAAGTCGAACTGCGCATCTTCCATTACGGCCCGCGTCAGGATGACCGCTGCCGTCGCCGTGTGAACCGGAATCGTCACGCGGCCCGCGACTGGGTTGGTTGCTTCACTGATGGCCGCCGCCGGCGCTTCCGCCGTCCAGCCGAACCGCACACCCGACGTGTACTTGTCATCGGCGGTATACACGACCTTCGGGAACGTCACGAGGTCGCTGCCCGTCGTGAAGGCGTAGGCGTTCGGGCGAATCTGCGCGATGGTGGCGATTTTCTTGACCACATCCGCGCGGATGTCGGGAGGAACCCAAAACCCGCCCGCCGTGTCGCTGCCTTCCTGTAGGACCTTCATGCTGGAAGCCTTGATGGCGTCCATGCGTCCGTATCGTGACATCGAGCGCATGTAATCCACGAAAGCATCCTTGTATGCGCCGCTCTTGAGAGCCATCATCTTGGCCGTGCCCACCGTGCCCAGCGCGTACAGTTCAGAACCATCTGAGCCAGGCGCGGTTGTCACATCGGGGATAGCGCCCTCAGTTGGGCCGGCATTGCGCCAACCATCCTTCACGACGCTGCCCGCTGACTCTTCCGACCACGCTTTGAGATCCGCCGCGTGATCATTCAGCCCGATCATGAGCTTGAGCTTGTCGGCCTGCCCCAGAATCTTTTCATATTCTGCGGCTTCGGCCTCGTCCCAAACTCCCTTCTGTTCGTTCTTCATGCGCAGCGCTTCGGCTTGTCCAATCAAAGCCTTGAGTTGCGCTTTCGTCGCATCCATTGTCGTTACCTCCTAGACGTACAATTTGAGTAGCCGTTCCTTCTGCTTCAACGACTGGACGCGCTTCTCGATCTCGGCACGCCGCGCCTCTAATTGCGCCGCCTCTGTGCCGAGTGCAAGCTCTCCCAAGTCAATCCCCAACGATTTGAAATAGTCCACTGAGCCGATCTGTCTTGGCTCGCATGGAGTTGTCGTCAATGCCGCCGCGAACAAGGGCCATTGCTTCAGCCACGTCGCGCCTTTGCTGACGGGCTGGCGGATAACGTATTGTGGCGCGCTATCTGAGGATGTTCCGATAGCGCGCTGAGAGATGAGTTTATCAATCGCCTTCCGGTACCGATGGGACAGATCGAGTTGCGCCACGTACCAACGCCCGATGTCGTCGTCGCCGAGCTCGACCAGTGCGCCGACCTGGGCGATTTGCTTCGTCGCCTTATCCTGGGCGTGGGACCAGGTTAATGGGCGAGGCAGAGAGAGAGTCTTATCCCAAAAATCCGTAGCTCCGATGGGCGACTTGGCCCCCGTGAAGAATTCGGATTCAATGTCCACCGTATCGGGGTCGCCCCACAAGGCCAGGTAGCCCCTGACGGTATCCTTGCCGACGGACTTGACGGCCACCACGTCACGGAAAAATTGTTCCGGCTGAGAGACGTGCAGGGACTTGATGTAGTTGACGGACACTCCGCCTTTCCATTGGGACTCGCGCCGGGTCGTGCTCGCGCTCTCGGAGGCCCAATCTGCACCAGCTTCCTCAGATGGAGTGATGTCAACCTTGACTCGCACGAACCCTTTGCCGCGCTCCAAGCCCGTGATCTTGATTTCGTCTAAGTCTTCCCCGCTACCGATTCCAGGAATCAGGTCGCTCGCATTTGTGCGAATATATTCTGCGGCATGGCCCGACGTCAGCTTACCAATGTCAAAGTCATCCGGCGTCGTGATGGTCAAGTCCCCAGTGATGGTATCCTCTGCCTTCCATTTGAGATTATTCCCTCCGCGCGGGATTTCTCCCACCTTAGACAAGCCCATATCATCCCCGCCGCCGCCCTTGCCCTTGGTGGGGTCATGTACTGATTGATCATCGTGACCAGGATGTTTAAAGGCGACGGACTTGCCTTCATGCTGGGCCGGCCAAATGCCCGTCACCTCTTTGTGTAGCCGGGCACATAGGGCCTCTCGGTCATTTGCCTTGGCCGTCTCATCGGCTTCCATGCACTTGGTAAAGAAGTTCGGATCACCGCCGAGTTTCTTCTTCATGTGCTCAGCCATGTTGGACACGTTGCCCGCCTTGAGCGCCGACCATTTGATACTCTTGAATCCCTTGCGTTCCATCTCTGTCGCGCAATCGGGGCAGAGTAGGCGCATGGTAGCAAGATTGATGGTCAAACCCTTGGCAGGCAAATATTCGCGTTTTACCTTTGCGGGAGTGCCAAAAACGATAGATCCATCGGGGGATATAACATATGGATACAGGTATAATCCATCCGACTGACTGACCACAACCCCATCGTCCAAAACATCTTGAATCCACCCTGGAGATGACTCGGGCTTGAGTGGCGATGATGTATCGAACTTCTTGACCCAGGCTTGGCGGATAGAGTCTGTTTTATCTTGCAAGCTGGCCGATTTTCCGCCCCTTGGATTGCGCGAATACCCCGGCCTCGGCTCTGTGCCCGGCTCCGCCTCATTGACCCTCGCCTGTTGTTCCTGATACTGGGCATTCATCTCGTCGCGGGATGCGCGCGCCTGTTCGGCCCCTGCCGTGCCAGAGGCGTATTCCTCTGTGCCGACTTCGGGTGTGCCCTGGTCGCCTTCGCCCTCGGCCACCTCGGCACTCTCTTCTTCGGGTGTCTCGGTGCCCTCTTCTTCCGGCGTGTCTTCCTCTGCCATTGCCCCGCACGTCGCGCCCAGCTCCATTGCAATGTCGTGAAGGTCTTGAATCAGCGCCATGACCTCGTCTCGCGTCATGGCCTGCTTCGTCGCGCCCGATTTATTGGCCTCGTTCGCGTACAGCGCACGCAGTTGCGCCCGCGCCTTGGTGCGGCTCGGATGCGTGCCCATGACCTTTCCGTCGTCGGCTTTGACGACTGTAAACTTGTTGCCCGCCTTTCTGATTTGGTATGGCATTTTCTTACCTCCACGAATATCGGGCGCAATGAAAGCCTCCATCATCCCCTTCAAGGGGATCGTGCCCATTATGCGCCGCCCAACTTACCGTCAATTTCAAACAATGCCGCCATGTTGCCATCGGCAGCATCCAACTGTGCGATGATCTCGGTCAACTCCCGTTCGCTTTTCATCTGCTCCATGAGGATGGGCTGCAAGAATATCTTGGTCGGCACGTCGGCCATATCGTATAACGCCAGCAACTTTTCACTGTTGGCAATCTCAGCCTCAAGTGCCATCTCGAAGAGCACAGCCGGGTCAGTCGAGTCTACCTTCGGATGCTCTGGCAATGGTGGAGAATAGGCTTGCTCGTTCCGGTCGTTGATGTAGTCGTAAAACAGCTTGGCGTGGTCAAGCTCTTCCGTTGCGCTCTTGTTGAAAAACTTGGCGCAACCCAAGAACACGTTGCCAGCGTCAAGCGGAGCCGCCAGGCACAGGTACAGCCGGTGGTTGCCAAGTTCTTGGGCATATTGCGTATTGAGAGCCGCGAGTAATTCTGGTGACAGATTCATAGTTCCTCCAACAGTTTACCAACGGCCTCGCCGAATGCCGCCTCGATGCTCGGCATGGCCCGATCAAGCGCATCGTCCACATTCGGCCAGCCGATAGCCTTCATTCGTTTGGCCTGCACTGCGCGCGGACCTTGCACAGGCATGGCATAGCTTGCCATATTGCCTACCACGCCGATGACACCACTTCCGGCAACGCTGACTTCATGCGTCCAATGCTTGCCCAAATCCTCGGATGACCGAACGAGCTTGTAGCCGGCCACGCCGCCAGATCCGGATAGGCCGTACTCTTTTCGCGCCCGTCTTGCCGTCATGGCGCGCCCGCTTTTCTTTGGCTTCGGCCCAAGCGTTGCCTTTCGCATCACGGGATACCACCAGCCCTTGCGCCGTTCGTAATAGCCGACAGGCCGGAGTGATACGCTGTGCTTGTTTTTGACTTCACGCCAACGGCCAGGGCGGTTTGCTTCGGTTGCAGGCGGGTAGGTTTTCAGGATGCCTTCGACCGACAGAACGCTCTTGAGCATTGCGTCCCGCACCAGGGGTAGGGCGATTTGAGGCGACTCTTTCAGCGCCTTCGCCAGTTGGTCAAAGCCTTGAATCACCCGACCAGCCATTATTCCCAGGTTTCTCGTCTTGGTCGCAGGGATGGCCCCATTTTGCTTTGTGCTGGCAACCCAATGCCCTGCATATAGGCTGTGCGTTAGCCAGCGGCCCGAATCGCTCTGCGGCAAGGATGGCCTCATTGGCAATAAGTTTTTCCTGATCGATGCGGACGAGCAGCACAGAACGCACGATGCCACTCGCCGCGAATTGGTCATCGAGCAGGTTTAGTTCCGCTTCTAGGCGGATCACCTCTCCGAGATGGAATTCTGCCAACTTTTGCAAACTGCCCGCGTCCGTCATACTATCTTCCTTCCCAAATATTCGCCCTGCGAAATGCACACGCCCTGCAGGGCACGGCAACCCTTGACCATTCCCCACGGCGCATTGATTGGCCTGGTGCACGTAATATCATCGTTCGTCGTTAGCCACACGATGACCCACATATCCTTGTATCGCTTGAACGCCGTGTCGCACCGACAATGCACGTGCGCCGGCGGGCCAAACACTTGCGCCCCGATCTTGGGCACATCCCACATCGGCGGCATGACGGCGCCGGCCTCGCGGAAGGCCGCAAGCTGCCCGCCATAGGTTGCTCGTGTGACCTCTGTCACGGCGATGACTTCCGCCCGACTCTCTGGAAAGTATTTCTGCAATGAGCCGATCAAGTCGCCATACGTCGCGTCCGGCGTGGCAAACCAGTTGTCTATCGCCGCCCCGACGACCTTGCGATTCGTCGTATCGAACAGCCTTAGCAAAGTGTCGGTATATTGCCGTGCCCACTCGCCGGCTGCCGCATTGACTAAGCTCGTATCGAAGTAAATGCCGCCCTGCGCCAGCTTGTCCGCGCCTCGAGCTGCGCCCGCGAGCGCCACAGATTCGACCTGGGGTAGCAGCGTTTCCATGAGATAGCGCTTCTCTTTTTGCCAGAATTCAAGCGGTAATGCTTGGGGCATTCTGCTCCTTCACCGCCGCTGCAATTCGCTTCGCCAATCCAGCATAGTAGCTCTGCATCGCCTTGCTCAAAGCGATCTCGGCCGGCGCAACGGCCCGGCGCATGGGGCGGGCGGTAAGCCTACGCCTGGCCTTCTCTGCCGACCCTTCCGATTCATCCGTACCCATCCCAATCGGGAAACCTGTCGCCGGTATCGCTATCCGGTTGCGCCTCCGCGATCATCTGCATTGCCCGTGCCATTGGCAGGCACTTGAATTTGAAAGAGGCGATCTTTTCCGGCTGTCCCTCTCTGATACGCTTGTTGGCGAAGGCGTGAAACTGCTTTGTCTCCGCCTCTTGCGCCAACAGGTCGGCGGGTTCACCACGGGTCAGGTTATCCGAGATAAGTTGAGACGGTTCGCCGGTTGGCGCATTGCCCCCTTGAAGGGGGTTGCCTGGTAACTGAGGGCCGCCCAATCCCTCGGCTGGCTGGACGGCCACGTCGGCATACCAAACAGGCGCTTTGTCCATCGGGTCATAGCCAATCTCACCGCGAAATTCGTCCCGCGTGATACCGTTCGACTGCCACGCGCCTTGTGCCCTGGCCCACAGCCCGATCTTGTCCTCTTGCAACGCCTTGACATCGGACGTGTCGAACCCAGTCCAGAACTTTGTCGGCTCTGGCTCAAAGTCTTGGATAAGCTGCTCCCGAACCTCGGACGCCATGTACTGCCATTCGGGGAGTATGGTTTCCTCGTAGAATGCCTGTCGTGCCTCACGGTAGTTCGAGAACGTGCTCGCCCCAAGCCCCGCCTTTGCCCCGATCAAGATAGGCGGCACGCTGAATGTCATGCAGATGCGAACTTCGTCGCGCGCGTCCAGGTTCCCAAAGTCCATGTCCTTGAACGTCTGCTCGATTCGTTGGTACTCTGCTCCGCTGCCCAGCACGGCGATATCAGTCCAGTTCGCATACCCGCCATGTGTTTCACGCCAGCGGATGCGGATGCGAGTCGCCTCGGCATCGCTCAAGCTCTGAGCCGTTTTGAGCAAGCCGCTTACACTGGCGCCGGACTGCCAGAACAGCTTCAAAAAGTTAGTCGCGCTATTGTCCACCTCGGACGAGCGCAGAGCAACGGCCGATGGAGAGAGTGCTTTAAGCAACGGAAAGATGGGGTCGTAGTAGCTGAATAGCAGCACCTTCTCAATCGGCACGTCTGCGAAGGGCAAGCCGTAAGGCTGGTAGCGAATCGCGCGCAAGGGCTTGCCGTCGCCGCGATAGAACGAGCACCAGTCCGATCGCATCGGCCACAACGCCATAACCTCGCCGATGTTGTTGTATTCTTTCTCCCACGCGCTGAAACCGGATACGAGCAGATTGATCTCGGAAACCTGCCAGAACTGCTCCTCGGTCATCGCGCTGTTAGGCTTGCGGAGGAGCTTCTTGAGCGGGTGATGCGGAAGCTCTTCTTGCGTCTCCTCGCTGTCATCGTAGATCATGCAGGGAGCCTCGGCGATAGCCCTGGCCCGTTTGCCGATGCAGGCATAGATAAGCTCGTTCTTGCGATAGCCTTCGGTGGCGAGGGTATACGGTGACGGGTAGGGATATTGCGGCGAGACGATCTCATAGGTCGGGTATTGCGCCGCGAAAGCCCCGCCGCCGAAAGCACCACCCCACGATCCGCCGAGAGAATTCCTGGGGTTAGAGTTTACCAATGTGTCCCAATAGCCCACGCCCCCCTCCTGTCCGCTTGATGGGTACGACACGAAACTTTCCCGAAAGAACCATCAAATCGTTCCGACTAGAATACAATTCTTGCCAACGCAATTTGATCCTTGCAACTTCAGCCTCCGATAAAGAAATATCGGAAATCAGTATATGGCCGTTCCGCAAATCAATCTCTTGCGGCCATGCTTGAGGCATTGCGCCCTGTATCAAAAGGCCAAGGCGCTCGACCCATAAGCCAAATCTTACTCGAAGAGAAAGCCTCAATTTAGTTACTTTGGGTTCCATGCTCGCAACGCCTTTCTGATTCGATTCAACACGCGCCGATCTTGTCGCTCTCGTTCGCGCTTCCGCTCTTGCTCCAAGAATTTTCCTTCTAGTTCCAGCATGGCAACCTCGGGCGCATCCGTCTCGACCACAAAGGCCGGCCCGCCGTACAACCTGGCCGCTGCCGCTGCGACCTCTCTATGCACATCGGCAAACGCTCGGCTGCCATGCTTGAGCCAGCCCACGCCGGGTATCCAGACCCCATAAGCGATGGGGGGCAGGTGATCGCCGGCGTCCTCTTTGACGATGGGTAAGAGTTTGATGGCGTCGGTCATTGGTCTGCAACTTCAAACACGCGAATGGAACATGAAAAGTACAATTTGCGTCCACACTTAGGACATTCATTTGCCGAGTCGCGATATATGCTCAAGGTAAACGTCCACGAATAGAATCGTTCACCACAAGCACACTTCTTCAATGACAGACTTTCGTCGTCATTGTTGTCAAACTCGACAAGATTAGTGATGTCCTTATCGGTCATTGCTCAAATCCAAATCTGTGACCCAAGCTGATCCCCGTACCACGCCGCCAATGCGACACTCAGCACCAGGTCATCATGCATCCCTTCACGCCATGCCCCGAAGGTTGCATTGGCCGAATCGGTGACTTTGATTTGAAAATTGAGCAACTCTTTCTGCAATGTCTCCGCTTCCGGTAGCGCCTTTGCAAACTTTAGACGGCCAGAATGCAGCAGCGCCTGAACGACGGATACCAGATCATGCTTGCAAACGTTGTACCCGCCCTGCGGGTTAGCATTCGTCACCATCCCACCCGTGATCGTGATGGGCACAAATGATGCATTCGTTGCAGAGAACATATCGCACACTGGGCGGCCTACGCCTGTGTTATCCACCACAAGCACGCTATTGTCAGCCAGTGGCTTTTTGGCAATGATGGCTTCGACCGCCTGGACAATCGCCGGGTATCGGGTATTGAGCTGAAAGCGTTGCAAGTGCCTGCAATGGTAAGCCCGCTCGACTACTGGCTGTCCAAGTTTGTCCTTGATGGCTTCTCCCTTGTCATCCTTCTTGGGTAGCTCAATCCGTTCAAGAATGCTTAATGCCGTGTAGTCGTTTGATTGCCCCAGGTCAAGCCCTGCGATGAATTTCATATCGCCAACGGTTCCACTTCTGCGCTTACCGCGCCAACATCGTCTATGGTTGCGCCGAACAGAGGCAGCACCTCGTCACTCATTGCGCCCGCCACAACCTCGTAACTAAACACGGAATCAGTGCCCTCCTTGAATTCACACATGTACTCTTGATCAAACCACCAATCCCCCATCGCGCGATGCTCGCTCTCCAAAAATGACGGGGTGAGGCGCGGGTTCTGTGTCGCCGGCGCCTTGATGCGTTCCCACTCGTCACCACCGCTTGACCAAGCATCCCACCACCAACCGCGCTTGCCGAATGGTGTGGACATCGCAATCAGGCTGCCGCCAGAGACGGCCAACATGGGACGAACGGCAAAGTAGAGCGGATCATCTACGCGCGCCGCCTCGTCAAAAATCGCAAGATTGACCGCGCTGTATCCACGGATCGTCGCCTCACTACTCGGCAGGCTGACGATGCGACTATCATTTTGTAAGGTGCAAGAGAGACGATTGTCCTCTTTCAGCTTCCCGACATCGCAATGATTGAGCCAGTCTGTCACCTTGCGAAACAATTCAGATGACTGGCGCAAGGACGGCGATACCAACAAGACAAGCGAATGCTGAAAATAAATAGCCCGATAGACACCCAGAAGCGCCGCCGTCGTGCTCTTGCCGGACTGCCTCGCACAGTTCAATAGGATTCGTTTGCCGTTCCATTGTAAGAGTTTCTTTTGCCATTCGTCTGGACTGAATCCGAGTGACTGCGCGAAAGCGGATAGGTCAAGCGACTTCTTCCCCGATGCTTGAGATCTCCGCACCTTTAGCCGGTACAGGCGTAACTGCCCCAATGCCTGCGGCGACAGTGAATTGAGAACCTTGTTGCTCTCCAAATTCTGAGATAACATCCTGAACCGTCAGCTTTCCTTCTTTGAGTAATTGAACCACTTCATCTTGCCATGTAGTCAACTTGATTTGTTGGGCGAATAGTTTGTGATACTCGCCCAGCTTGACCAGCGCCGTCATTCGATCGTGCAACTCGATGGACGTGCCTTGAACCGTAATGCTGATCTTCTTGACCAGGTGCAGCGGCCGGCCGGGCCGCAGGTCGAACTTCACCGGCTCACCGTTGCGTGCCGTGCGAATGAACTCGCGTATGTCGGCGTGGGCGATATCCGAGAGCATGGCCAGGACCTCGTCTGCCGACAGGTGTTTTTCGGCCAAACGCGCCTCAATTTGGGCCCGAATCTCAGGTTTTATCAGGTTCTCATACCCAATGGATGCCGCAGATCGCCGCGAGTAGCCTGCACGCCGCGCGGCCTCGCTCGCATTCCAGCACGCCAGATATTCGTCCACAAAGATTCGCTGCCGGTCCGTCTCGGTTCGCTTTGGTGTGCGCTTTATTGGTTTCGTTGCACGCTTCTTCAGTGTGCGCTTTTTCGTTGTGCCCAACTCGTCGCCAGTTCCCTCGTGCCCGGCAGGGGAAAGGAGTGAACCTCCGCCGGGCACATCACCCCCCTACAGTTGGGGGGCAAGGAGAAAGCCGCGCGCCCACGTCGCGCAGCAGAGACCCTTACGCTACACGGGCTCCGATCCAGAGCGCCAGCGCCAACAGACTGAGTGTCACGGGATAGTACACAGTCCGTTCGCGCCACGTCCACGCAACGGGGGTTGCCCCATGCTCACTAAAAACCACCCATGCAAATGACATGACTGCAAGCAAAATCACGGCCAAGCTACAAACTCTCTACGCGCCGACTCGGTCATAGAACCCGACCCTCCAAATCGCCACCGCCGGCGTGGCGCCATACTTCGGGCACAACAGGCGCGGATTCTCCTCGGACGGCAACTGCCACGGGTCCATGATCATGGCGTTGCGATCGTCCACGCTCACCAGGCGCACCCAATGCGGATCCAGGCCGCCACCCGGAGAAAAGTCCACCTGCGCCGCGCAAAACCCGGCCCCGATCAAATGCTTCTGAATCCGCATGATCGGCGTGTCATTGGGACCAGGGCAATCCACCAGGCCGGAGAATCTGACCAGGCCTGATTTGTCCAGCGCGGCCCACACGAACAAATTGCCGGAGGCAAAGCCGCCTATTTCAGATAGCCACGCATTCAATCGTCCCGGGTTCGTCAGCAAGCCGGCATCGCATAGAATAGATGCTGCACATGTCACCAGGCAACCCGCCTGTCCCAGCGTCCTCGGCCCGGCGCCGAGGAGCTGGTCGGCCCACCGCTCATCTCGTTGGCTGAACACCGCCCAGTTGGCATCGACGATCCTATCCTCCATCATCTCGACGATCTTGGCGATCTCTCGGATGGCGGCCAAGCTCTTGCCGATGCTCGCTTCGATCTCGTTCGAGATAGCCATGAGCTCGGCGCTGAGTTGCTGAGGCGTTTTATTTTGGATCATCCCCGCACCTGATGCTCTCGACAAAGCCATTCAGCCATGATCGAAAGCAGTCCGCGTTCGCCACATCGCTGACCTTGTTACACACCTGCTCGGCTGCTTCGACGACGGAGGTCAACCCTGCATCCCGCGCCGCTCTCAGCAAAATAGCAATGTTCTCGAACATAATTTCAAAGTTCTGGCTCACGACTTTGACGAATGCGTTGTACGATACGTCCTCGCCTTCGGCGATTAGAACGTCCACCTCGGCGACCTTCCGACTTGCATCGGCAATGTTGGCGGCCAGTGGTCGTCCAATCTCAAAGTCAGCTTCCCGTATGGAAGCGTCCAGTCGCCCAAGCGATGCAAATAGTTCGGTCAAGCACTTCATGATCCGTGTTGACCAGTGCCGGCGCAACCCAGTCACGTCGCCGGCTTCGATCATTTTTTGAATCTCGTCGTCAACCCCCTGCAAGGGGGCAACAGGTGTAGTTTGCTCTGTCATTTGTCCCCGCAGCCAGGTTGCGCCCACGCCGGGAGGGGTATCCCGTTGGAGCGCAAGATGCACAGCAATTCTTCGACCCGTTCCCGCCAAAGCTTGATCTGTTTCGATTGTGCTTCACCGGATTGCATGAGATTCCCAACGCGCTGATTGAGATCAATGATCGTTCTGCGATCTACCGCACGCCCGGCTTGCAATTCGGCAATGTCCGCTTCCGCCTTAGCCATGCGCGCCTCGTAGACTTTCTCGACAAGCGCCACAGCATCATTCGCCGTGTCAATCGTCTGACGGTCTGCGTCCGCATGTACCTTGCGCGCCTCGGCCCGAGTGCGCCGGTACTGAAAAACGCCGGTGATGAGCGCGGCGATCGCCCCACCGCCCAACAGCCCGCCGATGATGGCGACGATGATCGCTTGTGTCATGAGCGCTTGATGATCACCCGCGCCAGCGCGGCCGGCAGCGGCACGCCCAGCTTGCCCAGGTTGTCAATCAGATTCGCCGCCAGCGTCGTCTCGACGATCGTCCACACCGCCGGGGCCAGCCAGGGCAGGCCGGCATTGTCGCCGAACGCCTTGCAAATAACGTACACGGCGACGAACGGCAAGAGCTTTTTGGTTAGGAATTCGGAGAGCTTGGAGAGATCGAGCGTGCTGGTGTACTGCGCGGCGGCCAACGCCACGACGACGTTGACCAGGATGTGGCCGACGATGACCTTCACGCCGGCATAGCCCCAGATCAGGATCAGGAGCGATTTCAGGAATTCGAGAACGTTTTGCGGGGTCATGCGAGCCTCCAGTATTGGATAGTCCCTTTTACGGGATGGTCTGGCTAGACCGGCTCGCGTTGAAAACAAAATCCTGGTGAGGACTCGACGCGAGCCGGTCACCAGGATTCGATTAACCTTTATTGTAGCACAAATATTCGGGTCATGTCAATGAAACGGGAGTCCCCCCAACCCGAACGGTATAACAAAGTTATAACAGAATTGGACGCCTGGGGAGAGTATTTCCGTGGAAATGGTCGCTGGTTCGTTAAACAACACAGCCCCGGTACCGGGGTTGTGTTGCCGTGCTGATCCTCGTCAAAAAAAGAGTGCTACGGATAAAGATCGCCTTGCGCCACCCGGGGCGACCCAGAGTTGCGCACGCCGACTATCGCCGGCGCCGCTTCATAGCCTGGTGAAGGCTCTCTCCGCGCTCGTTCGTTTCACCGTGGCCGCTAGTTGGTGACCGCGAGGCCCCAACTCGATCCGGTTTAAAAAATATCTGCAAGAAAAGTATAGAACGAATGGGCAGTGCTGTCAAGCAGCAACCCGCGGCCCGCCAATCGCGCCTGTGTACACAGTCGCCGGCAACGTTGAATTTCAAGCGCGATTGTGCTATGCTCAAAGACATGGCCGTGCGTCGGGCTCAATCATCACAGGAGACACTACGTGCAACCCCTAACCGTCCTCGTCGCCAAATTCATCACGGCCCGCATCGCCGATGGTCGCGCCCCCAACACGATCAAGGACTATCGCCGCGTGCTCGATCCGTTCGCCCAGCGTTTCCCCCTTGATCCCCTTAAAGGGGATGAAGGGGGCTGCCAGGCCGCCCCGCTCACCCGCGACACGATCCGCGACTATGCCGCCCATCTGCGCACGCTCGGCTGGGGCGACGGCACCGTCGCCATTCACATCCGCAACCTGCGCGCGTTCCTACGCTGGCTTCACGACGAAGGCTACACGCCCGACAACCTGGCCTCCGCTATCAAAGCCCCGCGCCAGGTCATCCGCCATGAAATCCCGATCACACCCGATGAGGTGCGCCGGCTGCTGGCCACCTGCGACCCGGCCACCTTTCACGGCCGGCGCGATCGCGCCCTGATCCTGCTCCTGTGCGACACCGGCCTGCGCTCGGGAGAGATCGTCCGCCTGCGCCTGGGCGACTGGCGCCGCGAGCCAGAATCTGCCGGCAGAATCACCGGCAGCTACCTCTTGATCTATGCGCCCAAGACACGCACCTACCGCTACGCCATCCTCGGCCAGGCCGCCACGGCCGCGCTGGAGAGCTATCTCGATCCGCGCGGAAATCTTCCAGGCGATGCGCCGCTGTTCTCTATTGCCCCCTTGAAGGGGGTTGCGAACGGCCAGGCGATGAAGACGCGCGCCATCGGCAGCCTGCTCGTGCGCCGCTCGGTCACCGCTGGCCTGGAGCGCTGCCGCACCCATCCCCACATCTTCCGCAAGGCGTTCGTCACCAGCTCACTCGACAACGGCATGGACGCCGAGCGCGTCCGCGTGCTGGCCGGCTGGACGACGATGGCCATGTTCAAAGTCTACGCCGACTCGTCGCTGAGCCGGCTCCAGGAGGCGCACCGGCGCGCCGGGCCGGTGGATCGCATGGCGGAAAAGTGGAAGTCTGATGGAAGTGTGTAGGCATACTTCCATTGTGTAAAGTGTAATTACAACAATAGAAAGGCCGCCTGGTTGGCGGCCTGTTGGAACTTTGAAAACTGAATCAGCTACGATGGTTTTACCGTTTCGGCCCAATCAACGATTTCACTGATGTGGGCTGTCAGTACCCATCGCCAGTGCTCGTTTCCCTCCGGCCAATCGTACATGATGGTGTCATGGTACTCGATCAGCCGTGGTGAGTTGGTTACGCGCTGCTCGGCGCGGTCGCGGAGTGTGGGACGGCCTCCGCGTTGGCCGTTCATGCGGGCAGCTGCTTGTTTGGATTCGCTGGTGGATTTGCCGCCTCTGCGTCCGAGCAGGGCGGCGGCTTGACTGGTGATTCCGTCGAGTCCGTCTCTCATTGTATCCTCCTAGTTGTTGATGAATGACAACACATCGGTTGCGGCTATGAACATCGCACTGCCGGGTTCATTGTTGTCTGGATCGAGCTGGCTGGTGCACCACTCAGCAGCATCAAATCCGCGCGAGATGGCGTTTCGGATGATGCCCAGTCGTTCAACCATTTTTCGGTCCGCGCCCAATACCTGACTCATTCGGCGTCCAGCATAGATGCTCCTGATTTTGCTCGCTATGTATTGATCGATCTCATTTTGCGTTTTCATTCTGTGCTCCTCTCGATTTGCTGAATACATTATAACCCAACCGGTTGGGTTTGTCAATGGGCAAAATGGGCAATTTGGAAAACTCGTTTTTGCCAATGATGGCAATGGATTCGTAGCTGATTCAGTCTGTTTCGTGAACGCGCATTACCAATACGACAATAAAAAAGCCGCGCTCGCCGCGTGGCTTGTGGTCAAGGGCGGCCCTCCGGCCGCCCTTCGCGTTTCGTGGTGCATGGACTTTGGATCCATTATTCGAAGGTTCGAACCCTTCCTCCCCAGCCTATGGACCTTAACAACTGATCAGCTACGAGGAAATAGCACAGAGCGAATGTAGGCGCTCAGGCTCACACCTGCTGAGTGAGCACGCTCCTCGATGTCTGCACGTTCGGCATCGGAGCAGCGAACGGCTGGCAGGGTGCTGTCCATATCGCCGTCATCGGCGGTGGATTCGACGAACAGGGCCAGCAACTCGCGCTCTTTGGGTGTGAATGTTGCCTCGTGGTCGCCCAGAGCCATCTCGACCGTCCGGTTATAGCGAAATTGCAGGACGGGTGACTGGGCCTTGATAGCCTGCAACGTCCTCAGTGCCTCGCTGCCCGCAGTGGGCGATTTGGCGATGATGAGCTTGATGGCGTCGGTCATGGTAGACATGGTACCTCCTGATGTTTTCCTTTTGCTGAATGATTATGCCAACTCTGGGTAGGCCCGTGGCGCGCCTACCATGCCGTCGAGCATTCCCTTGATGATGTACCCATCGGCGTATGGGTTGTTTTCCTTGCCGGTGTTGCGCCAATAGTAATTTCCGGCTTGGCTGATCGTGAACCACAGTGCCCGCTTGAGGCTGGCGTGCTTGATTTGGATGGAGGCAATATGACCGTCGCGTTCGTCAACTTTAACGACCTTGCATTCACCTGCGAGCAACTCTGTCCACATTGTGGTTTTCATGTTATCCAGCGCAATCGTCGCAGACGTTGCTCCCGCCCAGCGTGGTGAACATCGCGCCGTCAAAGTTTTTCGATGCGCCGCAAATGCGGCAAATCGTATCCGTATCGTGCAACCGCTGGACGCGCGCGAGTGATTTCGCGGATGGAACGGCCGGCGCAGACTGATCGTTGGCAATGCCGCCGATTCCGAGGCCACTATCCGTGTCGTGTGGAAAAGTCTGATTCGCCATGTTAGTCTCCGCAACTTACGTATTGATCGTCGAATGTCTGGCGGGTCGCGGCGTCCCAGCCTCGGCGGTCGCTCTGGTAGTTCGTGTATCCCTGGTGATAGCCGAGGTTGTAGGCGCTGTCGTTGCGTTCTTCGGAGTAATCGAGGCCGCGTGCAGCATCCGCGCGTCCCTGCCACATGCCGCGCTGATATTCGGGCGAGCCGCGCAGGGCAGAGAGAGCCAGGTCGCGCTTTTTCATGCCCCAGCCGGCGACTTTGCCGCTGTGCGCCTTGGCCCACATGATTTTGATTTCGTCATCGCTCGGGAGTTGAACGGTTCGGCATTTTCGGAGTTGCTGTTCGGTCAGTTGAAAAATCTTACGTTCCATCGTCCACCTCATTACTGCATTCTGTATCACATTGTATCACAGCGTAATGCAGGTGTCAAGAGGCAAAATGGGCAATTTCAAAAACTCGTTTTCACCAATACCCGCAAGCGATTCTCGTAGCTGATTCAGACTAGATGAGGTGATCCATGTCCATCCAACCCACCGTCATCCCCCTCCCCGAGGCCGCCCAGCGCCTCCGCGTCCCCCTCTCCCTATTGACCCGCATGGTCCTTTCTGGTACACTAAAGGCAGTCACCACGACGGACGGTCAAGTTCTGCTGCCGCTGGAGGCGGTAGACCATATGGCAAAGGGGATCGCAGTGCGAGACAAGATTTGGAACAAGGTCAAAGGCTTCGAAGGTGAGACGGTCAGCACCCTGGAGGCTAGGGATGTTTTCAACATTTCTGACCGGACTCTATATCGGTGCATTGAAAATGGCTACATCCGCGCCGGAAAAGGAAGCAAAGGCGGACGTGGGAAGAAGCGACTACTCAACAAGGCCGATGTGCTCTACGTTTCCGAGCTTGCCAAGCTAGGCGGTGGACGCGGACACAGGCTGTTTGGCCCAGACACGATCCCTCCCCACATGCTCAATTGATAACGCGAGGCGGCGCATAGGCACCGCCAATGGCTAAAGCCCACTCTTCGGAGTGGGCTTTTTTGTTATAACTTTGTTATAAAAGTATTGCTTTGCCTATTGACAAAAGCAACAGTTTAGGAGTATACTCATGTCACTTTCCGCAACCTAAACAACTGAATGAGCACGCTACTTGTTCCGCGACAAGTCCGCCAGGGACCACAAGACGGTATCAGCCTGATCGTTCAACGGTTGCCCCTTTAGGGGTTTATTAGCAGATGCGGATTCTGAGGGTAAAGGTCAGGCGATCCAGGCGAGCGAGCAGCGTGTCTTTATCCCCTTCAAGGGGACAGAAAGGAGGCAAAAACACACACCGCCCCACTTCCCCAACCCAAGTCCACTGGTCGGGTAGGCCCGACACAAAAGGAACGGCCCGGAACTCTGGCAAGCTCCGGGCCACAAAAGAAAGGGACTGTCACATGTCCTCAACTTCTCCAAGTCTAGCACAAGCTGGAACCGATGTCAATACCAACCAGGTCAGGTACTATCCCGTTCAAATCAAAGCCAACGTCCGCGCGGCCCAGGCCAGGCTCACGCCAGACCAGGTCCGCGCCGCCAATGAGTTTGCCGCCAAGCTCCGCGCCCAGGATGCCGTCCTGCTGGCCGGCCCAGTCATCGAGGGCCACGTGATCCGCATCCCTTCCTGGCGCTATGACCCCGAGCTCGTCCGCGAGATAAAGTCGCGGCCCGGCTATCGTTTCGAGAAGGCCTTGCCCTACACGCTCCGCATCACGCTCCACCATCACGACTACACGCCCACCATCACCATGCCCACCTGGACGATCCCCGCCGAGCCAGGCCGCCTCGAAGCGATCCGCGCGATATACGACAAAGT
>Ga0210377_10000309_pt1 | contig 46053 bp, 46 predicted proteins | sample PLM4_65_b1redo_FD_155480 | JGI IMG/M metagenome (GOLD analysis project Ga0210377, IMG submission 155480) | Groundwater sediment microbial communities from an aquifer in East River, Colorado, USA - PLM4_65_b1 redo | ecosystem: Environmental > Terrestrial > Soil > Riparian zone | place: USA: East...
CGTGTACTCGGCGGGTCTGCTCGATCCCGAGCTCGTGCTCGCCGACATCGACACCGTGACCGAGCGGCCGCGCTAGACGTTTCTTCTAGTCGCGCGAGGCGAGAATCCGCTCGAAGATCGCGCTCGCGGCCTCGACCTGATCGATCGCGACCCACTCGCGAGCGGTGTGCGCCTGCGCGATCGAGCCCGGGCCGAAGACCACGCCAGGGATGCCGTGCGCGCTGAACACGCCCGCGTCCGTGCCGAAGGCGACGCTGGCCGGCGTCGTGTCGAGGGCGGCAACCCGGAGCGCGGCCTGCACCGCCAGCACCGAGGGGTCTTCCTCCGGCGTCGCCAGCGACGCCTTCTCCAGCGAGCACCACTCGACGCGCACGTCGTCGAGCGCGTGCTTCGCGAGCATGCCCTCGAGCTCGGCGCGCACGCTCGTCTCGTCCTCTCCGGGCAAGCAGCGGCGGTCGAGCAAGAGCCAGGCGTCGTCGGGCACGATGTTGGTCGCGGTTCCCCCGCCGATCTGGCCGACGCTGAGCGTGCCAGGTCCGAGCGCCGGGTCCAGGTGCCGGCCGAGCTCGCGCGCGAGATCCTCGAGCGCGAGGACCGTGCGGCAGAGCGCGACGACGGCGCTGCGACCTCGCGCCGGCTCCGAGCTGTGGCACGCGACGCCGCTCGCGCGCAGCCGCGCGTGCACGATGCCCTTGTGCCGCGTGACCACGCGCAGCTCGGTCGGCTCCGTCGCGATCACCCAGTCCGGCGGGTGCGCGCCGAGGTGCGCGATCACGTCGTTCACACCGCTCGAGGCGAGCTCCTCGTCCGCTTCGCCGACCACGATCACGTTGCGCCGCAGGGTGCCCTGGGCAAGCACGCGCTCGAGCGCCGCGACCAACGCCGCCATACCGCTCTTGGTGTCGCACGAGCCGCGGCCAAAAACGCGGCCGTCCGCCACGCGCGGGTCGAACGGCGGGATCTCCATGCCGTCGACCGGAACGGTGTCGAGATGCGAAGCGATCAGCAGGGTCTCGCCGGCGTCCGGCACCGTCGCGTGCGCGACGACGGACGGGCGCGCGGGATCACCGATCAGCTCCGCATCGAGACCCAGACGCCGCAGCTGTTCGCGCATGTGCTCCGCGTAGCGGCGCTCGCCCACGATCGCGGGATCCTGGTCCGTGCGCCGCATCGGGTTCACCGATGGAATCGCGATGTACTCGCGCAGGTAGCGGATGCAGGCGTTCTCGCGCACGCCGCCATACTAGCGCAGCGTTCAGAGCTCCCAGAGCAGGTTGATGTAGAGGCGGTTCTGGAGCAGATCCTTGCGGCGCGTCACCGGATGCTCCCATCCGACGCCGAGTGACAGCTCGTGCATGAGCTGCATGCGCGCGCCGACGGTGACCGAGACGATGTCGTTGCCCTTCACGCCCTGCGAGCCGAAGTTCAGCACGTCGTTGCCTTCTTCGGGCGCGATCCCGAGCGCGCCGAAGCCGTCCTCGATCGGGATCGTCGCGCCGTTGACGAGCTCGACCGGCATCTCCCCGTCGCCGTCGTCCAGGATGTGGATGCCGTTCAGCTCCACGAGCGGCGTGAAGCCTGCAGCGAGCGGCAGCGCGACGTGCAGGTTCCAGAAGAGCGGGCTCGAGTTCTCATCTCCGTTCAGCGGCAGCTCGGCCACCACGGAGCCCAGGATGCGCACCGGGCCGGGCCCCCAGCCGAACGAGACACCGGGGACCCAGATCCCGTTGCCGTTGCCGGCGAGCACGTCGGGACTGCCCTGTGCGGTCTGAAACCTCACGCTGGGTGACAAAATGAACCGCTCTTCGGGCAGGTCGATCAGCGAGAACTTGATGCCGGCCATCAGGTTCATCCAGCCGGCCACATCGTCATCGAGCAGCGACAGGTCGGGCTGGAGCTGCATGTAGCCGTCCTGCGTGGCGATCAGCGAGATCCGATCGGTGACTGCGACGCGCGCCTGCAGGGCGTAAACCCGCGCGGCGCCGCCGCCGGTGACGCTCTTGTCGGGGAACTCGTGCCAGATGTACCAGCCCGAGAGCCCCGTCGTGATGAACGGATCCTCGAACACGTACGGCATCGAGAGCGGCGCGACGAAGCCCTCGTAACGCGCCTCTCGCTCGCAGCGGAAGTCAGGCAGGAAGCCTTCGCACTTCGCCTCGTCCGCGACAGCGAGCCTCGTTCCCGAGACACAGAGCAACAACGCGGCCAGCCCCAGAAGACGTCGACACTGGATCAAGAGTCACCTCCTGCAGTCTCGCTTTGCAGGGGGCATGCCGCTTGACGCTCGCGATCCGGGTTCTAGGAGTTCACACGAACCCGATTGGAGAACCAACTCATGGCCTTGTTCAGACACGGACGGGAGCTCGACCCGGCGAACGCGCTCTTCCGCCTGCAGGCGGATCTGGAGCGGACCTTCGACAGTCCCTTCGGTCACGGGCTGGGCTTGCTCGGCCGCGGCGTGCATCCGCCGATCAACATCTTCACGAGCGGCGAAGACATCGTGCTGCGGATCGAGGTGCCCGGCTTCGCGCCTGCGGACCTCGCGCTCGCGAGCCAAGGGCAGACACTCACGCTGAGTGGCAAGCCGGTCGCGCAGATACCCGCCGGGGGCGCCTATCATCGGCGCGAGCGCGCGGGCGGCGCGTTCTCGCGCTCGATCCAGCTGCCGCGCGAGGTCGATCCGGCGCGCGCCGCGGCGCAGTGCAAACACGGCGTGCTGACCATCCGCGTGCCCACGCGCGAAGAGGTCAAGCCGCGACAGATCAGCATCACGGGAGGATGAACGAGATGGCGAACCTGGAAGTCGCGCACGAACGCGCGAAGCAGCCGAGCGTGGAACAACACACGCGGCCCGGACGCACTTATCAGCCGAACGTCGACATTCTGGAGAACGACGCGGGTCTGCAGCTCTGGGCGGACATGCCGGGCGTGGACGAGACCTCGATCGACGTCGAGCTCGTCGACGACGTGATCACGATCCGCGGCCGTGTCTCGACGGCCGAGTACGAGAGCCTGCGGCCCGTCTACACCGAGTACAACGTCGGCAACTACGAGGCGCGCTTCCGACTGTCGAGCACGATCGACGGGACGCGCATCTCGGCGAAGCTGGCGAACGGCGTGCTGGCGCTCGAGCTGCCGAAGGTCGAGGCCGCGAAGCCGCGCAAGATCGAGATCAGCTGAGCTCCTTCAGGTAGCGTGACACCCCTTCCTCGACGGTGAGGAAGGGGATGTCGCAGCCCGCGGCGCGCAGCGCCGTGATGTCGGCCTGCGTGAAGCTCTGATAGCTGCCGCGCAGACCGGCAGGGAAGGCCACGTACTCGATCCGGCCGCGGCCGTGGTGCGTGATGACCGCGCGCGCGACGTCGTTGAAGGTCTGCGCGCGGCCGGTGCCGACGTTGAAGATCCCGGAGACGCGCGGGTGGTCGAGGAACCACAGGTTCACCGCCGCGACGTCGGCGACGTACACGAAATCGCGTCGCTGCTCGCCGGCGCCGTAGCCGTCGGAGCTCTCGAAGAGCCGGACGACATCGCCGTCGCGCAGCTGCAGGTGGTTCTTCCACGCGACGCTGGCCATCTCGGATTTGTGCGCCTCGCGCGGCCCGTACACATTGAAGTAGCGCAGGCCCACGACCTGGCTGCGCGCGCTGGCCGCGTGGCGGCGCACCCAGCGGTCGAAGAGCACCTTCGACCAGGCGTACAGATTCAGCGGCTTCTCGAAGACCGCGTCCTCGCGAAAGACCGGCCCCATGCCGTACACCGAGGCGGACGAGGCGTAGATCAGCGGAATTCCGCGCGCGAGCGCGAACGCGTGCAGCGCCTTGGAGTACTCGTAGTTCTCGTCGAGCATGAAGCGGCCGTTCCACTCCATGGTGTTGGAGCAGGCGCCCTGGTGGAAGATCGCCTCGATCGGCTCGGCGAGCGCGCCCGAGACGACGCGCTCGAGAAACGCGTTCTTGTCGGCGTAGTCGTGGAAGTCGCAGTCCGAGAGCGTGCGGAACTTGTGCCCGTCCGTGAGGTCATCGACCAGCACGAGGTCCGTGCGCCCGCGCTCGTTCAGCGCACGCACCAGGTTGCTGCCGATGAAGCCCGCCGCGCCCGTGACGACGATCAAGCTCGACTCCCGTTCCCGTCTGCCGGTATGCTGCCGCGCCGTGAAGCACGCCGCCACGTCCTCGGAGCTCGCGCGCTACCGGCGGAAGGGCTACTTCGCGCGCGAGCGCGTCTTCGGCGCTTCGGAGCTGGCGCGAATGCGCGCGTCCGTCGAACGTGTGCACGCGCGCGTGTCCGAGGCCGCCGGCGCGCCCGGCGCGGCCGCGATCGAGCGCATCGACGACAAGCGCTATCAGGACCTGCTCGGCTCGCTCGTGAAATGGGAGTGGCAGGAGGCGCGCGCGGACGTGCGCTCGATGGAGCCGTTCCTGCACCTCGATCCGGAGCTCGATGCGCTCGTCGACGAGCCGCGCCTGTGGCAACCGGCGACCGCGCTGTGCGGCTCGGAGGCGCTGGCGCTCTTCACCGACAAGCTGAACTTCAAGCGTCCCGGCGGCGCGGAATTCCCCTGGCACCAGGACAGCCCGTACTTCGTCTTCGATTGCCCGCACGTCGATCGACTCGTCTCGCTGCAGGTCTATCTGGACGACGCGACCGTCGAGAACGGCTGTCTGTGGATGATCCCCGGCTCGCACGCGCGCGGCCGGCTCGCGTGCTTCGAGGACCAGGGCACGCTCGGCCGGCTCTACACCGATGTGGAGCGGGTGCTGCCCGGCGCCGAGCTCGTGCCGCTCGAGGCGCCCGCGGGCTCGGTAATCTGGTTCAACGGCGACGTCGTGCACGGCTCGCGCCGCAACCGAACATCCGCGAGCCGGCGCGCCTTCGTGCTCACGTATCAGCCGGCGGGACACGCGCAGTTCCGCCGGCCCGGGGCGCGCCCCGTCAGATCCTCGGGCGAAATCAGCTGCGCAGGCGAATCAGGCCTTCCTGGCTGACCGACGCGACGAGCTCGCCCTCGCGCGTGAAGACGCTGCCGCGGTTGAAGCCGCGCGCACCCGCCGCCCGCGGGCTGTCCTGCGCGTAGAGCAGCCACCGGTCGGCGCGGAACGGCCGGTGGAACCACATGGCGTGGTCGAGGCTCGCGGTCTGGAACTTCTCGCTCCACCACGAAACGCCGTGCGGCAGATTGCTCGTGTCGAGAAGCGTCAGGTCCGAGGCGTACGCCAACACACATTGGTGCAGAGACCGATCGTCGGGTAGCGCGTCGACCGCGCGGAACCAGACGTTCTGGAACGGCGGGCGCTTCTCGGGCGCGAATTCGTCCACCGGATCGATCGGCCGCACCTCGATCGGCCGCTCGCGCAGGAAGGTCGCGCGGAACTTCTCCGGAATACGGTCGGCGTGGCGCATTCGCAGCTCGACCTCGTTCAGCAGACCCTCCGGGGGCGGCACCTCGGGCATCTCGATCTGGTGCTCGAGCCCGGGCTCGTCGACCTGGAACGACGCGGCCAGATTGAAGATCGCCTTGCCGTGCTGGATCGCGACCACGCGCCGGGTGGTGAAGCTCGAGCCGTCGCGGATCCGGTCGACGTCGTACAGGATCGGCACCAACGGATCACCCGGCCGCAGGAAGTACGCGTGAAACGAGTGCGCCGCGCGCCCCTCGACGGTGCGCGCAGCCGCCACCAACGCTTGTCCGAGCACCTGCCCGCCGAACACGCGCTGCCAGCCGTCCTGCGGACTCCGCCCGCGAAACAAATTCACCTCGATCGGCTCGAGATCGAGGAGCGTGATCAGATGTCCGAGCGCGCGTTTCATCCCGAGAGACTTAGATCAAGTCCGCCCGCGACGGAACCCCAGCGCAGCCGGGCGAAGTCAGCAAGACATGCTGGAGGTGGACTGTAAGCCGGGTCCTGTTCCGCGCGTCCCTCGCGGGGCGCGCAGCGAGGATCATTCGTCTAGGCCCGCCGTTGCCGACGGGCTCGAGCACTCTGACCCGGACACCCACCGCTCCCGCGTCTCCGCGGGAACAAGTACAGACGGGCCGTCTTTCGAGGTGTCCCTATTCGAGCTTGCTCCGGGAGGGGTTTGCCTCGCCGCCGGTCACCCGGCCGTCGCGCGTGGGCTCTTACCCCACGATTTCAACCTTACCGCTGCGCGTCCTGAGACGCGCAGGTTGGCGGTGTCATTTCTGTTGCACTTTCCCTGAGGTCGCCCTCGGTGGCCGTTAGCCATCTCCCTGCCCTGTGGAGCCCGGACTTTCCTCTCCCTTTGAGCACCCGAAGGTGCCCGCAGGCAGCGATCCTCCGTCCACCTCCAGCAAGCCGAGTATAGTCGCGCGCCGGAGGGAGCGCCTGAATGCGCCGGATCATGATCGGAGTCGGACTCACCATCGCGGCCTGCGTGTTCGCGTGCGCGACGCTCTGGCCCGAGCGACTGGCGGTGAACGCTCCGCTCGTGGGCATGTTCATGGGCGCCGAGCCGCCGCCGAAGTCGGAGCTCGAGAAGCGCATGGTGCTGCCGGACGGCTTCTCGATCGGCCTGTTCGCCGACGGCATCCGCAACGCGCGCTTTCTGCGCTTCACGCCCGCAGGCGACCTGCTGGTCTCGTCGCCGCGCGAGGGCGCCGTCTTCCTGCTCGAGCGCGACGCGAACGGCGACGGCCGCGCGGACGGAGTGCGCAAGCTCCTCGACGGGCTCGACGCGCCGCACGGCCTCGTCTTCGTCGGCGATTGGCTCTACGTGGCCGAGACCGGCGAGATCGTGCGCGTGCGCTTCGACGCGGCGGCGCGCACCGTGGCGGGCAAGCCCGAGCTCGTGATCGGCGGACTGCCGGTCGGCGGCAATCACTGGACCAAGACACTCGGCTATGGCCCCGACGGCTGGCTCTACGTCTCGATCGGCTCGAGCTGCAACGTCTGCCTCGAGGACGACCCTAGCCGCGCGACGATCGCCCGGCTGCAGCCCGACGGGACGGGGTTCGAGCTCTACGCCACGGGGCTGCGCAACGCCGTCGGCTTCGACTGGCGCCCGGCCGATGGCGCGCTCTACGCGACCGACAACGGCCGCGACCTGCTCGGCGACGATTTCCCACCGTGCGAGCTCGACCGGATCGAGCCGGGCCGGTTCTACGGCTGGCCGTTCGTGAACGGGATGGGCGTGCCGGATCCGGACTTCGGCGGGCAGGGCGGCGTGAAGGCGGCCGGCGCGGTTCCCCCGGCGCACGCCTTCGGGGCGCACACCGCCCCGCTGGGCGTCCGCTTCTACCGCGGCAGCGCATTTCCCGAGCGCTACCGCGGCCAGGCCTTCGTCGCGCTGCACGGCTCGTGGAACCGAACCGCGAAGAGCGGCTACAAGGTGGTGCTGCTCGAGTGGCCGGCGGACGGCGGGCCGATCATCGAGTCGGACTTCGTCACGGGCTTCGAGCAGGACGGCGACGTGATCGGCCGGCCGGTCGACGTGCAGGAGGGCCCGGACGGCGCGCTCTACATCTCGGACGATTTCGGGGGCGCCGTGTATCGCGTGGTCTACGCCGGCGCGGGCGGCGCGCAGTAGAATCGCCGCGAGGAGAGCTGATGAACGACGCGAGCGGACACACGACGCTGCGAGCCGACGAAGCGGCCGCGTACGGCATGACGATCGCGGTCACCGCGCGCGATGCGCCCGAGCGGATGGCGATCCTCTCGGATTTTGGCTCGCTCACCTACGGCGAGCTGAACGCGCGCGCGAACCAGCTCGTGCGCGCGCTCGCACGCCGCGGGGTCGGGCGGGGCGACGCGATCGCGCTGCTGTGCTCGAACCGGCCCGAGTTCGCCGTCGCCTACGCCGCCACGCTGCGCGGGGGCTTGCGGCTCACCTGCCTCAACTGGCACCTGCAGGGCGACGAGATCGCCTACATCGTCGAGAACTGCGAGGCGCGCGCCTTCCTGGCCGACGCGCGTTTTGCCGACACCGCCGCAGATGTCGCGCGCGAGGCGTCGAAGGCGTCCGTGCGGCTCGCGATCGCGGGACCGGTCGCGGGCTTCGAGAGCTTCGACGCCGCGCTCGAAGCGGAGAGCGTCGCTGATGTCGAGGCTCCCGTGCTCGGCAGCACCATGCTCTACACCTCGGGGACCACGGGGCGACCCAAAGGTGTGTACCGCCGCCAGACGCCGCCGGTTGGCGGGCTGGCGCGCGCGATCGGGAAGATCGCGAAGTACCGACCCGAGAGCGACCGCATGCTGTGTACGGGGCCGCTCTACCACGCGGCGCCGCTCGCGTTCAATCTGGCGGCGCCGCTCGCGGCCAGCATCGGCAGTGTGCTCATGGACCGCTGGGATGCGCCCGACGCGCTGCGCCTGATCGAGGAACACCGCGTCACGCACACGCACATGGTCGCGACCATGTTCCACCGCCTGCTCGCGCTGCCCGACGACGTGAAGGCGCGCCACGACCTGTCGTCGCTGCGCGTGCTCCTGCACGGCGCCGCGCCCACGCCGGTGCACGTGAAGAAGGCGCTGATCGACTGGCTCGGGCCGATCGTCTACGAGTACTACGCCGCGACCGAGGGCGGCGGCACGTTCGTCACGAGCGAGGAGTGGCTCGCGAAGCCCGGTTCGGTCGGGAAGCCCGCCGACGAGGGCAATCTCGCGATTCGCGACGACGACGGGCGCGACCTGCCCGCGGGCGGCGTCGGCACGATCTGGTTCCGCGCCCCGCCGGTGGGCCGCTTCGAGTACTTCGGCGACGAGAAAAAGACCCAGTCGAGCTATGACGGCGACTGGTTCACGATGCGCGACATGGGCTACCAGGACGAGGAGGGCTACGTCTTCCTCACGGGCCGCACCTCGGAGCTGATCATCTCGGGCGGCGTGAACATCTACCCGGCCGAGATCGACGCGGTGCTGCTCATGCATCCGGCCGTGGCCGATGCGGCGGCGGTCGGCGTGCCGAACGAGGAGTTCGGCGAAGAGGTGAGAGCGGTCGTGCAGCTGAAGCCCGCCATCGAGCCCAGCGAAGCGCTCGCGCGCGAGCTGATGGAGCACTGCCGCGCGCGGCTCGCGCACTTCAAGTGCCCGCGCGGCGTCGACTTCGATGCGGCGCTCCCGCGCAGCGACGCGGGCAAGGTTCAGCGGCGCACGATTCGCGAACGCTACTGGCAGGGCCTCGGCCGACAGATCTAGAGGGGCGCGATGACCGTGATCCACCGTGCGCTCCTCGCCACGCTCATACTCGTGAGCGCGCCTCTGCGCGCGCGGAGCGCGGAGGTGCCGCCCGATCGTTGGACGATCGTGCAGTGCGGCTCGGTGCTGCTCGTGCCCGGACAGCCGGCGCGAACCGAGACGACGCTCGTCGTCCACGACGGCCGCATCGCGGAGGTTCACGACGGTCTCATCGGCGCGGACGCCGTGATGGCGGGCAAGAGCGGCGAGCCCGAGATCGTCGATCTGCGCGGCGCCTTCGTGCTCCCCGGATTGATCGACGCGCACGTCCATCTCACCAGCGAGACCAGCCTCGACCAGCGCCAGCGGCGCGTGACGGAGGACGACGCGGACGCGGCGCTGCGCGGCTCGGTCTACGCGCGGCGCACGCTCGAAGCCGGCTTCACCTCGGTCCGCGACCTCGGCGGCGGGCCCGCAGTCTTCGCGCTGCGCGACGCGATCGCGAGCGGCCTGATCCCCGGTCCGCGCATGCTCGCGGCGGGGTACTCGATCACGCCCACCGGCGGGCACGGCGACAAGACCAACGGCTACCGCGAGGATCTCTTCGGCGAGCCGGGCGCCTATCTCGGCGTGGCCGACGGTCCGTACGAGTCGCGCAAGGCGGTGCGCGCACAGGTGAAGCGCGGCGCCGACGTGATCAAGCTGACTGCGACGGGCGGCGTGCTCTCGAACACGAATGCCGGCACGGACATCCAGTTCAAGGAAGACGAGCTCGGCGAGATCGTCTCGACCGCGCACATGCTCGGGCGCAAGGTCGCCGCGCACGCGCACGGCGCGAAGGGGCTGAACGCCGCGCTGCGTGCGGGCGTCGACTCGATCGAGCACGGAACTTTCCTGGACGACGAGTCCATCAAGCTCTTCCGCGAGAAGGGCGCGTGGTACGTGCCGACGGTGATCGCGGGCAAGTCCGTGGAGGAGTTCGCCAAGCAACCCGGCTACTACCCGCCTGCCGTCGCCGAGAAGGCGCGGCTCGTCGGACCGCAGATCCAGGACGCGCTGCGCCGCGCGCTCGCAGGCGGCGTGAAGATCGCCTTCGGCACCGACGCGGGCGTCTTTCCGCACGGCGAGAACGCGCGCGAGTTCCAGTACATGGTCGAGGCCGGCATGACGCCGATGGACGCGATCCGCGCCGCGACCGTGAACGGCGCAACGCTGCTCGGCATCGACGGCGAGGTCGGCACGCTCGAGGTCGGCAAGCGCGCCGACCTGGTCGCGACGCGGCGCAACCCGCTGGTCGACGTCACCGAGCTCATGCGCGTGGTCTTCGTGATGCGCGGCGGCACCGTCTACAAGCGCGAGTAGCGCTGGAGAGTGGCTTGATCATCGCGTGTCTCGACCTCGAGGGCGTGCTCGTGCCCGAAATCTGGATCAACGTCGCCGAGCGCACGGGGATCGCCGAGCTGCGCCTCACGACGCGCGACGAGCCGGACTACGACAAGCTGATGCGCGCGCGGCTCGCGATCCTCGACCGGCACAAGCTCGGGCTGCGCGAGATGCAGGCCGTGATCGCGACGCTCGAACCATTGCCCGGGGCGCTCGACTTCCTGAACCGGCTGCGCGGGCGCCATCAGGTTCTGATCCTGTCCGACACCTTCTACGATTTCGCGCAGCCGCTCATGCGCAAGCTCGGCTTTCCGACGCTCTTCGCGAACGACCTCGTGGTCGAGGCATCCGGCCGCATCGCCGGCTATCGGCTGCGAGTGCCGGACCAGAAGCGGCAGAGCGTCGAGCACCTGCGCGCGCTCGCGTTCCAGGTGATCGCCGCAGGCGACAGCTACAACGACACGAGCATGCTCTCGGCCGCGCACGCGGGCATCCTGTTCCGCCCGCCGGCGAACGTGATCGCGGAGTTCCCGCAGTTTCCCGTCACGCGCGAGTATGCGGAGCTCGAGCGCGCCTTCGAAGACGCCGCGCGTCTGATTGCGACGGCCGCGACGTAGCGCCTATACTGCGCCGCGCCGAGGAGGATTCCCGATGGCCGATGCCCCGCTTGTGCGCCAGCCCGGCTCCCTGATTCGCAAGCGGCGCGACGGGACGCTCGAGGTTCCCGACAACCCGACGATCGCCTACGTCGAGGGCGACGGCACCGGCCGCGACATCTGGAAGGCGTCGGTTCGCGTCTTCGACGCGGCGATCGCGAAGGCGTTCTCGGGCCGGCGCAAGATCGGCTGGCACGAGGTTCTCGCCGGACAGAAGGCGTTCGACCGCACGAAGAGCTGGCTTCCCGACGAGACCGTCGAGACGTTTCGCACGTGCCTGGTCGGAATCAAGGGCCCGCTCACGACGCCGATCGGTGGCGGCATCCGCAGCCTGAACGTCGCGCTGCGCCAGATGCTCGACCTGTATGTGTGTCTGCGCCCGGTGCGCTGGTATGAGGGCGTGCCGAGCCCCGTCAAGCGCCCCGAGCTCGTCGACATGGTGATCTTCCGCGAGAACACCGAGGACATCTACGCGGGCATCGAGTGGCGCGCTGGCTCGGCCGACGCCAAGAAAGTGATCGCCTTCCTGCAGAAGAAGATGGGCGTGAAGCAGATCCGTTTCCCGGCAAACTGCGGCATCGGCATCAAGCCAGTCTCGCGCCAGGGCACGGAGCGGCTGGTGCGCGCTGCGCTCGACTTCGCGCTGGAGCACAAGCGCAAGTCGGTGACCTTGGTGCACAAGGGCAACATCATGAAGTTCACCGAGGGCGCGTTCCGCGACTGGGGCTACAAGCTGGTCAAGAGGGAATACGCCGGCCGCGCGATCGGCTGGGACGACTGCGACGGCAAGCCGCCGAGCGGGCAGCTCTTGGTGAAGGACTCGATCGCGGACATCACGCTGCAGCAGGTGCTGACGCGCCCCGACGAGTTCGACGTCATCGCCACCCTGAACCTGAACGGCGACTACCTCTCGGACGCGCTCGCCGCGCAGGTCGGAGGGATCGGCATCGCGCCGGGCGCGAACATCAACTACAAGACCGGCCACGGCATCTTCGAGGCGACGCACGGCACGGCGCCGAAATACGCCGACCAGGACAAGGTGAACCCGAGCTCGGTGATCCTCTCCGGTGCCATGATGCTCGACCACATGGGCTGGGGCGCGGCGGCGCGGCTGATCGATCGCGGCATCTCGCGTTCGATCGACCAGAAGCGCGTGACCTATGACTTCCACCGCCTGATGGATGGAGCCACGCTCCTCAAGTGCTCGGAGTTCGGAGACGCCATCATCGAGAACATGGAGTAGCTCGAGTGAAGCGACCGAAGATCTCTCTCGTCGGCGCGGGCAACATCGGCGGCGTCCAGGCGCAGCTGATCGCCCAGCGCCAACTCGGCGACGTGGTGCTGCTCGACGTGGTCGAGGGCGTGCCGCAGGGCAAGGTGCTCGACATCGACCACGCGCTCGACGGCTGGGGCTCGAACGTGCGCATCACCGGCACGAACGACTACGGGGACACGGCGGGCTCCGACCTGTACATCGTCACGGCCGGCATCGCGCGCAAGCCGGGCATGTCGCGCGACGACCTGTTGAACACGAACCTCGGCATCATCAAGAGCGTCGCCGCGGGCATCAAGGCGAACTCACCCAACGCGATCGTGATCGTGGTCAGCAATCCGCTCGACGCGATGGTCTACGCGATGAAGCAGCTCACGGGCTTTGCGAAGGAGCGCGTCGTCGGCATGGCGGGCGTGCTCGATTCGGCGCGCTTCCGCTTCTTCGTCGCGCAGGAGCTCGGCGTCGCGGTGCAGGACGTGGTCGCGCTCGTGCTCGGCGGCCACGGCGACACGATGGTGCCGCTGCCGCGCCTCTCCAGCGTGAACGGCATCCCGCTGCAGTCGCTGCTGCCTCCGGAGAAGCTCGCGGCGATCGTGAAGCGCGTGCAGGACGCGGGCGGCGAGATCGTGGGCCTCTTGAAGACGGGCTCGGCCTTCGTCTCGCCGGCCGCGGCGTCGGTGACGATGGCCGAGGCGATCCTGCGCGACCAGAAGCGCGTGCTCGCGTGCGCGGCGTACCTCGACGGCGAGTACGGCGAGCGCGGCATCTACATGGGCGTGCCGGTTCTGCTCGGCGCGCGCGGCGTCGAGAAGATCTTCGAGCTCGATCTGCTGCCCGACGAGAAAGCCGAGCTCGCCAAGTCGATCGACCACGTCAAGAAACTGGTCGCCGACATCAAGCTCTGAGCGGAGAAAGGCACCCCCCGACGTGAACGTCCACGAGTATCAAGCGAAGGCGCTGCTGCGCGAGTTCGGCATCGAGGTCCCGCCCGGACGATTGGCACAGACCGCCGTCGAAGCGGAGCAGGCGGCGCGCGACATCGGCGGCGTCGTCGTAGTGAAGGCGCAGGTGCACGCGGGCGGTCGCGGCAAGGCCGGCGGCATCAAGCTGGTGAAGTCGCCCGAGCAGGCGTTGCAGACCGCGTCGGAAATGCTCGGCATGCGGCTCGTCACCAAGCAGACCGGCGCCGAGGGCAAGATCGTCAAACGTCTGTACATCGAGGCCGGCTCGAAGATCGACCGCGAGCTCTACCTCGCGTTCCTCGTCGACCGCGCCACGCAGAAGATCGCCATCCTCGGCTCGACCGAGGGCGGCATGGACATCGAAGAGGTCGCCGAGAAGACGCCGGAGAAGATCCTCGCGGTGCAGATCGATCCGCTCGTCGGCGTCTGCGACTTCCAGGCGCGCAATCTCGGCTACGACCTGGGCCTCGACGCCAAACAGTGTGACGCGTTCGTGGGGCTCGTGCGGAACATGTACCGGCTGTTCATGGACAAGGACGTAGCGCTAGCCGAGATCAACCCGCTCGTGATCTCCGGCGACGCGGTGATCCCGCTCGACTGCAAGCTGAATTTCGACTCCAACGCCCTCTACCGGCACAAGGACGTGCAGGCGCTTCGGGACCCCGACGAGGAAGATCCGCGCGAGGCCGAGGCCGCAAAGTACGACCTGAACTGGGTCTCGCTCGATGGCAACATCGGCTGCATGGTGAACGGGGCAGGGCTCGCGATGGCGACCATGGACATCATCCAGTACGCCGGCGGCAAGCCCGCGAACTTCCTCGACGTCGGTGGAGGCGCGGACGCCGAGCGCGTCTCGCACGCGTTCCGGCTGATCCTCGCGGACAAGAACGTGAAAGGGATCCTCGTCAACATCTTCGGCGGCATCGTGCTCTGCGATCGCGTCGCCGAGGGCATCATCACGGCGGCGAAGACCGTCGGCGTGACGGTGCCGCTCGTCGTCCGGCTCGACGGCACGAACGCCGCGAAGGGGCGCGAGATGTTGGCGCGCTCCGGGCTCGACATCACCCCAGCCGTTGGCATGAAGGACGCGGCGGAGAAGATCGTCGCGGCAGTGCGCGCAGCATGAGCATTCTGGTGAACGCCGGTACGGTGCTGATCGTGCAGGGCATGGGCAAGACGGGACAGCTACACACGAATCTGTCGCTCGAGTTCGGCACCAAGGTGGTCGGCGGCGTGACGCCCGGCCGCGGCGGAACGGAGGCCTGCGGGCTGCCGGTCTGGAACACGGTGCGCGAAGCGGTGCGCGAGACGGGTGCCAACGCGTCGGTCGTCTTCGTGCCGGCGCCGGGCGCGGCGGACGCGATCCTCGAAGCAGCGGACGCCGGGATCGAGCTGATCTGCGCGATCACCGAGGGCATCCCGGTGCGCGACATGCTGCGCGCGAAGGCGGCGCTGCGCGGCTGGAAGGGGCGCCTGATCGGCCCCAACTGCCCGGGTCTGCTCGACCCGGGCCTGAAGGTGCGCATCGGCATCGCGCCCTACTCGATCTTCAAGTCCGGCAGCGTCGGCGTGGTCTCGCGCTCGGGCACGCTCACCTACGAGGCGGTGCACCAGCTCTCGGCGCTCGGCATCGGTCAGTCGACCTGCGTCGGCATCGGCGGCGACCCGATTCCCGGCACGAGCTTCGTCGACATTCTCCGGCTCTTCCAGAACGACCCCGCCACCAAGGCAGTGGTGATGATCGGCGAGATCGGCGGCAGCGCCGAGGAAGAGGCCGCGGACTTCGTCGCCTCGGAGATGAACAAGCCGGTCGTCGCGTTCATCGCGGGCGTGACGGCGCCGTCGGGCAAACGCATGGGGCACGCCGGCGCGATCATCTCGGGCGGGAAGGGCACGGCCGAGGGCAAACAGAAGGCGCTCGAGAAGGCCGGCATCCCCGTCGTCCCCACGCCCGCGCTGATCGGCGAGACGCTGGCTCAGGCGGCGCGCGGCGTCCGCTAGATGAGCCTGCTCGTCGTCGGCTCCGTCGCGCTCGACGACATCGAGGCGCCCGCGGGGAGCGTGAAATCCGTGCTCGGCGGCGCAGCCTCGTACTTCGCGGTGGCGTCGAGCTACTTCGTGCGCACCCGGGTCGTCGGCGTGATCGGCGACGACTTCCCGCAGGAGCACCTCGATTTCCTCGGCGCGCGGGACATCGACCTGGCGGGCGTGACGCGGGCGCCGGGCCGCACGTTCCGCTGGGGCGGGCGCTACCACAGCTCGCTAAACCAGCGCGACACGCTCTTCACGGAGCTCGGCGTCTTCGAGCACTTCGACCCCGTGCTTCCGCCGGCGTATCTGGACGCGGACTGGGTCTTCCTCGCGAACATCCACCCCTCGCTCCAGCGCGGGGTTCTCGAGCAGGCGCGCGCGCCGATCTTCTCCGCGATGGACACGATGAACTTCTGGATCACCGGCTCGCGCGCAGAGCTCGAGAAGACACTGGCTCGTGTCGCGGGTCTCGTGATCAACGACGAGGAAGCGCAGCAGCTCACGGGCGAGACGAACCTGGTGCGCGCCGCCGACGCGATTCGCGCGCTGGGCCCGACCACGGTGATCGTGAAGCGCGGCGAGCACGGCGCGCTGCTCTTCGACGAGGACGGAATCTTCGCGGCGCCGGCATTCCCGCTGCGCGAGGTGCGCGACCCGACCGGCGCGGGCGACAGCTTCGCGGGCGGCTTCATGGGGGCGCTGGCGGCTGCTGGGTCGCTCGCCTCGGACGCCATGCGCCGGGCGGTGATCTACGGCTCCGTTCTCGCCTCGTTCTGCGTCGAGCGCTTCAGCCTCGATCGCTTCCGCACGCTCACCCGCGCCGAGATCGACGCGCGCTTCGAGCAGTTCCGCCGGCTCACGCGGTTCTGAGCCGCGCGCGCCGCTCGGCCGCATCTCGGCTGCGCAGCTTCGTGGGCCAGATCCATCAAGGGCGCGCGCTTTCGTCCCGATAGATCCGGCATGTTCTCGAAGACGGACGGCCCGACGGCCCTGCGCGCGGAGCTCGTGCGCGCGCTCTCGTTCTCGCTCGATCGGATCGAGCGGCCGAGCGGCGCGGCGACCGTGACGTCGCTGGCGTCTCTGGCGGGTGTTTGGAACGGCCGCAAGGGCCACGTCGCGCTGCTCGTGCGCGACATCGATCCGGCGTCCGTCGAGCGCTACGTCGGCGACGGCCCGATCACGAGCGAAGCCGAGCTCGATGCCGCGGTCGAGGAAGGGCTCGCGTTCGCGGAAAGCCTGGGCTTCTCGATGGACGCGGCCGAGTTCCTGACGCTCTCGAGCGAGGCGCGCGAGGCGCGCATCCACCGCTGGAACAAGCTGCGCAAGGTCCGAAGCGCCGCTGCGCCCACGCCGGCGGACACAGCGCCGTCACTCCCGCCCATGCTCGACATCCCCGAGCTGCCGCCGGTTCCCACGGGCTACGAGGTTCCCACGGGCTACGAGATCGGGCTCGATGATCTCTCGGTTCCCATGCCGGCGCCCACGCCCGAGTTCTCGGGCGATCTATACGAGCATGCGCCGGCCGCGCCGGCCGAGCTCGAGTCTCCGTCGCAGGCACAGAACGCGCGCAGCACCGTGCTCGGACGGATCTCGCTCGTTCGGAAGAGCGGCGGGGACGCGCGCCGGCTCGAGCTGATCGCGCGTCTGCTCGCGTACTTCTAGCAGGAGGGTCCCATGTTGCGTTCGACTGCACTTCTCGTCTGCCTGATTGCACTGTCAAGCGCGAGCGCGTGCAAGACCGTGTCCCCGGCGGACATCGCGCTGGCGGACTCGCACCGCGACCTGGCGGAGGCGAAGCTCGCCAAGGGCGAGCCCGAGGTTGCGATCAAGGAGTACCAGGCGGCGATCCGGCTGAATCCGAAGGACGCCGAGAGCCACTACGGCATGGCTGAGGCCTTCCGGCGCAAGGGGATGTACCAGGAGACCGAGATCGAGCTGCGCGACACGCTGCGGCTGGACCCCACGCACCTCGAGGCGCGGCTCGCGCTGGGCGTCACCTACCTGCAGATGGAGCGCTGGAGCGATGCGGCCGCGGAGTTCGAGCAGCTCGCGCTGGATCCGACCTTCGTCCGGCCGACGCGCGCTCTTGTAAACCTGGGCTGGGCTCACTACAAATCCGGCGATCTCGAGCGGGCAAAGGCCGACTTCCAGCGCGCGATCAAGCTCGATGCTGCGAACTACGTCGCGTATCTCGACCTGGGGATCGTGTACTACGATCAGAGCGAGCTGGTCCTGGCCGTCACGCAGTTCGAGGCGTGTGTGAAGATTCTGGCGGAGCGACCGGTGAAGGTCTTCGGACCGGTCGAGGCCGAGGCGCGCTTTCGCATGGCCCAGGCATACGTTCGGCTGGGAAAGCGCGACGAGGCCGTGAATTCGCTCCGCGTGGCCGTAGATCGAGGGGGCGAGAGCGAGTGGGTGCGCAAATCGACCGACTACCTGAAGGTGCTGCAGTAGCAGCGCCTGTGTCCGACGCGATCGTCTTCGGCCATTGGTATCGGCGGCAACGCGAGCTGCGCGGCATCTCCGTGTTCTACGTGGCCGCGCGCACGAAGCTCACGCCCGAGCGCGTGCGCGAGATCGAGGACTCGGGCGCAACGCTCGAGATCGACGGATTCGGCCGCGCAACGGCTCGCTCGCTTGCACTCGCGATCGGGGCGGACCCGGACGAAGCCTCGTCGCTGCTCGGCGAGCGGCGCGCGATCCGCGCGACGCGCGGGGTCCACAGGTTCTGGCTTCGCGGGCTCGCCTGGACCTGGGGGCGGCGCGTCGGCCTGTCGCTACTTTTGAGTGTCGGACTCTGGCTGCTCGGCCTCTGGCTCTCCGGTGTGAGCGCCGGCGACGCCGCGCCGGCGCTCGTCTACAAACCGGACTACGTCGAGAAGCTTCTCCATCCGAACTGAGTAGAATTCGCGCGCGCGAGCGGCCGTAGCGCTGGAGAGTTGATGGAGCAGAGCCGAGGCAGCCTTCTTCAGGCCAGCTTGCTTCGCTTCGTCCGGCGCGGCGCGTGGAGCCACGCGGGACGTCTGCTCGAGAAGAGCCACCCCGCCGACGTCGCGTATGTCCTCGATCGCGTCGCATTCGCCGACCGGCTCGCGCTCTTCGCGCTGATCCCCACACCCGAGGTCCGCGGCGAAGTGCTCTCGCTCTTGCAGTTCGCGACGCGAGCGGATCTGCTCGAGGGGCTCGACGCCGAGGTCGCCGGCCAGATCGTGCGGCACATGTCGCCCGACGACGCGGCCGAGGCGCTGCGCGAGCTGCCGCAGGAGCGCAGCGAGGAGATCCTCTCCAGCCTCGGCGAGGGTGCCGAGGAGCTCGAGACCCTGCTCGAGTACGCGGACGACACCGCCGGCGCGATCATGTCGCCGAACTTCGTCGCCTTGCCGGAGGATCTGGCCGTCGAGTCGGCGATCGAGCGGGTGCGCCGCTTCGGCGATGCGGACGCGAGCTTCTACATCTACGTCGTCGACGAGCGGCAGTATCTGGTCGGCGTCGTGTCGCTGCGCCAGCTGATCCTGCAGCCACCCGACAAGCAGCTGCGCGACTTCATGACACCGGACCCGATCCGCGTCTCGACCGACACCGACCAGGAAGAGGTCGCGCGCGTGGTCGGGCGCTACGACATCCTCGCGGTTCCCGTCGTCGAGCCGAACAACCGCCTGGTGGGCGTGGTCACCGTCGACGACGTCATCGACGTCATGCGCCAGGAGGCCACCGAAGACATCCTGAAGCTCGCGGGCACGACGACGGAAGAGACGACCGCGCCGGGCTGGTTGCGCGGCGCCTGGATCCGCTTCCCGTGGCTCGTGTCGAGCTTCGTCGGCGGCTTCGGCGGCATCGCGCTGCTTTCCTTCTTTGCCGACACACTGGCGCGTACGGTGCAGATCGCCTTCTTCCTGCCGATCATCCTCGGCATGGGCGGCAACGTCGGCAACCAGTGCTCGACGGTCATCGTGCGCGGAATCGCGACCGGGCGACTCGACGTGCGCGCGCTGCCGCGGATCCTGGCGCACGAAGCGGGCACGAGCGTGCTGCTCGCGCTCACCTTCGCCGTCGGGCTGGCCGTCTTCGCGGCGCTGCTCGGCTTCGGCCCGCCGCTCTTCCCGCTGGCCGTCGCGCTCGGGATCTTCTGCTCGATCATGATCGCGGCCAGCGTCGGCACGTTCCTGCCGCTCTTCTTCAGCCGGATCGGCGTCGATCCGGCGGTCGCATCGGGTCCGCTGGTCACCACCTCGACGGACGTGATGGGGATCCTGGCCTTCTCGCTGATCGCGGTCGGGATCTTGTAGCCCGCGGCGCGCTCGGCCTGCGGCCTCGCTTGCGGTAAGCTCGCGCCATGCCCGTCGAGCATCGGACGCGCGGCTTGGTCCTGCGGACGTTCGACCAGGGCGAATCGGATCGCGTCGTCCACTTGTACACGGCGACGCACGGCCGGGTGGGCGCGATCGCGAAGGGCGCGCGGCGCTCGAAGCGGCGCTTCCCGGGCACGCTCGAGATTCTCTCGCTCATCGACGTGCGGCTCGTCGATCCGCCGCGCGCGCAGCTCATGCGGCTCGAGAGCGCGAAGCTCGTCGGCGCGTTCGAGGGGATCACCGCGAGCCTCGGCCGCTATGCGATCGCGTGCCAGTTCCTGGAGCTGCTCGACCGCCTGACCGCGGAGCGCGAGGCGCACCCCGACCTGTTTCATTTCGCGGTGGGCGTGCTCGAGGTGCTGAACGATGCCGAGCCGGATCGCCTGCTGGCCGTGCTCGTGCTGGCCAAGACTCTGGCGCGGCTCGGCTACCGGCCGCAGCTCGCGCGCTGTGCGGTTTGCGGCGCGGAGCTCTCCGCCACGGCCGGGCAGGTCGCCTTCCTGCCGGCGCACGGCGGCGCGGTCTGCCGAGCTTGCGCCGGCCCGGCGGAGTCGGCCGTTCCGGTGCGCCTGCTGCGCGCGCTCGAGGCGGGCTTGCGCCAGCCGCTGCGCGCACGCGGTGAGCTCGGGCTTGGCGCGCGCGACGTCGAACGCGCCGAGCTGCTCGTCGAGCGCTTCTTCCGCTTTCAGATCGGAACCGAGCTCCGCTCGGCCGCGTTCCTCCGTCAAGCGTTGGCGGACGCTGAGGAATCCCGCGCAGACCCCGAACCGGTTGACGGCGTGGGAGACCGCGGAGATACTGCGCCCGCGTCCGATCCGGGCGCTGCCTCTGCGCGGACCGGGCCTCGCGCCTCGATCTCGAGACCGATGGGCGCCCCTGACTGACAAGAGCCCGAGGAGGAGGCCACCAGCTTGGCGAAGCGAGCACGGAAGACTCCCGCGGTGCGCGCCCGCAAGCCTGCGACCCGGTCAAAGCGGCGCGTGTACTTCTTCGGCGGGGGACGCGCGGACGGCAACGCGTCGCTGAAGAGTCTTCTCGGCGGCAAGGGCGCGAACCTCGCCGAGATGACACGGCTCGGGGTGCCCGTGCCCGCCGGCTTCACGATCTCGACCGAGGTGTGCGCGGAGTTCTACGCCCGCGGGCGCAAGCTCCCGAGCGGGCTCGAGGCCGAGCTGCGCAGCCACCTGCGCCGGGTCGAAAAGGTGATGGGCGGGACGTTCGGCCGCGGCAAGCAGCCCTTGCTCGTCTCCGTGCGTTCGGGTGCGCGCGCGTCGATGCCGGGCATGATGGACACGGTTCTGAACCTCGGCCTGAATGACGAGACGATCCTGGGTCTGATCGCGGAGAGCGGCGATCGACGCTTCGCCTACGACACGTACCGCCGCTTCGTGCACATGTACGGCGACGTCGTGATGGGCGTGAAGCACGACGAGTTCGAGGAGAAGCTCGGCGCGTTGAAGCGCGAGCGCGGTGTCCTGCTCGACTCGGATCTCGGCGAGGACGATCTGGTCGAGCTCGTGCGCACGTACAAGCGCGTCGTGCGCGAGACCAGCGGAAGCGAGTTCCCGGACGATCCGTTCGAGCAGCTGCGCGGCGCAATCTCGGCGGTCTTCCTGTCCTGGCACTCGCCGCGCGCGCAGAAATACCGGGAGCTCGAGTCCATCCCCGCGGACTGGGGCACGGCGGTCACCGTACAAGCCATGGTGTACGGCAATCTCGGCGACGACTCCGCGACCGGCGTCGGCTTCACGCGCGATCCGTCGACGGGCGCGCGCCGCTTCTTCGGCGAGTTTCTGCCGCGTGCGCAGGGCGAGGACGTGGTGGCCGGCATCCGCACGCCCCAGCAGATCAGCAAGAGCGAGCGCAAGAGCGGCGAACCGCCGTCGCTCGAGGAGCTCATGCCGCGCTGCTACAAGGAGCTCGCGCGCACCGCGAAGCTGCTCGAGCGACACTACGCGGACATGCAGGATCTCGAGTTCACGATCCAGCGCGGTCGGCTCTGGATGCTCCAGACCCGCAACGGCAAGCGGACGGCGCGCGCTGCGGTGAAGATCGCCGTCGACATGGCGAACGAGCGCCTGATCGATCGCACGGCCGCGGTGCTGCGTGTGAACCCGGCGCAGCTCGATCAGCTTCTGCACCCGACGCTCGACGCGAGCGCCGCGCCGCCGCCGATCGCGCACGGTCTGCCGGCCTCACCGGGCGCGGCGAGCGGCCGCATCGTGTTCACGGCCGAAGACGCGGAAGCGGCGGCCGAGGGGGGAGAGAAGGTCGTGCTGGTCCGGCGCGAGACCTCGCCCGAGGACATCCACGGCATGCACGCCGCGCAGGGAATCCTGACGGCGCTCGGCGGGATGACCTCGCACGCGGCGGTCGTCGCGCGCGGCATGGGCAAGTGCTGCGTTGCGGGCTGCACCGGGCTCTCGATCGACTTCGAGCGGCGCACGGCGGTGCTCGGCGGGGTCGAGCTCAGCGAACGCGACGTGATCACGCTCGACGGCTCGACCGGGAACGTGTTCAGAGGGCCGGTGCCGACGGTGGAGCCCGAGCTCTCCAAGGACTTCATGACGCTGATGCGCTGGGCGGACGGGCTGCGCCGCTTGCGCGTGCGCGCGAACGCCGACACGCCCGGGGACGCCGCGCTCGCGGTGCGCTTCGGCGCCGAGGGCATCGGGCTTTGCCGCACGGAGCACATGTTCTTCCAGGCGGAGCGCATCCTCGCGGTGCGCCGCATGATCCTGTCGACGACCGCCGAGGAGCGCGCGCGTCCGCTCGCTCAGATCTTGCCGATGCAGCGCGAGGACTTCGTCGGCATCTTCCGCGCGATGGCGGGCCGACCCGTCACGATCCGCTTGCTGGATCCGCCGCTGCACGAGTTCCTGCCGCACACCGGCGACGAGATGGCCAATCTCGCGCGTGACTTGGACATGCCGGAGCTCGAGCTGCGGCGCAAGGTCGAGGGACTGCGCGAACTCAATCCGATGCTCGGTCACCGCGGCTGCCGGCTCGCGATCACCTATCCCGAGATCTACGAGATGCAGGTGCGCGCGATCGTCGAGGCGGCGTGCGTCTGCGCAGCGTCGGGGCTGCGCACGCAGCCGGAGGTCATGCTGCCGCTGGTCGCGGGCACGCGCGAGCTCGCCGTGCTTCGCGAGCTGGTCGATCGCACGGCGCAGGCCGTCATGAAGGAGCGCGGGCGCAAGATCCGCTACAGCGTCGGCACGATGATCGAGGTCCCGCGCGCCGCGATCCTGGCTGGCCGCCTGGCGGGAATCGCCGAGTTCTTCTCGTTCGGCACCAACGACCTGACCCAGATGACGCTAGCGCTCTCGCGCGACGACTCAGGGCGGTTCCTGCCCACCTACGTTCAGCGCCAGCTGATGGACGACGATCCGTTCGTCACGCTAGACATCGAGGGCGTGGGGGCGTTGATCCGGATGGGCATCGAAGCGGGGCGCACGACGCACAAAGGCCTGAAGGTCGGGATCTGTGGCGAGCACGGCGGCGAGCCGCGCTCGATCGCGTTCTGCCATGAGGTGGGCATGGATTACGTGAGCTGCTCACCCTACCGGGTGCCGATCGCGCGGTTGGCCGCCGCGCAGGCCGCCGTCCGAAGTCGCGGCGGATGACGCGAGCGCCAGAGCGTCGAGTTCGTGCGGGGCTGGCCGCCGTTTGCGCCACAGGGCTCTTGGCGTGCTTCGGCGGCTCGGCGGCTCCCACCCCGAGCGCGCCGCCGGTCTCGGACGAGGAGGCCATGCGCTTCGCCGGACGCGTCGAGCAGTTCTATCGCTCGCTCGAGGGCGTGCCGCTGCCCGCGCTGATCACCTTCGAAAATCCCGAGCTGGTGCAGTTCTTCGCGACGCCCTCGGCCTACGCGGACTACTACTCCGCGCTCGCCACGCTCGCCCGCCAGAGAAACCTGCGAGACGGTCAGGCGCGGTCGGTACGCATCCGCGAGTTCCATTTCGACGGCGCCGACCAGGCGGTGGTCGACGTGGTCGTCACGGGCAAGCACGAACGCGCCTTGCGCTTCTGGGACATCGACCTCGACCGCCACGATATCTGGCGCCGCGTCGACGGTATCTGGGTGATCGTGCCCGACAAGCTCTGACGAGCAGCGCGCGCCGGATCTCCGCGCGTGTGAAAATCTTTTCCTGGAAGTGGGTAGTTCGCTTTACCTCCACGCCGCCGCGGACCTCGCTCGGACAGGCAGGGACGCCCGCGATTCGCCAGCGATCCCAGCGAACACGCAGGAGTTCCGAGCAGACGCGCGTTTGGCATGTCGATTGCTTCTGCGTGTGTCGCAATGCGAACCCGAGCGGCGAAGTGACCGACGAAGACCGGCTCATCGTGGACGCGATCCGCGCCGGCGACCCCGCCGCGTTCCAGGATCTCTACCGACGGCACTACCGCCGGATCCACAACTTCTCGATCCGGCGGCTGGGCGACGTGGCCGAGGCCGAGGACGTCTGCCAGGACGTCTTCGAGGCGGTCTTCCGCTGCCTGGACCGCTTCGAGGGCAAGTCCGATCTGATCGTCTGGATCTACGGGATCACCCGCAACGTCCTCAACAATCGCCTGCGCCGACGCGGCGGGGTGCGGCTCGTCTCGCTCGAGGACATTCCGCCGGAGGCTGCGCCGCGCGATCTGGGGCCCGAGCCCCTCGCCCAGGCACGCCAGACTCTCAACCGCGTGCGAGCGGCGATCGAGAGCCTGCCCGGCGAGCAGCGCCGGATCCTCGAGCTTCGTCACGGCCGCCGCTTGAGCATCCGCAAGATCGCGCAGCTCACCGGCCGCAGTGAAGACGCTGTGAAGTCGAGCCTGTACCGCGCGCGCCGCACCCTGGCCGCCCAGCTCCCCGGCGAGCGCCTCGCGCTTTAAGCGCCCGCGCGCCACCAACACTGCAGCTCGCCCACCTAAATGTCGTAGGGGATGTGCGGGAGCGTGGGCCGGGTCGGCCCTCGGCCGCACGCGGGGCTTCACGATGAGCGAAAACGGCAAAGCGCAGAGTGCACGGTACGCCCCGGGCGCGCGCTTCGGCGCGCGCTTCTGGGAAGAAGTGGAGTACGAGGTCGAGGCGCTCGACGCGGCCGACTTCGAGCTCTTCATCGCCGCCGACGAGCTGCCGATCGAGCCGCGCCAGGAGGCGCTCGAAGCACTCGTAGAGTCGCTCGCCGTCCTCTGCCGCGCTCGCTTTTCAAACTGACGGCGCGCGGCTACCCCTTCGGCCATGAGCTTCGTCCGCAAGCGCCTGCGCCCCAGGCTGCTCGTCGTCTACGCGCTCGCGGCCGCGGCGGTCTGGCTGTCTCAGCCCACGCCGGCATCGCTGGGCGCCGGCGCAATTCCGGTCGCGCTCGGCGAGAGCCTGCGGCTCTTTGCGACCGGCCACCTGCACAAGAACGACGCGCTCACCGTAACTGGCCCCTACGCCTATCTGCGTCACCCGCTCTACTTCGGCACGCTCTTGATCGGGGCGGGCTTCCTGATCATGGCGTGGAGCTCGATCGCGCTCGCCTTCGCGGCGCTCTTCCTGCTGGTCTACTTCGGCTACTACATGCCGTACAAGGACCGGATCGAGAGCGCACGGCTCGAGTCGATCTACGGCGATGCCTACCGGCGTTACGCGGCGGCGGTTCCGCGGCTCGTGCCGCGCCTGCACGCGTACGAGCCGTTGCCGGCTGAACGCGCGCCCGAGCAGGCGTGGCGGAGCGCCCGCTTCGCCGACAACAACGAGACCGGGACGGCCGTCGTCGTTGTCGTCGGTGTGCTCGGCATGGTGGTTCGCTGGGGCCTCTCCTGACGCGAGCGGACCTCGCGGGTCCGGGCATCGCGGTCTTGAATCTCGGCGGGTTCGCCAATCCCGACGTGCTGCTGGTGCAGCGCGACGGTGTGCCGCTCGTCGTGAAGGATTGGGGGCGTCGCTCGGCGTGGATTCGCATTTTCGTGGCGCCGTGGCTCGCGCGCCATGAGGCCGCGATGCTGACGCGCGCGGCCGGCATCGCCGGCGTGCCGCGACTGCGGGCGCGTGTCGATCGGATCGCGCTCGCGATGGAGTACGTCGAGGGGCGCCCGCTTCGGCGGCGCACGCATGGACGCACGCTGCCCCCGGCGTTCTTCGCGGCGCTCGAGGCGATCCTCGACGGGCTCGCGCGCCGCGGCGTGGCCTACTTCGACCTGCGCAGCCCCACCAACGTGCTCGTCACGCCGAGCGGTGAGCCGGTGCTGGTGGATCTGGGCAGCGCGTTCTGGCTGCCTCTGCCGAGCGGCTTCATCCTGCGCGTCGAGCGCCGCGCACTCGCCAAGCTGCGCTCCCGCTTCGAGCTGCGCGCCGATGCGCCGCCCGTCGTCACGGACGCGGCGGACGACGCGAGCGCGAGCCTGAAGGCGGGCGGCACGCGCTTCTGCCTGCGCGAGCACGGTCGGCTCGACGACCCGCTGCCCGTGCTCTTCCTGCCCGATGTCGGACTCTCGGCGCGGGCTTTCGCGCAGGTCACGGCGCGCGCCGCCGCGCACGGCCGACGCGCGATCGGCATCGACCCGCCGGGATTTGGCGGATCGCGCCGCGACGTGCGTTCGCTCGCGCCCGAGCGGATCGCCGTGCAGCTCGACGCGTTGCTCGCCGCGCTGCGCATCGTCCGCGTCGACGTGGTCGGCGCCGGTTGGGGCGCGCTCCTCGGGCGCGCGCTCGCGGCGCGTTCGCCCGCGCGCATCCGGCGGCTCGTGGCGCTCTCGGCGGACGACGCGCCCGCGCGCGAAGCCGAGCTCGCGCTGCGACGCGCCGCCGCGTCGAGCGATCCGGAAGCGCTGCGCATGCGTCTCGTCAGCGCGATCCCCCGAGAGCTGCCAGAAGCGCTCCGCACGGCCCTCGCAGCCGAGCTCGAAGCTGTCCCCGCGCGAAACCTCGCGCTCGCCTATCGCGACGCCGAGCCGCCCGCGACGCCATTCGGTGTTGGCGCCCCCGGCCGCATCGACCTCGACGAAGCCCAAGCCCGCGACCCCGAGCGCATCTGGGCCGCGCTCGAGCGACCCGAAGACTCCTGACGAATCCGAAGCGCGCAGCAAGTCCAGCAGCAAAGCGCGGCCCGCGTCCGGCAAGCGAAGCGCGCAGCGAGGCGAAGCCGAGCGAAGTAGGGTGGCGCGCGGGCGCCCGCGCGCCGGGGCCCGTAAGTCCCGCGTCCGGCAAGCGAAGCGCGCAGCGAGGCGAAGCCGAGCGAAGTAGGGTGGCGCGCGGGCGCCCGCGCGCCGGGGCCCGTAAGTCCCGCGTCCGGCAAGCGAAGCGCGCAGCGAGGCGAAGCCGAGCGAAGTAGGGTGGCGCGCGGCCGCCCGCGCGCCGGGGCCCGTAAGTCCCGCGCGGCCGCCCGCGTGCCGGGGCCCTAAGGACCGTCTGGCGTCCGCTGCTCTGCGGCGCGGACCTCCATGTCCGGTGCGGCGCGATCCTCGAGCTCGGCAATGAGCGCGACGCGGAGCGCCTCGTCGCTGCACTCGCCGGCGACGCGAAGCGGTCGCCCGTTCTTCGGCACACGCGCGTCGCGGCCGACGCGCCCGACGGAAACCTCGAGCTCGTCGGCCATCGGCGCATTCTCGAAGCGCAGCGCCACGCGCTCGCCCGGCTCGATGCGCCCGCGATAGATCCAGTTCGACTTCCAGGTCACGGGCGAGTCGGCGAGCTGCGACGTCGAGAGCAGGCGCAGCTCGACCCACTCGACCGGCCGCGTCGTTCGATTGCGCACGACCGCGCAGATCTCCGCCTGGTCGGGGATGCCTTCGAAGTGCGTGCTGTACGCGCCGCGATAGCGCTCCAGTCCGACTGCGCCGGTGGCGCATCCGCTGAGCGCGAGCAGCGCGAGCAAGGGGGGTGCTCGTCGCATCGTTGGGGGGGTCTCCGACCCCTTCTTCGGACGTCCGTGCGTGTGCCTTTACACGCGCGAGATCTGCGACAGCCGCGTCAGCCGGGCGCGGGCGGCGAACTCAGCGCCTGGCGTACGAGCTCGAGCCGATCGTTCCCGAAGTACATGTCCGAACCGTTCACGAACATCGTGGGCGAGCCGAATCCTCCCCGCACGATCAGCTCCTCGGTGTTCTCGCGCAGGCGCGCCTTGTACTCCGGCGCAGCGATGCGCTCGAAGAACGCGTCCGTCGGCAGGCCGACCCATGCAGCGATCGGACGCAGCACCTCGTCCTGCGAGATGTCGAGAAGGTCGCCCCAGTACGCCTCGAAGACCGCCCGCGCGTAGCGCGGCAGCACGCCGCGCTCGAGCGCGAAGAAGGCGCCGCGCATGGCCTTCACGCTGTTCACCGGGAACACCGGCGGCTGGCCGATGCGCAGGCCGTAGAAGCGCGCCCAGTCGCGCAGGTCCTTGGCGTAGTAGCGCGCCTTCGCCGGTACGGGCTTCGCACGCTGCTCGTAGACGCTCGCGTTCACGGCGTTGAAGACGCCGCCCACGAGGATCGGACGCCAGTCGAGCTCGGCCTTCGTCTCGCGGCAGATGTCCTCGATGCGGTGGAACGCGAGATAGGTCCAGGGGCTGCTGCAATCGAAGAAGAACTCGAGCCGGGCCATGACTTCCTCCGTCGGAATTCTACGAGAACCGCGCCGCGCGCGCGCACGCGAAATCCGGTAGAGTGCGGCCCCGAAACGGACCTTTGGCCCGGACGAGGAGAACGCGTGGAGGTCAGTCGTCACGACATCGTTCTGGTCGGTGGTGGAGGCGCGGGGCTGCGCGCCGCGATCGCGGCCGTCGAGGCGAGCCCTTCGCTCTCCGTGGCGTGCGTCTCGAAGCTCTACCCGATGCGCAGCCACACGGTCTCCGCCGAGGGCGGCGCCGCCGGCGTCGCGCGCGACGACGACAATCTCGATCTGCACGCCTATGACACGCTGAAGGGCAGTGACTTCCTCGCGGACCAGGACGCCGTCGAGATCTTCGTCGCCGCCGCTCCGAAGGAGCTCGTGCAGCTCGAGCGCTGGGGCTGCCCCTGGAGTCGCGAGAAGGACGGCCGCGTGGCGGTGCGCGCGTTCGGCGGCATGACGACGAAGCGCACCTGGTACGCGACCGACAAGACCGGCTTCCACATGCTGCACGCGCTCTTCCAGACCTCGCTCAAGTACGACCGCATCGTCCGCTACGACGAGTACTTCGCCACGAAGATCCTGGTCGAGAACGGCCGCGCCGTCGGCGTCGCCGCGTTCGACATGCGCACCGGCAAGATGCACGCGATGCTCGGGCGCTCGGTCATCCTGTGCACGGGCGGCGCCGGCCGGATCTTCCCGTTCACGACCAACGCCGCGGTGAAGACCGGCGACGGAATGGCGCTCGCGTACCGCGCCGGTGTAGGCCTGAAGGACATGGAGTTCGTGCAGTACCACCCGACGGGACTGCCGGGGACGGGCATCTTGATCACCGAGGCCTCGCGCGGCGAGGGCGGCTATCTGAAGAACAACAAGGGCGAGCGCTTCCTGATCGAGTACGACTACGGCGTCGGCGGGAAGGCGGAGCTCGGCCCGCGTGACATGGTTTCGCGCGCGGAGATGCGCGAGTTCCAGGCCGGCCGCGGCTTCAAGGGGCCGTACGGCGACTACGTGCACCTGGAGCTGATGCACCTGGGCGAAGAGAAGATCAACGAGCGCATCCCCTTCGTGCGCGAGCTCGCGAAGAACTACGTCGGCATCGATCCCGTCTTCGAACCGATCCCGGTGCGCCCGGTCGCGCACTACATGATGGGCGGCGTCGACACCGACCTGAACGGCGCGACGGAGCTGCCGGGGCTTTTCGCCGCGGGCGAGGCGGCGTGCGTCTCGATCAACGGCGCGAACCGGCTCGGCTCGAACTCGCTCACCGAGTGTCTCGTCTTCGGCGCGCGTTCCGGAATCGCCGCCGCCGAGTACGCGGCGGGCTCGACGTCCGGCGACGAGAAATCGGCGCTCGAGCAGGCGCGCTCCGAAGAGAGTCGCCTCGAGCGGCTGCGCGGCAAGCACGGCGGCGAGAAGATCGCGCAGATCCGGCGCGAGCTGAACCTGGCCACCGAGTCCGGCTGCGGCGTCTTCCGCGAAGAGGAATCGATGCGCGCCGGGCTCGACACGGTCGTGCAGCTCAAGGGTCGCTACGCCGACATCGGCCTCACCGACCGGAGCGTGATCTTCAACACCGAGGTGGTTCAGGCGCTCGAGCTCGGCAACATGATCGACATCGCGGAGACCGTGGTGCTCTCGGCGCTGCACCGGCGCGAGTCGCGCGGCGCGCATACGCGCACGGATTACCCGACCCGCAACGACGGCGAGTTCTGGAAGCACTCGCTCGTGAAGTTCGCGGCCGACGGTCCGCGACTTTCGTACAAGCCGGTGAAGAAGACGCGCTGGGAGCTCGAGGAGCGGAAGTACTGAGATGGCGGAGACGAAGCTCTATAAATTCGAGGTCCTGCGGTTCCGACCCGAGTCGGACAAGGAGCCCGTCTTCGAGACCTACGAAGTGCCGTGTATGGAAGACTGGGTCGTGCTCGACGCGCTGAACGCCATCAAGGACGACATCGACCCGACGCTCTCGCACCGCTGGTCGTGCCGGATGGGCGTCTGCGGCAGCTGCGGCATGCTCGTGAATGGCCGCCCGATCCTGACCTGCGCCGCGTTCGTGCGGAACTACAGCGGCACGATCCGCGTCGAGCCCCTCTCGAACTTTCCGATCGTGCGCGACCTGGTCGTCGACCTCGAGAGCTTCATCGACAAGATCAAGAGCGTGAAGCCGTGGATCATCCGCAAGCTCGAGAAGGACCTGGCAGACGGCGAGTATCGCCAGTCGCCGGAGCAGCTGGAGGAGTTCAAGCAGTACTCGATGTGCATCAACTGCGCGCTCTGCTACGCGGCCTGTCCGGTGCTCGCGTCGGAGCCCGAGTTCCTCGGCCCGGCCGCGATCGCGCTCGCGCATCGCTACAACCTGGACTCGCGCGACGAGGGCAATGCGGAGCGCTTCGATACGCTGAATGCGGGCGACGGTCTCTGGGGCTGCTCCTACGCAAACGAGTGTAGCCAGGTCTGCCCCAAGCACGTCGATCCGGCGATGGCGATCCAGCAGGCCAAGCTGACCGACGCGCTGCAGTGGGTGCACGTCCTGCCCAAGAAGAACTTCACATGAGCGCGACACATCCGAAGGTGCCGAAAACGCCACCGCGCCCGCGCGCAGGCCGTCCGGCTTCCCGCTCGGCTGGTACCGCTATCGCAACTACACGCTGTTCGCGGCGACTTGCATCCCGATGGCGATCGCGGCGCTGGAGCTTCTGCTCGGCGTCGCGGCGCTCGGCAAATCCGAAGACGCGTGGCGCGCGTGGCTCGCGTCGCTCGCTAGCCCGCCGATGCGCGCCATCAACCTCGTCTGCCTGCTCTTCTCGATCTACTTCGCCTTCCGCTTCGGCTGGGTCGGTCGCAAGATCGCCGCCGGCCGGATCGGCCCGATCCCGAGGCCGCCGCTGCCGATGCCGATCCTCGGCATCGCGCCGCTCGGCGGCTTCGTCACGCTCTGGCTCGTGCTCCTGGTGATCCTCGGGGGATTCCTCTGATGAAGCTCATTCGCAAGCTCGAGCCGCTCTGGTGGATGCTCTTCGGCGGTGGTGGGTTCATCGCCGCGTTCTTCCTGCCCGGGCTGATCCTGGGTGTGCTGCTGCTCGGGCCGAGTGACTTGATGAGCCAGGGCCTCGCCTATCCCCGCGCACACGCGTTGGCCGCGAGTCTGGCCGGGAAGATCTTCCTGTGCGGCGTGCTCACGCTCGTCTTCTGGCACTGCGCACACCACCTGCGCCACTTCATGCTCGATCTCTTCGGTCACGCCGCGGCTCCGATCGCGGCGTACGGCGCCTACGGGCTCGCGCTGTTCGCGACGATCGCGACCGTCTCAACCGTCCTCGCGCTCTAGCTCCGCCAGGATCGACGCGCGGTTCGCGTCGAGCTCGGGTGCGGGCGGCCGCGTCACGGGATCGGCGCGGCCGTCGAGCTTGATCGGATTGCCGGGCATCTCGAGCCGGCCAGCGACGGGATCGTCGACCGACACGATCATGTTTCGCGCGCGCACCTGCGGGTCGGCGAGCACGCCGGCGACGTCGTGGATCGGGCCACAGGGCACACCGGCCGCCGCCAGGCGCGCGAGCCAATCGGCCGCGTCGCGCGCCGCGAGGTGCTTCTCGAGCTCGACGCCGAGAACGTCGGCATTGCGCGCGCGGTCCTGCACGCCGGCGAAGCGCGCATCTGCGACGAGCTCCGCGGCGTCGAGAACCTCGCAGAGCCGGCCGAACATGGCGTCGTGGCCCGCGGCGATCACCAGGTAGCGATCGCGCGCGCGGAACGCGGCAAACGGCGCGATCGACGGGTGGCGCGCGCCGAGCGGCCCGGGCACCTCGCCCGTGGCGGCGAAGCGCGCGATCGCGTTCTCGAGGATGGCGACCTGCGAATCGAGCATCGCCACGTCGACGTGCCGGCCCAGCCCCGTGCGCTCGCGCTCCTGCAGCGCGGCAAGCACGCCGATCGCGCCGAACAGGCCCGCGGTGATGTCGCCGATCGAGGTGCCGACGCGCGTCGGCGGCCCGCCGGGCCAGCCGGTCAGGCTCATCACGCCGCCCATCGCCTGCACGACCATGTCGAACGCGGGACGGCTCGCATAGGGCCCCGTCTGGCCGAAGCCCGAGATCGACGCGAGCACGAGCCGGGGCCAGCGCGCGTGGAGCGCCTCCCAGCCGAAGCCGTGCTTGGCGAGCACGCCCGGCCGGTAGTTCTCGACCAGCACGTCCGCGCGCGCGACGAGCTTCTCGAAGATGGCGCGATCGTCGGCAACCGCGAGGTCGAGCGCGATGCTCTGCTTGCCGCGGTTCAGCGACATGAAGTACGCCGACTTGCCGCGGATGAACGGGCCGACCTCGCGCGCGTCGTCGCCGTGACCCGGCCGCTCGACTTTGATCACGCGCGCGCCGAGCTCCGCGAGCACGAGCGTGCAGTACGGACCGGCGAGCACGCGCGTCAGGTCGACGACGACGAGGTCGTCGAGCGGGCCGGGCGGGATCTTCACGGGGTCGGGCATCGCGCGCCGCATGCTAGCATCCGGCCATGTCCGAGCAGGCGCCGCGCTCCCCGCGATCGGCCGCCGCCGGCCCCGGCGCGGTGCTCTCGACGGTGCGGCGTGTCGGCCAGATGGGGTTCTCGCGCGGGCTCACGGTGCTCGCGCACGTGAATCAAGTCGACGGCTTCGACTGCCCGGGCTGCGCCTGGCCCGAGGCGCTGCCGCGCCACCGGCTCGAGTTCTGCGAGAACGGCGCGAAGGCCATCGCGCACGAAGCCACGCGCAAGCGCGTCACGCGGGAGCTGTTCGCGCGGCACTCGATCGCGGAGCTCGACGCGCACGACGATCAATGGCTCGAGGCGCAGGGGCGCCTCACCGAGCCCATGTGGCTGCCGCCGGGCGCCGAGCGCTACGAGCCGATCGGTTGGGACGCCGCCTTCGAGCGCATCGCGGCGCACCTGCGCGCGCTCGGCTCGCCCGACGAGGCGATCTTCTACACCTCGGGCCGGACGAGCAACGAGGCGGCGTTCCTCTGGCAGCTCTTCGCGCGGGCATTCGGCACGAACAACCTGCCCGACTGCTCGAACATGTGTCACGAGTCGAGCGGCACGGGTCTCTCGGAAACGATCGGGGAAGGGAAGGGCACCGTCGGTCTCGCCGACTTCGAGCTCTGCGATCTGATCCTCGTGCTCGGACAGAATCCAGGCTCGAATCACCCGCGCATGCTGACCGTGCTTCAAGCCGCGAAGCGGCGCGGCTGCGCGATCGCGAGCGTGAACCCATTGCGCGAGCGCGGGCTGGTCGCCTTCGCGAACCCGCAGGAGGCGCTGGGGCTCCTCGGTGTTGGCACTCCCCTCGCGGACCTCTTCGTTCAGCTGCGCGTGGGCGGCGACGTGGCGCTTCTGCAGGGCGTCGCGAAACATCTGCTCGAGCTCGAGGCCGCGGCGCCCGGGCGGGTGCTCGATCGCGCCTTCATCGACGCGCACACGCAGGGCTTCGAAGCGTGGCGCGCGGCGGTCGAGCGGCGCTCCTTCGACGAGCTCGAGCGCGCAAGCGGGATCGCGCGCAGCTCCATGTGCGAGCTCGCGGAGCTCTATGCGCGCTCGGAGCGCGTGATCGCGTGCTGGGCGATGGGCCTCACGCAGCACGCGCACGGCGTCGCGAACGTGCAGGAGGTCGTGAACCTGCTGCTCCTGCGCGGAAACATCGGCCGGCCCGGCGCGGGACCGTGCCCGGTGCGCGGCCACAGCAACGTGCAGGGCGATCGCACGATGGGCATCTGGGAGCGGCCGCCGGCGGATTTTCTCGATCGGCTCGACGCGGAGTTCGCCTTCGCCGCGCCGCGCGCGCACGGACACGACACGGTGTCGGCGATCCACGCGCTGCACGACGGCCGCGCGCAGGTTTTCGTCGCGCTGGGCGGGAACTTCGCGCGCGCCACGCCCGACACCGAGCTCACGCAGCGCGCGCTGCGCCGCGCCGCGCTGACGGTGCAGATCTCGACGACGCTGAACCGCTCGCATCTCGTGCACGGGCGCGAGGCGTTGATCCTGCCGACGCTCGGCCGGACCGAGCGCGATGTTCGCGGCGGCGTCGCGCAGTTCGTCACCGTCGAGGATTCGATGCGCTGCGTGCACCGCTCGACCGGCCGGCTCGAGCCGGCAACGCCAGAGCTGCGCAGCGAGCCGGCGATCGTCTGCGGTCTGGCGCGCGCCACGCTCGGCGCCGCACACCCCTTTGCATGGGAGTCCTTCGCCAGTGACTACGACCAGGTGCGCGAGCACATCGCGCGGGTCGTCCCCGGCTGCGAGGACATGAACCGGCGGGTGCGCGAGGCGGGCGGGTTCGTGCTGCCGAGCGCGGCCGGCGCGCGCGCCTTCCGCACCGGCTCGGGTCGGGCGCACTTCACGGTGCAAGAGATCCCCGCGCACGCGCTGCCGCCGGGCCAACTCTGGCTGATGACGATTCGCAGCCACGACCAGTACAACACGACGGTGTACAGCCAGGACGATCGCTACCGCGGAATCGCCGGCGATCGCCGCGTGGTATTCCTGAATCGCGAAGACATCGCGGTTCAGGGCCTGGCCGAGGGCGAGCGTGTCGAGCTCTCGAGTCACTGGCGTGGGGAGACGCGCACGCTCGCGGGCTTCCGCGTGCACGCCTACGACCTGCCGCGCGGCTGCGCCGCGGCCTACTTCCCGGAGGCGAACCCGCTCGTGCCGGTGGACGCGTTCGCAGCGGGCAGCCGCACGCCCGCCTACAAGTCGCTGCCTGTCTCGCTTCGCCGCGGCTGATCTGGTAGCCTAGACGATAATGAAAGCCGTTCTCAGAAACGGCGCCGGGCCTGCTCGACTCCCGCTCGCGCAACTGCCGATCGGAGTGCGCGCGCGCCTGTGCGAGGCCGGGCCCGGCGCCTCGATCGCGGCGCGCCTGGCGGACCTCGGTTTCGTGCCGGGAACGATCCTCTCGGTGGTGCGGCGTGCGCCGTTCGGCGATCCGGTCGAGATCGCGATCCGCGGCTATCGGCTCTGCTTGCGGCTCGAGCAGATCGACGCCTTGGTCGTCGAACCGACGACCGCCGAAGGCGAGCCGTGAGCGCGGCCATCGAGCACGAGCCCCGACCCGTGCGCGTTGCGCTGGTCGGCTCGCCGAACGCCGGCAAGACCACGCTCTTCAACGTGCTCACCGGCTCGAGCGCGCGCGTTGGAAACTACCCCGGCGTCACGGTCGAGCGGCGCGAGGGCGTACTGCGCGGTGCTTCGCCCGAGGTGCGCGTGCTCGACCTGCCCGGCACCTACAGCGTCGTCGGAGAGACGCCCGACGAGCAGGTCGTCGAGAAGGCGCTGGCCGGTCGGCTCGCGAACGAGCCGGACATCGACGGGATCGTCTGCGTCGTCGACGCGACCACGCTGCGCCGCGGGCTCGGCCTGGTGCGCGAAGTGCTGAAGCGCGGCCGGCCGACGCTGCTCGTGCTGACGATGATCGACGAGGTGCGCGCGCGCGGCGGGAAGCTCGAGCCGCTCGCGCTCGGGCGGATCCTCGGCATTCCCGTGCTCGGGGTCGTCGGTCACCGCGGCGTCGGCATGGATCCGCTGTACCGCTTGCTGCCCGACCCGTCGCGCTGGTCGCCGGCCGCGGTTCTGCCGCCGGCCGACACCGTCGCGCAGCGCTTTGCCTGGGTCGACGACGTCTGTCGCGCGATCTCTGCCGACGAGCTCGAGCCCGACACGAAGACCGACCGCATCGACCGCGTCTTGCTGCATCCGGTCTTCGGTCTGCTGGTCTTCGCGGCGGTCATGGTGCTGCTCTTCCAGAGCATCTTCGCCGGGGCGGTGCCGGCGATGGACGCGATCGACGCCGGTTTCGGCGCGATCGGGCAGCTCTCGCGCGAAGTGCTGCCGGCCGGCTGGCTCACGGACCTCTGGGCGGACGGCGTGCTCGCGGGTGTGGGATCGGTCCTCGTCTTCCTGCCGCAGATCGTGATCCTGTTCACGTTCATCCATCTCCTCCAGGACGTGGGCTACATGGCGCGCGCGGCTTTCGTCGTCGACCGCGTGATGGGCTGGGTCGGTCTGCAGGGCCGCAGCTTCGTACCGCTGCTCTCGTGCTACGCCTGCGCCGTTCCCGGCATCATGGCCGCGCGCACGATCGCCTCGCCGCGCGAGCGCCTCGCGACGATCCTGGTCTCGCCGTTCATGACCTGCTCCGCGCGCCTGCCCGTGTACACGCTGCTGATCGCGGCGTTCGTGCCGAGCGCGACGCTCTTCGGTGTTCTCGGCGTCCAGGCGCTGGTGATGTTCGGGCTGTATCTGCTCGGTGTCGCGACGGCGCTCGTGTCCGCGGCGCTGCTCTCCTCCACGCTGCTGAAGGGAACCCCCTCCATCTTCTACATGGAGCTCCCGCCGTATCGCTGGCCGACGCCGGGGCTTCTGGCGAAGCAGGTGGGGCGGAGTGCGGGCGCGTTCGTGCGCCGCGCCGGGACGATCATCCTCGCCACGTCGATCGTGCTCTGGGGGCTGCTCTCGTTTCCGCACGCGGCGCCGGATCCGTCGCGCACGCCGGCCGAGGAAGCACGGGCGAATCTCGAGGCGAGCGCGGCCGCGCACATCGGCCACGCGCTCGAGCCGGCGATCGCGCCGCTCGGCTTCGACTGGAAGATCGGCGTGGGTCTGGTGGCGAGCCTGGCCGCGCGCGAGGTAATCGTCGCGACACTCGCGCAGATCTACGCGATCTCCGACGTCGACGATTCTGCGAGCCTGCGCCAGGCGCTGCGCGCGGACGTGGACCCCGCGACCGGCAAGCCCGTCTTCAGCCTGCCGGTCGCGCTCGCGCTGCTCGTATTCTTCGTCTTTGCGCTGCAGTGCACGTCGACGATCGTGGTGATGGCGCGCGAGACGGGCGGCTGGAGCTGGCCGGCGCTCGCCTTCAGCTACATGCTCGGTCTGGCGTGGCTGGGCGCTTTCACGACCTACCGGGTCGCGTCGGCCATTCTCGGCGCGTGACGGACTTCGCCATCCGCGGCGTGATCGAGGGCTTCTACGGGAAACCGTGGGCGCACGAGGATCGTCTGTGGCTGCTCGAGCGGATGGGGCGCTGGGGCATGAACAGCTACATGTACGCGCCGAAGGACGATCCGCTGCACCTCGCGCGCTGGCGCGAGCCGTATCCGGAGGCGCAGCTCGCCGAGTTCCGCGCGCTCGTCGCGGCGGGTGAGCGCTCTGGCGTGGCCGTGGGCTTCGCCGTTTCACCGGGGCGTTCGATCGTGTACAGCGACCGTCAGGAGCGCGCGGCGCTGGTCGCGAAGCTCGGCGCTTTCCACGCGCTCGGTGCGCGCGTGCTCGCGCTCGGCGTCGACGACGTGCCCTCGAATCTGCTCCACGAGGCGGACCGCCGGGCATTCCGCTCGCTTGCCGACGCGCAGCTCTTGCTGCTGCGCGAAGTGCACGATGCGTTCGGGCGCGACACGCAGCTCTGGCTAAGCCCGACGGACTACCTCGGGGTCGAGCCGACCGACTATCTCGAGGAGCTCGGTGAGCGGCTCGATCCCGCGATCGAGGTCGCCTGGACCGGACGCACGGTGCTCGCGCCGGACATCTCGGCGCACGAAGCGGCCGCTCGCGCGAAGACGCTGCGGCGGCGCGTTCTGCTCGCCGACAACACGCCGGTCGCGGACGGGCCGATGCGCTGCATGCTGCACCTGAATCCGTACACCGGACGGGATCGCGCGCTCGCTGCGCACGTCTCCGGGATCCTGCTGAATCCGATGGAGCAGGCGCGTGCGTCGGCGATCACGCTGCGCTGTGCGGCCGAGTACATGGCCGATCCGCGCGGCTACGACGCCGAGCGCGCCTGGGCGCGCGCGGTCGACGAGCTGGGCGAAGCGGTCGCGCCGGCGCTGCGCCTGTTCGCGCAGGCGCACCGCTTCTCGCCCTCGACTTCCGACGATCGCGATCGCGCGCTCGAGACCGGCACGCCGCGCAGCGCCCGCGTGCTCGGGATCGTCGGCTTCGAGGGCAAGCTCACGCGCGAGCCGATCCCGAACAAGACGAGCTACGGCCCGCGCCGCGTGCTCTACCCGCAGCTCGTGTCGATGCGCGACGAGACGATGGGCTTCGGCGCGGACCCGTCGCTGTACACAGATCGCTGTCTCTCGGACGCGCTGATCCGCTACGTCGAGAGACGCGCGCTCGAGCTGCTCGGCGCGGACTCTGCGCCTAGATCTTCTCGGGCTTGATCGGCGGGTGGCGCTTGATCGCGAGCGGCGCAGCCGCCGGGATCTCGAGCCGATCGGCGTACTTCTGCCGGGCGAGGCGCAGCATCGGCACGAGCAGGCGGCCGAGGATCTTGACGTCGTCGAGCGCGTCGTGGCGGCGCAGGCCCACGGTGTCGACGGCGAAGTGGTTCAGGAGCCTCGACGTACTCCAGCGCTCCTCGCTAGTGCCGAGCAGCCAGGTGGCGAGCACGACGGAGTCGAGGATCGCCGGCAGCTCGACCGGCCTGCGGTGCCGCTCGAGCTCGGTTTCGAGCAGCGGCACGTCGAACTCGAAGACGCTCTGCCCCAGCCAGAAGTCGGCTCCGCGGGCCGCGCGGAGATGCCGCTCCCACGCCTCGGGAAACTCGGGCGCGCCGCGCAGTGTCTCGAGCGTGATACCGGTCAGCTCGCGCACGACCTTCGGAATCTCGATGCCGTCGCCTGGCCAGACGAAGCTCGTGAAGGCGGTCTCCTCGCGCAACTGACCGCCCTCGAACATGCAGCCCGCGATCTGCGTGACGCGTTCGCGACTTGTGTCGAGCCCGGTCGCCTCGAGATCGAAGAGCCAGATGCGCCGCTCCGAGAGCCGCTCGATCGTGAGCTCCGCGACGGTGTAGATCTCGTCCGAGATGCTTGCGATGCGCAGCATCGGGTGCTTCAGCCCTTGCACGCGAACCTCCGGAACTCCTCGACGAGTTGCTTTGGCCCGGCCGCGAGCAGCGGCTCGAGCAGGACGTCGGGCTGGTTGTAGCTGCGCTCGCCGCGCGCGAGCTCGACGAATGTGCCGCCCGCCTCGCGCACGAGCAGATCGCCTGCACAGACGTCCCACTCGCTCTTGGGCGCGGCCGATATCCACAGATCCCCCCGGCCGCAGGCCACGAGCGCGAGCTTCCACGCCACCGAGCCGACGGGATCGATCCGCTTCACGAGCGCGCGGAAGGGCTCGACCTGGCCGCGCTTCAGCTCGGTGCGCGAGGAGAGCAGCACGCTCTGCGAGAGGCTCGCCGCGCGCGAGACCGCCACGCGTTCGCCGCCGAGCCGCGTGCCGCCGCCGAGTCGAGCGCTGAAGCACTCACGCGTGATCGGCTGATAGATGCAGGCCGCGACCGGCTGGCCGCGCACGGCAAGCGCGATCGAGACCGCGAACTCCGGCACGCCCGCCACGAACTCCTTCGTGCCGTCGAGCGGGTCGACGATCCAGACGCGCTCCGCGCCGAGCCGCGCGACACTGTCGGCGGTCTCCTCGGAGAGCACGGCGTCGTCGGGGAACGCCGCGCGCAGCACGCGGGTGATCGCGGCGTTGGCCTCGAGATCGGCGGCCGTGACCGGATTGTCGTCGGACTTCTCCCAGGAGGCGCGCCGATCCGCGGCGGCGTGGCGCGACACGACTTCGCCGGCGGCGAGCGCCGCTTCGCACGCGACGTCCGCTTCTCGCGCGAAGCTCACTCGTCGTCGTCTCGGTCCGCGCCGCCGCCGTTGCCGCGATAGCCACCCTTCGGGCGACGGCGCCGGCGGCGCAGCTTCGGCTCACAGACGTCGCAGTGGCCGCAGGGCGTAGGCTCACCGTCTTCGAAGTAGCGGCGGATGTGCATCATCCGACACTCCGTTGTGTTGTTCGCGTACTGGATGATGGTCTCGAGGCGGCGCCGATCGGTGGTCTTGCGCTCCTCGTTGCGCCGCGAGAGCAACTTCACCGCGTCGTTGACGTCGATCTCGCCGACCAGCGAGAACTGCGCGTCCGTCTCGGCGACCAGGTTCGCGTCGCGCAGCCCCTCGAGAATCGCCTTCGTGCGCGTGACGCCGACCTCGGTCGCCATCGCGAGCGTCGACGCGTCGACCGCGCGCCCGTCCTTGGACCAGGCCGAGAGCCCCTCCACGACCTTCTTGATCTGCGAGCGCGTCGACGGACCCTCGGAGAGGAAGTGCCGCTGCACGTCCACGTCGCTCGGGTCCCAGAGCAGGATGCAGCGCGTGGGCAAGCCGTCGCGGCCGCCGCGGCCCGCCTCCTGGACGTACGACTCCAGCGACCCCGGCACCTGATAGTGCAGCACGTAGCGGATGTCGGCCTTGTCCACGCCCAGGCCGAAGGCGCTGGTCGCGATCATCACGATGCGCTTGCCCGACGACATGAAGCGCTTGTGCGCGTGGTCGCGCTCGGCCTTGGTGAGCCGGCCGTGGTAGATCTCGGCGGGGATGCGCGCGATCTTGCACAGCGCGCCGAGCTCCTCGACGTCCTTCACCGTCGAGCAGTACACGATCCCGGGCCGTCGCAGGCGGCGCAGATACTGCACGAGCTCGCGCCGCTTGATGTCCTCCGACGGGCAGTCCTTCACCTCGAAGCGCAGGTTCGGCCGCGCGACCGGCCGCACGACCAGCGCCGGATCGCGCAAGCCCAGGCGCTTCACGATCTCTTCCCGCACCAGCGGCGGCGCGGTCGCGGTCAGCGCCAGGATCGGCGGGCGGCCGAGATCCTCGGCGAGCGCGCCGAGCGCAAGGTACGCGGGGCGGAAGTCGTGTCCCCACTCCGAGACGCAGTGCGCCTCGTCGATCACGAGCAGCGAGACTTGTTGATCGGCGACCCGCTTCTTGAAGGCGGGGCCGGTCGCGCCCTCGGGCGTGATCAGCACGATCTTCTGATCGCCTTCCTCGAGGAGGGTGAGCGCCTCTTCCTTCTCCGTGCCGGTGAGCGAGCTGTCGAGGCGCACGGTCTCGATGCCCTGCGCGCGCAGCTTCTCGAACTGGTCGCGGATCAGCGCGATCAGCGGCGAGACGACGACCGTGAGTCCCGGCAAGAGGAGGCTCGGCAGCTGATAGGTGAGTGACTTGCCGCCGCCCGTGGGCAGTACGCAGAGCGTGTCGCGGGCGTCGAGTACGGCGCGGATCGCCTCTTCCTGGCCGGGCCGGAAGTGGCGCAGGCCGAACTCCCGCCGCAGCAAGTCGAGCATCTGCCGCAACCGCTCGTCGCTGACGGGCCCGCCTCCGCCGCGTCGGCGACGGCGTCGCCGGCGCGGGCGATCGCGTCCGGGCTCGCCGCTCGCAGCGCCCGGCTCGGCGGGCTCCGAGAATTGCTCGCCGCCGTTGCCGTTCTCGCTCTCGTTCGAGAATTCGGGCTCCTCGCCGTCAAGCTCCGGCGGGAAAGCCGGGGTCGCCCCGCCGTCTGCGCTGTGCTCAGGTGGACCGCCGATCCAGCGCCGCCTGCGCCGGCGCCGGCGGCGCGGGCGGTCGAATGCGAGCTGCTCGCCGCTGGAGTCCGGCGAGGCGCTCTCGGTGGGCGCCGCTTCCGCGGCGTCGCTGTTTGATTCGGTCGTCACGCCCTCGGCCGGAACCGGCCGAGATCCACGGCGCCTGCGGCGACGACGCCTGGAGCGTCGAGGCGGCCCGGGTGCGTCGACGGGTTGGTCGCTATCCGATTCCAGGATAGACCTCCGGCAACAGGGAAAAGCCGCGGGACAGTATATGCAGGAATCGGCGCGCCGCCCGCCCGCGCGTGATTTTTCTGCGCCTCGCCTGCCGCTCGGTTGACGGCCTGCCCTGTGTACAGCATTTTGCCACAGGCACCATGAATCACCGGACGCGCGCGAAGCAGAGGGTCACGTTCCGGGTCGATCCCGAGCTCGCGGCAGCGCTTCGCCATCTGCCGAACCAGACGGTCTTCGTCGAGCGGGCTCTGCGCGAGGCGCTGGGGCGGCTCTGCCCGGTCTGCGCGGGTACGGGTGAGGTTCCCGACGTCCATCTCGCCGTCTCCAACCTGAAAAAGCTCGCGGGTCGCCGGCTCGACCGGGTCACGGCCGCGCAGCTGAAGGCGCTCGTCCGCCTCGGCCGGCAGCTGCTCGCGACGAACCTGGAGCTCGAGACCTCGGCCGACGACGGCGAGCTCGAGTTCCGGCTCGCCCGCTCGAACGTGCTTCTGCTCGCGGGGCGCATCCCGCGCGGGCATTCCGAACTCAGCCTGGCGAACTGATCGCCTTCGAAGCCCAAGGAGCCCCCCATGTCGACGATGATCACCGAGGAATGCATCAACTGCGGAGTCTGCGAGCCCGAGTGCCCGAACGAGGCGATCAGCGAGGGTGAAGAGACGTTCGTGATCAACCCGCAGCTGTGCACCGAGTGCGTCGGCTTCCACGCCAAGGAGCAGTGCGCGGAGGTCTGCCCGGTCGACTGCTGCGTGCCCGACCCGAACAACGTCGAGAGCGAGGACCTGCTCTTCGGCCGCGCCAAGACGATCCACCCGGATCAGGCGGCGTCGCTGGCGCTCAGCGCAGAGACGTCGCGCTTCAGGAACTAGAAGCCGCCGGGCGCGCTGCTCGTGCGCGGAGACGTCAGCGTCGGCCCCAGCGTCGTGATCTCGGTGAACGGGCTCACACCCGCCAACGCGACCGGAACGACGCCCGCGTTCGGTGGCGCGCCCGGTCCCGGCGGCTACGCGGGCGGCGACGGCGCATTCCTGCTCGTGAACCTCGCGACCGACGGTGGAGCGGGCATCGGGCCCGGAGGCGGGCTGGGAGGTGTCACCGCGACCTCGACGGCGCCGGGCGGTGGGACTTTCTTCGGCGTGCCCGAGCTCCGGCCGCTCCGGGGCGGAGCCGGGGGCGGTGGTGGGTACTCGAACACGAGCTCGACAGTGTGCGCCGCAGGTGGCGGCGGTGGCGGTGGCGGCGCCATTCTGATTGCGGCCAACGGCACGATCTCGATCACCTGGCGCATCGAGGCCGATGGGCCTCAAGGCTCGCAGAGCTCGGCCCCATTCAACGCTTGCGGTCGCGCCGGTGCCGGTGGGAGCGGCGGGGCGATCCGCCTGCTCGCCAACTCAATCAGCGGCGCGGGAACGCTCGAAGCGGTTGGCGGCGCGGTGGGCTGCTGCACCGGCGGGAACGCCGGCGCTCTCGGCAGCATTCGCATGGAGTCGTTCTCGAACAGCTTCGGAACGAACGTCAATCCCCCGGGGCAGCGCGTGCCCTCGCCCGGGCCGATCGTGAACCCGGTGAACCCGACGGTGGCGATCACCTCGATCGCGGGCGCGGCCACACCGGCAGATCCGATCGGCTACCTCGGCGCGATCGACATCATCGTGCCCGCGCCAGGTCCGGTTCAGATCGACGAGCGCACGACGGACGTGCCGAGCGGAACCGACGTCGAGATCGCCGTGAAGCCGAAGCTCGATGGGGCACCGGTCGTGCAGCGCCTGACGCTCCAGTCGGGCGACTGCGTCTCGGGTACCTGCACGACGGGGCTCTCGATCGATCTCGAGCCCGGCTCGTACATCGTGGAGGCGCGCGCGACGTTCGAGGCGCCATAGCGCCTCTTCGCCCTAGCCGACGAGCGGGAGCTGTCCGCCCGCGCCGCGCGCGTCGGAGATCATCGCGCGCTCGCGCCAGAGAGGCTCGGTGCGCTCGGTCAGCAGGCCGAGCCGCTGCAGGTTCGGCACCACCGTGTGCATGAACGGCATGGCGTTGAAGACCTTCCACTCGGGCGTGGCCATCGCCATCGCGACCACCGCGTCGGGGTCGATGCCGTATTTCGGGCCGAGCAGGCGCAGCATGTCGAGCTGCTGGTTGGCGTTCAGCGCCTCGAGCACCGAATACGCCCAGTCCTCCATGCGGTTCATCTCGGTCTCGTTCGAGCGTTTCACCACGCGGCGCATGGTCAGCACGCCGAAGGCGGCGTGGCGCGCCTCGTCCTGCTCCACGCGCCGGATCACGTCCTCGAGCAGGGCGTTCTTCGAGTTCGCGCGCAGCTGGTCCATGATCCCGACGGCCATGCCCTCGAAGAGCGTCTGCATGCCCAGACACTTCATCGTGTAGCCGTCCACGGTGAGCAACTCGTCGAGCAGGATCTTCAGGTTCGGGCTGATCGGGTAGATCGTGCCCATCTTTTCGCCCAGGAAACGCGCGAAGACCTCCGTGTGGCGGGCCTCATCGTAAACCTGGTTCGCGGCGTAGAACTTCTCGTCCGTCGTCGGACACAGGTTCGTCAGCTGCCCGCAGAGCTGCAGCGCGGCCTGCTCGCCGTGCAGGAGCTGCGACAGGATCCAGTTGATCTCGTCGAAGAGGGCGGCCTTCTGCGTCGCCTCGTCCTTGCCCATGAGCTTCACGACGTTCGCGAGCAGCGAGAGCTCCGGGCTGCCGATCCATTCATCCTTCGATACCGGGATCGACCAGTCGACGTCGCGGCTCGCGTTCCACTGGCTGTCCTTGCCTTTCTCGTAGAGCGCGCGCAGCTCGGAGACCTCGCTGCCGTACTCCCAGCGATTCCACTGCACGTGCATGGGCGTCGCGACGTCGATCCGTGCTCGGATGCTCGCGATCCTCGTCTCGTCCTGGAAATCGACCAGCTCGAAATCGCCGAGCTTGCGCCGGTACTCCTGCATGAACTTGTCCACGGGTTTCTCCTGGTGGTCCGGATTCAGTCGGCTGTCGAGCGCAGCGCGCGCTCGATGAAATCGATCACGTGATCCTTCCGCCGCCGGATCTCGGCCGCGGAGTAGAGCGGTGCGCCGAAGAGCTCCTCGCCAAAATCTCCGGTCGCGAAATGGAAGACGGTCATGCCGATCAGCGTCTGCACCGTGTGCTGCACGGGTGCGCGGCGCAGCTCGCCCGAGGCCATGCCTTGCTCCAGGCCGGCCGCGACGCGCGCGAGCACGCGCTGCAAGACGTCGCGCGCGGCCTGATCGGCGGGCTCGTCGTGGTCGACCTCGAAGAGCGAGCGCAGCAAGAGCGGCGCGCGCGCCGGGTTCTCGACCAGCGCATCGATCACGCTCTCGACGAAGAGGCGCAGGCGCTCGTGCGCGTCGCGCGCGCGCGCGTCCGCCGCGGCCAGGCGCGCGTCGAACTCCAGGAAGCAGCGCTCGTGGACCGCGGCCCAGAGCTCGCGCTTGCTCGGGAAGTGATGGAACAGGGCGGACTTCGAAACGCCGACGCTATCCGCCACCGCGCGCATGCCCACGCCCGCGAAGCCGAAGCGCGCGTACAGCGACTCGGCGGTGTCGAGGATCTTCTCGCGCGTAGACGGGGAGGCTTCGACCTCTTCCACGTCGGGTTCGCCTGCCATCGAGTTCCTCACGAAGTGACCGACCGACCGGTCGGACGGGAGCCTACACGTGGCTCATCGGTCGGGCAAGGGCGAATCTGCAGCCGTGACCCCTCCATCTCTTCTCTCTTTCGCGCGCGCGGCGCGCGCGGCGCTCGATCTCGTCCTGGTCGGACAGGAGGACGCGAAGACGGGGCTGCTGCTCGCGCTTCTCGCCCGCGAGCACGCCTATCTGGAAGGGCCGCCCGGCTGCGGCAAGTCCGCGCTTGCCGGCGCGCTCGCGTGCATCGCCGGGGCGCACGCGAGCCAAGTCGGTTTTCACCGCGATACCCACGCAGCCGAGCTGCTCGGCGCCCCGCGCCTGCGCCGGGAGCGGCGCGGAAACGCGGAGCGACTGTCCTTCGAGCTCGCGCCTGGGCCGCTCGGACGTGCCGAGATCCTAGTCCTCGACGACCTCTC
>Ga0210377_10000310_pt1 | contig 45752 bp, 55 predicted proteins | sample PLM4_65_b1redo_FD_155480 | JGI IMG/M metagenome (GOLD analysis project Ga0210377, IMG submission 155480) | Groundwater sediment microbial communities from an aquifer in East River, Colorado, USA - PLM4_65_b1 redo | ecosystem: Environmental > Terrestrial > Soil > Riparian zone | place: USA: East...
TTGACAATGAATAATCCGAGCCCGGACCCTTTTGAGTCCCGGCTGATCCTATAGAACGCGTCGAATATATAGGGCAGCTTATCTTCCGGAATGCCTCTGCCTGTGTCCGCGATGGAAACAAGAATGGCGCTGTCGGTCTCGGAAAGCCCGACGCTGATGGTCCCGCCCGTGTCCGTATAAGCGATTGCATTATCGAGAAGGTTCGCGATGACCCGCCCGATCATTGCCGGATCGGCAAGAAGCGAAGGCTGAATTTTCCCGGAAACTTCAAAGAGGACGGTTATGCCCTTCCTGTCCGCCTCTATCTTTGCGGCCTCGATGTTTCTGCGCAGATCCTTTTCGATATCGAACGGACGGGGAGCCGGCACATATGCCTTTGCCTCAATGCGGGAGAATTCGAGAAAACCCGCCAACAGGTCCGACACTCTATAAAGCTCGTCCCTTATTGTTTCAAGGTGGCTTTTCTGTTTTTCCGTGAGCGCGCCGGCCTTGCCTGAAAGCAGGCGCGATAGAAATCCTCCCGATGTCGTAATGGGATTCTTCATATCATGGGCGAACATGGAGAGGATATTCTTCTGCTCCCGCTCCAACCGTTTTGCATCGCTGATGTCCCGGAAAAGCTCAACGGCGCCTGAAAGGTCCCCGTTGTCGTCAATAAGCGGAAAGGTCGTAACGGAGAGAACGACATGATCGCCGTTCTTCTTTCGTATCGTGGCCTCCGCCGCAATGGTCTCTTCCTTCCGCGAGAGAGCATGTTTCAATACAGGACACGCGTCTCTGTCGGAAGTGCCGTGGAGAATTTCAAAGTGAGGCTTGCCGATCACTTCATCCCGGGAATAACCCGTTATTACAGCGGCGGCAGGATTAAAATCGACAATGATCCCATTTTTGTCGATTATGGAAAAACCTACAGGGAGGTTTTGTATTACAGCATTGTATATTTTTTGCTTTTCCATGTTATTTCACCGGATCGATCATTTCTTTCCTATTTTCAAATCCGCCTCCATTACATTTCTATCAGCGCTCTACGGTTCAATAGCGCGTTTCCATGACGCCGAGCCATTCATTATCTCATTATGCTGTCGTTCTATCCTGCCGAGACATGGGTTGCGATACGAAGTTCCCTCAGACGGTTTTCAGGCACACCTTCCGCTGAGCCTCCTCGCGTAAAACCTCTTGCCCTCGTATTCTGTCTCTATGAGCCGACCCTGTGCAATCAACTTATCAATAATCGACCAATCTCCCCGCGCCCGGGCCAGTAGAGCCCTCACGGCCTCCTCCCTCATCGGATGTACGGCAGTAATACTCAAAAGGTCTTCCTCGACATTTCCCGTCGAGGCAAATGCATCGCCCTCGTAGCCTATGAGGCACTCTGCCTGGCCGACCACGTTACTGAATATCTGGTACGCCCTGTTTACCGATTCCTCATTTGGCTGCTTCACCCATGTTTCTGCGGGAGGTCTCGTGGGAACGGACAGATAAGCTTTTGCCGGCTTCAGTTTTACCAGAAAATCGGCTATCTCTCTTACCTGTCCCTCGCCGTCGTTCAGGTCTTTCACGAGCATTGTTTCGGTCGTTAAAGTGCCTTCGTACATCTTCGCGAACGCAAGCATTCCGTCCAGGATCGCTTTAAACCTCAGAGCGCGGTGCGGCCGATTGCAACTGCACCAGACATCGTCCCTGAGCGAATCGATCTTGAGGGAGACCCAGTCCGCTTTTTGTAGCTCGTCTCTGACATCTTCACGCCAGATAAGGGAGGAGTTCGTAATAACCGCGATCTTAAATCCGCATGTTTTGAGCAAATCGACCTCTCTGCCGAGATTGATGTCTATCGTCGGTTCCCCGTCAGGCACGAAGGCAAGATAATCGATGCTTTCGTTCGCTTTCTCCGCTTTCGCGATCCTGGCCTCGACAGCTTCAAGGATCTCCTCGGGTTTGTAAAACGAGCCTCGCTCCGACACCATCCCTATTGTTCGTCCGAGCTGGCAATAAACGCAGGAATAGGTACAGATCTTTGGCGGGATATTGTTCACTCCCAGGCTGCGCCCGAGCCGCCTCGAGGGCACCGGGCCAAAGGCTTTCATGATGTTGTCTTGCACCGGGGTTCCTCACTCAGGGGCGCTGCCGCGCTGTACGCTTGCTGATGCACTATGGCCTTGACGCGATAAAGCGGGAAGGGTCCGACGGCCCTTCCCGGAGCCCCGCCTTATTTGGACTTCTCCAGCTCCTTCAGATCTTCCTCGGCAGCCTTTAATTCTTCCTTCAGCATCTCGATGTGTTCCTTCAGGTCTTCCACTTCTTCTTCCCTTGTCGGCCTGCCGGTCATCCAGGGAGGCGGCGGTGGCACATACGGGACATAGTGATGCCATTGGCAGTATGGCCAATAGAGTCTTGAACGTCGTCTTGATCTCAGGGGCATGATCTTCACCTCCTTTCCTGTTGACGTCATGACAAAATATCGCGGGTCGTGCCCGGCTGTCTTGCTTCATGCGCTTTCACTGTATTTTCCCCTCACTCATGGTGTCATGTCCCGTTGAATGCTCATCCGGGTTTGCTCCGAAGTCGCTCCGGTTTGTCGATTACGTCACCTTTCAGTCTGTAGGCGAGCGTCCTCAGGGCCGCCGATGACGGGGCGCCGGGAAACGCGGTGACAACAGGCTTGGCATCGGCGATCGCCTCGGGAACGCTCCTGTCATAAGGGATCTCGGCAAGAACGGCGACTCCCTTCGCCTTTGCAAACTCCAGTATCGCGTCCCTTGACGCCCTGTGCAGATCAGCCTTGTTGATCACGATGCCGCACGGCATTTTGAAGTGCCATATGACTTCGAGCAGCCTCCGGAGGTCGCTCGCCGCGGCAGGCGTGGGCTCTGTAGCGGCGATAACATAGTCATTTCCTCTGACTGCCGCTATCACGGGACAACCAATTCCCGGGGGGCCGTCGGTTATTATCAGATCGGCCTGTATCCTCTCCGCCTCTTTCCTTGCAGCCCTCTTTACCTCGTCAACAAGCCTCCCCGTGCTGCTTTCGCCGATGACAAGCTCACCCGTAACGATGACCGTTCCTCCGGCTTCCGACACCCTGATCCTGCCGTTTACCACGCCATCGATCGCGATGGCCCCCTCGGGACAGACGATTGCGCACGCGCCGCAGCCTTCACAGGAGTAGGGAATGACAACCGGCGTTTCGCCGGACAGGGCTATCGAGGAAAACCTGCAGGCTTCCGCACAGGCATGGCAGCCCGTGCACTTCGTGTAATCGATGAATGCTTTTTCAGAGGCGCGTATATCTTGTGACGTCCGCTGTTCCGCATTGAAGAAAAGGGCGAGGTTGGGTGCATCGACATCGGCATCCGCAAAGACAACAGTATGCTGCTCCATCAGCAGCGTTCCCAGGGAAGCGCTTATCGCGGATTTTCCCACACCGCCTTTGCCGCTGACGATCACGATTTCCTTCATTCGAGATACTCCCGGGCTATTTCTTCCGCTATCCTGCGCAGCCTCGATGAGCAGTCCGCGTCCGGAGCCATGTCCACGACCGGTATCCCCGCGACGTGGCTCTTGAGCAGCAGTTCATCGGTCGGGATTTCGATCGCCGTACTCCCGCCGAATTCCCTCGCCATGGCAACGAAGCTCTCACGTGGCCCCGGCAGATCGGCACGATTCAGTATGATTCGCGCAGTAAGACGCAGATCGCGCAAAAGATTGAGCATGCGTTCAAGGTCATGGGCGCCGAGAGGTGTGGGTTCGGTCACCGCGTAGACACTGTCCGCCCCCTTGAGCGCGTTGATAACGTTGCAGTGGATACCGGGAGCGGTGTCCACGATCACCATGTCGGCGCCGTCAAGAGAACCGTATAATCTTTTCCTGAGCGCGTTCACCACGGCGGCGCTGTCCTCGGCGCCGGGAAGGAGCTCCCCGCTAAAGAGCGCAAGTCCGTCCCGATCGCACATATAGGTTTTCCCGACCGGCCGCGCTCCTCTTTGTATCGCTTCTTCCGGACAGACAAGGATGCACGCCTCGCATCCGTTGCAGTCCCCGATGAGGACCGGGACGCCGTCCGGGGGCTGAAGGAGCGCATGTCTCCTGCAGGCGTCAACGCATTTCCTGCACCGGGTGCACTTGTTGCCGTCTATTGCGGGCACGGTGACCGTGACCTCGAGGGGTCTTTCGAGCGAAACTCCGAGGAGGATATGGTCGTCAGGGCCGTCCACATCCGCGTCCATGAGCGCGACCTTGTATCCCATCCGGACCAGTGCCGCGGCCAGGTTCACCGCGACGGTGCTTTTTCCGACACCGCCCTTGCCGCCGGTAACGGCCACGACCGGGATATCGATTGGTCTGCGGTGGAGCGCGGCAAGTATTTCATTCTTGAGGTCCATGGTTATCGCCGGCCGCCTCTGAACCCCCGCCCTCTGCCCGGCCCTCCCGACGGACCGGATACCTCTTGGTACATGCCCTGCGTGAACTTATCGAGCGCGCTAGCTGCAATATCGGTCTCTGATGCTCCTTCATAGACCTTTATGCGTGCCGCCTTCATCGCCTCGAAGGCGTTCGGACCGACGATGCCGGTCAACAAGGCCTCGACCTTCATATCGGACAGCATCTGGGCGGCGACGACGCCCGCTCCGCGTCCCGCAGTCTGGGCCGGATTTCCCACTGCCTGGAATTCCTTCGTTTCCGTGTCCACGATCAGAAAATAGGGCGCCCTGCCGAACCTCTCGTCGATTTTCGATTCCAGCGTCTTTCCCATCGATGTGATGCAAAGTTTCATAGTATGCCTCCTTCCGTTGGTTTCTGTTGCCGATAGACGGGTGAGTGACCCTCATAGTGCGAACTTCGCAACCACGACGGTATGGTCTGACGGCCTTTCCGCGCGCCGTGGCTCCATATCGATCCAGGCACTGATGGATTTTTCCGCGAGCGGGCCGGTAGCCCAGATGTGGTCCACGCGCCAGCCCAGGTTCCTGGAAACCGCATTTCTCAACCGATAATCCCAGAACGTGTAATGCCCCGGGCCGGGCTGATGCATCCGGATAACATCAATGAACCCCCACTGCTGGAAGCGCTGAAGAGCGGCCCGCTCGTCGGGATGAAAGCCGACGTGTCCTTCCAGGTTGGCCGGATCATACACGTCCGCGGGTTCGGGAGCGACATTTAAATCGCCCAGCCACAGGAGGGGCTTGTCCGGCCGAAAGTGTTCGTTGAAATAATCGTACAGCCGCTGGAGCCAGTCCAGTTTTTCCCGGAATTTCTTTGATAGAGGATGAAAGCCCTGGGGCACATAGGTGTTGGCTATAGGTACATTTTTTATTATTGCAGTAATCAGACGCGTTCCTTCCGATTCGTATTCATCGAAGCCAATCCTGATATCCTCTGGCGGCTCTTTGCTCACGATGGCAACTCCGTTGTACGACTTCTCGCCCCGGAAAACCGGATGGTAATGAATATCCTCGAATGCATTTTGCGGGAAATCCTTGTCAGGGACCTTTGTTTCCTGAAGACAGAGCACATCCGGCTGTTCTTTTTGCAGCCACTCAAGGATTATCTCCAATCTGGCCCTGATTGAATTGGCATTAAAAGTGGCGATCTTCATGGTTTTGTCAGTCTTCATTATCCGTCTTCACTTCCATGCAGAGAAATCCTGCGCCGCTTACATTGCCTTCCACGGGATCCTCTATCTTTCGGGAATCGTCAGGCTTCCGCAACAAGGTGCTCCTGATCCTCGTGATTTTCAGCCCTGCTGCTTGTAACATGTTATCTATGTCTTTCAAGGCATAGAATCTGGCATTACGGTAAAAGGGATGACCGGCTCTTTTCTTCTCCTCATAGGAGACGCCCCACGGGGAATCTTTGGGCACAAGACCTATAATGATACATCCATCCTTTTTCATAACCCTTTTCGCCTCTCTTAAGACATCAAAGGGGTTTTCGACAAAACATAGTGTCACGATAATAAGAATGCAGCCGAATGTTTCATCCTCGAACGGAAGATTCTCTCCATAACCATGCACGGTTTTCACCCCTCTTTTTTCCGCCATCTTGAGCGCATTCTGTGATGGATCAAGTCCCGTTACGCCAGGGAAGCGCATGGCGAACCGCCCTGTGCCGACGCCGATCTCAAGGATGGGTCCGGGAGAAGCTTCGACCAATGGTCTCAGGCACGAAAGCTCGCTCTCATAGAGGGGTCGCCCCTCCGCTGAGTCATACCAGGCATCGTATTTTTCCGTCAGAATATCGAATATGTTTTCTCTGGTTTCCACAAAGGGCTACAGCCCCACCCCGTCTATCCGGGTCTTGCACTTCGGACATTTCCCCTCTGTCAATTTATTCTCCCTCATTTCTAAACCATGTCTTTTTATAATAGGCTCTCCGCAACTATAACAATACGTATTTTCGCCGCCCTCGCCGGGTATATTCCCTTCATAGACATATCGCAATCCCGCTTTTTTGCCGATCTCCCGTGCCTTCCTCAGAGCTTCCACGGGAGTAGGAAGAACATCAAGGAGTTTGAACGCGGGATAAAAAGCGGTAACATGCCAGGGAATATCTTCACCGATGTCTTTAATAAATCCGGCTATCCCCTTGAGCTGTTCTTCATCATCGTTATAACCCGGGATGATCAAGGTTGTAATTTCCACCCATACCCCAAGTTCTTTATAGAGCCTTATATTGTCGAGCACGGGCTGGAGCTTTGCGCCGCATACCTTATGGTAAAAGTCTTCGCTGAAGCCCTTTATATCCACGTTTGCAGCATCGAGGAAGGGGGCGATTTCCCTGATGGCCTCTGCGCTCGTGTATCCGTTGGTAACAAATACGTTCTTAATCCCTTCTTTATGCGCAAGCTTTGCCGTGTCATAAGCATATTCAAAAAAGATGGTCGGTTCTGTATAGGTATAGGCAATGCTCCTGCAACCCCTGCTTTTTGCGTCAGCGACAATCTTCTCAGGAGGCAATTCTTCTCCGACTATTCTCCCTTCCTTTCCTTTCGGCATCTGGGATATTTCCCAGTTCTGGCAGTTGAGGCAGCGGAAATTGCAACCCGCTGTCGATATGGAATACGCCGTGCTTCCCGGATAAAAATTGAAGAAGGGCTTCTTCTCGATAGGATCGATACCCGTTGCCACGGACCGGCCGTACACCAGTGAGTAAAGCCTGCCGCCGCGGTTCTCCCGGACCCCGCAGATTCCGCGCTTGCCTTCCTTGATCACACACTGATGGTTGCAGAGATGACATCGTACGTTTCCATTGAGATTTTCATAAAACATCGCCTCTTTCATTTCTTACACCTCCTGCATTTTCCTCATTTCTTTTACAATATCAGTAGCCGACAGAAGTCCGACCGGTTTCCTCCTCCCCTCGGCAGACAGGACCACCACCCGGTGAATATCCTTGAGAAGCATTATGTTCGACACTTCCTTCAGGGTCATTTCAGGGCTTACGTTATACACAAGAGGCGTCATGATGCCCTCCGCGGTTGTCCTTGCGATCTCTTCTGCAGTTTTCTTTCCAAAGGCTTTCACAATGTCGAGTGAGGTGATAATTCCCGCTGTTTCATCGTTCTGGTCTACGATTACAATACAAGAGACATTCTCTTCCGCCATGATTCCCGCAAGCTTTGGCAGAGCTTCGTTATATCTAGCCGTAACAACTCCTCTGGTCATAATATCCCTGACTCTCTTTTCCTGCATGACGTACCTCCTTAATTTCATTGCTTCCCTGTGTATTCCTGTCCCAACCCCGGCAGTTATGAATTGGTCACGATAGTCCCCTCCACATTCAAACAGTTGTCCATGAGGCAGAAAATCCCCGGATTCCGCTCTACGGCTATGCTAATCCGAGTTTTTTTCTCTTTGCCTCTATGTGCTTTTCAAGCATATTTGCCACATTAATTGGATCATCGCCAATCATAATTCTCCCGCCAAGCAGGCCTTCGATATCCTCGGTAAGCAGTTTTATCATGATGCTGCTTCCCGTTATTCGTGGTACAGGATTGACATGTGTGGTCACTCCCAATGAAACCGCCCAGGTACCTATGGATAATGCCTTTTCTGTAGTGGCTTCAGGTGCGCTGGCTGCAACAGGCAGGTCATGTATTGGCACATTAAGTTTTTCTGCGAGTGCTTTTAATAGGACGCCGATTCTTGAGTTGTCCACACATGAGCCAAAGTGAAGCACCGGAGGAAGGGCCTCCATGCCTGCAGCCTTTCCCAGTACCTTAAGGACTTCTTGAAGTTTACTGCCTGCTTTTTTGTAGCCCTGAGGTGACATCAATCCAGCCTTTGCATGGGCAATAGCAGCGCAACCGGTAGCAATTACGAGGATATTTCTCTTTACCAGTTCCTCTGCAATCTTCACATGCATGAAATCATGTTTGACTTTGGGATTGTTGCAGCCTACGATAGCAACAACTCCTTTGATATTCCCGTTTGCGATATTGTCAATAAGCGGTTTGAGAGGGTCTTCTGAATTTATCTTTTTCAATACGTCAATAATCGACTCAACAGAAAAACCTACAATTGCCTTTTCCTTTACGTCCGGTATTTCGACCCTGGAGTTATCTCTGTTCTTATAATTTTCCATGGCAATTCTGACTATCTTCTTTGCTATCTCATCCGCCCGGGATTCAATAAACTCGATATGCTCTGCCCCGGGGATTTTTGCGATAGGCGATGTGGTAATTATTTTCGTGTGATAGGATTCCGCTACCTTTACAACAGCAGGATAGATACACTGGACATCAACAACCATGGCATCGAGCGCACCTGTTACGATAGCAAGTTCGGAATTCAGCTCATTTCCCGCTATTGGTACGCCCTGGCGCATCAGCAGTTCATTTCCGGTGCAGCAGATCCCGACCACATTTATCCCCTTGGCGCCTGTTTTCCTCGACTCATCCTGAAGACTATCAGCTGCTTCCACAATTTTTTCACTCAATATGGGTACATGACCATGAACCGCTATGTTTATGGAATCTTTGTCAATAACACCCAAGCTTGCCTCTATTACTTTCGGGCTCGGGGTGCCGAATAATACATCCTGCATGTCCGTAGCCATGTGCATGCCGCCAAAACCGTCTGCTATACCTGCCTTGATGGTTCCCAGTGAAATATTAACAGGATCCGCATCGACCCCCATATGTGAGCGGTGCATCCCTTCCGTTATTGTCATGTCCGCACCAACAGGCAGTACGCCGAGTCTCTCCCATGTTTCTATTCTTTCCTTTGTAGCATGCATCTTGAGCCATGACATGACACCCGCTTTTTGTTTGCCGAGATCATCAAGTGCAATATTGCAGACCCGTATCGCAAGTTCTTTTATATTCATTTTCCCGGCATCATCAATCGCCAGTTTACCGGCTATGCTCCTCAGTTTTGCCTCGTCCTTAATCTTGTATGGCACTTTGCCTTCTGCTGCATCTAACAATATGAGGGCGGCATGTCTGGCATGGTCTATATGCGCGGAAGCTCCTCCAAGTACATTTCTTAAAAATCCCCGCGCAACCATCGTGTGTGCGCTGGCCCCGCATACGCCTGTCATTTTTGGGTCTTTCCCTGAAAGTCTGCATGGTCCCATCATGCAGTTCCTGCAGGAAACACCATTTTCACAAAATACGCAGTGGGGGTGCTGATCATCGCTTCTTTTAAAAACAGTTCTTATATCCTCTCTTTCGGCCTTCTCCAGCATCTGGATGTTGGCTCTGTCAACACTTCTTTCTTCCCAATATCTCGGAGATTTTTTGTGTAGTATTTCTGAAAGTTTTGAAATTTTTTCTTTCATGGTCATTGCTCCTTTCTTAATATTTTGAGGGCCAATGCTCAAGCATGTTTCATCATCGCTTCAAAATCCTCCAAACGGGCTTGAAGGTCTTCTTCATGCTCTACTTCATCCTGAAGAATCTGTAGAACGATAGTATAGGTAACCGGATCCTTATCTTTCGTTTCCTCCATCAGACGGTTGTACTCACTGATCGCACATTGTTCGCCCTTTATGTTTTGATCCAGTATTATTCTTACAAACGGATCTTCCGGGGCTTCGTATCCGCAGTTAGTATATTTATACCAGTCTTCCGGCTTAATGACCGGGGCGCCGCCCAACTGTATTATCCTTGTTGTAAACATTTCAGAGTGCCTCAGTTCATCAGCGGCATGCTGCACAAGCTCAGCGATGACCGCTTCCTTCATTGGCCCTTTGATCACTTTTGAACCTATCCAGTACTGATAATAGGCCAGCCACTCATCTGCAAACGCCTTATCAAGCGTGGCCGGGAGTTTGCCCACATTCATACCAACTATTTCTCTTCCTCTTTTCCCCATTTTCCTTGCCTCCTTTAAGTGTTTCCTCTTTTCACTAAAATTAAAAAACAAAAGGCAGAGCATACGAGGATTCTTCTTCGATAGCTCGGCCATCCCGTTTTACTTGGGACCGCCGCTTTCCGCACCTTCCTCATGAAGAGGTTGACTTTATTGCATCAGATCTTCTATAGAACAAAGTGGCCCTCGATGGTAAAATGTCTTCCCCCATTCATAAAGCATTGCTTCTTTCATTTTTTACATCTCCTTCATTTTCTCCCATCTTCAATTTCTATCCCTCTTCACTTCCCATGTAATAATGAGTACGTGTCCTCAGGTCATCATCCAGTTCATACACCAGGGGAATGCCGGTCGGGAAATTTAATTCCATGATATCCTCATCGGAAACATTATCGAGGTATTTGACCAACGCGCGGAGGCTGTTGCCGTGGGCTGAGATTAAAATCATTTTGCCCTCTCTCAGACTCGGCACAATTGCGTTATGCCAGTAAGGGAGAACTCGATTAAGTGTATCTTTGAGGGATTCAGTACAAGGCAGTTCTTCTTCCTTCAGGTCGGCATACCGTAGATCAAACCTCGGATGCAGGGGATCGGCAACGGCCAGAGCAGGCGGCCGGACATCATAACTGCGTCGCCAGATGTGAACCTGTTCAGCGCCATATTTTTGCGCAGTAGCTTTTTTATCAAGACCCTGGAGAGCGCCATAATGTCGTTCATTGAGCCTCCATGAGCGATGCACGGGAATCCACATAAGATCCATCTCATCCAGGACAATCCACAGTGTTCTGATGGCGCGCTTGAGGACAGATGTATAGGCCACGTTGAATGTGTAGCCTTCCGCCTTTAACACCTTCCCCACCTGATGGGCTTCTCGAATACCCTGATCGGAAAGGTCCACATCGGTCCAGCCGGTAAATTTATTCTCCAGGTTCCACAGGCTCTGGCTGTGGCGCAGTAGTACCAGCTTTTTCATTTGAGTTCTGCCTTATTTTTAATGAACAATAAATCTTCAAATCTTCTTCAACCCGACATCATCCTTAAAGGTAATTTTTCACCGAAATGACGATACCCAGGCCGGCCACTGCCGCGATCCAGAGAAGGAGCAAGGCCAGGCAAACGCTCCCCCACTTGTGAACGGCGGGCGAAGCAGCATATTGCCCTGCGGTCCTGCCCGATGCATAGGCGACGTATACCGGGTAGCTTACGATGAACACGCCAACGATAAACGTGCAGAGAAACAGGGCGGTGCTCCCGAGGTCAAGGTTCACCTTGTAGTCAAAGATCGAATACCCGAAGCGCCCCACATACTTCGTCCTCAAGGCCTCCCGTGCAAAGGACATGGCAAAAATTGTCAGGAACGCCCATACGCCCGCGCGCACCGCGTATCGAAAAGGATCTTTCCTGCCGAGGTACAGGTAAAACAGGAGAGATACGCCCATCACTGCCGCGATCAGGAAGAAGGGGTTCGTAAAGAAGCGAAACTCCGGGGGCAGGCTGAACAGCCACCAGACACCGACGATCGCCTGGAGGGCCGTAAAAAAGAACGCAATGCCCGCGCCCGCGCCGGCGACCCGTGCGAGATGCTCCCTGTCCCTGTCCGGCCTGTCCTTGAAATACCATGCGTACAGCATCAGGAACAGCCCCGCCATGGCAAAGGAGGGAACCATGAAATGCAGGAACCTCGGGAGTTGAAAGGCGTGCAGCGAGGTGCCGGATGCATCAACGCCGTTGCCCTCCACATACCACTGGAGCCATTTCTCCGGCTGGAGAAGCTGGTATCCGAGGACGTGCATAATGGCGCCGGCGAACAGAAAGAGGACAAAGGACAGCGCGCCGATTGCGGCAAAACCGGCCCCCCTGCCCGGCCCCCATTTCAGATAGAAAATGTACGTCAAACCGTAGCCGAGCATCAGGATCAGGATAAACCCCAGTGCCCAGGCAGCGGAAAGCATGTTGGACGCATACCAGAAGGGGTCATACACCACCTGCACGAACAGGAGCGGTGCAATGCCGAAGAGGATTGCCAGCGAGGCGTTGGGGGTGGTCGCTTTTGAGAGAGACCGCGATAGGCCCCCCCAGTATCCGTTGCCCCGGACGAACCCGTATGCGGAGAAGAAGGACAGCCCCAGCGTGAAGTTCACGAACATGATGTGGACGGCAAAGGTGATGACCATCAGAATCTGAAAAAGAACTGGGTAAAAGGGGATCCCCATGGGATCCTGCAGCGTTTTCAGCATCGTTCCGACGTCCATGGCCTCCTCCTTATCTGTTCAGGGAAACGAGAAACGCCGCCAGCGCGGCCTTCTCCGTCTCGGTCCCGGCAAATGGCGGCATGTACGGGAACCCGTGGAGCGCCGTCAGGACGCTTCCGGCAATCTCTGTATTCGTCAAGTTCAGCTTCTTCACCATTTGGGGAAGCGGCCTCAATCCGGTATTGTCGAGCACGTGGCACGCTGAGCACTCGATGAGGGCGATCATTCTTCCGGCCTGGAGACGATTGCCGTCGGTGATCGTACGCAGCCTCTCGGGCACGAAGGGGGAAACCCGGAGAATGCCTTCTTCGTTTATCCTGTCTCTTTCGGCCTTCACCCCTTTTGCCGGGATGGCATGACCGATGATCTGGTTCGAATACATGTAGGACGAGATGACATAGGGCTTCCGCATTATTTCCCTGGTCCTTTCCGCGGACCATATTCCGCCAAAAGGACCAGAACGGCCATGATCGCCGGCACAAGCTTTACGGCCAGCGGTCTCACCCCGGCGAACAGGAAATAGGCGAGCATCGCTCCCCAGGAAACAAGGACCCCGGTCTTCAAACCATCTGGGACGATCATCCCGAACAGTCCCCGTGAGGCTTCCGGAAGCGCTTTCAGGTACCAGAACAGGGCGCCGCTTGCGAGCAGCAGCCCGGCAAAACCCCACTGCGAGGCGGTTTTTATCACAAGCTTTTTTGTCTCGTCGTTCCTGAGGCGCGTGGCCACTGCTACGGCATAGGCCGCGGAGATCCCGAACATGACGAAGGTCCTCAAAAAAAGCTGCGGCCAGTAGGTCTGGTTGAAGAACCCGTCGAAAAATCCGCCGGTCTCGGGCCATTTTCCGGAGGAAAGCATGAACGACAGGATGCCGGTGATGATCACCATGGTAATCCATGAGGTGACGGTGAATATCCAGCCGATCTTCAGGTGGGTCCTCCGGTCGACCTTGTCGAGGGTATAGTAGTAAATGAAGATCCCCGTCACTTCAACGATGAAGAAGACCCACTCCGCGGCCCACCCCCAGACGTAGTTATGGATCAGTCCTGATATGCCTCTCGGGTTCGCCACAGTGGCCGCATACCAGATACCGACGCCGCTCAAGGATCCGAACACGTAGGCGAAGACCAGCAAAAGCAGCGTGTATTTTTTAACGAACTCGAGCAGTTCCGGCCGGTTTTCCCGGTGCGCCTTCGTTTCAACATAGACGTTTATCCACATGGCGCCCACGGAAAGGTGGGACGGCAGGATGTGGAACGTTGCGATCATCGCCAGGAGAATGCCGGCGCTCACGTGGGGCACTTCCCATATGGGGTACATGACATGCCTCCTTTCTTTATCATCATATCCTTATAGCACTGGACCCGTCATTGCAGACCATGGAGAGCGGCGGGGCCGACGTGCACCAGGACTTCGGTTATGCCGCCGACCCGGTCCCGGATCCGACGCTCGACCTCTTTATCCAGATTGTGACTTTCCTCAACAGTCATCTTGGGATCAACGAGGATATGGAGATCCACCCGCACCATGCCGCTCACTCCGCGCGCCCGGACCTGATGACAGCCTCGAACGCCCTCGACGCCGCTCGCTGCGCGGGCGATGCTCTCGAGGTCCGCCACCGCCGCATCGCTGAGCACCTGCGATGCTCCGCGAACAATGCTCCAGGCACTACCTGCGATAAATGCCGCCACGACGACCGACACAACGGCATCCAGCCACGCCAGTCCGACGCGCACTGCGACAAGGCCGGCGATAACCGACAGGGAGACAAACGTGTCGCCCCACATCCGTCCGGCATCCGCCTTGAGTATGGTGCTCGAAAACCGTCGGCTCAGGCGGAGTTCCCAGGCAGCCAAACCGAAGCTTACGATAAGGGAGCCGATCATAATGACGAAGCTTATATTTGTTACTATCGGTGTTTCAAGAGAATGGAGGCGTGACCAGGCCCCGCCGAGGATCTTCCAGACGGCTATAAACATCAGGAGTGCAACCCCCATAGCCGCCAGCGGCTCATATCGCTCATAGCCGTAGGGATGGCGCTCGTCCGGCGGCCGGGCAGCCAGCTTCACGCCGATCAGGCTGATTCCACCGCCCAATGCATGGACAGCGGAATGGAACCCGTCGGAAAGCATGCCGAGACTATCTGTCAGGTATCCATAGGATCCCTTGCTGGAAGCGAGCAGGAGGTCGCCCCCCAGCACGACGAGAAGTACCTGCCGTATCATCCGATAGCGCTTGCTCAAACCCGAGCGGTCCTCTTGCATATCTCCTCGGTCTCTTTCCCTGCTTCCTTGATCAGCTTATGGTTTCGCTCCCGTTGAATCGTTGCCGCTACTCGACCTTCTCCGTAATGTAGTTAATAATGTCGGTAAGGGTGACAATACCCGACAGCCTCCCGTTGTCAACGACAGGGAGTTGCTTTACCTCATTGCGGATCATGAGCGAACCTGCCTTCACGATGGGCGTGTTGCTCGATATGGTGATCGGCGGCGTACCCATGATATACTGCACTTTCTTGCCATACAGCTTATGGGCCCGCTCTTTGATATATTTGAAGCTTGCAATGTTGTTCTTGCCTTCCAAGATGTCGGAATAGCCCGGGAGTAACGCCTCGAAGATGTCCGCCTTGGTGATGACGCCCTCAACCTTCCCTTCGTTCATCACCACGAGGCCGTTCACGCGGTGTTTCTTGAGTATCTCGGCGCACTCCTTCAAGGTTTGATCGGGCCCGATGGTATGGACCTGCTTCGTCATGACTTCGGCTATTTTCATGAATGTACCTCCTCCACAGAAAGATTTTCAGCCGTAGAACTCTATTGAGTGGAAATATTACTGCCGCTCGCCCACGAGTGCGCTTACAACGGAAGTGTCTGCCAGAGTCGAGATATCGCCGAGGTCCTCTGCTTCGCCGCTCGCGATCTTCCGCAGAATCCTGCGCATGATCTTTCCGCTTCGTGTCTTCGGGAGGCTCAGTGTGAACTGGAGCTTATCGGGTCTCGCGATCGGCCCGATGACCGCTCGCACATGATCCGCGATGGATTTCTTCAGCTCTTCGCTCGGCTCATTCCCCTCTTTGAGTACCACGTAGGCATAGATACCGTCGCCCTTTATCTCATGCGGATAGCCCACGACCCCGGCTTCGGCCACCGACGCATGTGACGCAAGTGCGCTCTCGAGCTCGGCAGTGCCCAGGCGATGGCCGCTTACATTGAGCACGTCATCAATGCGCCCCATGAGCCAATAGTCGCCGTCCTTGTCAACACGCGCGCCGTCCCCGGTAAGATATTTCCGCGGGAATTTTGAAAAATAGACTTCTTTCATACGCTGATTTTCAGGGTCACCGTAGGTTCCCCGGAGCATCCCCGGCCAGGGTTTCTCGATCACGAGATAGCCTCCCTCGTTTTCAGCCGCCGGCGTACCGTCTTCCTTCACTACCCGCGGCACAACTCCGAAAAAAGGGCGGCACGCCGAGCCGGGTTTCAGCGTATGCGCCCCTGGGAGCGGGGTAATCAGAATCCCTCCGGTTTCGGTCTGCCACCAGGTATCTACGATAGGAATTTTCCCCTTTCCAACATGGATGTAATACCACATCCAGGCCTCGGGATTGATCGGTTCCCCCACGGACCCCAGAATTCTGAGGCTTGAAAGATCATGCTTCTCCACCCACTTCTCGCCTTCTTTCATGAGCGCGCGGATTGCGGTCGGCGCCGTATAAAAGATATTCACCCGGTGCTTGTCGATGATTTCCCAGAAACGGTCGGGTGTCGGGTATGTCGGCACGCCTTCGAACATGAGGCTCGTCGCGCCGATTGCGAGAGGGCCGTACACGATATAGCTGTGGCCGGTGACCCAGCCGATGTCGGCGGTGCAGAAATGCGTGTCCTGCTCCCGGTAGTCGAAGATCCATTTGAACGTAAGGGCGGCAAACAGGAGATAGCCGCCTGTTGTATGGAGAACGCCCTTGGGTTTGCCCGTGCTGCCAGAGGTATAGAGGATAAAGAGGGGGTCCTCGGCGTCCATTTTTTCAGGTTCGCTGTAAGAAGTTATGTCTGCGGCCATCATCTCTTCGTCCCACCAGCTATCCCTGTCCGCCTTCATGTCCACCTTGCCATCCGCCCTGCGGACCACGATCACTCTCTCGACCATCGGGCAGGCGGCGAGCGCTTCGTCTGCATTCGCTTTCAGGGGCACGAGCTTGCCGCCGCGAATTGCCTTGTCCGCGGTGACCAGGAACTTCGCTCCGCTGTCCTGGATACGGTCACGGAGCGCCTGAGCTGAAAACCCGCCGAAGACGACGCTGTGGATGGCGCCGATTCGCGCGCATGCGAGCATCGAGATCGCAAGTTCGGGTATCATCGGGAGATATATCGACACACGGTCGCCGCGCCGTATGCCCTTTTTTTTCAGCACGTTGGCAAAACGGTTTACTTCGTAATATAGCTGTTGATAGGTGAATGTTCGATAAGAACCGTCATCCCCCTCCCAGATGATTGCCGCCTTGTTTTTGCGCCAGCCGACAAGGTGGCGATCGAGACAGTTATACGACGCGTTCAGCGCCCCGCCGGCGAACCACTTGATTTCCGGCTTTTCAAAATTATACTCAAGGGTCTTGTTCCATTTGCCGTACCAGGAGAGCATCGCCTCCGCCTGTTCAGACCAGAAACCCTCGGGATCCTCGATGGAGCGGCGGTACAGCACCTCGTACTCCTCCCGGCTTTTTATATACGCCGCCTTACTGAAATCCGGAGACGGAGGGAAGGTCGCCCCTTCTGTCTGGAAAACGTCGATCGTCTTCTCTCCTGCCATGTCCCCCTCCGTAGCCATTCCTTACTTCGACAGCTCAAGTCAGTCCTAAACGCGCCGGACATCTTCGGCTGCAGGCCCGTCGGGTTCCACGACTGCCCGAGCCTGTATTTGTGCCGGGGGGTCACCGCGCGATCGTACCGGATGTGCCCGACCACCCGCACGCCTGCGCACGGCGCCTTGTCCTCGATCCTCTCCATCATATCCCCAGTGACGCCCCACTTGTTCACGCACGCCGCCGCCTGGATGGCGAAGTGCCGGGCCAAGGCGAGCACTCGCTCCCTGTCATGAAACTTCACCCGTTCATTGCAGACTACATGCTCTCAATCGATTTGATTCGTGCAATGACGGTCTCTCCCGCGCGCACCCTGTCGCCGCGTTTGACCAGCACGTCCACGTCATCCGCCGGCAGGTAGATATCCAGCCGCGAGCCGAATTTCATCATTCCGATCCTGTCACCTGCCTTGACCGGCACCGGTGTCTCGCGATCGAGCCAATAGACCACGCGCCGGGCGACCGGCCCCGCGATCTGAGCAACCATGCAGCGCGTCTGCGATCCCTCGATCAGAATTTTAATGTGCTGGTTAAATTCAGACGCCTTCTCCCGAAAGGCGAATATTTTCTTGCCCGGGAAATACCCGATAAACTTCGCCTCCCCCGAGAGAGGTGAACGGTTCACATGTACGTCGAAAATACTCAGAAATACGCTGATCCGCACGCACTCGACGTTCAGATACCCGTTCTCCACCAGTCGCGTTACGGACGTCACGCGGCCGTCCGCGCCGCTGAGAATCGCCGCTGTATCCGACGGCGGGATCCGCTCCGGGTCCCGAAAGAAAAAGAGAAGACAGGCCGTTCCGAATAAAAAGAGCGAAACACCCGACATGAGGGCATTCAGGAGAATTCCTACACATGCGCTTGCAACAGCGGTGATGCCGATGCACGGGAATACTTCATGCCTGATGTTCATCATGGCCCCCTGCGGAAACGCCTGTCCCGACACTCTTCAACTTCATGGTTTTTCCGATCTGATTCATAAAGCGCCCACGGTATCCCGGCAGCGCATCCACGATCAAGCTCCCTAGGGACCAGGCTTCCGCGATCCGCCGGTCATCCGGGATTTCCAGGCGAATGTGAATCGTCTCCATCACGCAACGCTGCCGCATCGCCTGATAAGACACGTTAGTACGGCAAGTGTGAGCGGCTTCAATCATTGGTGAGGTCACAACCCTCTTTATCTCAGGGTTTCCAGACCTCCCAGACTTTGCCGACCAATGCCGGACCCGGCTTCAGCGTGGCTTGTCCAGGCTGCCAACCGGAAGGGGTGACTTCACCGGTCTTCCGCACATGCTGGAAGGCCTTGATCTGCCGGATCAATTCCTCGGGATTCCGGCCCACCTCCGGCGTCAGCACTTCCGATGCGCGGATGACAAAATCAGGGTCGATGATAAAGCGCCCCCGGATATCGACGCCGGCGGCCTCATCATACACGCCGTAGATCGCGCCGATCTGGCCCCCGGCATCGGAGAGCATCGGGAACGGGACGCCTCCTTTCACCATCTTGGACAGCTCATGCTCCTGCCACATCTTGTGATCGAAGCGGCTGTCGGTGCTCATTGCCAGTACTTCCGCATCCAGCGCCTTGAACTCATTGTAACGGGCGGCGACCGCCGCCAGTTCCGTCGGTCAGACAAAGGTGAAATCCCCCGGATAGAAGCAGAGCACGATCCAACGGCCCTTATAATCCGACAGCTTCACCGGCTTGAATCCTACGCCTTCTAAATAAGCATTTGCCTCAAAGTCCGGGGCTTCCTTGCCAACGCGTGCCAGCATTTTGTTTACCTCCTGTTGAGATGATGCCGCCCCGGCCGCCGGTGCGGCAGATGCGGACGCGGGCTTAATCGGCCCGCGTGCAGCCTTGACACATCCATCCTTCTGTTCAGGCATAGCGACCTCCTTTCATATCCGGATCCTGCTCTATAGCAGAGCTGTCGTCATGATCAATGCCAAAATTCATATCTCTACTTCCGCAGCGCCAAATATTGTTCAGGCTCGACATGAAACAACTGAGATTGTCAACTAAACCCCGGCCCCTTCCGTCTTTCCGATCAGGACCGAGCAGCCGGCGTGGCCCAGAATGTTTCTGGCTACGCTCCCGAGCATTCCCCGCGCGCCGCGCATCCCGCTGCCGCCGAGGGCGATGATGTCAGCCTGCTCAGTTTGCGCCGCATGCAGTATTTCCCCGGTAGGATCGCCGCTCCTCGGCAGCGCCGATATGCGCGGAAACTTACCGGCAAGCAACTTCCCGGCGCTTTCGAGAATCGCCTCCACATGCTTGAATTCCGACTCCTTCATGCCGGCGACAATCCCCTTTATCCTGTCGTCAATTTCCATGGAGAACCTCTCGGGAATATCCATATACGAGGAAGCTGATACATGCAGGATCGTCACTTCCGTGATGTCGGGAAAAGGAAGCGTGGTCAGGAATTTTCCCGCTGCCAACGCATGGTCCGACCCGTCCGTTGCAAAGAGCACCTTCAGCGCCTCTGTGTTTCTCTCCAGCGGCAGCTTGGCGACGAGAACGGGTTTCGGTGAATTGATCGCAACCGACCGGGTCACGCTTCCGAGAAACAGGGATTTGACGCCCTTGATTCCTCTCGCTCCCAGGACGAGCAGATCCGAGCCGAATTGCACCGCAGCATCAAGGATGCCCCTGTCAGGATGTCCTTCCGTCACTGCCGAGGCGACCTTCGCCTTGCTGTTCTTCAAGTGGCGGGCCGTTGACTCAGTGATCTTCGGCGCAAGCTCATGCCGCAGCATTTTGATGGTAGTCGCGTGCGGCTCCCAGACGTCTTTAAAAGGGAGCGAAGGAACCACATGAAGGACGGTGATTTCGTCATCCGGCGTGAACCTGAATCGCGCCAGGAGCCGTGCGGCGCCTTCCGAATATTCGGAGCCGTCTGTGGCGAGCAATATCTTCATGTATCACCTCCTGGGTAAGCGTAGCCGTCCAACGGCTCAGTGACCGGTTATGGCCGCTTTTTATCCCTGGTGCAACCTGAAAAACAATATGGTGCCTATCCCGGCGAGAAGCAGAAACGTCTGTACCATGCTCGCGCCTATACCCGTCTTCCGATGGAGCTTGGGGATAAGATCAGCCGCGGCAATATAAATGAAGCTGGCGGCGGAGAGGGCGAGTATGTAGGGAATGGCAGCCTGCACGGCCGTAAGATAAAAGTAGGCGATCATTGCACCGGGCAGGGTGGTCAGCGAGGAGAAAAGATTATACAGGAATGCCTGTTGCCGGGGATACCCGCTGTCAAGGAGAACGGCGAAATCGCCGACCTCCTGCGGCACTTCATGCGCTATGACCGCCAGGGCGGTCGCCGTTCCCAGGGGGATCGATATGAGAAAGGCAGCCGCGATGACGACGCCGTCGACAAAATTATGAAAGGCGTCGCCGAAAAGAATGAGCGGCCCCGCCGTATTGTGAGTTTCGCATTCCCCGTCGTGACAGTGCCGCCAGATCACGAGCTTTTCGAGCAGGAAGAAGAGGATGATCCCGGCAAGGACCGTGGAGAGCACCGGCCCGGCATGGGCGCGCTCGAGGGCCTGCGGGAGCATGCCGAGGAAGGCCGCGCCGAGCAGCGTGCCCGCCGCATAGCTGACGAGACCGGGGACCACCGTGCTCCTCATGCGGTCCGGGAAAAGCAGCAGCAGCGCCGCTCCCCCGAGCGACCCGACGCTTCCCAGCAGGCTGAAAACGATGACCCACGTGATAAGCACAGGACCCGTCTCCTTTCAGGTCTTTGCATCGTGACCTTATGTCTGGTGGATAGTCGGCATTTCCGTGATGTTCTTCGGAATAGCGCCGCAAACCCGCCTTCGTCAACAACAGGGGACGCTCAATCATTTGCCCCGGCAGGGGCGCACTGCTCTCTTTCGGGAGATGCCGCCCTGACAACCAGGACGCCGCAGCTTGCGTGCCCGATAACCTTTTCCGTTGAGCTCCCCATGAGAAGCTTTTTCAGGCCTGTTTTCCCGTAGGTTCCCATAACGATCAAATCAACGCCCCTGCCGCCCGCAGTTTCGACGATGGTGTCATGAGACCTGCCGATGGGGGTCAACGCTTCTACCGGGATGCCTTCTTTTTGCGCCATTTCAACGACTTGTTTCACATTATTCTTCGCTTCCCCTGATTCTGCTTCCGAATGCGTTGAGGAAACCGCAATGATGCTGCTTCCGCAGCGTTTTGCGATTACGACCGCCTCAGAAGCCGCGGCAAGGCTGTGCTCCGAGCCGTCCGTGGCAACCAGTATGGTCCTGCAGTCGATTCTCGCGGCCCTTGGAACAACGAGAACCTTGCAGGGGGCGTGACTGACGACTTTCGCGGCCACCTGTCCCATCAGCACCTTCATAACTCCTCTGCGGCCGCGTCTTCCGATGATTATCATATCGACGCCTCTCTCAAGAGCCTCGTCGATGATAAGCTGGCAAGGCTCGTCGCCGTAGTGCAGGACCGTTTCACAATGAACTATGCCCTCCTGTGAAGCCCTGGCTTTTACGGCTTCAAGATATTTTATCGCTTCTTCCTCCTCTTTTTGATAAACGTTCGCGCCGATGGTCTCATATTCGGGGTTTGTTTCAAGGACCGACATTACGTAGAGATTGCTTGAACACTTTTTGGCAAAGTTTATCGCTTCCCTTACAGCCCCTTCACTGAATGTCGAACGATCTGTCGCCAAAAGCATCTTTTCAAGTTTCGAGATGGGACAAAATTGTGCAGAGTTCATGTCGGCGCCTCCTTAGAATGCATCATCATGCAATTGTTCGCTGCATTTTATTCGCAAACTTCACGTTTGCCGCTGTCACACCGTTTCGTTCGATGTTGATCATTGTCTATCACGAGCATACCACAAAGCAGGATTTTCTTCATTGCGCTTCCGAATTGTGTTCCGTGAGCTTTTTCAGATTCTGTGCGTTCGTTTTTTTTATTTCGACTTCAGCGCCGGACAAGACATGCTCAGGCCCTTTACCTTTAAAATCTTCCTTTGTGTAAAGGATATCGACCCCTTTTTTCACAAGCATTTCTGCAAGCTGTATGCCTTTCCCCTTTTCCAGGTTCAAAAAGGGATTTTCCAGGACCTCGGGGGTCGAGACTGTTCCATCCAGCCTTTTGTCCCACAGCGCGATAAACGGAGCTTTGGCAAAATGTTCGGAGATGTCTCCTTCCCTGGTTGACAGAGGAACAGCACACCGACGAAATGCCTTTGCCACCGGTTCATAGTGGATCATGACGCGCTCTACAAAGGGAATATGATCCTTTATCTCCCGCTCCATTGCATCGGCAATGCCGTGGGCTTCGTGCAGCCGCTTTGCATCGAGCCTGAGAACGACAGTGACGAAGATGAAACGTCCGGAATTCCGCGCATTCAATTCCACCACCTCTTTTACCTGACCAAAGCCCTGGATGATGATTCGCATCCTATCAAGCGTCGGATTATCCACGGACGCGTCCAGGAGGCTCTTCACGGAACACTTGAGAATTCCATATCCCGACCTGATCACCACCAGCAAGACCAGCACGGCTGCTATCCTGTCCATAACAGGGTATGCGAATCGCGCGCCTATTACTCCAACCCCGACAACGATCAGGGATAGAGTGTCCGTCTTCCAGTTTTCCGCATCTGCTGCCAAAGAGGGAGAATTCAAGGACTTTGCAATCCTTGATTCGGATTTATAGAAAGCCAGATTAGGAAGTGCCATTAAAAACATGGCTGCCATGCCTATATCAAGGTTCTTCAAGACAGAGACAGGCACAATAATAATTTTTGCTATCTCATAGGCGGAAAAAAATATCAACCCCGAGGAAATTACTGCGACAAAGTTTTCAACCTTGTAAAGGCCCCACGGAAACTGTTTGGATCTCTTCTCGGAAAGATATAAGCCGCCTATCACAATAAGGCTTCCAACAACATCCGTCAAAGAATGCACCGCCTCGGCCAGAATGGCGGAACTCCCTGTAACTGGGTAGAGGATGAATTTTACAGTGGCAAGAAGCGCATTGAGACCTAGAGATAAAGCAGCCCACCTTTTAGTGAGAAGGGCTTCTTTTTCTCTATCACTGATCATGGCGCCTCACTATCTGATTCATCAAATTTGCGATGTCAAACCAAATTGACGCGGTCTATCAGCCAACTAACTCTTGTGAGCATATTCAAGACACGGTTTTACTTGCATGACTTACATGTTGAAATACCAAGCAGATAACATGGCGAACACCAGCCGATCAGGCCCGTAGCGGGACGAGCCCAGGTTAGCCCCAATCTGTTTCAGAGTCGATAAAACCCAGGGAAAGATACCGGTGCCTGCAACAATCCTTATCAGTCTGTCAATACTGCCGATATTCTTTTTTATTTGTTCTGTCTGCTTTCGAATTAATATAAACTCCCCTGTTGACTGACTGAATATATTATAGCTGAGCACAATGATGAGCGAGGTGGTTATGTGACTCGGGGAACTCGGGCTGATCCGAAACTGGTCCTAGAATGTGATCAAAATGTCACATTCTGCCGTTTCATGAGGAGTTCTCCAAGATAGGACCCCGGCTTTACCTCAGCGTTCTTGATCCACTCCGCTCCCTCGAGACCATATGGTTTAACACATGATGCGCAGATATAGAACTTGCAGTCGAAGTCTTCAACCAGGCTTTTCATAAGTTCCGCAACAGGTGAAAAACCCATCTGCCACTGGGCCGACTCGGCAAAGCCCTTCCGCGCCAGGTGCACGCCTTCATTCAACAGGAAAAAGTCCAGCTTGGCATCAAAAGCCGCCATGTTTGTGGCAAGCTGGAGCGCTGCGGCTGCGCGTTCAATAGCATCATACGAATGAGTGAGCACGAAGACGAATTCCTTGTTTTCCATCTTTTTCTCCTTGTGATCTCGACGGTGATACTTAATGAGCGCAGCCCCCATCATCGCTGTGGCCGCCGCAGCACCCCTGGACCGTCAACACGGGAAGGCTTTTCGTCTGAAACAAGGAAAGATTTTCCCGTATCGTCTCCCCCTGCGAACGATGCACCGCGATTCCCATCTGGTTCAGCCTGGTAAGAGCTCCCGCTCCGATACCGCCAACAACGATCGCATCAACTTTTTGATTATCAAGCGCCTTCATCGGGTTGCATGCGCCATGCGTGTGGTGCTGGTCCCGATTGCTGATCGACGCAACGCTGCTTGTGTCCGTATCGAAAACAACAAATACCGGCGCTGAGCCAAAGTGATTGTACACGGTGCTCTCGATCCCATTGTCATTCTGGACTGGAAAACAGATCTTCATGTGATGTTCCTCCTCTGTATGGTTAATACAACGATTATTCAAATACGATAGCCTGACCTTTGCTCAGGGCTTTCGCCACCTTTTTCCGTGCTGTAGTGAGTATTCTTTGAACGGTTCCTCTCGATACGCCCATCCTGGTGCCGGCCTCCGCTTGCGTAAGATCATCCAGATCACAGAGCTTTAAAGCCTCAAGCTCTTCCCGCAAGAGGGGTATTTGCTCGACCTCGGACATCGGGATGCATGTGGGTTTGAAGGCTTTGCCTTTAAACTTACATTTGCAGTTTCGCGGTTTTTTACACCTCGGCGACATGTTTACCCCCTCTCGTTTTGTGCATATGCTCATAAACATAGCAGGCGTTGGTGGTAATGTCAAGGTACATTCAGGTGTCTTTCGCTTTTATTAGAAAAGACGCGTAGATAAAATATCGTTATATTTTAAGCATAGGTGCTGTTCATGTGCTGCTGCGTTTATTTCATATTGTTAAAATGTACGGGAGGAGATCTGCCGGCGTCCTCGCTCAATCTTTATGGCTTGAGATCATGCCCCGCAATTTACCAAAGGTTTTCATGATCCGTATAACAACTTAACTTGCGCGCGGACTGTTCAAAACACTCGAAAGCATCGCGATGACGCATTCAGTAAAGACCATTACATTCTTTGAGAACTCCATGATTTCAAGAGATGCGTCTGAGTATATCGCAAACCGTGATATCCTCTTTACTGTGCTATACTTGAATTATTCACACCTCCTTGAGCGAGGGGGTGGTAAAAATGGATTTTTCATTTTTTCTCATGATGAATTTATGCCGTAGGAATCTGCAATTCATTCTGTTTCCCAAGTGGTTTGATAGACTCATGATCACGTGAGCAAGAAGAGTCGCACCGAAAAAAGAGGAATCTTGAAGAGCGGTGATCATCGAGGAGGTAACACTATTATGGCGGACGAAATTGTTTGGGAGAAAAGTCTCAAAAATGCCTTGGACCTTTCAAGAAAGGAAAACAAACTTGTGCTTGCTGCTTTTTTCGGTTCGACCTGCGAGGCCTGTATTAGGATGAACACCTGCACGTTAATCACTCCACGTGTTCAGGACTATATAAATATACATTTTATCTCGATTAAATATGAATCGGGCACAGATTCAGATCAGTTCATGAGATTTGGTGTATCGGCAAAACCTGCTGTAATTGTGCTTGATTCGGAAGGTAATGAAATATTCAGAAAGATAGGATATTTTGAGCCGGATGTATTTATCGAAAAGCTCGAAATGGCGAGAAAAAAGGCCGCCCATCGGGCGGCAAAAGTCATGCTTGTGATAAAAAGAAGTGTAAATTAGGGTATGACAGTTCTTTAGGAAACAACAGGATGCAGGGGCAACGTGCGCCTTGAAGAAATGTCAGCATGTATCGTGTTGGAACTTCTGCGAAAGCAACATGCACTTGACAGGGGGACTATAGGATGTCCCCAGAGATGTTCGGAAGGGGAAACAGGAGCAGCAGGAATCAATACGGATCCGGTGTATCGGACAGCATCCTGTAATTCAGTCCAAATAATTGGTATCCGCTGCTGCCGTGAAGAACAGCCTCAATCCAGGATTTTGAGGGCATAACAGCACATATGGTCGTCGAGGACCTTGTCCACGACCTCCCGGGCCACACCGCTTTCCTTCAACCACTTTTCCGCGAACCCCTTCTTGCCGGACCCGGCCTTGCACCCGAGCTGTACGACCCGGATCTTCTTGCCGCCGATCTTGATCTTTTCCGCGAACGCGCTCCTCATCGGCTGATGCACGGTGCAGAACGGGCTTACCCCCGCCCCCTCGCCGACCCGGTACTGGTCGGTGATGTTGCTCTGCCTGTTGAACACCGCGGTGAAATCCGCGAACCCCTCGGGCAGCTTCTCGAACACCTTGGTGTAGTTCTTGATGGACGGGCTGAAGGGACAGTTCTTCAGGCTGTGCTCAGGTGAGTTCAGGACGTTCCGGAACCCCCTCCCCCGCTGTGAAGATTACCCGAAAACAGGAGCAAAGGGGAGAAAAAAACAGGGGCCAGACGCCGCGCGTTCGATCTGCGCAGGATGCATTTATTTCATACGCAGCCTCTCGCGCCCCCGTCCTTGTTTTGCCTTCGATCATCACTTATGATAGAATTGTCTCCAATATACGTATTAATCTGTGCGAAAAAGCAGAGCGTCTCTGTTCAGCATTATGCCATAAGGCCGAAGAGGAGGTCGGAGATGATCGATCAAGAGATATCAGCTGATTTCAATTTTGAATCGAAATATATCGACATTGACGGCTCTAACATTCACTATATCGATGTCGGTTCCGGAGATCCGATACTTTTTTTGCACGGCAACCCGACTTCCTCGTACCTCTGGCGCAACATAATCCCTTATGTATCCTCTTCGGGAAGATGCATTGCCATGGATCTGATTGGAATGGGGAAATCGGACAAGCCGGACATCGATTACCATTTTGTCGACCATGTAAAGTACGTCGAGGGGTTCATTGATAAAATGGAGCTTAAGCATATCACCCTGGTAATTCACGATTGGGGCTCTGCTCTTGGCTTCCACTACGCCATGCGCCATGAAGCCAATATTAAAGGGATTGCGTTCATGGAAGCGATTTTAAAGCCGACTACCTGGGCTGAATTTCCCAATGATGTGAGGACAGGCTTCAAACTCCTCAGAACTCCACTGATCGGATGGCTCATGATCGTAGGACTGAATATATTTGTCGAAAAGATACTGCCAATGGCGATCGTTCGCAAATTGACTGAGAAGGAAATGAACTTCTACAGAGCACCGTTCAAGAGGATGAAAGATCGCAAGCCTATGTGGCGATGGCCGAATGAAATACCGATTGATGGGAAACCGGCTGATGTGACCAATATTGTACAAGCGTACAACCGAAAGTTGAAGGGATCGGATTGCCCTAAATTATTGTTTTTTGCCCGTCCAGGCGGAATTATGAAAGAGCCAATGGTCAAATGGTGCGAGGAAAACCTGAAGAATCTAAAAACAGTAGATATTGGAAATGGAATACATTACCTGCAGGAAGACAACCCGAAGCTGATCGGCACAAAACTCTTGAATTGGTATAAAAGTCTTTGACAGATATTAAAAAAAAACTTTCAACGGCGAATTTACCGGCATAGCCAACGAAGCTTCTTTTATTCTGAATGAAGTAAAGGATTCCAGTTAAAAATGCTGATGAATCATTCCTGTAGTTGTACAGTTTCCATTCTTTGAAACACATCAATTTACAACCAATAATGATTGAGACTACCAACAATCCTATTTATTTGCATTCCTGATAATTCAGCCCTGCTTTTCTCACATCCGCCAAACAGATTGATTACCTGTTTTGCATTTATTCAATCACTTACATTTTGGCATGCGACCTGCAATATACCAGGCAAGACAGAACGAAAAGGAGGTAACAAAAATGAATACCAATCTCTCAAGAAAAACAGCATACATAGGAGCAGGGGCAGGTCTGGTGCTCTTCGCTATATTCGGACTGCTTCCTGGCAGCCTTTTAGGCGGCGCAGCAGGAATCAAATTCGCTGGTATATTATTCGGACTTCCCCTTGAACCGGGCATCGTTTCACGCGTAATCGTGCTTGCGTCCATGCTTGTGGGTGTCATGGTTACGGGGATTATTCTTGTCACTGCTACGGGCACCCTGGGATGGCTTGTTGGTAGAGTTCTTCAGGGATCAGCGCAGGGAAGGGCTTCAGAAGTTGCATAAAGAGTCTTATCAATAATAAAAATCAATAGTGCGAATGCACATAAATTTAAGGCTACGGCCAAGAGGAGATAGAACCATGAAGAACGAGACAGTAAAAGCAGGTATGAAGATCGGGGCAATAGCAGGCGGCTTGGTGTTTTTGGTGTTCGGCATCATGCCGGGATTCTACTTCGGGAGCTACGGGACCCTGATCCTGCTCCAGAAACTAATGGGCGGTACAGTAGAGCCAACCCTCATCGCCAGAGCCTTGATTGTGATGGGCATCGTGGTTGGCATTTCTTGCGCAGCCGCAGTTTGCATCGTTGTGGGCGGTCTTCTTGGCACTGTGGCGGGAGCTGCAGTCTCCACGCCAGCAGCTATACGTAATAAGAAGGCTGTTGCCGAAAAGGCATAAGGCAAAAGTCGGCTAGGAATGAAGGGCAACCTTGTAGTCTAAAGGCGCAACTTTGAGGCGATTAAGGATTTCATCTGCTCTACTCAACCATAATTGAGAACTTTGTAACGAAACAGCTGCAAATTTATAGAATTACCTTGGGTTTTGAGGCAGAGGTAACACGTTTTCATCGGCCTTACGCAAGATACGGTGTGCAAGCCCTCAAGAGAACCAAAGAGGGTAGCCTAAAGTGTCTGCTATGGCAAAAAATTTGAGATTGGCCTCGAGATAACTCAAAACCCAAGGTAAGACCTTCCTCACCTGCGAAATGCGTTCCGAATAAAATCGCGATTCAGTTATATTTGCATCATATATTAATCGGCGGCGGTGCAGGGCTCAAATACAAGAGCCTCTCTCACAGTGAAGGATTTCGGTTGAATCATCGGCTCATGAAACCTTCCTGAAACTGTTAGAGTTTCCATCCGTAGCAATGGTCAGTACTTCATGTTATAAATGTCAGCTCATATGAGTTAATGATTCTTAGAAATAAAGTGACATGACCTGGACCTTCCCGGGTATATTCCCTTGACTGCACGAAACCATTTTGCGAAAATTAACCCGCAGCAATATATTGCAGATTCATAAGGACATCTCTTTTTGCAGACTATCGGGGTTGAAGATTTGAATGTCAACTGCAATGATCTTTTTATTTTGTGTCGACATTTCTGAATTTTTAAATTATATTATAAGCCAAAGGAGAATCATGAAAAGAGCACTCATCGCAACAGCACTGCTATCACTGTCATTTGCAGTACCCGCATTCTCAGCTGACGGTGGTCAGCCGCCGAATGCGCAAAGCCAAGCCTTAGGGCTCTTTGAGCAGGGAGACAGTTTACTTCAAAGCAGCAAGTACGAGGAAGCCAAGAAGGCCTTTACCGAGGCGATTGCCCTGAATCCAAATTATGTTGAAGCCTATGACAGCCTAGGGAAAGTTTTAATGCTTCAATTAAAATACGATGAAGCTACACAAGAATTTGCCAAAGCAATCAAACTCTCACCTGACGACTACACGGCTTACTTCAATCAAGGAGTCGCATTTTATCACTTGGGAAAATTGAACGAAGCCATTCATGATTTCACTGAGGTTATTCGTCTCTACCCCAAAAACCATGCTGCTTACAACATTCGCGGCATAGCCTATTTCGAGCAGGGGAAACTCGACGAAGCGATCGGTGACTACTCAAAAGCCATTCAGCTCAATCCTGGCTATACCAAAGCGTACAATAATCGGGGAATCGCTTACTTGCGACAGGGAAAAACTGCCGAAGCAGAGCGTGATTTCGCTAAATCTGGAGAACCTAGGTCTGGACCAACCGGAACATATATTAACAAATGCGCGTTTTAATTTAATACATGGTGATCATGTACGCGAGGTCTTTTCGGAAGCGAAGTCTTCACTGAACTGGCTCTAACACTTCAGCCTGAGGACCAAAGTACAGAAGCCACAAATAGAGCGAATCTACTTCTGCCATTATTGTTTCGACAATGCGACCTACTTGGGGCTCTTGGTCATCGTAGCTTCCATCCCCACTAGTCGTTCCGCACTTGTTTACATCTCTCTGAACTGTTGAAATTGTAACTTTGTGAATCATTGCCCATTTCAATCCGTATTGAATAACTGTATCGTTTGAATGAAAATGCAAGATAGTAGGTGTTTTGCGGAGTGCCAGGATCTAAGCGAATTCAAGAATGCTGGCTGAAACATGCAGTGTCTGATCCTTCCTGAAGTTGTCGAAGTTGCGGTGCTTCGAAACTCGTAAAGTTACAAGATGAAGTTGCTGGCGCATATCTATAAAAAATACCCATTTCCGGGTATGGACATATACCCTGTTTGGGTATATCATTCTGATTTTAGTCAAGATTTATCTGCAACATGCACTTTTCAAGCAAACCATGTACGTGTCTATAATAAACAGTAATGTATATAAGGAAACTGGAGGTACCATATGACGTATGACAAGAGGCGGCACAAGAGGTTCAGATCGGACCTCATGGAATTATACGGCAAGATGATTTTGGCTCAGAAAGTCGAAATCATTGACATTAGTCTCAGCGGAGTAGCCCTCAAGACAGACCGGAAACTAAATATCGGCAGGGAATATCCTCTTAGGCTGGTGTGGCAGGGGAAAACGCTTGACGTGTGGGGCGTCGTCGTCCGGTCCGAACTGATCGGAAGTGAAGAAGGAGATAACGGAAAAAATGTCTCGACATACACGGCGGGTGTGATGTTCAAAGATGCTTCGTCGAGTACAATCGCCGATTTTATTAATTCAATTGAGTGGGACAAGAAAGAGGCAGTTTCGGTGATGGTCGATAAGAGGCTCAATGTCAGGTTTGATATTACCACACCCTGTGAGAAGACGCTGAGTTTTCCTACACAGTTTAAAGTGCAAGAAATCAGCCTAAGCGGCATACTCATCCAAACTGATCAGGCTCTAGGCATAGAAAGCATGATCCCAATGTGGCTGTCTCTCAAGACCGACAAGCATATCAGTTTTATTGGAAGAGTTGCTTCATGCCAGATGATAGAAGACAAGGGGCAAGCGCACTTTGAAATAGGGATGGAGTTCAAAGATTTAACGAATAAAGATATAGCAGTGCTTAATACATTTATAGACTACTTGTCAATGGTTGAAATTAAAACCGACATTAAAAAACGGTCAATGAGGTTGCCCAGCCTGTGAGTATCGGCGCTTTAAAGAGATAAAAGTTCTTTCCATTGCCCTGATTTATCATCTTTAGTGAGCCGTGAAAGACTCGATCTGTCGTTTCATTAAACCAGTCGTCAGGTCGATGCATCGCATGTTTCACTCAGCAATCGATAATAGTCGCTATTTCTTCAAAGCACTCAGTTGTAGGTGAACTCAACAAAATCCTCATTACCCCTGCAACGCCTCAAGTTCTTCCCACCATTTATACACCGCGGCAGCTCCTGTGCCAGCGCTTCTAGCCGAGCCTTGTATCCGGTAACCTTCGTGCTGCTTTCGCGGTACAGGGACGGATCAGCCATGTCCGCGCCGCAGTTTCATTCGGTTTCAATGTCGGTCTCCCGCACCAATCACCCATCAGGATGCGGGTCACGAACGCGGAATCCATGCCGCGAGTAACCTCGTTGTTGATGAACCTGCGGATGATCTCCCCGACTCAGGAGAAGTCTTCAGGAATTGCGTTACCCCTGCGGGGCAGGTCACCTTTTTGTGCTCATCATGAGCAGGCCTTCTTCAATTGCCGCGCACTTTGAACAGGACCGCGCTGATCTTATCCATGAGGACCACGGCATCGTAGAAGTCTCTGCCGGAGATCTTCGAGAGATGCACGAGGCTGTCCCCGACCTTGCTTACCGTGCCTTCCAGCGTGTCGCCGGTATCCATGCGCACGATCACCCTCTTGTTGATATTTTCCGACAGTACGTCCTTGACTGTTGCTGCGGCGGACTTCATTTCGTACTTCTGTTCATCAGCAAAAACGTTGGGAGCCTGCACCGCCATACCGCTCACCACAAGCATTGCAACACACAGAATGTTTTTTATCATGAAGATACCCTCCTTGAAATGCGGTCGTTGATCTGCTCGACCGTACCGATTGAGCGAATATTTCTTTTTGAAGCGGTCACAAATTGTGACCGGATGGTAAAGGCTTCTTCAGCAGTGAGCCGGATCATGAAGTCTTTGGGGAAACGATCGATATTGCGCTTGACGGTTTGATTAAAAACTTTCGTGGTGACGCCGTACAATTCTGCGAGATCGACATCGAGGACCACTTTTTGCCCCCGAATCAATAGGATCTTTCTTTCCACAACTTTCATGGCGACGAGTGAGTTCATGAATGCCCCCAGGCCTTATCAGGCCCGCCGCCTGGCACCGAGAAAATTACACGCGCTCCATTTACGGAACGGCAGCGCTGCATCGTTCGCTTATTGGCATTCCCGTATTTGATACAACCTGGATGCACCGATCGTCCCAAAGTTCCAGCATCGCGAAGTCCTTTATGTTCGTGACTTCAAGACGTGGCAAACCGTGCTTTTCAAGCCAATCATGAATAAACGGGATTTGCTCCGGCACGCTTGCCCGTGCTGTGAAGATCTTAACAATGACACCTTTTGATACCCATGCGTTGACACGGGCCATCATAGGCTGAATAGGCTCTCCGATATGCTCAATGCCTTTCCATTCGTCATAATGAGCAAGTGTCCCGTCTAGATCAACACCGACCCAGTTATTGTTTGACATGCGATCCCTCCTGTTCTTAAACAATACCTCACGGCCACCATTCTGTCTGTCTTACAAATTCTATTTCGCGACAAAGTGAAACGGGAAGGCCGAACAGCAAGAAGAATATAACAGAATACGCTAAATAGCAAGCAGAGTTGATTGGTTCAGGGTTCAGGGGTCAGGGTTCAGGGGTCAGGGGGATGCAGTGCGGAATTCGGAATGCGGATTTCGGAATGGAAACATCTGCGTGCTCCGCGGTGAACATCTTGTTACACAACAAGAAAGCAAGAGAACCAGGGAATCGCACACATGGTCGAGCTGCGATACAACCTTCGTCGTAGATATGCCCTGGGCAGCCCCTTTCCGTCCCCTTTTTTCCCCTCTAATGCTGATATCCTGCTGTTCTCTCCCGTTTCCCGGAACGAGTGCTATACTATAAGTACGGATACGTAAAAGCTTGCGTGAAGCAGGGTTCTCAACCCTTTTGAGAAAAGTGACAGAAGAAAGGAGTAATAATCATGAAAGAGGAACTCACAAATAGGAAAGGCTCGATCTTGACGACGGTTCTGGTGGGCGGTGCCGTGGGGGCCGGGTTAGCGTTCGTGCTGGCGCCGAAATCGGGAAGCGATACAAGGAACGACCTGAAGCGGATCGCCAACCGGTTCACACAAGCCGTTGATATCGGCAAGGACCTCTACGGAGAGGGCAGAGAGTTTGTCGGCAAAGCCGTTGAAGCCGGCAAGAAGGCCTACGTGGAGGAAAAGCCCCTTGAGCCCATAATCAGTGAGAGGGGCTCACTTCTGGTACCGATCCTGGCGGGCGGTATCATCGGGGCAGGCATTGCGCTCCTGCTGGCACCGAAATCGGGAAGCGAGACCAGGGATGACCTGAAGCAGTTCGCATCGAGCACAAGGGAAAGTGTTGTTACCGCCATGGACAAGGGCAAGGACCTCTACGTGGCAGGCAAAGACGCGATAACAGATGCCGTGGAAGCAGGCAAGAAAGCGTTCGTCGAAAAGAAAGATGAGTTTCTGCATGCAGTGTAGCAACAGGCGGTTTCGGGACTGCGCCCGGAGGGTGAGGCGTGCCCCTTGAGTGCAGTTCGTTGTTTCTCTCTATTCTTTTGCTTGATCGGGAAAACGTCTGTGACCTCCCATTGGGGGTCAGACTTGAATATTGCGAGCCAACGTTCCTGAAGGCAGCTTTGTGAAAAGCCCCATGTTGCCCTTGGTTCTCGCATTATTTTTAATCTATGACCGCCTCCTTTTATTCTTTCACTCCGCCATTTTCGCCAACAGCAATATCTTCGCCCTTCGGGAAATCGTGCGATATTTCTCTTAACAGCCTGCACGAACACACGAGGTTCGACGCCATATAGGTCAGCGAGATCATTGCTGAGCATCACCTTCAAGCCACGGATCACATATATCTTCCGCTCGATAATTTCAACCGGCACGATGGATTTCATTTCCCCTCGTTGAAGGACCACTCCGGGATCATCGTTAACTATTGAGATTACGCCTTTCTCCGTGCATACCGCAACGACCGCCCAGTACAGCTCTTTGTCACATCGTCAATGATCCACTACACTCCATAATGATATATCCTGACTATTCGCCTTAATTCATCCTGATAGTGAACGATTTTGTTGCAGTATTTGCATTAGCATCTGTTACTTTCACCGTACAGGAGGACCTTCCCTTTCGTGTCGGCGTGCCCGAGATCATGCCTGTTGAACTATTCAGCGTCAAACACTTTTTTCATTGCCGAAGCTTTCGAGCATGTGGCGGTAGTGGTCGAACAGATCGTCGCCGTCCTTCTTAAGTAGCGTGAGCCAGTTGTACTTCGCCGGCACAGCACTCGGCTGGTTGTACGGCGGTTTCGTGCGCTCGTCAGCCATCTTAAGGAACAGCAGGTACGTAAGCTGTTCCACATAGTCGCCGTAGCTCATCCCATCGTTCCGGAGGATGTTACAGTAGTTCCAGGGTTTTTGAATAATTGAGGCAGAAGTCATAAAATGTTAACGCTTCTTTTTCAAACTTTAATCTATTTTGCCTCTAACATATCGCGCTTTGTCTGTCTCAGAAGATCATTGCAATGCCTTAATTGGATTCTATCTTGCGGTGTTATATTTTCATCGTGGAAATGCGCTAGTTTGTTACGTGTTTTCCTAACGCCCTCTAATATATATAAAATATTTTCTTTTTCTAGTTTGAACGAAGATTGGCATTTCCCCCAAGATGGGCCGAGAAGAATCTGAATGTATTGGCCGAGGACCAAATTATCGAACTCAACAATTTCCGCAGCCGCTCCATAAACATCAGGAAAAGCCTTCTTCAAAATATTTTCTGTAGGAATTTCATCTTTTAGTATGATCCGATTATATGTTTCTATACCATCCCTTATATCCTTGATTGTTAATGAGTCAGTTTTAATCTCCCATCCACTATCTGCAGCACCAGCATTCTTTTCAGCTGGAGAAACTAATACTTTTTCAAAACATTTATTAAATACTTCTGTATTGAGTTTAGTTTTTTGTGTTGTATCCAGATAATAAATTGCCTTCAAACCCTTTATGAGCTTATCCTTTGAAAAAAAGAAATTCGAAGAAACTGAATCGACAGCCGCTTGCCTAGAAGCAATAATTATCTTTCCCTCCTCGTCTTTAAATGAAAGATTAATTATGTCCTTCAATCCGCGCTCTATTTCTCTGACGTGCATAGTATCTTCGGACCATTGCTGGAAGAATAAGGCCGTGTCGTATGCCGTTAATATGGTTTTTATGCCTTTGTCATCAACTATGAGTGTCGCCCCGTTTCGTTCGACATCACTCATGACCTCAAATATGTCATCATCCTCAGTGTGTGTTGATGTTATAGCGACCTTCGCATGGTCAACATTCAACTTACTTTCACTGATAGTGCCGCCGTAAGAGCTAAGAGCAGAAAGAATAGATTTAGTTGTTACAAAGTAATATTTATCTTCATAACAGAATGGCAGTTGCGAAAAGTCGTGCTTCAGCATTTTATTAAGTGCCATCGCGAGTGTTTCGCTTATGGTTGTTGTAACAACCATTTTCGTCGATTGGTTTAAATTCTCAATTAATTGCTTGACAGTTGGCATCTCTTCCCTCCAGACCCTTATTTTATACGTTGGGCGATAAGATCACGAGGTGAGGGTTGCCCTCTGCCCATGGTCCGCTTGTTGATTGCTAAGAGTGCATGAAGCTTTGGAGAGAATTCCGGCTGACCAAGTTTATTCCACTTTAGATATGCGTTTACATCTTTATTGAACTCATCAATGAAAACGGGCTCGTTGAATATTGAATCCTCCTCACCTTGTGTCATGTATTCGTCAACGACTGCAATTGCAGACTCAATTAGGGATGAAAAAGCTTCTTGTACAACTACCAATTTGTTAATAGCAATTGTAATCGATTTATTCGTAACGGGGACATTGTTCCGAACCATAACGTCCCTCAACAAATCAATAGTTACTAGGTAAAATAGATATCTAGTTAAACGACGAGTTGCCTTTTTGGCCCCACGGCCAAAATCACTTTGATCCGCTGCCTTTTCAATATTATATGCTGCAAACAATTCATCAATGTTAAAATTGTTATTTTCGTCTTCGATTATATTCTTATAAATTCGACCTCCTGGAACGAATGCTAGATTTCGCCCAAAAGCAGTTCCTACCTCTCTCAGCCATCCAGCACCATAAACTTTTAGAAGATCAAATGCATTTGCATGTTCGACAAATTGCTCACTCTTAGGATCTTGTGATTGAAATGCAACCTGCGAGTCCCAACCCCCTCGCTGTATTTCTAAGAAGACCTTGTACTTAGCTGCCATTTGTTGTTTGAATGTTTGAAACCCTTTGTCGAGTGTTATGAAATCTTTTTCGCTAACAGCATTCTGACTGTTAGTGAATCTGGTTATTTTTGCCAGCAATTCTTCACCACTGCTTCCAACCCTTACGACTTTAACAACAACAATTCCACTTTCTGCTGATGCTCGCCATTGAGCTAGAGAGGGATTTTCTGGCTTTGCTGATTCATAACGTTGAGAGAATATATCCCAAATAGTTCTGGTTGTTTGGCAACCATTGACAATATAAGGTTCATGAAGCACATATCCCTGCTTTTGTGGTTCGAAGTCTTTTACTACCAATGTGATACCGTTATTATAAAGACCAAATTGTGCAGGATCATTAATCAGCGTTTCACGCATTTGCTTATTGATTCGCCTTCTCGTACCAAGAAACCTTCGTACATTTTTTTCATAAAGCTGATCAAGATCACCTGTCTGTCCTCTATAGGCCTTAAGAAAACTATATAAGCTTGGTAGCGATACTGATCCAACGAGAATATTTTGTCCTGAAGAAGTTAAGTTCCCTTCCATTGTTATTTTTGTTTTCAATAAAAAAGAAATTGAATCATCAACCACATTTGCGAAAATCGTTTCTAATGAAATTGCCTCCACATCAAATGCAACACCAAGTGTATTTTTACCTATTGTACGTATATTGTCCAACTGTGAACGTTCCGTAGGGGTGAGTGTATCTTCTGTAGCTATTACTAGTATTAGTCGGCTGGATGGTGATGATTCGCTCTTATTTGGCTGCAAAAACCTGCCAAATTTGGACATAATAGCATCATCATTGGAATACTTAAACTGTGATATATTTCTAACTACTTTCTCACCATCTGATAGTATCGATGTTGCATCACTGCTCCTTGTGCCATACTTTGACTGAATTAAATACCAAACAGTTGATGCTTGATTATCTTTTTCTTCTTCGAATTCTTCCGAATAAATATAGTCTATACCTGACTCAACAGGTGATGGCCATTCAACAAGATCATCAACTGTCACTGGCAAATCTTTCCACTGAGCAAATAATTTCCTTGCAAACTGATACGCTTTAACTGTTGGGGAAATAGAAGTAGCTTCGATTTCTTTTAGCCATTGCCTTTTGAATGTATCAAACGTTAAAACCGCCATTTAATCCCTCCGATAGTCTATTTTGAATACTGACACTTCAGGTACGACGTTACTAATAGGTGATATTTTTATCTTTTCGAGTCAATCATTTTATTTGCTAGCTTATAATCTGATATCTGTTTCGATTCCATATCTTTATTATTTGTCAGTATAGAAGCAAAGTCGCGTATTAACATTCGTTCTAATCCGATCCTATGTTTTCCTAAAGTATTTGGTAATAGGCTATATCTGTAATAATCCCAATCTTTAATCTCGGGATGTGAGCCCAAGAGCCTTTTAATGAGATTCTTTGCTTGTCCCATATATAATAATTTTTTCTTAGTGTCAATAAGCATGTACAGTACGTTCTCTGCACCAATCTCAGTTTCCAATTCTTCACGTGGCTTCCATTCGCGTTTATGTATTCGGTCATCGCTTTTTTCTTCCAACTCGTCCTCAATTCTATGAAGAATAGGTGAACCGACCATCCGCTTGAATAGTTCGGGGAAACTTGGTTTTTGCAAATAGTGTGTGGTGAAAATGAAAACATTGTTGTTTGGATCGAATTCAATATCAAGAAATTCCCAGAAAGGTATTTCGTTCTCTATATTGACATTTTTTTGTTTTCTTAATCTGCCCTCGATATCCCTCATGTAACTCATCAAAAAGACATCCTTCAGAAGGAATTGAAGATTCTCCGAAAACCATAGTCTGTAGAGTCCGTGTCCAGCTTTTGTTCTTCCCTTTGTCGCAACAGTTACCCACCCGTCATAAAGCTTATTTCGGAATTTAATACCCACACGCGCTTCGGACATTTTTTTTGATAAACACTGCGAGAATTTCTTTTGGATACTCCACATAGAACAGACCCAAGCGGGAATAGTCGTGCCTTGGTGGTTAAATAAGGAGGAGTCTACTTTTTTCCTCCAGAGTAAATGTGAAACATTTGACCGTTCGTTAAGCACGTCAATTCACCTGACTAATTTGATCCCGTGGATGTTTACGTCTTGATAAATTGTCTCTCAACGCCATCAATATAGCGCCCATTTGGCAAATCGAGCATTATGGCTATATTTTGCCTTCTAACTGCACGTCGAAACGCCCTCACTTGTTTATCTGACCAGCCACTGTGAATATAATACTCATCTTCCCCTTGGCTTTTTGCTCGCGGATTGTAACCATCATAGGTGCTAGTCAGCGGCCTATAACGGCAATCTATAACTCTTACTCCCCATCTCCGGCAAGCATCGAGTTTGCTTCTCATTTCATCGCATGAAAGATGATGATTAAAAATCATAAAAACAAAAATATCCATGTTCGGAAAGCCCGCGTCTTTTAGTATTTGTATTTGATCTTTAATTTTGGGCCATAGACCATAATGACCGTCCCAGGCGATCCTCGGATATCTGAAATGTGCCTTCTTCAGTAAAGATGCGATTTTTGGATCTTTCACTAACAACCTGCCATCTAATCCGCTCTGGCTTTCACAACTTACACAACTTCGATCGCGGAATCGAAAGGTTTCTAGCTCTGACAGAATATCTTTTATATGTGGATTTGCGATTAAGTTATTATCATAAAATACAAGTTTTCTTTTCTTAATTTCATGCTTAATGCTTTTCTTGTATGTGACGTCAGGCTCTATTTGCCAAGTTCCGCAAAAATTACACTTTCTAAAACAACCACGCGAAGCATGTAATATTTGATAATCAACATCAACCAAATCATAAGCAGGGTTGCAATTCTCTGCCACTCCTTTTTGATATAAACCGATTTGGATATCATCACAACCAGACTGTTTTGCGTGTTCTGGCATTAGCGATGCGTAGATACCACCCACTTGGATCCTGGCATTGGGATAATGATTCTTATAAAAAGATACACTCTCCCATACGTGTTTTGACCAATAGGTGAAGAGTGATGTTATTTTGATCTCGTCAGGTTGTTTCCTGCCAAGAAAATTACCTCTATGCAATGTAACCTTATCACCCAGCAATCTGTGATAAGCAGCAATCTTCAGCAATCCAATTGGAAGAAAATTGCAATGGTTTTTACTTTTAGGCGGTATTGGAAAATCAGGCTCTACCAATAATATATTCATAGTATTTTAGAGTTATTTAGAATCAGATCATAAACGTTTTCAAAAATGGTTATTGCCTGATTTGGTGATATCATGATATCCGTCGGATGAGCACAATCGCATCTCGTCGAATAATCCGCGAAAAGTTTTTTACATTCGGTTTCTGTAATAAATTTCTTATACAGCAAATAACTTACGACTTGCCTATCGTTGCTGTTAACACGAATATCCTCAATTGATTGAGCGTTCTTTTGGAAAGATTTAGCATAATACTTATAACCTGATTTCGGATTTGTGGCCATATCGAGAGTCGCCTTGTTAAAATCCGACAAGTTCTTACTGATGTAATTCAATATTCTGCTAATGCCAGATGCCCATATCATTAACGTAGCTGCCTTGAAACAATGTCGTTCAAGACAGAACAACGCTTCGGCAATATATTCACGCTCTTCTGCACTGAAACTGCTACCAATGGTTTCGAAATTACTACGGATATCATCGATCGATGTTAACTGTTTTCTTGTTACCCTTATTTTCTTATAACCAAAGATGTCCTTCTCGGACTCTTTCATATCTACTGAAAGTCGCTTTGATTTTCTTGGCACTTTCTTGGTCGAATTGTCCTCTTTTTTCTTAAACGGTTTACTTAATTCATCATATTTTTTTAGTGCTTCCTTAATAGTCTTTCCTTTTTTTCCAAGAAAGACAAGAGCACTTTTTCAATGTACTCTTTCTTTTGATTATCTTTTTCTGCAAAAACAACTTTGAATTTATCCATCAGAAAGCGCGTATTTATCAATTTCCCTTCTAATGCTTTTTGTACCATTATCTTTCTGATTCTTTCTTCACCATGTTTACTAATTATTGAAGGATAATATTTTTTAACTGGAGTGATAAAACTTGCCTGGATTTGGACAAGATAACTCATGTCTAATTTGTTTGTAATAACTGCTTCAATAATTTCATCATCATATTTAATTAACTTAAGAATGTCTGAGAGTTCGTGCTGTTTATGGGCCGTGATTACGATTATTTTCTTTTTTATTTCATCGTCAGTGATACCCGGGTATTCTTCTTTTATATCTGCTATTATTTTTTTTATAGCCTTGGTTTCGGCCGGTTTACCCCAGTTATCTCGAAGCATATGAACTTGATAGGCCAATATTCTGCCGTCTGTGTCATCGCTAGCAACCAAAACGGGGACCTCGGTTTGCTCACTCGACAATGCAGCTCTTAGCCGCCGCTCGCCATCGATTAGAATATATGAGTCGGAATTTAATTCATCTTTCTTTACTATCAAAGGCTCCAATATCCCGTATTTTTTAATCGAGGCGACCAACTTGTCAAAATTCGGATCGCCGACGATTTGATCCTCAGTCAAACCGCGTGGATTGTTTTTATCAAACGCTATCAACTGAGGATTTTTATATAGTAGTTCGCGATGTAATATACTCATCTTCCCCTCCTAATTTATTCTATTCAAATGCGGTCACTTCTCCGCCTATAAACAGTATCCAGACCTTGCGCGGACAACTCGTCCACTTCTTCGGGAAAATCCACTCCCTTGAGCATGGAGTACAATCGTTGAATCGTGCAGATGCAGACCCGGGCGGTGGTATCAAGGGTATTCGACGTGAGGCGCTGGGCGATGTACTTTTCCGTGAACTTGAAGTTGTTGTAGGGCGAGAGGTACTGCTGGAATTCCTTCAAGGCCTGCCTGCCGAGATTGCCCCGGTCAACGAGGAACAAGACCCGTTTGGCTCCGCCGAACTTGATCAAGCGGTACAGGAAGTTGATGGCCGTGAAGGTCTTGCCGCTGCCGGTCGCCATCTGGATGACAGCGCGGGGTCGGTTCTCGGAAAGCGACTTTTCGAGGTTCTTTATCGCTATTATCTGCGCAGGCCAGAGCCCGTCTTCGATCAGGGGCGGCATCTGGCGGATGCGGGAGTTGAGCGTCGGCTGTTTGCCGTAGAGCTGCTGCGGCGGCATGGCCGCGAGTTGCGATGTAGCGACCTGTCCATCGGCGAGCCAATCAGCAAAGGTTTCGGGTTTATGGAAGAAGAATACCTGGCGGGAACAAGGCTCGGGATCAAAACCGTTCGTAAACCTGGTTTCGATGCCTGTTGATTGATAACAGAACGGAAGCGGACGGGTCCATGCAGGAAGGGCGTCAGGCAACCCCTTGCTGTATTTTGCGGACTGAATCTCAACGCCGGTAAGAGTTGAGCCGGCCTTCTTCGCTTCAATGACTCCGGCTGCCTTGCCATCGACATAGAGCAGATAGTCCGCAGTTCCGTGACCGGACTTTAACTCGAACTCGCGGATAGCCACTCCCTGTTTCGCGAACAGGTTCACCGCCTTCGCGTCCTGAACAACCCAGCCGGACTGGATAAGCATGCGGTCGATCTGTTCCCGGGCTATGTCTTCGGGGCCTGGAGACACGAGGTTCTTTTCCCCTCACCCGCCCCCTTTCCCCAAAGAAGTAAAGAATACGGCATTGGGCAAGGCCTTTGTGTTGAATATGAATAGGCGGGATTTCTTTTCGCTAACGTACTATAAAAGAAGGGACATGTCAAAGACATTCATGATATTGTGGCGCACCCCTGAGGCTACTCTTACCTCAGTGTGTCGATGGGATTAAGGTGCCATGGACCACGTATACAGTGTCTTACTGCCTGTCAAGCTCGTTCATTAATACAGTATGTTCATAAAAATTGAACTAAAGAACAAATTGAACGCAAGCCGAGGGGCGTATGGACAACACAAAAAGAAAAAGCCCCTAATTTCAGGGGCTTTTTCGCTTCGTTGGGCTTTGTTGGATGGTGAAATGGTGGGGCGGCGGGAATTTAATAGTTTGTCCAACCTGTAGATATTCCACGATTATTTTTTTGAGATATTACGACATACCCCAAATAGATACCCCGAAAATGTTGGATGCTGAAAGACATTGTTGGTTGATCTAAGACATCGTTGGACTAATGCACGGTTCTTCTTGTCTTCATCATCCGACCGCTTTCTAATTATTGCTCTACGCCGCCTTCCTGATCTTTGATCCCTTCGCTACTTTTATCTTTGGCTCGATGGACATCTTCAGCCCCATGGAGTGCAGCAGGTTAAGGATGCTCTTGATCTCGGGATTTCCTTTTTTAGAAAGCATCCTGTACATGCTCTCGCGGTTCAGCTTCGCCTTCTCGGCAATGGCAGCCATTCCGCCGTGCGCCTCCGCAACATTCCGCAGGGCAAGCAGGAAAAGCTCCCGATCGCCTTCCTCCATCGCCGCATTGAGATAGGCGGCAGCCTCGCGGGAATCCTTCAAAGCCTCGATGAGGTCTTCCTGATAGGTTGTCGTTTTCTTAGCCATTGCTCTTTCTCCTTTTGTAGTCCTCCCAATACATCCTCGCCTGGGTGATGTCCTTCTTCTGAGATGCTTTGTCTCCGCCCAGAAGAAGCAAGACCACGGTTTTTTTATCCAGACCGTAGTACACCCGATACCCCGGCCCGTAATCGATCTTCAATTCATAGACGCCCTCTCCGACAGAACGGTTCTTACCTAGATTGCCGAGTCTGATCCGGTCAAGCCTGATGCGGACCTTCTGGCGGGCCATAATATCTTTGAGCCCGTCCAGCCACTCCTTGAACGGCTTTTCGCCCGCCTCGGTAAGATAATACGATAATGTGCAAGGGAAGCTTTCCACCGGAGTTAAATGTAGCATATAAGCTACAAATATGCAAGAGCTTTTTGAGAGGACGCCCCTGCCGGAGCCGGAAGCGAGGTATGAGCTAATATTCTTCCGACAGTAGGATCGTGAAGCCCTCGCATTTCCGAAGACTTCGCGCTAAAATTCATATTATGAATTTCGAGTTCGCTATTAAAACCATGAACAGCCTTCTCGCAGAAAAACAACCTGAGACATTTAGCTGTACGTGGATACGTGTAAATGCGCCTTGTGTTTATCATTTCATTCAAAGGGAAATCAGAATTAAAAACGGCGGTATAGACTGGGACCGAATTACTCGTTCCTTAAGTCCTAAATTTCAAAAAAAATGGATGGGGTCTCTTCGCAAGAAAGCGAAGCCATATCGGGACAAGAGAGAGGTTAATATTGTTCTTCGACAATATAGAGATAAACTCTATACATTCATCACAACTGAAGACAGTATTGACGAACATATCCGAGATATCATCAGCATTGAGCTCGTAAGAATTGCTCAGAGAGGGAATATGTCAGCCAAGCGGGAAATTATGCGGCTGCTCAAATTCACGATTGATGACTGGATTGAAAAGAATACGATGTTATCCTGCTGGATGGGATATGATGAATTAATTCAGACCCGGCTTGAGTGCTGCATACGTTGCTACCGGTATTCAGGTTCATTCATGCGCTACCTCTTCAAAACGTTTGAATATGCCGGCAGAGGATTAAGGCCGATAATTGCTTATTCTTTAGACGACTGCCCATATCGGAAGGCCCCTTCAATAGTTCGTCCAATCACTTGAATTACTTTCGCTGCTTGCAACGCGACCTCTTTCAACTTACCCCCCAAAATAGCTCAATTAGTAAATGCTAGAAAACAAAAAAAGAGCCAACTCCTTTAAGGAGTTAGCTCTGGTCTCCGCCTGTGTTCGATGGAGAGTCTCGGGAAAAATAAAAAAACTGTTAAAAAAAATAAATATGGTGGAGGCGGCGGGAATTGAACCCGCGTCCGAAAACCGTCAGCCAGAAGCTCATACATGCTTATCCCCGCTTTTATTGCTCTCGCTTCATCCGGCGCCTTGGGGAAAGCTTCGGAATCGGCCAGCCCGGTTTTTCTTATCTTCCCGCCCCGGACGGCGTCGGGAAGACCAGCCTGGTTTTTGACATCTCTGCGATCGTTCAGGCGCCAACCGCGAGACGCGCTACCTATTTAGGCGGCGTATGCCAGTTCTTGATTATTGGCAGTTGATCTTTACCATGTGTTTAACGAGCCCCATGGTACCTCGGCATGCAACTCCTGACCTCTAAATCCCCGTCGAAGCCTGTCGCCCCCTTTTTCGATAATGCAGTTCGGAGTGTTGAGTGCGGAGTTCGGAGTAATGCACCACTCCTGACTCCTAACTAATACATACTACCCTATTCGTCCTTGCTATTCAATACCCTTTTCGCCTCCACATAGCTTATACCGGTGATGCGAACTACCTTTTCCCTGGAGGTGTGGCCGGAAACGATCTCAACGTGGGATCTGGGGACAGACAGGGCATGGGCGAGAAACTTAACTAACGCCTCGTTGGCCGCGCCGTCGACCGGCGGGGCGGTGAGTCTGATCTTGAGTCCGCCGCTCTCCATCTGGACGATCTCGTTCTTTGAAGCGCGCGGCTGGATGCGAATTGAGAGGGAAACCGGCGCTTCCGGCGCCTTATTCCTGGGCAGGCTCTTCTTTGGCGACACCGCCGGCCTCCTCAAAGCTGACCATTTCCCGGTGCATCTCAATGACCTTCTTGATGTCCTGCAGGAAGTGATGCTTCCTGCGCTTCAACTCCTGGATATCTACCTCAAGCTTCGCCTTCTCATCCTGGGCATTGTTCATGAATTGCAGACTGCGCACCTCT
>Ga0210377_10000311_pt1 | contig 45709 bp, 41 predicted proteins | sample PLM4_65_b1redo_FD_155480 | JGI IMG/M metagenome (GOLD analysis project Ga0210377, IMG submission 155480) | Groundwater sediment microbial communities from an aquifer in East River, Colorado, USA - PLM4_65_b1 redo | ecosystem: Environmental > Terrestrial > Soil > Riparian zone | place: USA: East...
TTCCAACATCGTTTCAAAGGTGCGGCGCGTTACGCCTGTTAGCCTTTTGAAATCTTCGTCTTTCAGGTTTTTGATATTTTCGTATCTCATCCGCCTATTATGGCATACTTATGCAAGAGGTCTATTGGGTCATTTAGCCTCAAACTCGATCAAGTGATCATTTATGAAACACTCTCTTAGGGGGCAAGAGCCCAGATCGGCAAACTAAAACCTTTCACAGGGCGTTAAGGTACCGAAGATGAGATACGTCCAAACACTTCAAATGGTCTCCTTATTTTCCATAAACTGTCTTAATCGACTCTCCACTGAAGTGGCGCTATCCCAATGGGGTGTCGCCGAACATACGCTTGCATGTATAGGTAATCAGGCAGCAATAATATGCTTACATACTCAGCTAGCGCCGTTGAGCCATGACGCACAGTCGACGGAAGACTTTAACACCTAATCCTGCTTGGGCGTTACTGCAGAGATGCAGTTCAAATTTTGTGATGATCGGAGCTCAGACAACAATGCTTTGGAGTTCAGGCGATCGGAACCACCGTCGCCGCAACCTCGAAGATGGGTGGGTTCTCAATGGCCTTCATGACCGCGCACTGGTCGGCGGCGCGGATCACAGCCTCTCTGTATTTATCGGGAAAGTTTGGGGGAAGCTGAATATCTAACGCGATCTTCGATATAACGCCGATCTCATGGTTCTTCTCGATGCGCTCAATAATGCGAACGTTGTCTGTAGGCAGCCCTCGCTGGCGGCAGAAATCCGACACATAAACACCCGCGCAAGTTCCAATCGATGCCAGAAACAGCGAAAAAGGAGTCGGCGCGGAACCCTCGCCGCCGCATTCCACAGGTTGGTCGGTCTGGACGAGATACGGGCCAAATTGGGCATCTACCCGCGCCCCACCTGGTAATTCAATCAACATTTCCATGGGATCGACCTTCATAAGGAATGCTCGGAAGCCGCCCGACGCTTTCTAACCTGCGGCTTCCGGGTTTGGCAAATCAATGCTGCTGCGATCTAACCGCACCCGCCGCCTGACCCGCCCTTCTTGCCTTCGAGGATAACCTTCTTGGTGAAGGTCATCCCTTCGACAAGGTCGGGGTTCGGCGAAGACGCGGCGTACTGCGCGCCGAGCGCGGCGTCAAACTTAAAGCGCAGATAGTCATCAGCGGGCATAGTCGAGGCGTGATTTTGCTTGAAGGTCGCGTCGGTGAATACCGCCAGCCAGTTGTTAATGCCGCCTTCGAGGATGTATACGTTAGGCACGCTTTCAGCGACCAATGTTTTCCAGACTTCGGTGGCCGTAGTTTCGTCGTTGCTCATGATGAAGAAGACGGTATTGGTCGATTGATATTGCAGCCCGCCAATCAACTTAAGCGCGCCATCCGGCGCGACGTTTTTCGCGTCGAGAATGTGGAAGGTGTTGTAGTCGGCTTCACTGCGGACATCCAGCATCACCAGATTGACACGGTCGTCGTGCATGATTGACAGCAGCTCGCCGGGGTGAATCTGGACTTTGCGCTCGACCAGAAGCTGCTGCTTGACGGGCGCGAGCTTGGCCCAGCGAGTCGTGGTGGTCGGCTGGCCAATGAACAGGACGCCTGCCGCTACCAACACAACCCCGCCCGCCGCGAAGTAGCGCCAGCGCGGGAACTTGCTGGCGTCCATCTTGCCGACGATGCGCTCTAGCTGCTCCGACCCCCAGAACATGAATAGAGCCATCAGCACGACCAGCAGGACGATCACGCCTGTCTCGGCGTTGAAGACATCCATCAGCGTCAGGCGGCCCAGATACGACGATTCCCAAAACGCAGTCATAGCCGGGATGGAAAGCGATTCGTTGAAGGCGAAGATGCCAAAGTAGACGCCCACCAGAAAGACAATGGCATCCAGCTTGAGCGTGGACGCCCCTACCAGCGACGTGCCGGGGCAGAAGCCGCCCACGATAAAGCCAACCCCCATGATCAGCCCGCCAAGGATGCCGGGCCATAGATAGGTCGGGTTGACCCACACCAGATTAAAGTCCAATATCCCCAGCGCGGAAGCAAGGAAGATCAAGACCATCGCCACAATGATGGCGGTGAACATCACTTTGAGGACGGTCATTTCCTTGAAGTAAAACTGCCCCGCCAGCTTGATCGAGTTGCCAAAGCCGGAGATTTCAAGCGCATACCCGAAGGCGATGCCAATCGCCAGATACAAGAAGGGGGCCATAGCGCCCAGCGTCGCCGCGCTAAGTGGAAACAGAAACGGTGTCGTAATCATGGTTCGTCTTCCTTAGTTCCACAACCGTCGCACAAAGTAAGCTAATCCATACGCGCCGCCAAAAATGGCGAACATGACGGCCCAGCTTCCCGCCGAAAGCGTCGCGCCGCCGGAGAGCGCCTGACCGGAGGTGCACCCCCGGGCCATGCGCGCTCCGAAGCCAAAGGCCGTTCCGCCGATGAAAGCGAACATCAAACGCTGACGGGCGGTGACATGCGGCCCCTTGTTGATTTCCAGTTTGAGGCGGCCATTCATCCAACCAGAAGCGAAGCCGCCGATAGCCGTGCCAAGCGTCAGGTAAACTACCCAGTTGTCCAGCGGGTCGCGCACGCCCCCGGCCACTGCTGCCAGCGCGGCGTTGGTGTCAACGTGGGTGGGCGCGACGAGGTCTTCTAACCAGACGATGATCCGGTTAGCCCCGCCCGACGATCCCAGACCGTTGCCAGTCAGAAAGAAATTTGAGAACAGAACAACCCCCAGCAGAATGCCGCCCAGATAGGGGTTAGCATACGCCTTCAGGTCGCGCCGGAAGATGCGACTCCACGCCGAGGGCTGTTCGACGGACATCAGTGGTTTCTGCGTTGCTGCGGTCATGTTATGCCTTTCTTGTGTTTGCCTGCGTTTCAACTTCATCCCAGCCAAGCATCATGGCTTTGATGTTCGCCAGAGGGGTGTGCCCGGTGGTGGTCAGGTAGACATGCATCACCACAAAGGTGGCGAACAGCCACGCGACAAGCGTGTGGAACGGCGCAAGCCACGGCAGGCCGCCCGCCCGCGCTGCGATCTCCGGCCACTGCTGCGCGCCCCACATCAATATGCCTGTCAGTATTTGCAGGGGCAGCAGCACATTCAGGATGCCAAAGTAGGTGATTTGCTGAAGCGGGTTGAGTTTGCGTTGCGGCGTTTTCTCGAACGGGTGAGCCGCGCCGTTGAAAATGCCGTTCAGATAGTACTTGGCCTGAACGATAGTGTCGTCAAAGAACCCGTAGGGTTGGGGAAGATACTGCCGAATTTCGCCGCTGACCAGATGGTAGAACAGCGACAGAGCCGCGTTGATCACCAGCAGGGCCGCCACAATGTTGTGAATTTGCACCACGTACTCGAAGGCGAAGATGCTGAACTTGTCCGGCTTGTGGATGATCAGCCCCGTGAAAACCAGCAGCAGAATGGCTACCGTTTGGAGCCAGTGCCACAGCCGTTCGTACACGCCGTACATATAGACAGCCTGAGAGCCATTGGCGTGTGGCATGATCGCCGTGCGCCGCGCCGCGAAGAAGCGCAACCCGCCGTGCGTCACGATGCCCAACAGCGTCGCCACGAACAAGCCGATCCCCAGCCAGTCGATCCACCACACGCTGTCATGCCCGAAGACGTAAATGCCTGATCGCGCTTCCGTCGGGATGGCATGATCGACTGCCAGCGTCAAGCCGCCCGGCCCGTTGTCGATGTGCGCGTTCGGGATGTTCTCAGTCAGCACAGGGATGACTCCCCCCGGCAGGCGGCTGGCGAGAGCCATCGGCTGGCTGATGCGCGAGTCTTCGGTGTGGCAGATAGAGCATTCACGGGTCGCATATTCGCCAGCGGCGATGCCGTGACTGATACTGTACGGCTGCGCCTCGCCTGCGATGCGCGGGTTGTCCAGTCCGCGCGCGCTTAGGCGCGCCGCGATGACTTGCTGTTTGGCGGCGCTGTCGATGATGAGTTCGCCCGCGTCGAGGCTGCCATTCTTGTCCGTGTCAAAGGTGGCTATCACGTCAGCGGGGCGCTGTCCATTGTCAAGCCATGCCGCCGTAAGGTCGCGCTCAGGGACAGGGCGCGCGGGGCTGCCGTAGACCCAATACCACGCGGTCACGACGTTGTTCGGGCCAAGCGAAGTCGAGCCGTCCGCATTCTGGCGCGGGAGCAGGATGGGCGTGAAGCCGGTGATCAAGCCGCTGTTCGAGCCATCGCTTTCCACGCCGCGACAGGCGATCACGGGCTTGCCATCGGCCTGAAGCACCGTCCAGTCAACACTGTCAATAGCTGGCGCGTTCATCTTCGGGGCGTGGCAGGTTTCGCAGTCCAGCGCCTGCATGTGCTGATCTTTGTAAGGCAGCCAATTGTGGGTGGCAGTCATGTTGTGGCACGATTCGCAGTCTCGGAGCGTGTTATCCACCCCTGCGACATGCACCCCGCCATTGACATCGCCTTTGGCGAACTGGTGAAGCGGCTGTTGAAGATACTCGCTAAAGTCGATCCGGCGCGGATCGAAGGTGAGATTATCGGGACGTTGTTCGTCGGGCGCTTGATAGTAGACCGGGTTGTTGAGCGCGTAGTGGCAAGCTGTGCATTTGACGACACGCTCGGCGTGGACATCCCATGTGCGGGCTAGACTTTCTTTGCCCTGCAAATTCGCCCCGCTGTTGGAGAGCTTTTGCGGCGAGACAATCTGCCCGGTGGTGGCTGTCTCCCAGCCATTGGCGGCGCAATCCGCGCTGAGGGTCAGCGGGTCTTGCGCGCTGGCATGAACCGTGCCATGACACAGGCCGCAGTTGGCGCTCGACGGGTCTTGAATGCGAAGCGCATCCGGTTTGAGATTGCCTTCGTTGTCAAAGGCGTCGGCGTAGTAAAGCCATTCGTCGCCAGACGCCACTACGATCTGCTGGCCCAGCAAAGTGGCGGTATTAGCCACGCCAAATTGGCCGGAACGCAACGCCGCGATTCGCGCCTCATTATTGGGGTCGGGCGTATGGCATAGGAAGCAATCCATCTCAACCGTGCCGGACTTCTGCCAGTCCCACGCGACAGCCTCGCCCGTTTTCTGATCGATGACACTGGCTTCTACATTCGCCGCGTCGGGCGCGAGGTTGGAGAGAGGCTCGCCTCCGCGCGATGTTTCGGCGGGGCCGCCGCCCACATGACGCTCGCCATACAGCATGATCCACTCGGCAGTGGTGAGGTCAACAATCGTGTCGTCCTGCCCTGACAGGAAGCGATAGGTCAACGGGTTCCACTTGCCAAACGTTCCGTCGGATTGATCCCATTCGTGCGCGTTGTTTGAGGCGTCAACCACGCCAAAGCTGTTCAGGCCGACATCGGTATGAAAACTGTGGGTGGCGATAAACGCAGTGTCGTGGCATGCCCCGCAGGTCTTCATCGTGGAGATGGACTGGCGACTCGCCAGCACATTCTCGCCTGAAGCGTCAAGCAGCGGAAACGCTGGATGTATCGTTGACTGAGCATCGCCCGATTGGTCGCCGGGAGCGCTGTCCTGCGCTGACACGGTCTGAGCGATAATCGTAAACGCTAACCCGGTGGCGATAATGGCCGCGATGCCTACCAACGCCCGGGGTGGCAGCTTGCGAAAGGATAGGGAGGAGTTCATGGATAATCCTTTCAGGCTTACTTGGAAGCCGACTGTTGGCTGCTACGCCCGCCCCAGATCATCGGGTCGCCGGGATAACCCAGCGCCTGCCAATCGAGGCGGCTGCCTTCGCCGTGACAGTCCGAGCATTGAAGGGCGTATTGCGACGGAACGACCATATGCGACAGCGGCCAGTACATCGAAGTGTCGGCGAAACCGTACTCGCCGCTGAATGGCGTCCCGGCGGCTTTGGAGCCGTTCTGGAGCGCCGACAGCCAGTCGAAGGTCGTCCAATAGCCCCCTTCGCCCGCTGTCTGCGGTTGGAGCAGAATGTTGTGCACCGTATCGTAGGGCTGCTTTGCATGGTGTATCTTGAACGGCCAGATTTTTGAATTTGGATCGGTGATTGCGCCGTGCGGCTGATTCATCACTGTGACGCTGGCCGGGTCAATCGGGTCGCCGATCAGATAGCGTGCCGCTGTGCCATCAAACCAGCCGTAGTCCGGGATAATGTTGGTCTCATAGACAAAGCGGCCTTTGATCTTCAAATATTCATGCTCATTTTCGGGAATGTCCTGCCCGGCCTGTGACCAGTCCCAGCTGATCTTGGTGGGGTCGCGCAGCGCGCCCGCCGGGATGTGGCAGGTTTGGCAGGCGACGCTCTTGGTGTGCAGGTTGACGCGCTGATCGGTGTGCGGCTGCTCGTTGTGGCAGTCCGTGCAGGCCACCGAATTGGCGTTATCCACGCTGACGCTGATCGAGCGCCCAGCGATGTTGTGGTCAGCCGTCTTATGGCAGTCCACGCACTGGAAGTTCAGCTTGCCCATATGGAAATCGACCGTCTCTGGCGGATAGTACAGGCTTTCATCAAGATCGCCGTGTTTGACGCCGTTGCCGCCGCCGCCGTTGAAGTGGCAGTAGCCGCAGTTGACGCGGGTGGGACGCCCGACGCTTTGCGCCGAGGCGACCAGATCAACCCCTTCCGCGGGCAGGCCCGCTTTGGCTTTGGCATATCCGCCGCTTTGATCATGGCAGATCAAGCAGTCTACGTTCTCTGTTTTGGTGAAGTCGAAGCTGGCGTCTTTCCAGCCGTACCCGGCGTGACAGCGCGTGCAGCCTGCTTCGTTTGATTGAATGCCAATGCAGAAATTATTGAGCAGGTTCGCTTTGCCAATCGCCACTGGCTCGTCATAGCCATCGACTTTGACGGGTTGGCTTAACCACGTCCAGTGCGAAGTCATGCTAACCTGCTTTGCGGCGTCAGGGTGGCATTTCAGGCATGCCGCCGTGACTTCTGGCCCGGTGGTGAAGGGCCCTTGCAGCAGCGCGCTGTGATCGGTGTGGGGCGCGGGGACGGGCACATGCGCCAACGGATCGTCCGCTTTGGCGGCAGGCGGGGATATAAACAGCACAATCGGCACGATAATAATCGCCGCCGTGACTACTAGCCCGATAACCCAGATGTATTTGAAATCTCTCATGGTAGTCTCGCTGGTGGATGGAATAGAAGCCTTAGTGGCATATTGCTCGGCAAAAGGATTAGTCCACTGCCGCGACTTCGCGGATTTCAACCGCGGTCGCCTTGCGGCCAAAAATGTCGCGCATCATCTGGCGCATGATGTCCATCACTTCAATAATGCGGACATCGGCCAGCCGGTAATACACGGCGCTGCCGTCGCGGTCAGCGATGACCAACCCGCGTTGGCGCAGAACTGCCAGATGGCGAGACACAGTGGGCTGCGGAATCTGGAGCGCTTCGGCCAGCCCGGTGACGTTGCGCCGCCCGTCATGCACGGCATACAGAATTTGGATGCGGCGGGGGTCGCCCACCGCCTGACAGATGTTGTCGTGTAACAGCGTAAGTTCGTTTATTGTGGGGATAGCCATGCCTGCGCTCCTGCGAGTATTCGCTTAAACGAATGATTCAACGCATAGTATAAGTGACGGGATGCACAATTTTCAGGCAATTATGTCACAAATAGATGTTACAATTGTCACATTTAAGAAGCAGTAGCGAAAAATAGGTGATACAACGGCTTTGGATGTATTATTGGGCATACGTTTCAGCGCAATAAACAAGGGGTGACTATCATGTCCGATTCCAGCGCCGAACCCCGATCGGTCGATGTAGGAAATCGTCTTCGGGTTCTTCGAGAAGAGCGTGGCTTGTCCCAGCGCGGGCTGGCGACGGCCAGCGACCTTTCGCCCAACGCCCTCAGCCAGATCGAACGGGGCAACGTTTCGCCGAGTGTCAGCACGCTGAATAGGTTGGCGTCAGCGTTGGGCGTGCCGATCACAGCATTTTTCGAAATCGGCAGGCCACGCAGCTCCATCGTGTTTTTGAAGGCCGATCAGCGGGCGCGCGTTCCTTTTGCGCATGGCCTGATGGAGGGTCTAGGGGGCGAGCAGTTCACCGGGCAGGTTGAAGCTTTCTACCTAACACTGGAGCCGGGCGGCGACAGCGGTCAGCATCCGGTGGCTCACCGCGGGCACGAATTTGTGTTTTGCCTCGACGGGATGTTGGAGTATGCGGTGGAACAGTCGATGTATATGCTGGGGCCGGGTGACAGCCTATTATTTGCGGCACAGCTCAACCACCGTTGGCGCAACCCCGGAGCGATAGCGACGAAGGCGTTGATCGTCATTATGGGGTTCACCGGCATCGGCACGGAAGACTGAGCGTCGCGGTCAATGGGATTATCGACAGGCACTTTACGAATATTGGTAAGTCTCCTTACGAAAACTGGTAGCCTAATCGCTTGACATTTTAAGAAAGTATGAACATGCCCCCAAGGCCCCTTGGGGGCATATCATTCCTCAGTCTTGAGACTGCCGCACAGAACCTTCTTGCGCGGCTTTATGCTTCCCAGCCACTCCCCACAAAGCCAGTCTCAGACGCAATCTCCAAAGAAATACCAACGCAATGCTGAAGTCTGGGCGAGGTATGCCGCAGGCGTGTCTGTTCCCGCGCTTGCTCGCGCCTATGGCGCCATCGAGACACGAAAATACCAACCTAAGCCGTTTCGGTAAGACCACTTTTCGTGTAAAGCATAATGTTCGTGGAGAGGAACAGGCTATGTTTGCGACATTCGACAGCCTGAAGACACTAAAAACTTTATCTGATTCGTTATTGTCTTCAACCATCATCCTTTTGATTCGAGCTTGCCCAACATCACCTTCACGAGTGGGAGGGTCGCTGCCGCGTCAGCTCTATCTTTTAGCTTTCTAGCTAAGTCCGTCAGACCCTCGGTTAGCGACGCCCGCAGTTCGTACTCTTCGGTAACGTCGACCGCGAAGGCGATCACGCCATTAGCTTTGCCCTGGGCATCATGCGTGGGCAGCTTGCCAGTTCTCAGCCAGACTGTCTTGCCCATCGGCGAAACATGCCGATCAATGAATCCTAGTTTGGGCTGATTTGACTGGATCACTTCCAAATCCTCGCGAAGGAACCTCGCGGCCTGCTCCTCAGGGTACAACTCCTCCGCCGTCTTGCCTTCAATGGCGGTGATCGGAAGCCCTTCAAGCGCCGCTGCCGGGCGATTCACGCGCAGATGCATATTGCGCGCATCCTTATACCAGAACATGATAGGCAATTGGTCGAAGATCATCCTGTCCTGCTCGATCCGGCGTTCGAGTTCGGCTACCTGATTGCGCAGCTTGGCAAGCTCGCTGTCGTGAATGGGATCTTGCTGTGACATGGTGCCCTCCCAAAATAGCTCATATCGAACGAATCATGACATCATCATACAGGATTTTCGGGGAATCAAGCGCCACTTTCAATAACGATGTTATCACAAATTCCTAGCTTCTCAGCTATCCCAAGCCGCAACGCATTAAAAGCCGATCACCAGCAACAACCCGATCAGGGCGATTAACGCCAGCACGATCCGGTCAAAGGTCGTCTTATTCAATCGATAGCCGATCCAGCGCCCCGCCCACACACCCAGCGGCACGAGCGGCATCAGCCAGATAATACTGAGTATCTTCTGAAGATCGAACAAGTTCGCAAAATAGTAGTAGGGTATCTTGATCCAATTGAGCAGCAGGAAGAAAATCGCCGAGGTGCTTATGAAGACGCGCGGCTCGATATCTTGCATCAGGAGGTAAATGCTAATAGGCGGGCCGCCATTGTGGGCCAGCGCCGAGGTGATCCCCCCTACTGCCCCGGCGGCCAACCCATGCCAATCGTGCGCTATGTAAGACACAACGCCAAGTATGCGCTTCTCGAAAACCTTGTAAGCCGCAAAGAGCAGGGCAATAATGCCCAACCCGCGCTGGATAGCCTCTACTGGCGCGTTTGTTATGAAGAGTGTGCCAATGGTCACGCCGATAATCGCCCCCGGCAGGAGTAGCACCACTATGTCAGCGTTCCAGCGCCGCCAGTGCAGCCCTACCGCAAAGACATCGGCCACCATCAACAGAGGCAAGGCCAGACCCAGAGCCTGCTTGGCGGGGATCATCAGCGCGATAAGCGGGACGGCCAGCGCGCCGAGCAGACCCGCTTCACCACCTTTAGAAACCCCAACGATAAATGCTGCGATCCCAACTATCAAGTAGAAGACCGCGAGGTTTGATGTTTCAATCATGCGCGCCCAGCCATTGTCTCAGGCGCAAGCAAATATGGGATCGTAAGCGGGCCTTCCGGTAGCACACAGATGCGGGCGTCAGGGCCATAGCGAGTCGCCAGTTCTGCGAGCGTTTGCTCAATATTGCGGCAGGGGGTGAACAGCGCCCCGCGGATCTGTTGGTCAGTTAGGCCGTCGCTATGAACGTAAACCTGGCAGCGCAGCTGTATCTTGGCTTGAACCTGAACGCTCCATTGATCGTGGCGGCTGAAACCGGGCTGGTTCAGCATATTGATCACGCCCTGCGGCGAGCCGGCCTCGGCTAAAAACTTGGCATATCCCCCATGATCAGGCAGGCCGTCGTTGCAGGCGGCGGCCATAATGATCGCCCCGCCCTCGCGCACGATCTCGTTGGCAGCGCTGATTCCTTTGACCGACTGGTACAAATTCTGGTCAAGCGGGTAGCCGCTGTTGGTCGTGACCACGATGTCAAAGGGGGTGTCGACGCCTGCCATAGAACTTTCGCGCACAAAGGCGCAGCCCAGCCTGTGCGAGGCCAACATACCCCCAGCGAAAACGCCGGTGATCTCACGCCGAGAGTTGAGCGTGACCATGAGCGAAAAGGTCGGGTTTGTGCGCAACGCGACCTCGCGCATTTCTTCCCAGATCGGGTTGCTCTCCGTGACGCCCCATGTGGCTTTTGGGTGCGCAATCATGGGCTGCCCGTGATTGCTAAACACGCTCTCCCAACCTGCCAGAGACGGCAACACCGCCTTCGGCCCGCCGCTGAACCCGGCGAAGAAATGCGGCTCAATAAACCCGGTCAGGATACACACGTCGGCTTGCATATAGGTCTTGTTGATGCGCACTGGGTGGCCGTTGGCCGTGTCGCCCAGCAAAACCAGCGCGTCATCGTCGTAGCAGTCGTGTTGAACGCAGCGGTAGTTGTCAACGACACCGTCGCCGAGCATCACCCTTAGTTCGGCCTCAGTCTGCTTGCGGTGCGTCCCCAGACCGTTGATGAGGGTGATGTCTTCGTGCCGGATACCCGCCGCCTCTAATTCAGACAGCAGGACTGGCAGGATGCGCTCGTTCGGTGTGGCGCGGGTGATGTCCGTGTGGACAATCGCAACGCTTTGGCCGGGACGAACAAGATGGGCAAGCGCCGCCGATTCGATGGGATGGCGCAGCGCGTCAAGAAGAGCCACAGGCTCATCCGACAGGCCCGGCACAAAGCGCGGCTCGACCACCGTCGTGGCATCCGGCAGATCGACCTTTAGGCCATCACGCCCGTAGGCTAATTTGACGCGCATAGATTCTTGCCCTCACTCACGGAACTACGAGAAAGAGCGGCCACGCCGCTCTTTCTCTATATTTGAAACACTATTTAGCGTTAGAGAACCCGGTCAATGAACGCGCGGGTATGCACCTCGACAGGGACTTTCATCAACTCGATCACCCCGCGCGCCACATGTTCCGAAAGGCGGCGGAATGACTCCTCGCCCTTCTCTTTGGTCGCGCGGGCCGGGTTGCCGATAGTGCCACTGTCGATGAACTCGTGGTGATCCATCGGGAATGCGAAGTACTTGTAGCCTTCGAACTCCACATCGGGCATTCCATCCTTCTTGCCGAAAGTCTTGGGCAAGAATTCGGGGATGTGCGCTTTGGTGAAATCAGCGCGCTCCATGCGGACAAGGCTATCATCCCACGCTAAGTCCTGTGACGTCTCCAATTCGCTTGAATGCCAACCGGGAGTCTCCTCCACCGGGTTCTCCATCAGCCCTTCAAGGATGCCGACGTAATTTTCCATATAAGGTTTGACAAAGCCAATCAGCGCGCCGGTTTCATAACGCAGCTTTCGCAGGATCGGATCGACCACCTTGACATTCGAGCCATGACCATTAACAAAGATCAGGCGGTTGAAGCCGTGATGGATCAGACTGCGGCCCACGTCATACATCAGGTTCAGGAGCGTGGAGCTTCGCAATGTGATCGTGCCTCGGCCAGAGCCGGGCGCGTACATATGTTGTGGCGAATAGCCCATCCAAATTGGCGGGGTGTGGAGGACAGCGATCATCTCCGCCACGCGGCTGGCAACCTCAACAGCAGTGATGGTATCGGTGTATAGCGGCAGGTGCGGGCCGTGCTGCTCAAGGCTCGCCATCGGAATGAGGACAGTGTCTTTATGGGCAAGATATTCGCGGATGTCCACATAGGTCAGATTGCCAATGTCCCACGAGCGAAACTTGTCACGGAAGTCCGCGTCGCCATTGGTCAGGTGCGGCTGGTTTTGTTTCTTGTGTCCATTGCCAGCGATCATTGTGTTTTCTCCTTCTCCATCATATCGATAAATAGTTCGGCAACCTTGTCGCCGAAAACAGGATCATTGACGTGATAATCAAAAGTAAGCGTCCGGATTTCCGGGCGTAGTTTTCCACGCAAAGTTTCAAGAAAGGCGGCGTCGGCTTCGGGGTTCCAAAAAACCCCGCCCGGAACGCTTGGGATAGACAAACCCTGCGTTGGCACAGCCACGATGACTGTCGCCTTTGCCATGTTCAACCGCTCGGCAAAAATCTCGCCAAGCTGAATCATTTCATCATGCGATGTTCGCACCAGCGTATATTCTGGATTGTGATCGTACACGGGCCGTCCCTCCAAGCTCGCCGGGATCGCGCCCGCGTGCCAAACGCTAAAGTCAATACAGCCCGGCACGACCACTTGTGGCAGCCCTGCCAGCCCAACCCGCTTCAGGCGATCCGGGCCGCCATCGTGTATCCCGCCCACCAGCGGATCATAGGTTTCATTGGAGGTGTAATCAATCACCCCGACGAATTGTCCGCCTTCAGCCAATTCCTCCATAGCCGGGCCGCCAACTCCGTTTGAGTGGAAGATCACGGCTTCGTAGCCGCTCTGGGCCAGTCTTTCCTTAAGGGCCATCACAGCCTTGGTGGTGTTGCCCAGCATAGTGACCGCCACATAGCGCGCGTTCGGGTCAGGCGGCGGTAGGGTGTGACCATGTTCCACCAGCCCTTTGAGCGCTGCCGCGACGTTATCGAATATGGTTGTGGCAATTGGATTTAGGCCAAGTATGTCCACAATAGAGTGAACCACCATGATGTCTTTGGTGCCGATCATTGGGCCAAAGAAATGCTTCCCGGACGCAATCGGCGAGACCAGAATCTTTGGCACGCCGATTGGAAGCTCCATCATAACCGCCGCCCCCATCACCGCGCCTTCCGCGCCGCCCATGCTGACCACCGCGCCGACCTTGCCCTGCGCGTAAAGCTCCACGATCATCTTTTTGAGAGCGTCGCGCATCCCATGCACAGCGCGACCCCGGCTGCCCGCATTGCGGAGCGCCTCAATGGTCGTGCCGCCATACTCAGCCGCTTCGGTGCGGGTAATATCCGGCACGATTCCGAACGCTTCGCCCAAGATACCTGAATCGACGACGGTGGTAGCCAAGCCGAGGTCGCGCAGGCGGTCACGCAGATAGGCTATTTCCGGGCCTTTGGTGTCCAGTGTGCCGATGATAACCACATTTTTGCTCATAGGCGTTTGTCCCTGCGCGCAAGGAGGGGCAAGAAGCCCCTGCCCCTCCCCCAGAAACTCGAAACGGCTAGATTAACGGCAGCAGCGTATCGGCGCACATCTTAACCTGAGAGCTGTAGAACTCCTCAGTGAGAATGTTTGAGCCGTGATCGATGATGAACTTCTTCTGGTCATCGCTTATGTCGACCTTGCTCAGGTCGGTCTCGACCATCGTCGGGTACGGGTTGGCCGGGGTGCGGTCAACCGGGGCGACGAACTCGACCGTCAGCGCGCCATCATAGCCAATTTCCTTGAGCGTCCCGACCACCTTCATCCAGTCCCAGTGGCCCATCCCGCATGCGAAACGGTTGGTGTCGGCCACATGGAAGTCGGTCAGGCGACCCTTGGTCGAGCGGATGGATGCAAAGGGATCAGGCTCTTCCATGTTGATGTGGAAGGCATCCAGGCAGACGCCGCATTCAGGGCTGGTGGCCTCGGCGAGCGCCATGGCCTGGTTGGCTCGGCTGACGAAGTACGTCTCGAAACGATTGATGGGCTCGACGGCAATACGGATGCCTTCCTTCTTGCTCCATGCGTCGATCTCCTTCATGCCCGCAACGGCGTACTTCCACTCTTCTTCGGGGGTAGCGTCCGAGTTGACTTTGCCAACCGTGCCAGGCACGATGGTCAGGATCTGACCGTCGAGCTCCTTGACCATCGTGATGCAGTCCTTGACATACTGAACGGTGTGTTCGCGGACAGCGGCATTAGGAGAAGGCAGGTGCAGCCCTTCGAACATGAGCGTGACAGCGCCCCAGCACTTGATCTTATTGTCGTTGAGAATTTTCTTGACATCTTTGGTGTTGTACCTCTTGGGCTCGCCGCCGATCTCGAGGCTCTCGTAGCCGTACTTGGCTAAACGCCGGACAGTCACCTCAATCGACTCGGCCCTCATCCAGTTGTGCATTGACAGATGCATTTTACTTTCCTCCTGTGCAGTAGTATGGAATGATTTGAACTGACAAACCAGCGATGTTTAACGGGTCGCTGCTTTACCCGCTGACATCCTACAGTTGGCCTGCCAGAAGTTCGTAGAGGCCCAGCGCTTCTAATCTAACCTGTTCAGCGCCTGCTTTAATGGCGCTCAATGTGCCGGGGTCGTCGCAGATGACCCGCCTAGCTCCAACCTCCAGCGTGTCATAGAGGCGGCCCATTGTCAACTGATGGGATAGTTCCGGCTGGGTGAATTGAAGAGCTGTGTTGCCCGCCGGGTGCGCGCGATCCTTGCGCCAGAAGACTTCAAGCCCAGGCTTCCCATAGAGCGCCGCCAGTAGTTTACGCGGGGCTTCGACGCGCTCGGGCACGCGCACTGTGTGGGTTGGGTCGAGATAGGCATACGGCGTCTCGTCGCTGATCGGCTTGAACTTCAGCGCGCCCGCGTCGAGCTTATCCGCTAGCAAGACCGTCACTTCCTGCACTGCCACGCTTTCCGGCCACGCTATCCCCAGCCGTTCGGTGTAAAGCTGCCCAAACGAGTAGAAGTCCCCGGGAGACAAGACCAACAATCGACTCGCGCCGCTGGCCTTCACGTCATCTAACACAGCCTGAGCGAGCATCTTGGCCGTTTCGAATAGGCCCAGTGAGCTTGCCAGAAAGCCGTTGCTGCGGCCTTCGCCAACTAGGATCGGCTCAACACCGATGGCTTTAAGCAATTTAAGCGCCGCTGCGAGGGCCGACGGCCAGAGATAACGCGCTTCGTCACCCACGAACAGGGCGACGTTGCCAGAGCCGCCCAGCGGCTCTGGGGCCTGTGGCTGATAGGGGTTGCCCCACTTCTTGAATAGCTCATTGAGTTCGTAGACAACCGCAGGCGCGAGATTCTGCGCGGCGACTTCGGCGCGGGCGGCGGCAATCGCATGCGGCAGTGGCTGGTCGAAGACGCAGTGGGCGCGGCAGTTGCCGCAGTCAGCACACGAATAAAGAGCGTCAACCGTTTGGGCGTTCCACGTTAGCAGCCCGCGTTTGACCGAGGCAATGATCAGCCCCCAGCCGTGCGGCGTGAGGGTTTCGTTGTGCGTCCCCAGCCCGACCGGGCAGGTGTGCCGGCACATCAGGCAGTAACGACAGTTTTCGGTCGTCTCGATCACATTTTCAAAGAACTTGATTTCAGCAGAACCCATTTGAATTCCCTTACCATAATAACGTTGCTTGATGAGCTAAAACCCGAACCCGACCTTGCCTGGGTTCATGATCCCGTTCGGGTCGATGGCCTTCTTGAGTGATTGCAGGAACGGCCACGCGCTGCCGTACTGGCGTGGCATAAACCGAGCGAGTTTCAGCCCGACACCATGATGCTCGTTGACCATCCCGCCGTTTTCCAGCGAGGCGGTGATGGCCGTGTTCCAGATGCGGTTGTGCAGCCGAAGCGCCTCCTGCGCGTCGGCGGGTGGCTGTTCGACGATAAACCGATCATAGAGCGCCGCCCCCCAGTGGAACCAGTGCGAGAAGTGGCCGATGTACTTCGCGTCCCAATCTTGGTAGGTGTCCTCAATGGCCTTCTTCTTGGCCGCGTACAGGCCCTCGATCTTGTCATAGGTCGTGACCGTCTCGGTTGTGCCATACATCCAAGGCAGCTTGAGGCTCTTGGGTGGGTAGTAAAAGTCATAGCGATGCTTCCACCAGTGCTCGCCCGGCTCGCGGCCCAGATCGCGCGCGCCAAGCTCATCGCAGATCGCCATGCCTTTCTGCTCTTGCAAGGCCGCGATATCGGGATCGCCATCCCAGCCGAGGACCATGTACGCGCCCTCCAACTCGTAGCCAAGCACGCTCTTGACCAGCGACCCCGTCGAGGCCGGGTCGTACAGGCGGATCACCATCGGGTCGAGGCGGCGAGTCATCATGCGCCGCCCAGCCTCAATCGCATTGGCGACTTTGTCGAATAGGACAGCGCGCATCAGGCGGGCTTCAGGCAAGTAGTCCACCTGCATCGTGGCTTCGGTAATAACGCCGAACACGCCTTCCGAACCGAGAAATAGCCGCATAAAATCCGGGCCGGAAGCGTGATTTGGGACGTGCGGTGTGCGGATGATGTCGCCGTTGGGCAGCACGACTTCAAAACCAATCACCAGGTCTTCGGCCTTGCCATACTTGGTGCTGATCGTTCCAGTGCCGCGCGGGGCCAGATAGCCGCCGAGCGTGGCACAGTTGGCCGAAGCCGGGTAGTGCATCAGGCTGAGACCCTTCTCGTTGAGCGCCCATTCGAGCTGCGAGCCATTGATCCCGGCCTGCGCGGTGACGGTTAGCGCCTTCTCATTGATCTCGATAATCTTGTCCAGCCGCTTGGTGTCGATCAATATTCCACCGTAGATCGGCAGCGCCCCGCCCTGCGTGCCAGACCCGCCGCCCCACGGGACAACCGGCAGCCGGAAGCGATTGGCGACCTTGATAATCTCGCTGATCTCTTCTTTCGTGCCGGGATGCAGGATGAAATCGGGCGTCGCCAGCCTCTCCCCGCGATCCAGCCACATTTGCGGCATCCAAGCCCAGTCGGTTGAGTAAACGAGCTTGTCGGTTTCGTCAGTCGAGATGTTCGGCGGGCCGACGATCTCCTCAAGCTCGCTACGGATCATTTCACTGGTGAATACTGCGCGCTGCGCCAAATTCACAACTCCTCTACTCGGTGGATGGCCGGACTAACTGCCTATCAAGTGGTTGACGATCAACCAGTCCAATTCCTCGTAGTCACGCGCCGCGATCAGTTCAGCCATGCGTTGGCGATCCAGCGAACGCGCCAATTCGACCAGCCTCAGAAATGTGTGAAGGCTGTTCCGTAGATGCTTGGTAGCAATATCGGCGGGCTGGGTGCGGATAGCCTTGACATCCAAGCCAACCATCCCGGTCTTGTAATACTGGTTTTCGTCGAGAACACGAACTTGATTGAACGCGCGACGCAAGTCAACCGAGCCAAAGGATCGATCCTGATCGTATTTCAGGCCATTTTGGTCATTTAGGTGAACGCTCCACAACTTGCCACAGGCCAGCGCGAAGGCAATCTCGTCGGACGGGTCTAGCCCGGCTAGAATGGCGTGGGCCGACTCCATCAGCGTGCCCACGCGAGAGGGGTCTTTGGCTTGAAAACCAAGCGCCAGCCCATGACCCATCGTCGGGAGATAAGCCAGATCCATCGGCTCGTTGGGCTTTGGCTCGATGGCGATGCGGATGTTAGGGTCATGGTCGAGAATAGCATTGATGGCTTCAAGCAAGAGATGCGTGGCTTTGACGGCATCTTTGCTTTCGCGCAGATACGTGCCTTCGCGGGCCAGCCATAACACCATCAGGTCGCAGCCTAACTCGCGGGCAATATCTGCCGCTTTTTTGGAACGATCCAGCGCGTAAGCCCGAACCTTGGGGTCATTAGCCGTATACGCGCCGTCAATCGTCATCTGGCTCTCCCAAAGGCGTGGCGCGACAAACTCGGCGGCCAGCCCGTGATTGTTGAGCTTTTTCTTCATCGCGCGGGCTTCTTCCGCGATCTGCGTCGCGGCCTTGCCGTCAAGGTTGGGAACAGCGTCATCGTCATGAAACTGAACCGCGTCAAAGCCAAGCTCACCGAAGACTTTTAGCTTGTCGTCAAAGCTGCGGGCCTGACGCACCGTCGGGCCGAAGGGATCAGCCCCTTCGTGGATGTTCCAAGGGCCAAACGAAAAGCGATACCCATATTTCTCCATCGTCAATTCCTCCCGCCTTCGTGCTGATCCCACACCCGCAACCCGTATCGGCTAAGGTAGATTGGGATGTTCTTGAATAAAGCGTTATGCGCCTCGATCTCGCGGATCATGGCGCGCTTGCGGGCTGAATGGTCACCGCACAGGAGCGTCACCGAACCACCCTCGCCGCCTGCGCCGTTAACCTTCCAGCCCACCGCCCCATGCTCGCGGGCGATGTCGATAACTTGCTGGGCGTCTTGTCCGATCAGGTCGGGATGGAGATTCCGCTGCGCGTCGGTGTTGGCGATCATAGCGCGACCCAACGCGACGAAATCCCCCGCATAGACTGCATCGCGCGAAGGCGCGGCAGTGGCCCGGAGGGCGTCGATTTGCGGCGCGTTTGGCCCAGCATTCTCCAGATCGCGGATCACTTTCACATGCACGTCCGACGAGCTGTGCGACTTCCCGAGATAAATCAGCACCATTCGGCGCTCAAGTTCCCACCAAATTGTGTTGGGAACTTGTATCTGCGAGACAGAACTATGAGGATAGTCAAACATCTCGATATAGTTGATCCCCCCATACGCGGAACAAAGTTGATCCTGTATGCCGCACTGCTGGCGCAGCATGTCGGTCTCGACAGCCTGCGCCGTATAGGCCACCTCGTGTGGCGTGAGCCGCCCCGGTGTCAGATAGTCCAACGCGCCGATCAGCGCGACCGTCACCGCTGCCGATGTTCCGGTTGAGGCTCCGGCAGGCGCTTCGGAAAAGATCGTGACTTCTAGCGCCAGATCATTGGGAACCCCCATGCGCTGGATAGCAGCCTCTAGCAAGGGATGGCGATCCCATGTGTCAGGCTGCGGCTGGGGCGTGTAACGTTCGCCATAATTTTCCGCGTAGATCACGATGCGATCCGGGCGAGCGTTGCTCAGCGGGAAGACCTGAATCTGCGCCTCGGCATAGGGGTAGACAGCGATGTTGAAAATCTTACCGTGTTCTGCGAACCAAGTGTCCGTCCAGCCGCCGTTATCGCACACCCGGATCGGAGCGACGGCGTTAATAGTTCGCACGGGGCGCTGGCGGTTATCAGGCTGCAACGTCCACCTCCAACGCCAGGTCGTAAACCAACGATTCGCCGGGTTCGAGCAGCCGCAGCGTGCCACGCACTCGTTCGGCGGCGCGGCCTTCTACCCAGCAGTTGGCAGGCTCGATGCCCATAACATGCGCGCCAGCGCTCGGCATCTTCCATTGAACCAAGCGGGGCAGAGCGGTGGTCTCCCATGCCAACCTCACTACGAGAGATCGCGTCCCACCGCCCGCGACGGGGAAACTGGGATTATGAATCTCCACGCTCGCGTTGGCGTTGCCGTCAGTGATCAGGTCTTCGTGATAATACACGCGCTCCTGATAGCCATGCTGCGGCGACTGCCAGCGGTCAAACCCGTCCAGCGGTGTTTTCGCTTCACGCGGGGTGACACGCCGCGACGGGAATTTGATCTGTGTTTCCTCGCTCATGAGCGGAAAGCCGAAATTAAAGTGATACAGGATCATGTGTGGCACAGGCTCGAAGCCTATATTCTCCACCACATCCCGAATTTCGATTCGGTTTTGCCCTAGACGGCTGCGAATCTCGCGTGACAACCGCACATTCTCGCCGAAGATCGCCGTTTCTTCGACAACACCGCGAACTGCCAGCTCGTACTCGTCGCCCTTCCACTGGCCTTCCGCCGCGACATGCCGCGCGGGGAGATGGTGCGCGCGCCCATGCAAGCCCAGCCTCTGCCCGCCATCTTCATTCGGCGAACCTACCTGAAGCAGCCCGCAGGTCATCAACAGGCCGCCAACGGCGCTACGCAGCCACCCCGCCTCAGCCGGATCATAATAGGCAGGGTGAGCCTCTCCATTAGCGGATTGCCAGCTCAACGGCACGCCACCGAAGGCCGCTAGCGAAATATCCATGCCGCGTGCCGGGACAACGACGTAAGACAAGCCCGCGCCGGTCAGCGCCTGAATATGCTCGACGCCAGCTTCTGGCCCTTCTGTCCAATGGAGACGACGCAAGCCGCCAATCTGCTCGACGCGCCCAACACGCGCCTCCAAGTCGCGCCGTGTCCAGTCCCGGCCATACAAACGCATGTCGCTAGTCCTCGTCAATCTTTGGCATCCGTTCGATGCGCGGATCGGTGAAGATGTCCGATTCGTCGTGGCTGGCGCTAGAGAACTCCGACACAATTGCGCCCTCATCGCCAGCTTGAAACCAGTGCAGGATGTCGGGCGGAATGGTGTACTGGTCGCCGGGATTTAGGGCGACCTCATGAAAGACGGTGTAATGCGCTTCGCTGCCCTCTGGGATGCGCCCCTGCGTGGGTGAAGTAGGGTCGCCCTCTACGTACAGCCATACCTGTCCCCAGCGGCAGCGAAAGGTTTCCATCTTGCCCGGCTGCCCGCCTACCGTCGGGTGGCGATGCTCCGGGCAGGTTTGGCGAGGAAACAGAACCAATTCCTTAGCGCAATAACGGTCAGTATTGACATATACCACCAGTTCCAGCCCAGTGCGCTCCAACTCACCCAAACCGAACTCCGCCACCTCGATGTTAGCGCACTCGTCTGGCGTCAACTGGACACCGAGACGTTCCAGCATCGCCGCTGCGCGTTCCTGAGCTTTCCGAACCTCGCTACGCTTGATCATGTGTTCCTCTCTTGAAGTGTCGCGCGCCTAGTGGCTAACTGCCGCCGCGAGTCCGGCGAAAGTGTGGGACAGCGCAGGATACAGCTCCCGGTAGAGCGCATAATATTCGCCATAGGCGGATGATTGCGCGCTCGGCTCTGTGCGGCCCGTAATCGCAATCATCGCCTGGGCCGCTTCCTCGACACTGGAATACACGCCCGCCCCAACTCCCGCCAGCAGCGCCGCGCCAAAGGCGGCTCCTTCAGTGGTGTTGACCGTGACCAACTCTGCGCCAAGCACGTCGGCGAGAATCTGCCGCCAAATGGAGCTACGCGTCCCGCCGCCTGACGCGCGCACTTGCGTAATAGCGCCTATGCCTGCGTTCTGAATCAGCGTGAAGCTATCGCGCAGGCCGAATGCGACGCCTTCCAAGACTGCGCGGGTCAGATGAGGCTTGGTGTGGCGCAAGGTCAGGCCTATCCAGGTGGCGCGGGCCAACGGATCGGGGTGAGGCGTGCGCTCGCCGCTGAGGTATGGCAGAAACAACAGCCCGTCACTGCCGGGCGGAATGTTAGCGGTAGGCGCGAGGAGATGGTCAAAACTAACGCCGGGAGCCAATGTGTCTCGATACCACTGCAAACTGCCTGCCGCGCTCAACATGACACCCATAAAGTGCCAGCGACTTGGCACAGCGTGACAGAAAGCATGGAGTCGGCCTTCCGGCTCAATCAGCGGACTGTCTGTCGCAGCGAACACCACGCCTGACGTGCCAAGCGTGAGGGCCACAATGCCCGGATTGATCACGCCAACGCCCGTCGCCTGCGCCGCTTGATCGCCCCCGCCGCCCACGACTGGCGTTCCCGACGCCAGACCTGTCAGCACTGCGGCCTCGGGGCTGACTCGGCCCGTTATCTCCGGCCCTTCGTGCGTAGTTGGCAGCCAATCAGCGGGAATGTCCAAAGCCTTAAGGACTTCTTCTGACCAGTCGCGTTTGGCCAAGTCGAATAGAATCGTGCCAGAGCCATCCGCTTTGTCCATCGCGTATTCGCCGGTCAACTTCAAACGAATGTAGTCTTTGGGCAGCAGGATATGCCGCCCGCGCTCGTAAAGCTCCGGCTCATGCTGCTGCACCCACAAAATCTTCGGCGCAGTGAATCCCGTCAGGGCATCGTTGCCTGTGATCTGGATCAGCCGATCTTTGCCAAGCCTGCGCCGGATTTCATCGCATTGGTCGCCTGTGCGCTGGTCATTCCACAGAATAGCGGGGCGCAAGACCTCGCCCCGTTTGTCAAGCAGGGTCAAGCCGTGCATCTGGCCCGTCAAGCCGATGGCCTGCACATCGCTGCCGGTTGCGCGAGCCAGCGCAAGGGACTGGCTGATGCTGCTTACGATGCCATCCCACCACTGATGAGGGTCTTGCTCCGACCACAACGGACGCGGCATCGACAACGTTAGCGGCGTGGTCGCGCTGGCAACCACCTCGCCCTGCTGATCGATGAGCAAGGCTTTTGCGCCCGTCGTGGAAATATCAAGCCCTAATAGAAGCTGCTTGCCCGACATTTCAATGACACCTCATCGCTTGAGATTCAAAGGTTTAGCCTGATCCCGACTTTATGGTGGGGTGGATGAGGCGTGATCACCTAACCCCTAAGAGGAGTTCAACCGTCAACTGATCAAGACGCTCGTAACGCAAGCCGCGTTCGCCAAGCGCGGCTCGATCAAATGACCAATCTTTGAGCGCGGTCGCTTTCTGCGCGCTGTAGCCGCCCATCATCGCCGCGACGCTGCCATCATCCGCGTTGATGTCTGCCAGCAGAGCTTGTATTTCTTTGTCGTTGTTGAACTGCTCGGCCTTTTCCTTCAAGATGAGGTAGGCGCGCATGCACCCGCGCGCAAAATCCTTGACACCCTCATAATCCTCAGTGCGATGGGCATGGGCGTCAAAGTGGCGGCTGCCCGTGTAGCCAACATCTTCCAAGAACTTGACGAGATGGAACGCGCTTTTCAGGTTGTGCGCGCCAAAACGGAAGTCCTGATCGTAGCGGCCAAAAGCCTGATCGTTGAGATCGATGTGGAACAACTTGCCCGCTTCCCAAGCCTGCGCGACGGCGTGGGTGAAGTTCAGCCCAGCCATATGCTCGTGGGCGACTTCCGGGTTGACCCCCACCATCTCCGCATGATCGAGCGTCGCGATAAAGCCTAACATCGCCCCAGTGGTGGGCAGAAACAAGTCGCCACGCGGCTCGTTCGGCTTGGCTTCGAGGGCGAATTTGAGGTTATAGTCCTGTTCAATCACATAATCCAAGAGAAAGTTTAGCGCCTCCCGGAAGCGTTTGAGGCTTTCCACGCCGCTCTTGCTAGCGTCTACCTCCGTGCCCTCGCGCCCGCCCCAGAACACATACACCCCTGCGCCTAGCTCGACGCCGAGATCGATAGCGTTCATGGTCTTTTGCAAGGCGTAGGCCCGCACACGCGCGTCATTGGAAGTGAACGCGCCATCTTTGAAAGCCGGATCGGAAAATAAATTGGTGGTCGCCATCGGGACAACCAAGCCTGTCTCTTTGAGGGCGGCTTTGAATTCGCGCACAATCGTGTCACGTTCGGCTGGTGTCGCGTCAATCGGCACCAGATCGTTGTCGTGAAAGTTCAGGCCATAAGCCCCAACTTCGGCTAATAAATGCGCCAGCTCTACTGGGCTAAGAGCTTTGCGCACAGGCCCGCCAAACGGGTCACGCCCGATGTTGCCCACCGTCCACAAGCCAAAGGTAAACTTATGCTCCGAACCGGGTTGAAAACGATCAGTCATTCTCGATCCTTACTCTTGATGAACAGGCGCATTGAATCGTCCATGCAGGTGAGCCGGCGGCTAAGGCGCGTCTTTGGCTTTGCTTTCAAATTCGCTCACCGAAACCGCGCCAAGGTCGCTTTTGTGATGAACCCCTTGCGGCACAATGTGACTCCACACGATAAACGCAAGGGTCGAAACCAGCAGCACGGTGAAGCCATAAGAATAAGCGGCCAAGACCCACGGCTGGAACATGCCGATAATCCCCAGCGCAATACCGGTCAGGATTGCCGTCTCAACAATTCCGTATACGCGTCGGGACACTTTGTAATTGAGAATCTGCGCGAGAGTCGCAATGAAGAAGATAAAGGCCAGAAGGATTGCAATAAAAATAGTCAGGAACGGGACCCCTAGCAAGAAGATATCCGTCTCTAGGGTTTCCTTGGGGATAAACACCCCCCCGACCGGGTTGAGCAGCTGCCCGATCACAATCAGCGCCGCGCCAATGATCAGAAGCACGAAAGGGGGGCGGACAGGTTTCTTGTTCATCATCTCTCCTCAACAAAGAGGCTTGTCGGGCAGGGCGAGCCTTCACGCTCGCCCCGCGCCGCTAACGCTTAATACTTGATATCGACCTGCTTTTTCTGGCTGGCAGACTGCACAATCGCATCGCAGATCACTGCCGCCCGATAGCCATCTTCAAAGGTAGCCCCATGCGGGCCTACGTCTTTGTTGTTGACGATAGCGTCGAGCAGGTTGTGAATCTCATGCACGAAGGTATGCTCCCAACCGATGATATGCCCGTGCGGCCACCAATTGCTCCACCAGGGGTGGTAGCCTTCGGTGATCAGCGCGTTATGGAAGCCCTGCGTCTCTTTGGGCTCTTCGCCGACCCAAAACACTTCAAGCTCGTTCATGCGCTCCAGATTGAAGCGAATGCTGCCTTTCTCGGCATTAAGCTCGAAGCAATTGTAATTCTTGCGCCCGCCAGCAAACCGGGTTGATTCCAACGTGCCAATCGCGCCGTTGTCAAACTCAACAGCGGCGACAAAGGCGTCGTCCACATCCACTTTGCCCATTTTCTTGGGATCGTCAGGCATCGGGCGTTCGTTGATGAAGGTTCGCGTCATGGCGCTAACGCTCTTGAACCCGCCCACCAAATAGTGAGCAAGGTCGATGATGTGCGCGCCCAGATCGCCCAGCGCCCCGCTGCCCGCCACGTTTTTGTCCAGCCGCCAAATCTTCGGCGTGCCGTAATGCGGCATGATCCACTCCTGCAAGTAAACGGCGCGGAAGTGGTAGATTTTGCCCAGTTTGCCGCTATCGATCAGATCGCGTATCTGGCGTATGGCAGGCACAAAGCGGTAGTTAAAAGCCACCTGATGTTTGACGCCCGCTTTCTGGACGGCGTCAAGCATCTTCTTGGATTCTTCGGCGCTGCGCGCCAACGGCTTCTCGCACAAAATGTGTTTGCCCGCCGCCGCCGCCGCGATACACGGGTCGGCGTGCGTGTCATTCGGGCCGCCATTGTCGAACAGCTGAATCTGGTCGTTCTCAAGCATCCTGCGCCAATCGGTGTAGTAGCCCTCATAGCCATAGCGGCGGGCTGCTTCGCTGGCCGCGTCGGCGTTCCGGCCAGCTATCGCCACCAGCTTAGGAATGGCGACTGGCGGGTATATCATGTACGGATATTTTTTGTAAGCGTTCGAGTGAGCCTTGCCCATAAAGGCATAACCCAGCATCCCGACGCCCACCTCGGGGGCATCACCTTCGGCCTTTGCCCCTGCCATCGTCGTAAAGCCTGTTTCTTTAGCCATGACGTTCTCCGGTGCGTAGGGTCTCAGCTATTTCTTTGATGTAAAAGCCGCGTCGAAGGCGGCCTGCGACGGCGTGAAGTCCTGCTTGCGGATCATCGCCAAAGCCTCAGGGGCCCCAAACTCGCGATCCATACCACTGTCTTCCCATTCAATCGACAGCGGCCCTTGATAGCCCACTCGGTTAAGGGCGCGAACCAATTGATCCCACTTCACATCGCCCCGACCCGGCGAGACAAAGTCCCAACCGCGACGGTTGTCGCCAAAGTCGAGATGCGAGCCAAGGATGCTGTTGCGGCCAGTTAATTGCACGCGAGAATCCTTGACGTGAACATGCCAGATGCGGTCGCCAAAATCATTGATAAACTCGACTGGATTGATCATCTGGTGAATGAAGTGGCTGGGGTCAAAGTTGAAACCAAAGTTTGGGTGGCCCTTCACTGCTTCCACCGCCCGGTGAGTAGTGAAAATATCGTAGGCGATCTCGGTTGGGTGAACTTCGAGGCCGAAGAAGATGCCTTCCTTTTTGAACACGTCCAAGATCGGCGTCCAGCGCTTGGCGAAATCCTGATAGCCTGCGTCGATGTCAGGCTGGCTGGTCGGCGGGAAAAAGTACAGCTTGGCCCACACGCTGCTGCCAGTGAATCCATTGACGATTTCCACGCCGAATTTCTTGGCGGCGCGGGCGGTGTTCTTCATTTCTTCGGCGGCGCGCTCGCGCACGCCATCCGGCTTGCCATCGCCCCAGATGCGAGCCGGAAGGATCGATTTGTGGCGGTTGTCAATCGGGTCGTCGCCCACGCATTGCCCGACCAAGTGGGTGCTAATGGCAAAGCACTTGAGGTTGTGCTTATTCAGGATATCCCAGCGCCCCTTGACATACTTGTCGTCCGAGAGCGCCTTATCGACTTCGAAATGGTCACCCCAGCAAGCCAGTTCTAAACCATCAAAACCCCATGCGCTGGCTTTCTTAGCTACGTCTTCGAGGGTCAGATCGGCCCATTGGCCTGTGAACAAGGTGATTGGTCTTCCCATGCTAATTTCTCCTTTTTGATTATCACAGAGTCAAGTGCATGACAAACAGCCGCCTTTGCTTGCGACCACGCTATGACGCTAGGCCAATAGCTTTTTCAAATAGGTTAGACCGTCCTGAGCGAGCGCGTCCTGGCTGGTGGCGAACGGACGCCAGATTGCGGCGGCCCGCGCGATACTTTTCACTTTGTTGGTGAATGACTCGATCACCACCGGGCCATCGTAACCCACATCACGGAGAGCTTTCTTGACATCGTCCCAGGGCACATGCCCTGACCCCGGCGCGCCCCGGTCATTTTCGCAGGTATGGACATGCCGCAGCCGTTTGCCGGTGGCTCTGATGGCGTCGCCGATTGACTTTTCTTCGATGTTCATATGGAAGGTGTCCAGCATGATCTGGCAGGCTGGATGATCCACCCGATCAATCACCTCGATGGCCTGCGAAGCCAGATTGATAAAGCTGGTCTCAAAGCGATTGAGCGGTTCGAGGCACAGGGTCACCCCATGATCCCCGGCGTGCTTCGCCAGCGCGGAAAGCTGTTCAACCAACAGATCAACATCCCTCTTGCGTTCGTCATCGGTGGCCTGCCAAACGCGCCCGACTGCGGAGTACAACGGGCCAACGACGTTTGTCGCGCCCAGCGTTTGCGCGGCTTCCACACAGTGTCGCACATAAGTCATGCCATTGTCGCGGATAGCCTTATCTCCATGGATCAGATCGCGATCTGGCCCCATCGCCGCGCAGACACTTGCCATCAGGCCATTATCTTTGAGAATCTGCGCCCCCGCTTTGTAATCGAGATCCTCTGTGCCTTCAATTGGCGCTTCAAGCCAGTCAAAACCCAGCTTCTGGACTTTGGGCGCCAACCCTTGCAGCTCGCTGGTCGTTAGCGGCGACACCCACACCCACGCATTCACCCCGAATTTCATCGATTTCTCCTTCGTGAAAGCAAGGACGAATTATTGGATACGATTTCCGCTGTTGCTCTGGAAGAAGTGCAGCCGATCAGGAGCGATGTTGAACTTCACGGCATCGCCGATCTTGAAATGGGTCATGCCGGGGATCAAGCTCAGAAAGCGTTGGTTGCCGCTTCTGATGTGAACGATGGTTTCGACGCCAAGTGGCTCAGTCAACGCGATCTCGCCCGCATACTCGCCTTTTGAAGAGGGCTGCAAGTCCTCAGGGCGCACGCCCAGTAAGAACGAAGACGGTAGGTTTCCACTGTTCGGTATCGACATGCGCACCTGGCTATCTTTGATATAGATCGCGCCGTCTTCACGGCGGGCTTCGACAAGGTTGATGCGCGGCGTGCCTACCATCTCCGCGACAAACGTCGAAGCGGGCCGATCATAGATGTCTTCGGGGGAGCCAACCTGGACGATTTGGCCCTGACGCAGGACGCCGATTCGGTCGGCCATCGTCAAGGCTTCGATCTGGTCGTGAGTCACAAACACGGTGGTGCTGCGCTGCGTTTTCTGGAGATGCTGAAGCTCGACCCGCAGCGCCTCGCGCAGCTTGGCGTCGAGATTCGAGAGCGGCTCGTCCATCAGGTAAACGCGCGGGGTGCGAACGATAGCGCGCCCAATCGCGACGCGCTGCATCTCGCCGCCCGATAACTTGGCGGTTTTGCGCGCGAGCAGATGACTGATCCGAAGGGTTTCGGCTGTCGTCTCGACGCGCTTTTTGATATCCGGCTCCGGGATTTTTCGCAGGGGCGAACGCAATGGGAAGGCCAAGTTGTCATAAACGCTCATTGTCGGATAGAGCGAATATTGCTGAAAGACGAAAGCCACGTCGCGGTCAGCGGGGGGAAGTGCGCTTATGTCTTCACCGTCGAAGCTGACCGTCCCGTCATCCTGCTTTTCCAGCCCCGCAATGATGCGCAATGTGGTTGTCTTGCCTGCCCCAGTTGGGCCGAGCAGCACGAAGAATTCGCCATCCTTGACTTCAAACGAGACGCTCGATAGAGCTGTGATGTCGCGGAATTCTTTAGTGATGTTGTGGAGCGTGACGTTGCTCATCAGGCATTCTCCCGCCGGATTGCGGCCTCGGTTTGGGGATTGAAAAAGCGCACCATTTCCGGATCAAGATCGAAACTGACTTTAGCGCCGATAGGATGACTGGTGCGCCGGTCGGCACGCAAATGAACAATCCCAAGCTCATCCTTGCTGCCTGCCAGTTTCACGTGTAGCACTGAATAGCTGCCATGAATATCGACTGCGTACACGTCGCCCACCAGAGCGCCTTTGTCTGAAAGACGGGCCACCTCTGGGCGGAAGCCAACAATTACCTCACCCTCGCTGGGCAACCCGACTTGAAGCGCGCTATTCCATTCCTTGGGCGGTTTGAAGCTGTTCTCATCGGAAAAGTGAACAGTTTGATTGGCAAAATGGCCTGCCATCAGATTCATGCCGGGACTGCCAATGAAGGCGGCTACAAATAGATTGGATGGGTTGTGGTACACCTCGGCAGGCGACCCGATGTGCTGGACGACTGCGTTCGACATGACCACAATCTTGTCAGCCATCGCCATTGCCTCAATTTGGTCGTGCGTCACGTAGACCGTGGTGGCGTTTTGCTCAATATGCAGCCGCTTGATCTCGGCGCGCATGGTTTCACGGAAATCAGCATCAAGCGCGCCCAGCGGCTCATCCATCAAGAAAGCCGCCGGATGTCGAACCAGCGCGCGCGCCAACGCCACCCGCTGCCGGTCGCCGCCGCTTAGATTGCCGGGGCGCTGGTTGAGCAGATCGCCGATTTTGAGCAATTCGACTGTTTCCGCGACGCGCTTGGTGATCGTCTCCGGCGATTCATGTTGGGCTTGAAGCGGAAAGGCAATGTTTTGTCGCACCGTCAGGTGAGGGTAGAGCGCAAATAGCTGGAACACAAAGGCTGTGTCACGATCACTGGGATGCAGCCATGTCACGTCACGGCCATCAAGATAGATGTGCCCCCCGGACACCGTTTCCAGACCTGATATCATGCGAAGCGTAGTCGTCTTGCCACAGCCAGAAGGCCCCAGCAGAACCACAAATTCGCCATGATTAATAGTGAGATCCATTGGCTCCACGGCGTATGCGGTGCCAAACTTCTTTTCAACTTTGCGGAGTTCGATTGTTGCCATTGATCGCCCGATCCACTGGTTTGTCAGGTTAGTTGCTTACAAGAACCGCGTCGTTATTGGCCGTAGCAATGCCGCCGATTGGCTACTGTCGAATCGCCCCAAAGGTCACACCCCGTAGCAGATACTTCCGCAGCGCGAAGGTGATCACGACTACCGGGATAAGGAACAGCACCGATCCAGCCGCAATCGCTTGCCACTCCACGACGCCGCGCCCTAACATGGTAGCGATGCTGGGCGGCGCGGTGCGGGCTTTCTCGCTGGTGAGCATGAGCGAAAACGCGTATTCATTCCAGGCAAAGATGAGGCAAAACACCGTAGTCGCCGCGAGGCCGGTCACGGATTGCGGCAACACGATCTTGAAGAAAGCTTCAAGGCGGGAATAGCCATCTACCAGCGCTGCATCCTCGTACTCACGCGGAATTTCGTCTATAAACCCTTTTAACAGCCAGACCGAAAACGATAGATTGAAGACCGTGTACAACAAGATCATTCCCAAATGCGTGTCGTGAAGGCGCAGGGTGCGGTACATCAAGAACAAGGGTATGGTTACCACAACGGCTGGCAGCATCCGGGTGCTAAGAATAAAGAACAACAAATCATTCTTGCCCGGCACATTAAATCGACTAAAGGCGTAGGCCGCGAAAAAGCCGAGAACGACCGATAGAACTGTAGAGACGCCCGCGATAATCAAGGAGTTTTTGAGGCGACCCACGTAGTCGCTGGGGCCGGTGACCTGTTGACCCGCTTCAAGAGCTAGTTGGCCGATGAAGTCAAGCTCGCCCGGATTCTTCTGGTATTCTTCCAGTTGAGCCTTTGACAATACGGCTCGTTCGCTGAAAAGGAACACAAATCCTTGCATTGTCGGTTCGAAAACGAGTTTTGGCGGAATTGCCACCACATCGTTATAAGATTTGATCGAGGTGACAATCATCACATAAACCGGGATCAATAGGATCGTGGCGAGGGCCACTGCTATCGCGGCGCGGATCTTCCCCAAGAGCCGGGCGGTCGGGTTCACCATATCCACCCGAATGGACTCGACTACAGGAGATGCGGGGCCCATATCCTCAAAGCGCGCCATAGTTACGCCTCCCCTTTAATCTGGTTAAGATATTTGATGTACACATTGCTGACTGCAATGATGATGATCAAGATAATGTAAGCCAACGCGCTGGAATAGCCTGTCAGCCAGGAACCCTGGAAGGCTTTCTTGTAGAGGCTGACTGCGATCAATTCGGTCTGATCGCCGGGGCCACCACCGGTCATCCCCATTACCAGATCGAATGATTTGAAAGCCTCAATGGTGCGAAATAGCACCGCAATCAGCAGCAGCGGCGCCACCTGCGGCAGCGTGATCCGCCAGAATTGGAACCACGAACTAGCTCGATCAATCGCCGCCGCCTCATACAAATAATCTGGGATGGCGTTCAGGCCAGAAAGAACGAGCAGCATGACAAAAGGCGTCCACATCCACACGTCAACGATGACGACCGCCCATAGAGCTAGCCCCGGCACCGAATCGCGGGCGAAACTACTAGCGATCATGTCTGGCCCGCTGGCCGGACGCGGAAATCCGATCAGATAGTTAAAATAGCCAAAGGACGGATCGTACATAGGAACTTTCCAAAACAGCCCCACGACGACCGGAGAGAGCATCATCGGCACAAGAATAAGCGTGGTAATCAGGCCGCTGCCTCGAAACTTCTGGCGGACAAGCATTGCCAGCGTAAAACCAATAATCGTCTCTAGCCCGACTGACGCTAGGACAAAACGCCCCGACGTGGCAAAGTGATTCCACATGTTCTCATCTTGCAAGATGGTTTGGAAATTGTCGAACCAGATGAACAGGGGCGCAGCTCTGCCAATGGCAGAATACTTGGTAAAGGCTAGAAACAGGCTATAGAACAAAGGAAAGAAATTGAAAGCGATGAGCAGGATTAGCGTGGGCCAGATAAACAGGTTCAAGATTGCGCGGTCGCCAAGCCGCCAGCGATTCGGTCGTCTGGACTTTGACATCTGAGCAGCAGGTTGAGGCGCATTGGCTGAGGACATGGCATGTCGCTTTCTTCATATATCGGCTGGGGAGGCGGAGATCTCCGCCTCCCCGTAGCCTTATGATCAAGCCAGTTGCGAAGTTACTTGATGTAACCCGCATCCTTCAAGATTACCTCATGCTGCGCGGCGATGGCGTCGAGGGCCTCTTGAGCCGTGCCCTGATCCTCCACCACGTACTTGCTCAACTCGGTCTGCGTGACCAGCAACAACTGACCGAATTCGGGGATGTTCCAGAAGTCTTGGACAAAGGTCATCGTCTCGGCGAAGGCAGGGTTGAAGGGTTGAGCCGCCAAGAAGGCGTCTGACTCAAGCACCTTGGTGTTGCAGGTGTAGCCGCCTGCCTCTGCCCACTTGACCTGAACTTCATCGCTGGCGAACCACTTGATGAAGTCCAAGGACGCCGCCTGACGATCGGCGTCGATGTGCGAGATGACGCTGATCCCCTGGCCGCCGAGCGCCGCAGCGCGGTCGCCATAGGGGCCTTCTGGGTTGGCGAAGAAGCCAACTTTGTCATGGTAGTCTGCGTTCGTGCTTGGGTTTACCAACGCCGGGAAGAACGCGAAGTAGTTCATGATCATCACGGCCTGACCGCTGATGATCGCATTATTCGTTTCGGCGAAGAAGGCGTTGCTCATGCCGGGAGCCTGACAGCACTTGTACAGGTCATGGTAGTACTCAAGCGCTTCCGCTGCTTCCTTCGAGTTGACGACGCCCTGAACATTGTTGTTTTCGTCCTGCCACGTCGCGCCCCACGCGAAGAAGGTGTTCTCAACGCCCATCGTGAGGGCATCGTAATCCTTCTGGGTGTAGATACCGACGCCGTAGAGGTTCGCGTCTGGTCTGGTGAAGAATTTTGCGATGTCCATCAACTCTGCATAGGTCTTGGGCACAGCCAGATCATAGCCGTACTCAGCCTTGAAAGCAGCCATCTCCGCTGGGTCCTCGAACAGGTCCTTGCGGTACGCCCAGCCATCGGCGTCGCCTTCGGTCGGGTAAGCCCAGTAGGTCTTTGATCCGGGTGGGTACTCGCCGTAGTACTGTAGCGTGGCAGGGGTCACGCTTTCCGTGATCCCATTCGAGTTCATGAACTCGGTCAGGTCAACATAATTGCCTGAGGTCGCGTTGGTGCCCAGCCACTGGCTGTCGCCGACAACCATATCCCACGACGTGCCCTTGGCCGCCATCTCGGTGTCGAAGCGGTTGCCAAAACTTCCCCACGGCTCCTGCACGACGGTCACCTTGATGCCGGTTTCGGCCTCATACTGATTGCCGATCTGCTGAAGGTAGTCTGCCGGGTCCCATTGAGCCCACAGTATCTTGAGTTCCGTGACGCCGCCGGCAGCGGGAGCCTCGGTTGCGGCAGGAGCTTCCGTTGCGGCAGGAGCTTCCGTCGCCGCGGGGGTCGGGGCAGCACAGGCCGACAACACCAGCGTCGCAATTACGAACAAGGTCATAACGAGCGATTTCTTAAACATCTCTTCCTCCAATGGAGTCATAGTAGGTTGCTAGTCGGTTCATATTGAAAAGCTTGTGTCACATATGCGCTTGTCCATCACCCCCTTTCATTGAAAGCATTGCCCTGAATTCCAGGAGATTGCATGACAATTCTCAAGCCGCCGCGCTTAACATCCGCGTCGGCTGGCTGAACATCATTTGATGAACTGCAGCGATCCCGCCCATGACACAGGCGTCAGAGCCATAATTAGCCCGCACAACTTTGGTTGCCGCCCTTGTCCAGCGCAGCGCCCGCTGCTCCAACTCAGTTTCCACAATCGGGAGCAGGAAATCGCTTGCAAGACTGAGAATACCGCCAAAAACCACTAGATCAGGGTTAAGAGCATTCACCAATAAGGCGATGCCGATCCCCAGATCGCGCCCAACGCGCCGTAAAGCGTCGAGCGCAATCCGATCATTTGAGCGCGCAGCTTTGACGATCACCTCAACACTGATCGGATCGTGAGCGTCATTGTCTCCACGCAATCTCCCGTCACCGCTAGCGGCCTTGCGACCTTCCAAGACATAGCGGGACAGTGTTGACTGGCTCACCAATGTCTCCCAACAGCCCTGGTTGCCGCAGTTGCAAACGGCTCCATTCGAGTCTACTGTCATATGCCCGAATTCACCGGCTAGCCCGGTAGTGCCTCGATACAACTGTCCTTGTTGAACAATCGCTCCGCCCAAGCCCACCCCGGAGCTAATATACAGAACTTCTTCAAAACCTTGCGCCGCGCCCGTATAGTATTCGGCCAGAGCCGCCATATTGGCTTCGTTGTCCACGAAAATCGGCACATCGAACTTTTGGCTCACAATGTCGCGCAATGGCACATCCTGCCAACGGAGATTGGGCGCGAATAGCAGAGTCCCGGTTTGATAATCAACCAGCCCCGGCGCGCCAACTGCCACCCCCAGCAGACGCTCTTCGCAGCAGGCCCGCCCTGAATCAAATGCCTGATCTAAAAGGGCCAGAAATCGATCCAAAATCGCTTGCTGGCCCGCTTCGGGCTGGGTGGTTTCCTTGTGCTGCCAGAGAATCTCGGCAGTAAAATCCGCGCTAAGGCATGAAATAAAGTCAACCCCGATTTCCGCGCTGATGATGAAACCAGCGCTTGGGTTAAGCTCCAGAAGCACAGAGGGGCGCCCTAACCCGGTCGCATTCATCCCGACTTCATGCACGAATTGCTGCTCAATTAACTCGGTCACGAGACTCGACACAGTGGTTTTGTTCAACCCCGTATTTTCCGCCAGCGTTGCGCGAGAGATAGGGGCGTGTTGGCGCAATTGGTTCATGATCACTGAAAGATTGATCTCGCGCACTAAAGCTTGATCCCCTGTGCGAACAAAACCCTTCTTCGACATTTTTATGACCAAGCCCTATGAGATTCCAATTGTATACTTATGCTTGATTTTGGAAAGCAATGATAGCAAGCATCCTGAACAGACCATTCGTTATATTGGGATCGGTAAAAGTTATAGTTGGACAATTCGACCAAGATGCTTACAATAAAACACGAGGAAAGTTTGTTGACTCAACAAACTAAGTAAATTTTACACCAATTATTTATTTGTCGTCAAGTAACTCCTATTCCTCAACCAGCGCAGACATGCGCGGCGTTGTCATTAGCAAGGAGGGATGTGATGGCTAAAACGGTTGTCATTATTGGCGCTCTAGACACTAAGGGCCACGATTTTCTCTTCGTCCGCGACTTGATCCGGGCGCGCGGGCTTGAAACACTCGTGGTGGATTTTGGCGTTCTTGCCGATCCGCCATTTCAGCCTGATATTTCAGCCGATGAAGTCGCGCGGGCGGGCGGCAGCGCATTAGCCGAATTGCGCGCACGCGAAGACAAAAGCCGCGCTATGCAGGTGATGGCAGCCGGATTAGCCTGGCTGATCAAGGATTTGCATCAACAGGGAAAACTGGATGGCGCGTTCGGGATGGGCGGCGGCGGCGGAACGTCGCTGGCAACCGCCGCGATGCGCGAATTGCCTGTTGGCGTTCCCAAACTCATGCTATCGACGATTGCCGGAGGCGACGTCAGCCAATATGTCGGCACGAGAGACATCACGATGATGCCGTCAGTCGTCGATGTCGCCGGGCTGAATTCGATCAGCCGGAAGGTATACACTAATGCGGCGGCGGCTATCGCAGGCATGGTTGAGCAAGCCCCCCCAGAAATTTCCGAGTCGCGCCCGGTCATCACCGCCAGCATGTTTGGCAACACAACCCAGTGCGTTGAACGCGCGCGCGCGGCTCTGGAAGCTAAAGGGTATGAAACCCTCGTCTTTCACGCTACAGGGACAGGTGGCCGCACGATGGAGGGCCTGATCACTGACGGATTTATCACCGCTAACCTTGACATCACCACCACCGAACTGGCCGACGAAGTCTGTGGCGGGGTCTTGAGCGCAGGCCCAGATCGCCTGATGGCGGCGGCGCAGGCAGGCATCCCCACGCTTATCGCGCCCGGCTGCGTTGACATGGCGAACTTTTGGGCGCTGGACACTGTTCCTGATAAACACAAGACTCGCCAGCTTTACGAGTGGAATCCCAATATCACCCTGATGCGCACCAACGTCGCAGAGAATGAGGCGATGGGCAGGATGATTGCTCGCGCGGCTAATGAGTCGAAAGGCCCGGTCACGATCCTTATTCCGCTCAAGGGCGTCTCCCAGCTTGACAGCCCCGGCGGGGCGTTTTGGGATCCCGCCGCTAATGGCGCTTGTTTCAAAGCCATCAAGGACAACTTAAACCCCGGCATACCCGTCATTGAAATAGACGCGAACATCAATGACCCGGCTTTCGCCGACAAAGCCGTTGACTTGCTGCTATCAATGCTCCCCAGTCACAAGGAGGCAGATAACTATGATCGGTATTCCGCGCGCTGAAATTCTCAAGCGCCTAAAAGCGCAGCTTGAGGCTGGCAAGCCAATTGTCGGCTGCGGCGCTGGCACAGGCATCTCCGCTAAATTCGCTGAAGCGGGCGGCGCCGATGTGATCATCATCTACAATTCAGGCCGCTATCGCATGGCCGGGCGTGGATCGCTGGCCGGCTTGCTGCCGTATGGCGACGCCAACGGCATCGTGGTCGAAATGGCGGCGGAGGTGCTGCCTGTCGTCAAGAACACGCCCGTTCAGGCTGGCGTGTGCGGGACTGATCCCTTTCGGTTGATGCCAGTTTTTCTCAAGCAACTTCAAGACATCGGCTTCTCTGGCGTGCAGAATTTCCCTACCGTCGGCTTGTTTGACGGCAAATTCAGGGCTAATCTGGAAGGGACAGGCATGGGCTATGACAAAGAGGTCGATATGATCGCTTTAGCCCACAAGATGGATTTGTTCACTACGCCTTACGTCTTCACGCCCGACGAAGCCAGAGCGATGACAGACGCAGGCGCCGATTTGTTGGTGTGCCACACCGGCCTGACAACGGCCGGGAGTATTGGCGCGGCAGACGCCTTCACTCTGGATGAAGCCATTGAACGCGTGATGGGCATGGCGGACGCGGCGCGCACAGTTCGCAGCGATCTGATGATAATCTGTCATGGTGGGCCGTTCGACGAGCCGGAAAACGTCGGCATTGCGCTCAAGAAGATGCCAGGAATAGTCGGCTTCTTTGGCGCATCGAGCATCGAACGCCTGCCCACCGAACGCGCGATCAAGGCGCAGGTCGAAGCCTTTAAGAATCTCCCAACAGCCCGCTAAGCTCGATTCGCTTTGTGACAAAGTGGGGCACTTAATGAAATATCGTCCGCCCATTGGAATCATCCTCCTTGTTTTGATCGGGACTTGCGCGTGCGCGCCGCCCCCGATCAAGCTCACCGACGAACAGATCGCGGCGTTGGCGTTATCCTCTCAAGACCTTCCCCTAGACTACGCAGTCGACTCCGCTCACACGGGGCTGGTCACTTATGACACCCTTATCGCGGAAGGCGGCGTTGAGACAGCCGCGTACGTGAAATCCGTGGAAGGCATTCATATCTATAGGACAGCTTTCGAGCGCATCTCCTCTGCGACTGGCCCGTTGGTGATCTGGAGTTGGGTGATTGTCTACCAAGACGAAACGGACGCGCATGGGTACTTCGCCGCGCATACTGGCCTGTATCCGGGCGCCCAGCCTGCTTCAACCGCGTTTCCAAGGCTGGGCCAAGAAAGCATAGCCGATTACACAACGGCGACTATCCGGGGCTTTCGAAGCAATTTGCGCCATATCATCTTTAGGCAGAACAACATCGTTATTTATGTCGCGCCGCTGTATGCCGCGGCAGAACCTGAACAGGAAGATGACGCGCTGCAGTATGCGCAACTGCTTGAAACACGTTTGCTCGCGTTGATCCGCGACTTGCAGGCAACCGGGAGCGACTGATGATCACACACGAATCGATCGAGCATACCGATAAACTAGCCACGCAGGAGTTGATTCATGAACTGCGCGGCGCGGTCGCCGAAGCCTATTTTGATCGGCTGACCCGGATGCTGTACAGCACGGACGCCAGCATTTATCAGAACATCCCGGTTGGCGTCGTCAAACCGCGCGACTCGGATGAGGTCGCGGCGGCGGTTGAGATCGCTGGGCGGCATGATGTGCCGATCTTGCCGCGCGGCGGCGGAAGCAGCCTCGACGGGCAGGCGACGGCCAACGCCGTTGTGATCGATATGACCCGTTATATGAATCAGGTCGTCGAGATCAACACGGAAACGCGCTCCGTTCGCAGCCAGCCGGGGATCACGGTCAGCAACCTGAATGCAGCCCTTGCCAAGCACGGGTTACAATTTGGCCCCGACCCCGCCAGCGCCGAGCGCGCGACGGTGGGCGGCATCGTCGGCAACAACTCGACCGGGGCCCATTCGATTGTGTATGGCATGACCTCGGATCATGTTATCGCCGTTGACGCGATTCTGTCCGATGGCAGCCGAGCGCGTCTTGACGCGCTGGACGGCGATAGCTGGCAGCAGCGTGGCCAGCGCCCCGGCCTCGAAGGCTCAATCTACCGCGCCGTGCCGGATATTCTGAAGCGCTACGCTGGGTCAATTGCCGACAATTATCCAAAAACTTGGCGCACCGTGGCGGGCTACAATCTGAACCATGTTGTTGAGAACGGCAAGGCGAACATCGCCAAGCTGGTCGTCGGCTCGGAAGGCACGCTGGCCGTGACGACGGAAGCCACCCTCAATCTTGTCCCCCTGCCCCGCGTCCGGCGGCTGGTTTTGGCCCATTTCTCCGAGCTGCGCGCCGGGCTTGAAGCTGTCCCGGAAATGCTTAAAAGCGGCCCGACCGCTATCGAGCTGATCGACCGCATGATGATGGATCTCACCCGCAACAAGGTCGAATACCGCCGCCTGATGAGCGTCATCGAAGGCAACCCGGCCATCATCCTGATCGTTGAGTATTCGGGCGAGACAGAGTCCGAGCTTGACGCAGGCGTAGATAAGCTCCGCCAAATCCTCAAGCGGCTCAAGGCCCACGACCCGATCAAGGTCGTCGCCGACCCGGTCGGGCAGGCGAATATCTGGTTTGTGCGCAAAGTCGGGCTGGGCATCCTGATGAGCGTCAAGGGGGACATCAAACCCCTGCCGTTCATTGAAGACGCAGCCGTGCCTGTCCAGCATTTAGCCAATTACGTGGACGACGTGATCCAGATCGTCACTGGCGCGGGGCTAGAGCAGGTCGCGATCTATGCCCATGCCAGCGCGGGCTGTTTGCACCTGCGTCCCATGATCAACCTCAAGACTGCCGAGGGCGTCCGCCAGATGCGCCAGATCGCCGAGGGCGTCGTCGGGCTGGTTCACAAATATGATGGCACGTTAAGCGGCGAGCATGGCGAGGGTCTGGCGCGCGGCGAGTTCTCGGAAAGGATGTTCGGCGCCGATCTGGTTAAGGCTTTCCATGAAGTCAAAGCCGCTTTCGACCCGGATGGCCTGATGAACCCCGGCAAGATCGTGGATGTGGCTAAGATGGATGATCCATCGATTTTGCGCTTCGGCCCGGATTACGCCACGCCTTTGGAGTTGCAAGACACGGTTCTGAGCTTCAAGACCGATGGCGGATTCGCGCGCGCCGTCGAGCTGTGCAACGGCGCGGGGGTCTGCCGCAAGATCGGGCCGGGCGTGATGTGCCCATCGTTTATCGCCACCCGTGACGAGGCCCACGCCACGCGGGGCCGCGCGAATGCCCTCCGCTCGGCTATGATGGGCATGCTCGGCCCGGATGGAATGACATCCAAAGAAGTCTATAACGTGATGGACCTGTGCCTGTCGTGCAAAGCCTGCAAAAGCGAGTGCCCATCATCGGTGGATATGGCGAAGATTAAGTCCGAATTCCTGCACAATTATCAGCGCAAGCATGGCGTTCCACTCCGTTCGCGCGTGTTCACTCACATTGCCACGCTGAACAAGCTTGGGCAACCCCTGTGGCCCGTCGCTAATGTGATGCTGAAAGGCCCCGCCAAATGGGTGATGGCCGGGCTGGGCGTCCACGCGAAGCGGTCTCTGCCACCTCTCGCGCCCCAGACATTCAGCGCGTGGTTCAAGCGCCATGCCGCCCAGCGCCGCTCATTGAATCAGAAGTCAGGCAAAGAGGTAGTATTGTTCCATGACACCTTTATGGAATACAACCACCCCGCCATCGGCCACGCGGCGGTCAGCGTGCTTGAGACGGCAGGCTTCGATGTGATTTTGGTCGAGAAGAAGCAGTGTTGTGGGCGGCCCGCTGTCTCAAAAGGGATGCTCGACGAAGCGCGACGGATGGCCCAGCATAACATCGCTTTGCTCGCCCCCTACGCCGAGCGCGGCATCCCTATAGTTGGCTGTGAGCCAAGCTGTCTCGCTATGCTGGTCGATGAATATCCCGACCTCGTGCCCGGAACGGAGGCGAAGGCCGTCGCCAGCGTGACCTTGCCCATCGAGGACTTCCTGTCGCGCGAGGCCGAGGCGGGCCGGATCGCGCTTCATTTCGAGGCTATGCCGCGCCGCATCCTCCTGCACGGTCACTGCAACCAGAAGGCTCTGTTTGGCACGGCGGGAACCAAAGCCGCGCTCAAGCTGATGCCCGATTGCGTGGTCGACGAGGTTGAGACAAGCTGCTGCGGCATGGCCGGGTCATTTGGCTACGAGACGGAGCATTACGACCTGTCGGTGAAACTGGCCGAGATGTCGCTCGCCCCGGCGGTCAGGAACGCGCCGGAAGGCGCGCTAGTGGCCGCGCCCGGAACATCGTGCCGTGAGCAGATTCACCATACGACCCGGCAAACCGCGCTCCACCCGATTGAGATTCTAGCGGAGGCGCTGACAAAGGAGGTCGCCGGTTGACAAGAGCGCAGTCGTCGCTTGAGCAAGACAAGGCTAATCCGTTTATCAGCCAGACGCTTCTTCGCAGCCGATGGCCCTCGCCACGCGCGACGGTAGCCATTGCGATGGGTATTTTTTTGTTGAGCATGGCAGTCAGCCTCACGTCTTTCCTGGTTTATCGCGGCCAGTGGACAGTGGCGAACACGGTTTTGCTGGACACTGCCTGGGCAGTGGCTTTGCTCGCTCCAACTGTGAGCGCCGTCACAGCGATCTTCCTCACTGCCCGTGAGGCAAGATCAGATCAGGGGCAACTTGTTCGGTTGTCTCGTCTGCCTGAATCAGTCCTGGCGCGGGGCTATGTGTTCTTAGCCCTGTTTCGGCTACGGCTGATAATGGCAGCTTTGGTTGGCCTATCACCCTTGCTGGTCGTGGGTATGACTCAGCTGCATATCCGCTATCGTTTCGCCACGATCTGCTACCCCGGCTCGTCATGCAGCGTGCAAGCGGTGATGTCTACCCCTCACATCGTTGGCCCGCTGGCCATTTTTGGCAGTGTTGTGATCGCTTTGGGCGGACTCAGTTTGTGCGGGACGGCGTTGGGCGTATGGATTGGCTTGCAGCCGCGCAAATCGGCTGAGTTCGCCGCCAGCGCCATTGGCCCCATAGGTTTTGGCTTGGCGGGGCTGGCTGCGATAGTTCTTGCCCGAAACGCGGTTTATCTACGTTATGACAACCTGCCCACGATTCTTGCGTTTGTCGCGCCAATCTGGATTCCCTATGCGCTGACCGGCATAGCATGGCGGCTAACAATTCGAAGATTGCGCGCTCATCCGATGGACGCGTAGCCAAGCTATGTTCAGTGTATTCCCTAGCTTAGGATAGCGTCGATTCAGCGGAAATGCAGTTAAGACAGTGCGCTAAGAAAACTGAGACCGCCGCATGAAGACCGAACACCGTCAACTATGTCTTGTGAATCAAGCTTCGCACATTGGATAGAGCTAGTCGTAGTCGCAAAAGCACAACCTAGGCATAACAATTTCAGTATTGTCCCCAGCTACGCCCATCTTCAGTACAAGTTTCTGTAGTTCAGATGGATTTGAGAGAGTGCGTGCTCTTGCATTTTCCGGTATCGTAAACTATAGTAAGTGCCGATGATGAGATCATAGATTACGCGGCGAAATTATTGCTTAGTAATCTGATCTCCTCCGCATAAGACCACCACAAGTGTTTCGAGTCAGGCCCCCTTGGGGGCATATCTTTACCCACCCCTAGAGAGGGTGGGTTTTCTGCTTCTGCACCCTCTTCAAGGGTAGATAGACTCGCTCTCACCACCAAGAATTGATCCGCCCACGGCTTCAATCGGAAGTCAACGATGCGCTGCTCGTCAAGGTCGTAAACGATAGATTCAAACAGGTTTTGCGCCAGCCCCTGCTGATCCTCCGGCTCGCTGATTTCCCACAGCCGAGCCAGCTTATCCACAGCTTCAACACACATCGCCAACTCGATAGCCAGACGCTCAGTCTCGGTCGTTCGGGTCTCCCAATGAACAATTTCTCGCTCGTTGGTCTCGCGTATCTGCAAGTATTCGGCGCGATCCGTTTCCCCATCTTTGTACAGATGCATAGCGGCTTCAACCCGCCTTCGGCATAATGCGATAGCTTCCTCCTTCTGTTTGTCAATATCAATGTCATCCCGAAAACGGTGACTGTCCGCCTGGATCGCCAGTTCGGTCATCAGGATCATCGCCTCAGGCCGGATGGTGAGTAGGCGAATCAGCCGCTCGAAATCAGCCTCGTAAACATCACAGCGCACTGACTTGTTATCGCTCCCACACCTGACACCTGATTTGTGCCGATAACGTGGGATGTCACCCGATGTTCTGCGTGCGCCCTTGCCACCTAAACGGCTCCTTAATCGGGGATTGTTGTGCGCCAGGGCCAGCCGCTCACAGTGAGCGCAGAAAGTAATACCTGAAAGCGGATAGGGGAATGTATCGGGCTTGACGCCCTTATCGACAGGTCGTTGTGACCGTTGGTGACGCGCTTCCGCAACTGCGCGTAATAACTCAATGGGGAACACGGCCCGTTCTGCCTGAAACGGTATGGCATTCACGTCGTATTCTTCATATGCGGGGCGGTCTTTGCCGCGGTTGTCACTGATCAGTCCGCCGTACTCGGGCCAATTGGCAACAACCCGTCGCACGTCGTCGCGCCAGATTGTGCGCGGGTTGCCGCTCCGGTCACGAAATGCCCAACCCTCATCGCTGAGCATATAGGCGATGATCTCTAAGCCGCGATTACCCGAGGCGTACAACGTGAGGATAGTGCGAGCCGCTTCGTAGTAACTTTTCCACACCGCGCCCTCCTGGGGCGGGGTGTCGGCGCTGCCCGCCACAAACGTGCCGCTGGGAAGAAGCCAGGCGCCTTCCGGTGATGGCACAAGAAAACCATTCTTATCACGTGCCGTGCCAAACGGCGGGATGCCCACACTCCTGCCTAGCGATTTGCGATAGATAATACTGTCTTTAGCGCGCTGTGAAATGTCCTCAGCGTAGAACTCGTCGATGATCGCCCCGAATTGGAGGAACATCCGACCCTTGAGTGTCGTTGTGTCTACGTCCCGACCAGGGGCGGTCAAGACAAGATTTACGTTGTGCTCGTTGAGGAACTCGATCAAGTCGCTGACGCGCCAGCCTTTGCGATGCAGCCGCGAGAGGTCGTTAGCAACCAAAGCCACCACGTCAGGATCGCCAAGACGTGACTTGAGGGCCAGCCACTGTGGGCGGTTCTTCTCGCTGCGCCCGGACTTATGGCCGCCCACATCCTCGTACCATTCGGGTGTCCAGCCATTTCGGTCACACGTCGCCTGGATATTGGCACGCTGCCGCTCCGGGCTATTGAGGTCATCCGGTTCACCGGCACGGGTGAATGATTGGCGGATGTAGCACAGGGCTACGCTGCGTTGGATAGCGGTTCTGCTTCGCTTTGTGTTTTCCACTCGCCACCTTTCGCGTTGGCCTGCTTGACCACGATGCGGACTACCACTGCCATGAACTGCTGGAACCCCTGCCGTGTCGCTCGTGTGGAGAGGTCGGCTGATTGGATAACCTCACTCAATCCACCGCACACGTCACGTGCAAACTGGCCGACCACTATATCCGATGGAGGGTAGTATTCCACCTGCCTTGAAACAGAAAAATCGTCAATTGCTGCCGGCAGCAATTGACGACTCGAAAGCGTGAGGTTACTATTGCTTTCAGCCGCCATGCTGTGTACTTCAGCGTGGTCGGTCAGCCCCTGGGTGGTGTTAGACGCACCGTCCGGGGGTGTTTCTTGATCGGATGATTTAACTATAAGCTGGTTTCCCAGTTTGTCAAGCTTGCGTGCAGGTTTCCTCACCACTCCGTCTAATACCCTCCTTTGATAGAATTGCACCTCCTTCAACCTTTGCAGGATGAACGCATCAACAGACACCGACACCCGGATATCGACGCTCTCTACGCCAATGCGCACGTATGTTCTAACATACTAATGAGTACTTCAAGGCAGCACAAGCAAAAATCTTACAAGTTTTTGTAAACTTATGATGATCTGAGGGAGTAGTAGACGTTATCCGGAATAGCGACGGCTAACGTTTTAGGCGACGTTTTCGATGATCGACCCTGAGATTGTGCAAGCCACAAGCGATTTCCATAGCCATGTCCGGCAGATTGTCTTTGGTGTTGCGGCAAATATCTTTGACAATCCGACTGCGTTTCACGCCTGCGATGGCATGTTCAACCCGGACGCGAATTCTTGACAACTTACGATTAGTGCGTTTCTGCCCGGCGGTCAGTTCGCGCCCGCGCGGCTTTTTTTCGGCTGGTGTGTCTGGCGAACAGTAGGAGCATAACCTTGAAAACCAGTGTCTTGATACAAGGTCGTGTTGGGTGGGTAAACGATGTGTTCCAAGTCAGCGATTTTCTTGTCGTGCACCCTGCCCGGATAGGTCTGGCTCAGGAATACCACCCGCTTGCGGGTTCGTTCTGCCACCACGATATTCTTGTCGCTATGTGCTTTCTTCTTGCCGCTGTAGTGCAAAGCCTGTTTTTCAGGCTGTTGTGGCCTCTGGCGACGACGTTCCGTCCCATCGATCAGCCAATCCGACGACCCGCTGGGCGCCTGTTCAGCCAGTGTCTGACCATCCCGTTCGGGCTTGACCCCCAGTCGATCCAGCGCCGATTGCAAGACCGGAAGCAAGCGCTATATCCAATCATTCGCCCGCGATTGACTCATCTCGAACAACTCGCCCTGTACCACTTGCAGCGGATAGGTCTTCTGATATACCAGGATGAACAACAGCTTATCTTCTATCCTGTCCAATCCACTCTTGCGCCCACCTCCTTTCTGACGCTTGCGGGGATGCCCGCTCAGTGTCTTCGTGATGGGGTAGTGCGCTTCATACGTTTCGGCAAATACGCCCAGCAGCACCTTGAACTCGCGTATGGTCAAACCAGTTAAGGCCAGAAAGCGTCGTGGATTGCGTTTGAGCTTTTCGTAACTTAACATCCTTTAAGGATACACTTATTTCGGATAACGTCTAGTGAATGGCTTGATCTCTTTTGCCTGGCAAAAGCTCTCAAGGAGCGAAAGATTGCAACAGCAGCACATCTCTTAATGGCAGGATTTTCAAAATCAGAGGAATAAGAGACAAAGTAGAAATAGGCGAGGAGATAAAAAGCTCAGGCAAGCAAGCCGTTTGATTGAATCAGGTAGTCAAGTGAATTTGATCAACGCTATCCGGCCATTGACTCGGTCTCAGAATAAGGGATGGGAGCGGCTCGATGTAGCAAGATATTGATGACATTATCCTTCTGCTGGATCTCACCTTCCGCGATCAGCAGTCGACTACTTCGCGGCACGCCTCGGTATTTTTCATAGATTTTTGGGCGGACGATAATATAAGTTACGTGGAATCAACGATACACTCTCACTAACGCTATAGGGATCGAGGAGGTGTGGTATGGTCCACTCGGTTCGCTGGGAGCGGTATCCCCTCGTA
>Ga0210377_10000313_pt1 | contig 45685 bp, 69 predicted proteins | sample PLM4_65_b1redo_FD_155480 | JGI IMG/M metagenome (GOLD analysis project Ga0210377, IMG submission 155480) | Groundwater sediment microbial communities from an aquifer in East River, Colorado, USA - PLM4_65_b1 redo | ecosystem: Environmental > Terrestrial > Soil > Riparian zone | place: USA: East...
GTCCAGCGTTTGAAAGTGCTAGAGATTTGACCGGGGGGAGTGCCTCGCGAGCGGTCAGCGCCGAGCCTGCGCTGCGCGCCTGCTGCGCGTTCGATGGATGCCTGTGGTCCACCGGCCACCCATCACCATCAAGCTCTGCGCTGAAGCCACGCCGCTCCTGGCGCTGTTTCACTAGGTCGTGGTCTGGCGAGCACAAACCCTGCCAATTGGACCGATCGAAGAAGCGCGCCTCATCGCCGCGGTGCGGCTTGATGTGATCAACGATCGTAGCGCAACGAACGTCGCCGCGCTTGGCGCACGTGCTGCAGAGCGGATGTTCGGCGAGATACTCAACACGGCCATTGACCCAGCGTGGGTCCTTGTACCACGCACGCCAGGGCTGCTCCGCACGACGCCTGGCATCGTGCAGCCTGTTGGTTAGCCTGCGCTCTGACGACTTAGGCAAGGCGATCCTCCCAGTGCACCCGTGAGATGTACCTCGCTTGGTCGACCGCCTCGCCCTCGAGCTCCCCCTCATCCAGCGCGCGCTCGAGCGCCTTCAGCGCCTTGAGCCACTCGTACCTGCCGTTGCTGAGCGTGCTGAGGGTGATCAATAACACGAACCGCCTCTCGAGCAGCTGCCAGAACTCCTCCATCTCCGGAACGTCCAGAAGAGCTTCGGTCATCTCCATGTGGTTCGACGCCGTGGTGCGATTCCGCTTGAACGCCCTGGCGACGTCTTCCTGGCTGCGGCCTGCCACCAGGTGCACCAGGGCCATCGCCATCGCCCGGGCGTGCGCCAGTCGGCGAGCGCCGCGCTTACGGGCTTTCAGCAGCAAAGATTCGACGTTGAACGCCTGGCTGACGGCGCGTGCAGCGATCGTCGCCAGGAACCAGGTCGGAATCCCCGCGCCCGGATAAATCGGCTGAGGCGGCGGCACAGGCCGATCCTGGACGAGGACAACTTCGCGGATCCGGAGCGCGATGGAGCGGTCAGCCACGTTTCGCACCCCGCGGATCCTTGAGCTTGAACGCCCGCTGGAACAGGAAACCCGAGCGCGGCTCGCCGAGCCAGGCGACCATGATAGCCGTGTCGCTGATCGCACACTTCGGGACGAAAACTGTGGCGTGCGCCTGGGTGTAGGCCTCGATCACGCGCTTGGCTTTGGCGGCCGCGTCCTCCGGGTGCATGAATTCGTCGTCCAGGTCCTCGACCAGCTTCACGCAGATGCGGTCGAATTCCTCCTTCGGGACGAGCTTCGTCGCATAGGCGACGCCCTGCTTGAACCTGTTCCAGAAGCCCGTCGGCCTAGAGATCACGACGGCCTCAACGAGCGCCGCTTCCGCTGGCGACAGCGGAGCGGAGCCCTTGAGTTTCGCCGAGGTGACCTTCGAGACCATCGATCAGGTCTGCGCTACGGCGTCAGCGAGTTCGGCGCCGTTGGGCGGCGGCAGCTTTGCGGCCGTCGCCTCGAAGTCGAGGATCTTCTGCGCCCGACCTGCGTCGGTTGTGTCGGCGCGCCAACGCACGATCGTTTGAAGGTGCTTCAGGTCGGCGTTGGTCAGGATCTCGCGGGCCTCGAGCGGTGTCTTACCGTCGATCGCCTGCTCGACGCGGTGGAGCAGATCGGCGTCGCTCTCGCGCGGCGCTGCAGCAGGCGACGGCAATGGCGGCGGCGGGTCCTGGTAAGCCAGCGCGTTCTGCATGTCCTCCTCGGCCTTCCCGATCACCTGGGCGCAGTTTTCGACCCGAGTGTTTTGGTCGCCGACCTCTGAGAGCAGGCGCATCGCCTTGCCCTTTTGCGTGGCCAGGTCGGCGTGCGCCCGATCGAGCGCGATCTGGGCGTCGTCGACGCGCTGGCGGCGATTTCGGGCGTCGACTTGGGTTCCGGTGTCCATGGGATCTCCGATTGAGGGGTTGAACGCTACGCGGCCTGCTTGTGGGTCACGGCGACGGGTTCGAACCCATGCCGGGCGAGGACGATGCCGAAGCGTCGGCCGACGTTGTCGACGAGAAACTGGTTCGGCAGACGGACCTTGTTTTCGGACCAGGCTGCCTCGGAAAACCATGAACTTGCGACGACCTGGCCATGCCGTTCAATGATCGCATCGAGGCACTCGCCGGCGCGCCCTGGCGGCCTGGTCAGCGCCCTGTGTTCGAGACGCGGCTCAGGCGCCGGGTGTGCCACAGCCCCTGTCGACGGCAGGAAATGTTCGAAGCGCCGCGTTTGCAGCCAGCGATGCAGGCCTGGGACGTACCGTTCCTCGGTCTTGGCCAGGAAGGCGTTCGCGGCTGCGATCAGCCGATCGGCGGTATGCTCGGAGCAGGCCACCTCGAACGCCGCTCGGCACAGGACCTCGCCCTTCGACCGCTCCCGCCCCCGGTCAGGCCACAGGTGCCACAACCGATCGAACTCTGACTCGTTCGTGGATTCCTCTTCCACACACGCAGCCCCCTGTGGGGGCGTAGGGGGTAGTGTTCTTATGGGATGTTCATCTTTAGATGTGATCGCAGGCGTCACATGGGATGTGATCGCAGGCGTCACATGGGTATGTGATCCGTCCGTCACATGGGGGGGCGCCGGTTGTGCCTCAACCGCCTCATCGTCCACCACCGGCAGGGTATGTGATCCGTCCGTCACATGGGGGTCGAGGCTGACAAAATAGAGGTTTTCGCGCTTGCCGCCATCGGTACGGAACTGATGCGTGACCTGAATATACCCGCGGCTTGCCAGGCGCTTCACGGCCCGATTTACCGTCTCCCGAGCAAAGCCCAGGCGCTCGGCAATGGTGCTCTGCTTCGGGTAGGCGTGCCGGTCACGGCCGCTGTGGTAACCGATGACCCCGAGGACCCGGAAGTCGACGGCGGTCAGGTCAGGGTCGTCGATCGCGGCAGCGGGCAGAATGGCGTACCGGGACTCGCTCATGGCTGCGCGCCTTCCATGAACCGGTCGATCTCGATCGGCCCTCGACGCCATAGGTCGAAGCCGCGCCGGCACTGATCGGCTCGGTTACGTGGTGGCAGGTCGAGCTTGTTCGCCTTGCTGATGCAGGCGTTCCGGGTGCGTTTGTGGAGCGCTGCCGAGATCTCGGAGAAGGTCTGGCCCTCGTTGTGCCGCCGCTTCAGTTCGGCGATCTCGAACTCGGTCCAGAGCCGGTGATTGGGCCACAGAGGGCGGGTGTTGGCCCGCGGAAAATCACGCATGCTGATTCTCCACCACACTTGGCGATTCGTGGCGCGACATGATTCCAGGATTTTTTCCGGAGCCGTCGAACCGATCGGTCTCGTTCCCCCAGGCATCCCACCCCGGCGCAGTCTGCCGCGCGAATAGCTCCAGGTACGGACCACGCACCAGGCGTTCGATCGACTGCCGCACCTCGTCGGGCTTGCGGCTGTGCTCCCGCCGCGGCGCAATCACCAGCTTGCGGATCGAAGTGCTTGTCCGCTTCGGCGCGCCACGCGTGAACAGCAGGCAGAGCTCGGGGTTTGCCCTGGTCCAGTAGCCTGTGCCCATCGGGAATAGCTTGTGCCAGGGATCAGCCATGCACCCCCCCCGGCGCGATGTCGTGCGGCGCTGTTTCGCCCACACGAAGGCGACCGTCTTGTACGTGAAGCCCCAGTACTCGCCGACCTGGATGGCCTGCGGCAGCATCGGATCGACCGCCCACAGGAACAGCGCGCAATCCTTCGCAGCCAGCGAGCCGATCGGCAGGTCGAGGATCTCCGGGAGCGGCAGGGTCTTGTAGTGGCGCTCGGCGTAGTTGGAGCGCTCGCCGAATGGGTGTGCGACGATGCCGTCCGGCGATCGGCCCATGCCCTTCGGGCTTCGCAGCGAGAACTGCCACGGCGGATCGGCGAGGATAGCGCCATAGCCGGACGACCCGGAGATCCAGTCGCTTTGGGTGCCCGCTCGCTGTTCCGTGCCTGACACGATCTGCAGCGTCATGGCGCCACCTCAGCGGCCGCGCCTGGCGCCTGCACGGGCGCGCCGCGGCGGCCCTTTTTCATCCCGTGCCGCAGGAACCCGATCGCCTTGCCGCGCGCCGCCGGCGCCCAGCACACGCCGCAGGTGGCGCAGCACTCGGTCTTGCCGGTCTGCGCCGGGCACATCAGCACCATCGGGTCGTCGCTGATGGCGTCGAGCACAACGGCCGAGCCGACCGCCACATAGGATCTCGAGAACCGGATCGCGAAGCGCTCCCAGTTCTCGTTGGTGAGATCCAGGACGGCTCGGCCGATCGCGCGCTCGCCCTTGTCCGAGGCCGTCGGCGAGCAGGCCGTGTAGCCGAATACGTGCAGCGCCGGGAACTGCTTGAGAAACGCGCCCCACAACTCGACGTAACGCACCGCGAAGAAGTCGCCGAGCGTGTGCAGGCGCACCAGGAAGCCGCCGGGATGGCGACGGTTCAGCACGCCCAGCTCATGGCTCAGCGCGATGAAGAACCGCATCGGCTCGCTGACCGCATCGTTCCGCCGCGCGTATGGCATGGCGTTTCCATAACAGGTCCGCCAGTTGCCACAGGACTCCGGACAGGTCGCCCGCTCCTCGAGCGTGAGGTGATAGATCGGGAAGCCGGCCTTCGGTCCGACGCGCACGCGGCCGCCGAGCTTCATGTTGTTCTCGCCGCCGACGAGCAGCGCCTCGTCCTCGTCCGGGTGTGTCACGGACTTCGGAAAGATCGACGTCCCGTTGATCACGGCGGGATGATCGGCGCGCAGGCCGACGACATCCTCGGGCCCGCCGGCGGACATGACCTTGCCTTGTGGCGTGGCGAAGCGCCGGAGCGACACGGTGTGGACGCCTGGCTTCATCGGGGCGGCTCCGCCCACAAGCTGATCGGCGGCCACGCTATGCCGAGGATGCGAACATAGATTTTGCCGCCCGCGTTCAGGATCCGGAGCTGCTGCGGCGTCGGCTCGAAGGCCGCCGTCATGCTGTTGACGACCATTTTCTCCTGGCCGTTGTCGATCGAGACCGGCTCATCCCGAATGCACAGCGGAATGTATTCGGGCTGATCCTTGGCCAGTTCGCGCGTGTAGCCTTCGATGCGGACGGGTCTCATGTGCGCCCCCGTCGAGCATAGGCCTCGATCACCAGCGCAACGACCGGCCACACCACCGCACCGAAGCAGATCCCGATGAGGATGTTTTCGCGCGCATGTGGCGACAGCGGGCTTGGGCCTACCAGCGTCTCCCACAACGTTCGGCCGCCGAGCACAACGACGCCGGTCAGCCACCAGATGATTCCGAGGAGGAGCCATATCATCGCTGCGGCCCCACCAGCTTGTGCTCTCGCGGCCCCGGGGCGACCGCTAGTTCGTAGACGTCGCCGTTCACAGGCCTGCGCAGCACAAGGAATTGCCCGGCTTTCAGCGCCTCGATGTCCTCGGCCGACGGCTGAAACGAGAAGTGGGCGTCACCTCGATCGAAATGGCGAAAGTCTCCCTTCGGCGCGATCTCGACGGCGTCCTGGCTGACGAGCACGAGCTTCATGACGCCCTCGCCCGCAGCTGGATCCCGGCGTCCTGGCAGGCGGCGATGACGTCATCGAGCGAGCGGCAGCAGAACCACGCCGCGCCGACGACATGGCACCAGTCGCGCCAGTGCTTCTGTTCGTCGGAAAGCACGCCCTTCGGCGCTTTCAATTCGATCCACACGAAGGTCCGCTGCGGTGTCAGGATCAGCACGTCGGCCGCGCCCGGCTTGACGCCGAAGGACTTGAGGATCTGAACCTCGAAGCCCTTCCGTGTGCCCTTCTGGTTCGGGATGTGGAGCCAGCGATAATCCCAGGGCAGCGCCCAATCGAGGAGGGCCGCGACCTGTTTCTGCAGGGCTTCCTCGTCGCGGCGCTTTGGCTGCTTGTGGCGCCGTTGTGGGGAGCCCTCCGCACCCTCCCCACCTGGTGCTTCCCGGGCGCCGCTTGCGCGGTCCTGGAGGTGTGCGCCGATGACTTCACGGTCGCGGTCGATCAGGCGAGGACGAGAGCGCGCAGCCCCCATCTTCGCCTGGTGCTCCCGATACCAGTCCTCCGTGAAGCCGTTCGGCATGTCCGCCCCCGTCAACGATGCGGAGCGGGAGCGTCACAGCCGGGGGCCGCGCTGTTCTCCAGCACGATCCTTGGCTGCGACGGGTCCACTTCAAGGCGCTGCAGGTCGAACCACGTGGACTCGGGCATCTTCCCGTCCGCCCCAACCACCGGGACGACCAGCGCCTGAACGCACCCGCTGAGGTATTTCACGATCCCGCTGACAGTGCCTTTGAAGCCGGTCAGACGGTCCGTCACATAGTCGCCGAGTTGCACTTCCATGGTGTTCACCGTCAGTGACGTGGTGCGAGGGCGGCTTCGGCGTGCGCGATCGCAGCGTCGCCCAGAGGCGTGCCGGCCAAGCCGGCGAGCGCTTTCTTGACGCTGGCGAACGTCTCTTTCTGTTCGTCGTTCAGCTTGTGGTCGATGTTCTCGAGCTTGCGCTGCAGGCGGCGCTCTGCCTGCAGGGTCTGCAGTTCGCGCGACGGGACGACGCCGTCCTTGACCAGTGATCGGAACGCGTTGGTCAGGCGCTTCCGGTGCGGCTGATTCCGCGCGCTGTTCTCGCGGTTGTTGCCGGCAATCGTCGCGTCGACCTCGTCCATCAGCTCGAGGAACTCGCCCACCTGGTCGGCGATCTCGTCGGCGGTGAAGTGCTTCGAGTTATCGCCTTCGCCGCGCTTGTCCTGGTCGTTCGCCGCCTGACGGGCGCGTGGTCCGTCGCCGTGACCGCGGTCGAAGTTGTCCGCGTTCGCGTCCTTCTTGCTTTTGCCGTTTCCGCGGCCTTTGCCACCCGGTTTCTTCGTCGCCACCACCGTCTCTCCTCGTGTTGCGCGCCTCAAATGGCGCTGTGCTCCGGACGTGACGCCCGGGGAAAGGTTGCTGCACCGGCCCGATCGCATGCCCGCGTCCCCTGGGGGGCTGGGGGGCTGTTGGGTCCAAGGTCGGCGTCTCAACCACCGGCCCGGTGCAGCGCCTCGGCCGGTGCTGCCGCACCGGCTCCGGATCTCAATGTCTGGCGGCGCCCCCGTAACCCCGAGAGGAACCGTCGGAAGGTCTAGTTCGCGGCGGCCTTCAGCTGGTCGCGCGCAGCCTTCCAGGCGGCAAAAAGCTCGACCGAGCTGATGCCGGTGGCGGCTTCGATTTTCTCGAGGAGGTCTGTGGAGACGGCGTCATCGCCGCTCATGACCCGATAAATGGCGTTGCGAGACACGCCGATCTCTTCGGCCAGGGCCTGCTTGCTGAAGCGGAGGTCGGTCTCTTTGCGCTTGGCAATGTACCGGTCGATCGGGTGTTCAGCGGGCTGTTCGGCGGTCTGCATGGTCCGTGTTATGTCCCGCCACGCGGGACGATGTCAACGGTTTAGCAACGCATCTGGTGTGACGGTCAAACTGTACCGCGTGGCGTAACATCCGCGCATGGCTAAAGAGCAGAAAAAGTTGCACTACCTGCCGGAATGGATCGCGTTCAAAAAGCTGTCCTATCGGCGGCTGGCGCAGCGTCTGGAAAAGCAGCCCGGCGAGGAGCTGCTGTCGTCCTCAAGCCTCGGCCGGATCGCGAAGGGCGAGCAGCCGCTCGACGCCGAAGTACTCCACGCCCTGGCCGCCGCATTCGACTGCGCGCCCGAAGACATCATCGGAATCAACCCGATGCTAAAACCTGAGCTGATCGACTTCTTCGCCGCCGCACGCCGGCTGCGCGGTCGCAGTCCTGAGAAGATCCTTGAGGCTACGCGCGTCCTGCAGGCCATCGCCTAGCCCTAATTCCCGCGCTCGAAGGTTGAGGACGACGTTCGGGAGACCGCGTCCCAGTATGCCGCTTGCGTGCGCGCCGCCCTGAGCTCCATCGCCAGGTTGTAGACCACAACGCCGGTGACCACCGTCATCAGCATCCCCCAGAAATGGACGTACTTCCGGTCCTTTGCGTCGGCGCACACCCAGGCGCAGAGCCAGCCGAAGATCAGGATTAGCGCCGCGATCAGTCCAAGCATCCCCAGTCCTTTCATGTCGCCCGGTTCGCGCCCCGAGCGTAGGGCGACTCGCCCCGGAATCCGTCGCGTCTGACGGCTCAGGCACCCCTAAAATGCCGAGGGCTAACCCCTAAATCCGTCCCGCCGCGCGCTTCTTTTTTCAGTGTCGTCCCGTGGGGCGGCGCACTTTTTGTTTGACAACGTCCCGCCTCACGGGACATATGCGGCGGAACAGACGGAGACCCTCAATGTCCTTAACCGCAGTCGACTTTCGCCCCGCCGGCCGGGTTCAGCCCGCCCAGGCGGACCCCGCCCCGAAGATCCGGGTGCGCGACCTGGTCACCTGGACCGACCCCGCGACGGGCGCGGAGTGGCCGGAGCTGCTGGTCGAGTTCGTCTACCCGATCCAAGGGCGGGCGCTGTGCCGCGGCTTCTTCGGGTGCCTCTCGCAACGCTCCGGCGAGCCGCTCCTGCAATCGCATCCGCTGCCGCTCGCCCAGCTCGAGGTCACCGGCCACGCCGACGAGGTGCAGTGATGGCTGGCTACGAAGGTTGGGCCGTTGTCGAACTGATGGGCCATCGCACGCGGCCCGGTCGCGTCAGCGAGGTCGAGGCTTACGGCGTGAAGCAACTGCGCGTCGACATCCCGATCGGCGGCGGCGAGGTCACCGAATTCTACGGCGGTGCGTCGATCTATTCCGTCCGCCCGTGCTCCGAGGAATTGGCGCGAGACGCCGCCAAGGATCAGTGGGACCTGAAGCCGGTCCGTCCAGTCGGCTATCAGCTCGAGCACCACGAGGACTTCACCAACTCCGCCGCAAACCTTTCGGCCGATCTCGAGAAGGTCCAGACCGAACTCGACCAGCGCGAGCAGCAGGTCGGGCTGATCGTCGAGGCGCTGAAGCCGTTGGCAGACCTGGCGCGGGCGCATCGATACGATGACGAGAAGGGGATCGTCGCGTTCAAGTCGATCTCCGGCACCGACCGCTATGCGGATGTGGAGGTGCGCCACCTCCGCGCGTTGATCCGCGCCGCCGGACTTTGGACGGACGAGATGCAGGCCCGTCCCCCCAATATCCCAGGGCCTGAAGCGAAGTCGGCGGGGGAAACTGTTGCGCCCCCGCCGGCGGAGCCGACTGGGGAGGACACCGGGGACCCGGGCGTCTCCGGCCTGGCGCATCGGGACAACCCGGCCGGCACTGAGTTCGACGACGAGACTCCGTTCTGATGGCCGTCGCCACGCCAGAACCTCGCAAGAGCCGCTCGCTGACCGCCCAGCGGGCGCGCGAACTCTTGATCTACAATCCGAAGACCGGGGTCCTGCGCCGTCGCGCCGAGACGCGCCGGCCTCGTCGATATCCCGAAGGCCGACGCATCCGCACGATCAACAAGGACGGGCACCCGATCGTTAAGCTCGACGGGACCTGTTTCATCTGCAGCCGGGTGATCTTCCTGATGATGACCGGCCGCTGGCCGGACCCGGCCTGCATCCATCGCGACAACAACCAGACGAACCTGCGCTGGGACAACCTCCGCGAGGCCAGTTTCGTCGAGCTCACCCACAACCGTCGCGTCTACAAGGAGGCAGCATGAACGGCGCCTGGGTTCTCATCGGCATCGTGGTCGCGATCGCCGCCGGCGTCGTCGTTTGGGCGAAGTGGGGGCGGTGATGACGGAGTCTTGCAGCAACTGCCGCTTCTACAAGCCGATGGAGCGCCAGGACAACCTGGTCGTCGGGCAATGCCGGAAGGAGCCGCCGTCGACGATGCACCCGTCCCCGACGCTGCTGACCATGTGGCCTCTGGTTCAGGCGCAGGACTGGTGTGGCGCTCACAAGCCGAGCGAGCCCCACGACCCGATGTTCGTGTCCATCCCGACCCGCGACTACGAGGCCCTGCGGCGCGCCCTGGCGCCGGTCCTGCTGATCGCCGAGCGGGTCGCCGAGGTTTCCGACAGCGGAGGCGCCGACAACCTGGTGATGCTCGACCTGGCGGACGGCGAAGGTAAGGCGATGGGCCTGGCGGTCGCCGAGTTCCAGGAACTGGCCGACGTCTGGGCGGCGGTCGAAGGCAAGGACGATGACGAAGACGCCGGGGGAGAGTGATGGACTGGTACGCAGTCGCCATCCTGTTCTTGGTGTTCGCCGTCGGCGCCCAGCAGTGGTTGCTGATGCGGGTCGAGCGGAAGCTTCGCACCGTCGACTCTTTGGCCGTGGCGCACCATCTGCGCCTCCTTGATGTGGCCGCCCGTGTTGACGAGCTGGTCGCCCGCCTCGAAGGGGAGGCGAAGTGATGCCCGACCAGAAGCCCGCAAAGCCGGGCCAGTGGCTGCCGTTCGTCGCGGCCGTGCTCGGCGGGCTGGTCGCCCTGGCGATCGTGATCGGCGGCTACGTCCTGCAGCAGGCGCAGATGTGAGCGCCTCGCGCCAGAAGCCCAGCCCGCAGCGCGAACTGCACTTGCAGATCCCGGAAGGCGTCCACCTTCGGATGCCGGACGAGGTCTACTTCAACGCCCGCGCTATCGGATCGTCCGACCTCAAGACGCTGTACTGGGATCCCACCAGCTGGTGGTTCCAGAGCGACTACAATCCGGAGCGCCGCCGCGCCCAGGCCCGCGCGCCCAACCGCCGCACCGCGCTGGATCTCGGCACCGCGCTGCACGCCCTGGTCCTAGAGGGCGAGGCCGCCTACACGAGCCGCTTCATCATCGAGCCGGATTCCGCATCGAACAGCCTGGCGCGCACGCGCCTGGCCATGATCAGGCTGCTCGAGCAGCGCGGCGTCCGCGTCGAGCGCGGCGAGTCGCGGTCCAACATCCAGGCGATGATCCGCAGGCACGGCCTGGCGCATAAGGTCTGGGACACGGCCTACGCTGACTACGAGCGCGCCCGCCAGAACGGCCTGCAGCACATCTCGACCGACGAGGACCGGCGCCTGCGCCACACCGCGCACCTGATCGCGACGCATGAGGAACTCGGGCCGGCGATGAAGGGTGGGCTGTCGGAGGTCGCGGTGTTCTTTCGCCGCCCGGAGGACCCGCGCACGCTGCTGCGCGCCAAGTTCGACAAGCTTCGCATCCAGCGGATGTTCGACCTCAAGTCGATCGGGAACTGGAAGGGCCGGGACATCGACGGCGCCATCCGGCAGGCGATCGAGCAGAACGATTATGATATCCAGCGCCGCTTCTATCCCGAGGCCTACGAGGCGCTGGTCCGCTTCGTGCGCGCCGGCAAGGTGTTCGCCTGGGATCCCTCTGGCGAAGACTCCGCCGTCCTGGCCGACGAGCGCGCCCTGCTGGTGAAGATCGTTGAGGGTGGCGAGATGGTCTGGGTCTGGATCTTCGTCCAGATCCGCGTCGACGACATCGGCAAGGAGCGCGCGCCGGTGATCGCGCCGCGCTTTCACCGGGCGGAGGGCCGGCTTTGGGACGACGCCGGCGTGAAGGTCGAGGCCGCGCTGAAATCGTACCGCGAGCTTCGCGACAAGTTCACGTTGGATCGGCCCTGGGCGCTGATCGACAGCACTAGGGAACTCGAGGACGGCGACATTCGCAGCCTCATGAAACGGGAGATCGCGTGATGGCAGGTTCAGGTTCTGTGAAGGTTTTGGATCGGCCGGACCCGACCGCGCTCGGCGAGATCGTCTCGGCTGAGTTGTCCAAGCAGATCGAGACGGCGAAGAACTACCCGCGCGACACGGAGAAGGGTCTTCGGGAGCTTGAGCAGCTGTCGACCAGGTCGGACGCCGTCGCCGAGTCCTGCATGTACACGCTCAAACGAACCGAGAAGGGCGGGAAAATCGTCTGGATCACCGGCCCGTCGGTGCGCTTCGCGGAGTTGCTCGCCTACTGCTGGGGGAACCTCCGCTGGGGCGCGCGTATCACCGACGAGGGCGCGAAGGCGGTCGTCGCCCAGGGCCTCGCCTACGACCTCGAGCGGAACACCGGCGGCCTGGTCGAAATCCGCCGCGGGATCGTGACGTCCACCGGCAACCGCTACGGCCAGGACATGATCAACGTGACGTCGAACGCGGCATGCTCGATCGCGACCCGCAACGCCATCTTCGACGTCATCCCGCAGGTTCTGTGGTGGGACGCCTACGAGATCGTCAAGGAGAAGGCGCTCGCCGCGGCGGCCATCCCGGAGAAGCTGCAGAACGCCATCGCCTTCTTCGTTCAGAAGGGGGCGAAGGAGGACGAAATCCTGACGGCGATGGGCGTCAAGTCGATCACCGACATGGGCCGCGACCACCTGGAGATCTTCATCGGCCTGCGCACCGCGCTGAAGGCAGGCACTCTGCCGATCGACCGGATGTTCCACCCCGACGCCGCGGCCGAACGCGAGAAGCTGTCGCTGGTCGCTGATGAGGATGGCGACCACTACAACAGCATCGACGGTCAGCTGAAGGGCGCGGCCCCGACCGATGGGAAAAAGGCCGCGCCGAAGGGCGGCCCGAAGTCGTCAGGTGGGATGAAGTCTTCAAGGGAAGACACTTCTGGTGGGTCTCCGAAGACCGCCGCCCCGAAGGGCAGTGGCCAACAGGCGGAGAGCCCGACGCCGGCGTCCGAAGACGCTGACAAGGGCAAGACTGCCACGGCCAAGGCGGGCGCTGGTTCTGCGGACGATCCGACCGACGAGCAGGTCGTCGCCGGCGTCGAGGCGGCCGAGAAGAAGGCGAAGAGCGCCGACAAGGGCAACGCGATCAAAGCCGCGAAGGGCGCGCTCCGCATGATTAGCGAGACCGGCGAGGATGCCGCCCTGAAGGCCCGCGCCGACGCGCTGCTCAACAAATACGACCTCGAGGACTGACCGCTGATGGAAGTCTCCTTTCACATCAGCGCTCGCTATTGGGGCCTGCCGTTCGCGGTGCACTTTGAAACCGAGCGGTGGAGCGAGCGCGTCCTCTCCTTTTCATTTCTTTGCTTCGGCGTCGTTCTGGAGTGGCCGGCGAAGGAGGCGCCGCAATGAAACACCACCCCATCCCGGACGACGCCCTCGACGACCGACACGCATTCGTCGGGACATCTGGTTCTGGCAAGACCTATAACGCCGGGACCGCCGTCGAGCGCGTCCTGGCGCTCGAGGCGCGGGTGGGCATCGTCGACCCGCTGGGCGGCTGGTGGGGCCTGCGCCTGCTCGCCGACGGCAAGACGCCCTCGCCTTACAGCGTGGTGATCTTCGGCGGCCCGCATGCCGACCTGCCGCTGACCGAGAACGCCGGCCAACTGATCGGCGAGACCTGCGCCGGCATGGCGGAGAGCTTCATCCTGGATCTGAGCGAGCTCGGGACCAAGGCGGCCGAGCGGCGCTTCATGCTCGGCTTCCTTCAGGCGCTCTATCGCAAGACCGACGGCGACCCGCTGCACCTCATCGTGGACGAGGCCGACATGTTCGCCCCGCAGATGGTGTCGGACAAGGATGGCGAGGCGGTGAAGCTCCTGGGCATGATGGAGACGATCGTCCGCCGCGGCCGGATCAAGGGCTTCATCCCCTGGCTGATCACCCAGCGCCCCGCGGTGCTCAACAAGAACGTCTTGAGCCAGGCCGACGGCCTGATCGCGATGAAGCTGACGTCGAGCCAGGACCGCGCCGCCCTGGGCGATTGGATCGAGGGCCAGGCCGACCGCGTCGAGGGTAAGCGGATCCTTGGCGAGATGCCGACGCTGCAGCTGGGCCAGGGCGTCGTCTGGATCCCGGGCCGCGGCATTCTCACGACCGCCAACTTCCCGAAAAAGCTGACCTTCGATTCCTCCCGCACGCCGAAGCGCGGCGAGACGAAGCGGGCGGTCGCGCTGAAGCCTCTGGACGTCGGCGCGCTGTCCGAGCGCCTGGCGACGATCGAGACCGAGGTCGCCGCGAACGACCCGGTGAAGCTGCGGGCGGAGATCGCCGCGCTGCAGCGGGCGGCCGGGAAGCCCGCTGCTCCGGCGCCTCCCCAGCCGCCGTCGCCCGCCGCCCTGGCCGAGGCAGAGGCGCGAGGCTTTGCCAGAGGGCACGTCGTGGGCCGCGCCGTCGCACTGAAGGAACTCGCCGGCGATACGCTCATTGAGCTTCGGGACATCGCTTTCCAGATCGAGGCCCGCGCAATGGCGGCCGAAGTCGAACTTGGAAAGGCAACGCCCGCGCCGCCGAGGACCGCCGCGCCGCCGGCGCCCGCGCCCAGACCCGCTGCCAGGGTTGCCGCCGCCCATGTGACCAACGGGTCGGGCGGGGGAGATGTGTCGTCCGGCCAGGGCGGTGTGCTCGCCTCGCTCGCCTGGTGGCGCGCTGTGGGCTTCGATCGGCCGACGCGCATCCAGGTCGCGGCCGTCGCCTCCCTGGCGCCCCAGGGCTCGACGCTGCGGGCCAGGCTGTCCGAGCTTCAGCGCAACGGCTTGGTGACCTATCCCGACACCGGTCACGTCGAACTGACCCAGGCTGGCGTGCGGGCCGCGCCGCCGCCTCCGTCCGGCAACCTGCGCCAGCTCATCGTCGGGCAGCTGAGCCAGGCGCAGCTATCGATCTTCGAGACCCTGTTGAGCGAGGGCCGCACGCTTCAGCGGGACGAGCTCGCCGTGAAGGTTTGCATGGAGCCCGCCGGGTCGACGCTGCGCGCGCGCCTGTCGGAACTGCACCGCCTCGAACTGATCGGCTACCCGCGCTCCGGCCAGGTGGAAATCCGGGGCTGGGTCCGCGAGGCGCTTCTGTTGGAGGCCGCATGACCGCCGTCTCCGCCACCGATCAAGCCAAGCTTCTGCGCGCCTGGTCCGACAACGCCATCGCTCAGATGGGGTCGGTGCGCGACATCGCCGCCTGGGTCGTGCTCCACCGCTACCGGCTGCACGACCTGGAGCAGGCCGCCCCCGACAAGCGCAGGGAATTGCAGCTGGCGATCAGCGCCAGGTGGATGGAGCTCGATCGATGACCGACGAACCGCGGGAGAGAGACGAGGAGCTGGTCGCCAAGCTGGTGGGCCGACAATTCCTCAGCGCCTTGGAGCTTGATGAAATCGCCACGCTGATTTCTGACATCCCGTCGCGTTTGCGTCGGGCCGTCGCAGCCGACCGCACCACGCTGTGGAAGGAGATCGACGTGGCGCTCAACCCGATCGTGACCGCGCTGAAGGAGGCGCCCTATCGCATTGCGAATCCGGGCCTGGCCGCCGTCGATGCCGTGCTCGCCATCATCAGCGATCCGCTCGGCGATCACATGGGCACCTGCGAACTCTGCGAGGAGCCGGTGTTCGTCCAAGGGACGCCGGACGACGACTGCGAGAGCGGACCGGAGGAAGGCAGCTACGCGCATCGGACGTGCATGGACTTGCTCCGAAAACAGCGACCGGAACTGTTCCGTAACGTCGAGGGCCAGGATGGCGAAGAGGAGGTGGACGATGGCGAACGCGACGATGCCGAGTGACGCTCCGCCCCTGCGCCCCTTCGTGCTGCTGCCAGCCCACCTGCAGGGCCTGCGCTGGTCGATCGAGCGCGCCCGCTTGGCAGGCCTCAAGCTGTACCCGATCGACCTGCAGCAGCTCGAGGCTCTGGTCGAGCGCGCCGATCCGGAGGCTGCGGCCAGGGCGTACTACTCGCCGCCCCCTCCGCCGCCATTGGAAGACTCGCCTGGCCGTGCGGAGCGCCGCCCGCTCTGGCCGTGGGGGAGGCGCTGATGGCCGCTAACTCAAAGATCGAATGGCGCCACGACACGGTGAACTTCTGGTGGGGCTGCACGCAGGTCAGCCCGGCTTGCGATCACTGCTACGCCAAGGAGATCACTGAGCGCTTTAAGATCGTGAAGTGGAACGGCCCGCCGGTCTGGATGGGTAACGCCCTGGCCCACATGGCCGCCTGCAACAACCGCGCGGCGAAGCGCGGGCATAGGTTTGTCTTCATCAACTCGATGTCGGACACGTTCGACAACCAGGCGACCGAGCAATGGCGCGCCGACCTGTTCGCCGCGGTCGAGAAGGCACCCAACGTCACGGCGCTGATCCTCACGAAGCGGGTCGGCAACGTCATGGGCATGCTGAAGTATGCGGCGCTCCGATGGCCGCCGAATGCCTGGCTCGGGATCTCCGTCGTCAACCAGGAAGAGGCCGACCGGGACATCCCAAAGCTGCTTGAGGCGAAAGAGGCGCTGGGCATCCCGCGCATGTTCCTCTCGATCGAGCCGATGCTTGGGCTGATCAACCTCAAGCGCCTCACGGTCGACGGTGGCAACGCTGACGCCTTGACGGGTGGCGGCTTTCATTATGTCGGCATTGATTGGGTCATCTGCGGCGGCGAGAGCGGCCGCGAGGCGCGGCCGATGCACCCCGATTGGGCGCGCGCGCTCCGCGATCAGTGCGCGACCGCAGGCGTGCCGTTCTTCATGAAGCAAATGACCAAGCGCGCAGATATACCTGCCGACCTCATGATCAGGGAGCGTCCACATGCCAACGCGTGAGAGGCGGGCGAAGTCGCTAGGCGTTCGGCCTGAGCAACTGCTGGACGGTCGCGGCAAACACGGTCGGCATACCAAAGGTGAAGGACACCACCGCTGGTCCGATCAGCGCATGTTGTCATCGCATGGCTACGTCAAGGTGAGGGTCGGCAAGGACCACCCGCTCGCAGACCGGAACGGCTACGCCTACGAGCATCTGCTGGTGTGGGTCGGCGCCGGGAAACCGCGGCCAGGCGAAGGTTGGCTGCTTCATCACCGGAACGAGGACAAGACTGACAGCCGGCTAAAGAACCTCACGATGATCGAACGACCGGCGCATAGCGTCGGCCACAATCCTCAGGCCCTCACCGACGAACAGGTGCGGGCGCTCCGGCGGATGCACGCCGCTGGTAGAGACACCGGCGAGCTCTCCACGCTGTTCGGGATTCCGATCCAGCGCGCTTGGAAGATCGTCCGCGGCATGACGCGGAAGTCCGCGGGAGGCCCGATCCACGTGGAGCCCCTGCGGAATTCCCGCGCCGGCCGCCTGCTCGACGGCGTCGAACATAACGGGAGGCCGCAGCCATGACCGCCGAGACCGCCATCTCCATCGGGGGCGCTTTGTCTGTGACGTTCGGCTGGATCCTGTTCGATCACGTTTTCCAGCTTCGCCGTCGCGTCAGCGCGCTCGAGGACGACGGCTGGTCAAGTCAGATCATGACCTGGTCGGAGTTCACGGCCCTGGCGGGAACGCCGCTCAGGGGCGTGCCCTATTGGGAACTCGGCGGCGAAGGTCCCGACCGGAAGGTGATGGTTTGGACGCACGTGATGATTGGCCGGCCGAGCCTCGATGACGTGGTGCCGAAGTGACCTCACTGTTCGGCATCCCCGTCGTCTCTTCGCCGTATGCCTCCGCCCTGCAGTTCGACTGGACGGGCTGCCGGTCCCCATCACGTGCGCGCCGGCGCTACAAGCAGGGCCATCCGCAGCGCGTGAAGATCACGCGCGAACCTGTCGTGATGATGCTGGGCGGGCAAATGTTCGCGCACCCGGACGTGATCGCCGAACTGCGCCGTCAGACCGAAAGGCTATCGAACGCGGGAGGCGGATTTGGTCGCCTATAGCTTTCAGAAGCGGTTCGCTCCGCCGATCCTCGCCGGCACCAAGCGCCAGACGATCCGCGCCGATCGGAAACGCCACGCGCGCCCTGGTGAGGCGCTGCAGCTGTACACCGGCATGCGGACGAAGCACTGCAAGCTGATCGGCCGGGCGGTCTGCGAGCGCGTGCTGCCGGTCCGGATCTTGTTCCTGAACGACACGAGCGGCGACCTGGACCTTTCGGCGGTGCTCGTCCGGGAGGGTGAAGGTTTTGCTCCGCTCCGCGTGGCGAAGGACTTCTTTGCCCGGCGCGACGGCTTCGCCGACTGGCGCGACCTCCGCGCGTTCTGGTCGATCAACCATCCCGGCGTCGATGAGTTCGATGGCGTGCTCATCGAGTGGCGCGACTTCACCACGGCCCGGCCGCTGGCGCCGGCGCCGGAGGAGACCTTGCTCGGCAAGGTCTCGCCGGGCTTCGACGACGCGCTGCGGCGGGCAAAGCAACTTCCAAGGCACGCCCCCGGGCGCAACGCGGCGGGGCGCTGAATGACCGTCCGCACCTGCAGCGAATGTGGTTGCACCGACGCCCGCGCTTGCCCCGGAGGCTGCTCGTGGGTCGGTCCTAACCTGTGCTCGGCCTGCGCACCGGCAAATAGGAACCCGAAGCCTCCAAGCAAGGACCCACCCATGGAACTCGACTTCACCATCGACACGCCGATCGGAAAGTTCGACACGGCGCCTGAGAACCCCCGGATCCACCGCCAGGTGGAGCACCTCGACGAGCTCGCCGCCAACATCAAAACCCACGGCGTTCTGCAGCCGGTGATCTGCTATGCCGAGAAGGGCAAGCTTCTGGTCACCGCCGGCCGGCGTCGCCTTCACGCCGCGCGCAAGGCTGGCGTCCCGTCTTTGCCTAACGTGGTTATGCCCAAGGCCGACGCGATCGCCGCCGGCCTTGCCGAGCAGGAAGGCCACGTCGCCATGCATCCGGCTGACCAGGCCGTGGCATGGGAGAAGATGTGGAAGACGAAGGGGACCACAGCCGCAGCGATCGCTAACGCCTTCGGTGTCTCTGAGCGAACCGTGCTGCAGCGGATCGCGCTGGCTACCCTGCACCCCCCGATCTTGAAGGCGCTCGCCTCAGACAGGATAACGCTATCGATCGCCGGATCCTGGGCGAATGCCCCGATCGAACGTCAGCCCGCACTCTGGAAAGAATTGGGCGAGCACGCCGACAGCTGGCAGATCGCTCGAGCACTTGAGGCCGGAGGACTCCCCGGCAGCGATCGCGTCATCCGTTTCATCGGTGAGGCGGCTTATGTCGCCGCCGGTGGTCGCGTGCAGAAAGATCTGTTCGCCTTCTCGGACCAGTGGGACGAGTCCGACAGTGATGGTGAGCCGCAGACCTGGTGGCTCGATCGAGAAATTGCTGCACGCCTGGCGACCGAGAAGCTGCAGGCCGAAGCGAAGAAGCTCGAGGCCCAGGGCTGGGGCTTCGTGATCATCGGGGACCGTGACTACAGTCGCTACCAGTCGGGCGCGCCGCACAAGACGAAGGAAGAGAAAGCCAAGGCTGGCTGCTTCGTGTCGATCAGCCATCAGGGCAAGCTGGACATCGAGCGCGGCTACAAGCTCAGGGCCGGCAAGTCGGCCGCCGCCAGCAAGGGCGTAGCGGCAGGCGTGGCCCCAAAGGGCAAGCAGCCCCCGATGACCAACACCACCCACGAGCGCATGACCCGGGCGGCCGCAGTCGCCGTCGGCCGCGCGCTGCAAGCGAACCCCGCGGCCGCCCTGATCGTGCTGACGGCACAGCTCGCGCGCATGCACTGGGAAGAAGGCGGCGAGGACGTTCTCAACCTGCGCGGTGACCGGGACTGGCGCGCGGACATGATCCCCGAGCTCAAGACCGACGACGCCTCCGCGAAGCTCGAACTTGAGTGGCGGAACCGTCTGCCGGAGGAGCTCGACACGCTTGAGCGCGAGCTTCAGCGCTGGGGTCTGTCGGAGGTCGAGCAGCTGCTGGCCTTCCTGGTCGGCGAGCTCGTCGTCTTCTCAGAGCAGTCGCCCAACCACACGGCCAAGTCCGAGAAGCGCCAGCGCCTGGGCGTTGTGGGCGCCACCGCCGGCGTGAAGCCGGATGCACACTGGGCTCCTGATGCGTCCTGGTTCAAGGGCTGCAGCGTTCCGGTCCTCGACAAGTTCGCCAAGGAGCTGGGCGTGGAAGTCGGGAAGACCAAAACCAAAACCGCCGAAGCGCTCGCGATCGCGGCCAGGGACAAACTCTGGGTGCCGACGCTCTTCCGCGAGATCTGCGGAGAGAAGGTGGAGAAACCGATCCTGCCTACCTCGAAGGTGTCCACTAAAACCAAACGGACGAGAGCAACCGCGATCGCATGACCGCAGCCTATCGCATCATCGGCACCGGGTTCGATGTCCCCTGCGAGGGCGATATGCGCGTGGTTTACAACTTCTCTGTTCTGCACGTTTTCATGGCCGCCAAGGACGCCGAGCAGCTCTGGGATCTGTTCAAGCGCGACGACCGGCTAGTCCTGCTCCGTCCCAACGGCGAGCGCAGGGCGGTCTATGCCGTCGAGTTAGCCGGCATCGAGAACGCGGCGGCGGTCGTGAGGATCAACCGCCCATGATCGACCAGGAGGTCTACCTCGAGAACCTAGCCTCCATGCGGCGGGAGCTTGCGGAGATCTCCGGCCGTGACGTCGTCGAGTTCGAAGCCGCCGCCGGCGTGTATCTGAAGGCCCATCCCGAGATCACGATGTTCGGCGTCCTGAACGCCGCCTGCTATGCCATGAAGCATGGTCGGCGCTTCGAGGACATGCAGGCCGCCCTGGCTGACGGCCGCTGGCTGGCGGAAGCCTTCACGAAGACGTTCGAGCAGCACGGCCTACAGGTCTCAACTGATGGCCGCACAGTTTGGGTGAACGGGCCGGCCGGATGTCGCGCTCGCTTTGGCCCGGGCGGCGCCTTCGTCGACCATCACCACTTCCTGCCGAGCGAGTGCACGTGGCGGGAGTTCGTCGGGATGGTGATGATGGACGCCGCCATAAACCTCATCCAGCACCCGGAGTTCCGGCCGGAGTGGACCGTCCCGAGGATGGGGAGGAAAGCTTGACCGAGCCGGTAGCCCCCCGGATCCTCGACGAGGATGGCGCCCGCGCTTATCTGGGCGGCCGGAACCCGTGGTCCGTCATGCCGCCGATCCGCCTTGGCGGCCGCAACTGCTGGGACCGGGTCGCGCTCGACCAGAGACTCGACAGCCTGTTCGGGGTTGTGCGTGATGCCGCCCCGGGGGCGGGGGAGAGCCCGCTCGATCGATGGCGTAAGGGGAAGCAGGGTGGCTCTGAGAACGCGGCTTAAAGGCCTGGACTGGACCTATCGCGCCCGCAAGGACGGCTCCCGAGTCTACTATTACTACGCGTGGGACGGCGGCCCGCAGGTCTGGCGTGGAGCGCAGCTTCCAGTGGATATCTCGGAGGACCACCCGGCCGCGATCGCCTTCCGCGCCGCGCATGCGAACGCCAAGCCGAAGGCCGCGCACGGCTTCGTCGCCGGGCTGGTCGCCGACTTCAGGGCGTCGACCGAGTTCAAAGCCATGGCGGCCTCCACCCAGGTCCAGTGGCGCCGTTGGCTGGATCAGATCGAGACCGAGTTCGGCGTGCTCGAACTCGCCGGCCTGGACGACCGGTCGGTTCGCAAAGACATCATCGCTTGGCGCGACCGTTGGCTGTCTCACCCGCGTCAGGCGGACTACGCCATCCAGGTCCTGAAGCGCCTGCTGTCCTTCGGCGTCGGGCGCGGGGATCTGGACTTCAACCGGGCGCTCGGCATCAAGGCGATATCGCGCCAGGCGCAGCGGGCCGAGCTCATCTGGACGGACGCCGATGTCGCGGCCGCCTGTGGGCATGCAGACACTCCGGCTGCCACCGGCCTCGCCATCCGCCTCGCGGCTCTCACGGGCCTGCGCAGGGGCGACCTGGTGGCGCTGCGATGGGACCAGGTCGGGGAGCACGAGATCGTGCGGCCGACCAACAAAAGCCGCGGGCGCCATGTCGCGCGGATCCCGGTGTTGGCCGAGACTCATATCGTGCTGGACGAGATCAAGGCCGCGCGCGGCGAGGTGCCGACCGTCACGGTCCTGTCCACGCCCAGCGGCAAGTCTTGGACGGTCAGCTATCTCTCCCAGCAGGTCGCCGCGGCCGCCGCGCGCGCCGGCGTCGATCGGCGGCTGCATGATCTGCGCGGCACGTTCGTGACCCGCCTGCAGGTCGCCGAGTTCAGCGACGACGAGATCGCGGACGTTGTGGGCTGGAGCCTGAAGGCCGTTCGTCTTATGCGCCGGACCTACGTCTCGCAGGGCGCTGTCTCGCAAGCCCGCATCGTTCGGCTTCAGAGGAAAAACAAATGACTGCCTCGCTCAGCCCCGCCGTCTACCACCTCAAGGGCAAGCGCCTGTCGATGACGACGGTCGGCCAGCTGCAGCAGAGCGAGGGCGTCTATGTCCTGGTCGTCTCGGCACGCCAGGACGACCTGGCGCTGATCCGGGAGCACGAGCGGGCCAAGCAGCAGATGCGGGTCGAGGTGGAGGTCGCCAACCAGATCGTCGCCGTCATGCCGGTCTTCCGCGTGCGGGCGAAGGCCGGCCTGGGCGCCCACGTCGACCTGTGGATCATCGTCGGCTAGCCGTTAGAGCCGCCCGCCTAAGCCTTTGATTGTTCGTCGTGAACGAATCGCGGCCGTTAGAAGTATGGACGTTGAATCTGCCCGGTTCATGGGCAGCCTTCCAAGCTGAATACGCGGGTTCGATTCCCGCCACCCGCTCCAAACGCTTTCAACGGCTTAGCCGACTTTTCCACAGTGGCCGTTAGAGAGCCGTTAGAAACCGGCGTTCCCCAGACGTTTGACTCTCGTCGGCCCAGCCGCTTCGATCGGGCCATGTCGCATAACGGCCCCAACCCAGACCGCTTTTTACGGGCGCCTACCTGCCCGAGCCTGCAGGCGATGGCCGCTTTCCGGAATCTCTACGGCTTTGGGGTTCGGATGCCAGCATGCGTAGCCTACCGGGCCCGCGAGCTGGTCGAGCGGAACATCCCTCCGGAGATTGCCGTCGAGTACGTCATCGCTCGAGCGAGGCTACAGGGCGCGCAGGATCTTCCTCCTAAACGCTAGCTAGCGAGCGGCGGGTGGGGTTGGCTTCGCCGTCCGGTTCTCGAGCAGGTGCCAGATCAGGACCGCGAACGCTACGAGCGTGACCAGGTCCATGAAGCCTTTCAGAAACTCCGGCGGAGCCCAGTGCAGCTGGCCGACCGCGAACGCGTAGGTGATCAGCGTGGTGTAGAGCGCCAGGCGCATGCTGCGCCAGCTGAGCTTCACTTCGGAAGGTAGGGCCATGGGTGTCTCCCTCGAATGAGGGAAGACTAGCCGCGGTCAGACCGGGGGCGGGCTGTCGTCCGGCCGCCGGTGCTCGCCCAGCAGCTTGCGCCGCATCCATTCGGCCAACGCGTTGGTGAACGGGGTGGCCATCTGCAGCAGGCGCAGGATGACCGGCACAAAGCCGATCAGCAGCGCCGCCTGGCCGAGAGACATGCCCGACCCGACGACCCTCTGCGCCTGGCCGAGGACTTCATCGAGCGTCTGCCCCTCGCCGTCGAGCGCCGCCTGGAGTTGCTGCAGGCCGCCCTGTTGGCCGGCGAGGAAGAGGACGAGCGCGCCGGCGCCATATGCGAGCATCATGCGGATCTCGGGCCCCCGTGGTGGCTGATGTGTTGGCTGGCCTCAACGCGCTTGGCGATCGCCGAATAGATCCCGAGGGCGATGATCCACACCGCGCCCGGTCCGGCCTCGGCGGTCCCCGACCACAGCGCCGCCTCCGATCGCGAGAGCAGGATCACGAAGTAGATGAAGAGGATGGCGACCCCGGGATAGACGCCAATCTTCACCCACATGGGGGATAGCGGCCGCATGAAGGCCCCGACGATCCAGCAGACGATTCCAAGGGCGGTCAGGAACATGAAGGCGAGCGTGTCCATCAGGCTTTACCTCTCGCAGTGAGCACCGACACCGTTGCCGATGAACGCCTGGGGACGGTGATCCGCTCCATCACCCAGTCGCCGAGGAAGCCTCCGCAGAACATAAACAGCGCCATGACGAGGACGAAGATCCAGCCCATGACGGTCTCGCCCTTGAAGGCGTCATCAAACATCGCGGCCATCGCTTCGGCCGTGGCGTCTCCTGTCTTCACCGTGAACTTCCGCACCTGGGTGATCAAGACCTGCAGCGCAGCCTCATCCTTCACTGCCTGGCGGCGGCCGTTCTGGGACTGCTCGATCTCCGCGCGCAGGCCGAGAACCGTGGCGCCGGTGAATTCATCGACCCCGCCGTTCACGATCGCGCACAGGCGCCGCTGGTTGAAGCTGAGCTTCGAGCCGCACGTCTTGCCGATATCGAGGTCCGGCATACCAAACGAGCCCTTGGCGATCGCCAGCTGGGCCTCGAGGGCTCGCTCATCCTGCTTGATCGCCTGGTCCCAGTACTCGACCGGGTAGAGGTCGACCTTCCGCTGCATCGCGTCGCGGTCGGCGACGAGGGCGTGGTACTCCGCCCGGCTGGCTTTGGCCGCGCGCTGCGCCTCGATCGAGTTCGTAGCTGTCGCAATCAAGAGCCCGGTCAGGCAGATGATGAAGGCCGAGATCGCGATCGCCGTCCACGTCACGATCTCCGGGATTGACCTGGTCGCCTTCGGCTCGCGCCATTCTTCTCGCGCACGGCGCACGCCGATATACCAGAACCCGACCGAGGCGGCCGCGCCGCAGAAGGCGAAGACACCGAGGCCCGGCAAATAGTCGAGCCAGCCGCGGGCGCTCATCCACCAGTCGAAGGTCGACGCCGCCGCCACGATGGCGATCGCGATCCACAGCAGCAGGTTGCGGACGATGAAGTTCCACGTCGCGGCGATGCCGCCGCGGATCCCGCCCCAGAACGCCGCCCACCACGCTTTGCCCTTGGCCTTCGCCGCGGCCTTCTTCGCCGCCGGCGTCAGCCCGGGGTTGTTGGCGCGAGCGCCGGCAGCGTCGAGATCAGTCATGCGCCTGGTGCTCCGGTCGTCCGTGCGTTTCGTTCCGTCTCGACCCACTCGGCAATCTGACGCAGGCATCGATCGCGGGCGGCGATCTCCGTCGACAGAGTACGGGCAAGGTCACCCCATTCGCCGATCGCCTTGGCGGTTGTGAGGTCTGAGAGACAGACCGGCGGCGCCGCGGCGAAGCTACGGTCTATCCGGAGCGGGGCGGGAGGGCATTGCGCCGTCACGAACTCCGGCTTTCGGGGGGTCGAGGATGTCGTTGAGCACGCTGAGAACATCAGCAGGAACGCCAGCCCTAGCGCATTGGTCCGAAACATTGAGGATCACCTCTCTCGCCCGATCAGATCTCTCGGCCGCATCCCTGGCATCTTTTGAGGCCTGAATGATCAGCCGCTCCATGCGCTGGCTGGCAGCCTGCCGCGCTGCCCGATCGGCTTCATCGACCAAGCGGTTCTTCTCGACCTGTTCGGCGCTGGCGGCATTGTACTTCGCGACCTCGGCCGCGCACTGGGACTTCTCGGTCCCGAGGGTTCCGATCTCGCCATCCTTCTTTTCGATCAGCTTGGCGGCCGCCTTGTCGTGACGCTCGAGCTCCCGTGTGGAGTGCGCCTGCTCGAGGAGCGCCCCGGCCTTCATGCCGAGGCCGCCGGCAATCACCGCCGAGAGCCCGCCCGCCAGAAGCATTCCGTTCAGCCCGGGGATCATTGATACAGCCTCGCGCGGATCTTGTAGGCAGCGGCCGCCTTGGCGGCGTAGACCTCGATCTGCCCTGTGCCATTGTAGACCCGGGCGATGGTCCGCCAGTCCCGGTCGCGGAGCGCCTGGGTCAGGTTGTTGGCGACGATGAAGCGCCGGAGCGCCTCGAGCTGCTCCATCTCCGAGACGCAGAGGGCGCGGAACATCTGCTCGGCTGAGGCGTAGCCAAGCGCGCGCCAGTTTTCCTTCATCCCGTGCCGGCGCATCATCGGCGTGCGCCCGATCAGCGGCTGGAACCGGCCGAGCGACAGCGCCGAGCAGGCGCCTTCGATGCTCAGTTCAGCCTGGCGCACGAACAGCCCCCACCTGTCGTCGTAGCCCATCGCGTAAGGATGCCTGGCCATCCCGACCGGCGGGGCCGCGCCGCGGACGTAGGCGATCCATTCCGGGTAGCTGACGTCCGGCCTGGTCAGGTCGAAGGCGTTGAAGGTCGCGCAGGAGAAGGCGTGACACTCGACGGCCGGAATGGCGCGGCCCATCGCGTGTCCGGACTGCTCGAAGCCGTGGCCGGAGGATTCCGCATCGGCCAGGGCGTGGATCACGGCCGGCTCGACGGTCCAGGCCTTGGCGGTGGCGACAATCTGTTCCGGTGTCAGGGGCGCCCGATCTTCGGCGCGGAGGGTGACCAGCTCGGCGATCTTCTCTGCGTTGTCGGCGCGCGCCGCTTTGTAGCGGAGGACCGCTCCGGCGGTCTCACGCACCAGGACGCGCTTCGCTGTCGCTGCGGCTTCGACAAATGACATTGGGCCAGCTCCGGCCCGGAGTATCGGCCGGTGGTGCAGCGTGGTGCATTGAGGTACACGGGAGCACCGGCGCGGGCCGGCGCGATCGGCTTATCGATGACGTGGTTCGAATCCACCGGGGCCGAAAGGTCTTAGGCAGTATGGTTCCTGCAGCCCGGCCTCGGCCGGGTGTCACCTCGCCGGTCCAATCACACGCCCGCGCCGGTCTTCAATGTACATTGAAGTACATTCGAAGCGTAGACGAGCTCGTCCACGGCGAGGTTCTACTGAGGCTGCACTTGCATGTCAGATAGATGCACTTGTTCAGATCGCGGAAAGCTTTCGCGAACCCTTCCTCAACTTCTCAATGCGATTGTTCTCGTGTCGCCCGAGGGGCGACCCCGGGGTTAGAGCCCCGGGATCACTTGGACCGCAGCGTTAGAAGCGCCCGGTCCCCGATCTCCCCGGAAGGAGACCCGTTATGTCTAACTCAACCTCCGTTAACAACTCGTTTGCGCCGGTCCTGGCCCGCCCGATCTCGCATCTGGCCGCCGCGACCTTCCTCGCGACGTCGATCTATGTCGCCCACGAAGGCCTCGAGGCCGCACTGCCGTCCTCGCTCGCCAGCGCCTTCACCGCGCTCTTCGTCGCCCTGGCCGTGCTGCAGTGGCTGGCGCTCGGCCGCAAGGAAGCCTGCGAGAGCGAGCGGGACACCAGCCGCGCCGACGCAGTGATCAGCCAGGCCTGGATGTTCGGGATCATCGAGACCGTCCTCTACGCCGCCGGCGGCCTCGCCCTGGCCGCCCACGATGGCCTGGACGTCTACAACTGGCTGGGGATCTCCATCGCCGTGGTCGGCGCCGCGATCTTCGCCTTCGCCAACTTCCGGGTGAAGTGGGTGTCGTGCGATGCGGTCCCCGTGCGCAAGTCCAGCCATGGCGGCACGCTCAAGCCGATGCCGCTGTTCTCGGACATCCCGGTCCTCGAAGCCCACAACGACGACAACCTGATCAGCTTCGACCTTGAGAAGGCGATCCGCGAGAAGACCGCCCGCATGGAAGCCGCCGAAGCCTCAGCCCTGGCGTCGGCCCCGCCGGTGCGCACCGCGCCGGTTCGCCTTCGCCTCGCCGAGAAGCGCATCCGCCAGCGGGCCCGCCGGGCCGCCTGAGCTTCGACTTAACAAGCTCGTTAACTTTAGGGAGCGGCCCCGGCTAATAACCGGGGCCTTTTTCATTGACTCGCGAGTCAATGCGTTGCCGGGCCTACGGTGGCCGCTGGTGAGTCTGGCGGCTTTGGGTGCTCGCTGTGCTTACCGGTGGTCCGGACTCATGGGCGCGCCGCTAATGAGTCCGGACTAGGCTTCCATGGCGGTCAGTGCGGCAACGGCCTGATCCCGGACATTGATCGCTTCCTCACCCTTGCCGTGCCAGGCGTTGGTGGCGATCAGGTGTCCGCAGCCCGCCAGCAGCCGCAGGCCTTCCTCGTCCAGCGCGTCGATGTGGCCCTTGAGGGCGTCGAACACCATCACCACCGCGACGACCGGGGAGGCGCGGCCCTGGGCGTCGGCCAGCACCAGGCGCGCCTCGGCCAGCGGATCATCGCCCTCGGCCGGCGGGGTCGGTAGCTCATAGGGCAGCATCGCATCGCGCACGTCGGGAATCGTCCTCGGGTAGGTCGGCATCCTCAGTCCTCGCGGTTGACCGTGCATGTCGGGCACCGGTTCTCGGGAATTCCGATGTCGTCCCGGTCACCCTCGTCCTGGGCGATTATGGCGCCGACGGCGGCGACGCCGATCGTGGCGACCAGCACCTGGTCGAAGCGCGACACCGGCGCGCCGTTAACGGTTACGTTGGCGCAGGCCCCGAAGCTGAGCGCGGTGGTCACAATTAACGCTTTCATGAATTCCCCCTGTTGAACCCTGGGCACACATGCCCGAGGTCGGTCGCCCGGTCCACCCCCGTCAGGGTCCGCTGACTGCGTTGGCCGCGCCGATCGGATTGAAGATCCGGATGAAGTTGGCGCCGCTGACGATGTTCATCGGGTCGAGGCCTACGTCGGCGCCTGAGTGCGAGCACTTGACCTCGACGGTGTAGGTGTAGGTCCCCGCGCCGGGAGAATCCACGACGAGCGCGCCGCCTCGCTTTGTCCCGAACTCAATCTGGTCGCCGAAGTTGTACCGGAAGCCGCACACCTTGAAGTCGGGGAGGATCGCCGTCCCGCTGCGCTTGATTGTGATGATCGCGCTGACATCGCTGATCCCGCCGATATCGACCCCGGGCTCCTCCAGTTCGAAGAAGGCGGAGAACTCGATCTCGATCGGCCCGCCGTCGCTGGTGACGGCCTTCGATGCCTTCGACACGTAGGAGGTGGTGAGGGCGCCGGTGGTCACTGTGCCATAGCTGACCGCGGCCGCGTCGTTCAGCGTCGCGAGGGCGCCCTGGCTGGTAATGGCGGCAGCGGTGTTGGCGATGGTGACGTCGGCGTCGGCGTCGACGTCGATCCGGTCGTTCTGATAGGTCGTCGCGACCAGCCCCAACTCAACCTTGATCTGGCGGAAGATGAGGCTGCGGGCAGCCCCTGAGCTATTCTGTGGCGGGATATGGACCACGACGACCAGGTAAATGGTGCCGCCCGGTGCGGTGAATGGCGCGGGGTTGCGGACCGTATTCGAGAGAGGGACAAGCGCCGAGTTGTTGGTGTCCGTGTGCCCGCTATTCCTCGAGACGATGTAATACTCGACGCCGGTCAGATCGGTCGATCCTCGCATCGAAAGCGTGTAGGGGCCGGGGCCGTTCACTGCGAACTCGTAGATCAGGTAACGGTGGCCGGCGCTGTTATAGCCGCTCGCCCACTCTTCGTAGTAGAAATCGCCGCCCGCCGGAGCGTAGCGGAACATCGTCAATACCGTGGTCGGCGTCGTTCCGCCCGAGGCCGACCAGCCGACAGCCGTGGCTAAAGCGCCATCGCCGCGGCCGGACGGATATGGAATGACGTTGGGCGCCGGGATCAGGACGCTCGCGGTCGGCGTCGGCTCCGTCGCCCAGGCAGTCTGCCCGGTGAACGCCGCCGCCGTCCCGAGGATCGTCTTGAAGTTGGACAGGCTGGCCAGAGCGCCGCCGCCGGTCTCGTATAGCGTAGACCCAAAGATACCGCCGTAGCTCGCCGATCCCTGCCATGCACCGGCGACCCGGGATTTCACGACGTAGGGCGATGCCGATGTGTCGACCCAGATGTCGCCGTTGGTCGGCGAGCCCGGGGCCGAGCCGGAAAACGTCAGCGTGTTCTTTGTCGCGCCGGCTTCGATCGTGGCGTCGGTCGCGGCCGCCGCTTGGCCGATGATGGCCGCGGCCGTGCCGAGCACGGTCTTGAAATTGCCCAGCGTGGCGTTGGATCCGCCACTAGTTTCGGTGATGAGCGTTGATCCGAAATAGACGCCATTGAGCGTGGCGAGTGCGCCCTGCCCGACGATCGATGTCCCGACCGACGCCGCTGGCACGAGATAGGTCGCCGAGGTGGAGATCGCCGACGACCAGGCCGTCCACGGGCTCTCCTTGAAACCGGCCCGCGACTTGATCCGGGCCTTGTACTGCTTGTCGGGCAGGATGCCGGCGCGGATCAGCGTGACGAGCTCGTCCGCGTGCGCCACCGCGATGATCGGATCGCCGGTGAAAGCCGAGCCGGTCCACAGCTGCACTTCGATCACCAGCTCCCGCGCCAGCGGGTCGAAGGTCGCGAGCGTAAAGCGTAGCGCCGGCTCGGTCGCGCCGCCACCGGAGAGGCTTACCGCGATGACGGTCCCGGTCGGCTCGTCCAGCAGGACGTCGACCGGGTCCACTTCCGACGGGAAGGTGAGCTCGCCATCATCGCCGCTGTCGAAGGCGAGGAAGTCTTCATTCATCGCCCGCGCGGTCAGCGAGACGGTGAAGTCTTGGTTCTTCACGATGTCGATAACCTCAAACACCTCGGCGAGCAGCTGCAGGCGCCCGGACTGCAAGACGAACCAGTCGCCCGGCTCGAGGATCCATGCGGCAGGACCGAACGTCCCGATCACCCGCGGCTGCAGGCTTTCGCGCGCCAGCCAGGCTGAGGCGAGACGCACGGCGCGGCGCGGATGGATCTCGTAGGCAAAATCCAGCGTCACGGCCGACGCCTCGCCGCCGTCGGGCAAGGCTGCGTTTTCGGTGGTCAGCAGCGCCGTGTCATAGGGCGTCGGCTGATAGAGATTCCCCGGGTCGACGAACGTGCCGGCGACCGAGCCGATCAGTTCTGAGAAGGCGAGCTTGTCGGAAAACTGCACCGCCTCATCCGTGACCCAGTCGTCGTCGGTGAGCGTGACAGTGGAGAGCCTTGCCTCCGCGCCAAGGATTCCGATGCGGCCGCCAAGGTCGACGATCCGCGCGGCCATCTGAAGCTGCAGCCCGCCGATGACGTCTTCGAAGAATTCATCGGAGCCGATGATCGCGTGGGCGCAATAGCGCTTGATCGTTTCGATGTCGTCGCCGGTGCCGGTCTCGACGTCCTCATCGCAAAGGTCGGCGGCGGCGGCGAACTGTTCATAAGGAAGCTCCGAGGCGCGCAGGCCGACCCCGAAGGCGAGCGGCTCGTTCTCGACGGCGTAGCCAAGCAGGTAGTGGTCGAGCGCCACCATCGCGTTCTCGGTCCACACCCAGGTCGCGGGGTCGTCGTACCGCTGGCTGCCGGATCCGCCGGCGGTCGTGTCGAGGCGGCGATCGTAGAGCGGCGCGCCCTTCACCAGGAAAAGGAACTGCGGAATCGAGGTGAGGATGTCGCTGTCATACTGGACCTCGACGTGGACATAAGCACAGCCGGCGCCTTTGTGGTCCGTCGTCCAGCCGTCGATCGTGCCGGCGACCACGTCAGGATCCAGCGCGGCGTTGGTGACCAGGTTGGCGTCTGCCGTCTGCCCTGGCCGCCCGTCGTGCCAGGTCATCCAGACGCGGGCGCCGCCGGAGTAGCTGTAGGCGGTGATCTCCGTCCTGGCGCCGTGCGTCAGCGCGCTGTCCTGGACCAGGCGGCCGTCGGCGTTGACCTTCTCGAGCGCCGTGCAGGGATGGTCCGCCAGCTGGAAAACGAAGTGCGCGTTATAGAGGCTGGCGCCTCTCGAGTAGCGGGCGACCAGGGATCCGGCCGTCGGGCGCCGGCCGATGAGCATCTGCCGCGGAAAGTCGCTGTCGATCGCGAGTTGGAGCTCCGCCCCCTGTGGGCCTGGCGGTCGCGGCCTGGTCAGGGCGTCGATCCCCAACTGTATGCCGGCGTAAATCGCAATTTGGGCGGCGTGGTAGGCGGCCGTGACGGCGAAGTTGTAGGCGACCGTCGCCGCGTAGCCGCTGCCGGTGACCGCGGTGACAATCGACAGGACCGCGTTGCCGATCTGCTGTGCGATCCAGACTGAGGCGGTGGAGACTGCTGCCGGCATCTAGCCCACTCCCCACAGTCCGATGATGCCCTTCGGCGGCCAGATGATCGCGTGGTTCGGGCCGGGTCCAATGACGCCGCGCTGCCAGATGATCCCGAGGAAGGGACCGAAGCGGCCACCCTGCAGGGCGACGTCGCCTCGCCGCGGGCGCTCCTCACGGCGCGGGAGGCAGTGGTCGGCGAGCGCTGCCAGGTCCGCCCAGCCGTGCGCAGCCATCATCGCGCGCGCGCCCGCCTCGTCCGAGTAGCGGCCGCGGAACATGACGCCGAAGTCCTGGCCGGTGATCGCAGCGACCAGGTCGGCCGCGAACAGCGCGCAGTCGTTCGACCCCCATGCGTGGGGAAGCGCCCGGCGTTCATTTATCGCGCGCTGGAGTCTCTCGGGCCAGTCGGGAAATCGTTTCATGGATCGAAGACAATCCAGGGGGTGAACGGGCGCGGCGGGTTGCCCGAGGAGCCGCCTGCCGCGCCGACGACGTTGCCTTGCGCCTTCGCCCAGACCAGCGGGCGCCCGACCATGTTCGGCGTCCCGCGGTAGAAGAGATCGCCCGCGAGGCGGCGCTGCTGATCGGCGTGGCTGCGCGTGTGAAGCCGCCGGCCGCGGACGCGGAACAGCCCGCCCTCGCAGCTAACCGACCAGGTCTGCGGCTGGTCCTTTTGCGTGCTCAGCTGGCGATGATCGAGGCGGCCGTGCCACTCCCAGACCGGATCGGTTGCCGACGCCTGGGTGTCGAAGTTGAACAGGATCTGCCGGATCCGCATCGGGCGCTGGTGCCAGTCGGCGTCGACGAAGCGCCCGACCCAGTCGTCGTCGTCCGCCGATCGGGAACCATCGAGGACGATCTGCAGAGGCTCGGCCGCCAGGGTGGCGGCCAGGCGGACGGACTTGGCCACATCCATCCGCTTGTGCATCGACTCGTAAGTGACCGGATCGGTGTCGTCGATCGCATCGTTCGCCGGATAGTCGATCTCCCCCGGCCAGGACCAGGCGCGCAGGGTCAGCGGCGCGCCCTCGCTGTCGGCGAGGTAGAAGTCGACGAGGTCGGCGGTGCACAGGCGGCCGGCGGCGAGCGCGGCCTCGGATTCTGCGTCCAATGGATAGGGCATTCGCCGCCTCTCCCGCCTGGCCGAGGCTAGCGGGGGACTTGCATCGCCTCGAAGCTCACGCCGCGCTGAATGTAGTCTTCAAAGCCGCCGGGGTCGGTCGTGAGCTCGAACTCGGCGAGCGCCTGGACACGGCGCACGGCCGGCACAGTGGCGTGCTTAGCCAGCGGCCTGGGCGAGACCTTCACCGTGACGGCGCCGGCGACCGCCGTCGCATCCTCCCGGATCTGGCCGGCGTAGTAGCCGTTGTTCGCGGTGCGGTAGCTAATCATGTCGCCCTTCGTGGCGACGTAGGCGCCCGTGCCGGTGAGGTCGAGTTCCGAGTTCACGTCGTCGACCGCGAGGCCGATCGACCCGTCCGGCGTACCGAGCGCACCCTGCGGGTTGACGCGGAACAGTCGGAACGCCGTGAAGGTGAAGGCGAACTCTTTTCGGTCGTCGATCCACACCGACCACAGCCGCGCCTCGGCCATGGACAGACGGCGGGTCTCGACCGTCAGCTTCCATTCCGACGGACCGAACACCCCGACGATGCTGTTGCCGGAGTTCTTCATCCGGCGCGATTGATTGGGTACGAGGTTCCACTCGGCCTTGAGCAGGCCTTCGGTGCGGATGAGTTCGCCGGCCGCCATCTAAACCCTCCGCTTGTGCTTGCGGTTGTCGAGCATGGTCGCGTTGACGGCCCCGGGCAGCGACGCCGCGATCCGGCGGTTATTCTCCGCCATCATGGTGCGGACCTGCGGCAGGGTGGCGGAGTCGATCGAGCCCTGTACGATCAGAGGCGCGTTGATCGTTGTCGCCCCGCCGCCGCGCCCGCCTGCGGAGAGACCGTTGATCTGCGAGGCGGTCAGCACCTGGCCGGGGTTCTTCCCCATGAACAGGAATTCGCCCTTGCCGGTCTCGTTCACCTGGTGGCGCGTGAACGGGAACGTCGCTCCGCCGGATGCCCGGCCGGGGCCCTTGCTGAAGCCGCCGAAGACGGCGCTGGCGAGGTCGCCGAGGACACCACCCCGGCCGCTATCGCCAAAGAGGAACTGCGTCAGCATGTCGGCCAGGGCGTTCAGCGATTTGTCGAGCGCGGCCGTGATGGATTCCGCGAGGATGTTCCTGAGCGATTGGCCCCAGTCGTCGGTCTCTATGCCCTGGCGCAGGCCCTCCTTGACCGCCTCCCGCATCCTGTCCCGCAGCGCCTGCTGTTCGGCAGTCGGGAACACCCCGGACCTCTGGAGATCCCGGTCGACCGCGTTGTCGTCGAGGCCGGGCCCGAGCGATGCGACCAGGTCCTTCAAGTCCATCAGACCAGCGGTCGCCTTGTCGAAGTCGATCGCGTCCGATTCCTCCTTCACCTTGGCGAGTTCTTTGTGCAGCAGGTTCCAGTCTGCCGGCACAAAGATGCCCGGGAGGTCCGACATCAGCAGCGTGGCGGCCGCCACGTCCTTTGTCGCCTTGGCGTAGTCCAGAACGGCCTGCACCGCGGCGCGCGACTTTGCGGCGGCGCCTTCCTCGGATTTCTGGATCTCCTTCAGCGCGGCCGCGAAGTCGTCGAGGTCGGTCGTGAACTGGTGGAGCTTCGACTTTTCGTCATCCTCCATGTGGCCGATCAGGTCGGCATCCTTGAGGAACAGCGACGGGTCGGCGCGGATGACCGCTGCAATCCTGTCGGTAAGCGCCGAGCGGGTTTTGGCGATCGCCTCGAGCCCGTTCTGCATGGCGACGATGCTTTCCTCGCGGGCGGACTTCACATTCGGCGGCTCCACGATCACCCGCGCCGACTTTGCGTTCAGCTGCTCAGCCTTGATGAGGGCGTTCGTGTAGTCCCGGAGCAGTCGGAGTTCTGCGGACAGGCCGGTCAGGCGGTCGAGCGCTTCCTGTTTTCGCTTCGCCGCCAGCTCGGTTTCCTTCTCGGATAGGTTTTTGGTGACGTCGCCGAGTTCGATCGTTGCGTCGATCTCGGCCAACACGCGCGTTACGTCGGCCTGGTCGCGGGCCCCGCGGACCCGGAGGGCCTGGACCGTTTTCGGCTGCACGTCCCCGTCGCCGCCGGCGCCAACAATTTTGGCGGCATTGTTGAGAACGTCCGCGATCAGCGCGCTGACTCCGTAGGCGTCGTTCAGCCGGCCGACGAAAGCGGTCGCTGCGGTGCCGAGGTTCACGAAGGCGTCGGCGATCGTGGACTGGGTCGATCGGAATTGTGTCTCGATCTCCTGCCCTGCTTTCAGGATGCCGCTGAAGATCCTGTCAGTGGTGAGCTTGCCCTCGGCCCCGAGCTTCTTGAGCTCCCCCATGGTGACGCCGAATTCGTTCGCGATGGCCTTGGCCACCAGCGGAGCGTTCTCGCGGATCGACCGGAGTTCGTCGCCCTGCAGGGCGCCGGACGAGAGCGCCTGGGACAGCTGCGTGATCGCGGCCCGCTGTTCCTCGATCGAGGCGCCGCCGGCCTTGAACGCCTGGTTGAGCGTCTTCGTGACCTGGAAGACGTCAGCCTGGCTGACGCCGAGTTGCTGCGTCGATCGGGTGAGGCGGCTGTAAAGGTCGACCGTTTCCGTGAGGCCGGTCCGCGTCTCGAGCGAGAGCTTCACCAGGCGCTCTTGGGTCTCGCCGAGCTTGTCGGCCGCAACGCCGGCGGCCGAGAGTTTGTTCGCCGCCTGCGTCCATGCGTCAGCGAACTGGACGGTCTCACGCAGCCCGAGCGCTGCCCCGATGGCGACTAGCGATGCGGTGAGGTTCTTCGCCATCGAGCCGGTCGACCGGAGAACATTCTTGTTCATCTTGTCGAAGCGGCCTTCGATGGTCGTGAGCTGCCGATTGGTCGTTCCGCGCGCCTGGGAGAGGCCCTTCTCGAGCTTGCGGATGTCGGCCGACATCTGCAGGACCAGGGATTCTATGCGGTCGGCCATCAGTTCACCTGTGAGGCCCGAAGGGCTTCGTGCAGATCGTCAGGCGACGGCGCCGCCGGGCCTTCCTCCGGAGAGTTCGCTTTCCGATAGCCGGCGATCGCGGCCTGGAACTCCCAGAGGCTCAGTTCATCGACTTGTCTGGCTGTCCACCCGAGGGCGGCTCCAACTCCGTAGAGGTGGGCGAAGTTGAGCCGGTCTTCGCCACCTCCTGCTCCCCCGGGCTGGGCGCTCCCTTGCCCTGGTCGATCGGATCGCCTGGCGGGCCGACAACCGCGGCCTGCAGGATCACGAGCGCGAAGAGGAGGCATTCCGCGAGCGGCCGGTCCTCCACCCTTTCCTTCACCAGCCTGGCTGCTTCCTCCGGCTTCATACCGCCGCCGATCAGGCCCAGCTGGATCGGCTGGATGATGTCGTCGACCATCCAGTTGCCGTCCTCGAGGTCGCGCATGATGCGCTGGGGGCCACGCTCGCCGCACTTTTCCTGCAGCTTGCGCAGCTCCTTGATGCCGAGGCGGAAGGTCCGCTCCTGGTCGTAGAACAGGAGGGTGATTTCGGCGTTGCGGCTCATGGCGTTAGGCGTTGTCGGTCCAGGTGATCGTCCCGTCGGAGACCAACTGAATGTCGACCTGGACGTACTCGCCGAGGTCGCCCGACAGGCCAAACTGCGTGCAGTGCCAGTCGCCAGCGAAATAGCCGCCGCCGTTCGCCCCGGTCACGCCGTTGAGGATGACCTGCACGGCGATCGGGTCGGCGTCCGACACCCAGTCGTAGTAGAACTCCGTGTCCGTCGTGTTCAGCACCCCGGCGCCGTTGACGGCCCCGGAGATCGAGATCTTCTCGCGCTTGATCCAGGCGATGAGTTCCGGGTCCGAGCAGTCCGGGATCCGCGTCTCGTTCGTCTCTGCCGAAAAGACGATCCCGCGCGCCGCATTGATCAGGCAGGGATGAGCGAAGACCGGCGTGCCTCCGCCGTCCGAGACTTTGATCAGCAGGCTCTTGCCCGCCAGCACCTTGGCCAAGGCCATTGCAGTAACCCCTTCGAGCAAAGGCGCGCAGGCGCCGGATGGTCGAAGGCTAGGAGCGCGGCAGAGGGGGGTTGATTGAGCGGACTGCTACGCCGCGTCGGCGATGAGGTAGCGGATGGTGACGACGCCGTGCGCCGTGACGCCGTCGTCTTCCATGAAGGTCCGGCTCTGCACCATTTCGGAGAGCGTGACGGCGAAGCCCGCCGGGGCCGGCAGGGCGCTGTCGTCGGCGAGCGCCCCGACCACCGCGTTGTTGACCTGCTTCGCCTCGGGCCGCGGGGAGATCGCGTGGCGGCTGAAGGAATGGACCGTGGCGAAGAACTCCCACCCGTCGGCGCAGCTGTTGGAATCGCCGACCGCCTGGTCCTCCCCGATCCGGCAATAGGGATAGCCCGGCTCGCCCGGCACCTTGTCGTAAATGCGCGCGCCGACGAGCGCAGTGACCGCCGCTGCAGCGATCATCTTGGCGTAGACCGCCGCCTGCATGGCGTCGCTTGGGTCTTTCATCAGCTACCCCAGAGGTTGATGGCGGTGCGTCCAGCCTTACTGATTGCGGCGCGGATCTTGCGCCGGAACGCGCGATAGGTCGGATAGAAGAACGGCGAAGCTTGCTGTCCGGGGGTTCCGAATTCGACTCGTCGCCCGTAGCCGGCTTCTAGGCCCCTGCCTGCCGTCACGACGGCCGAAATCTTATCCTTCCGCGGATTAGGATGCCATTCGACACTGTCCTTGAGGTCGCCCGTCACCACCGGGGCGGCCGATCTGATCTGCTCGGTCAGAAACGCAGCCTGGACATGGATCTGCAGGCGCACCGCGATGCGCACGTCCACTGGGATCTGGCGCATGCGCTCGAGCGCACGGGCCTTGCCGATCCAGCGGTTATCAACCATCGCGGCGCCCATTATGGTCGTCGCAATAAACGAACTCCCCGGCTGTGATGTGGAAGTGGCAGCGATGTCCGCAGCGAATGCTGGGGCTGACGGTCGGCGCCTCGATCGGCCCGACCTGGTCTGCGCCGGCGACTTTCCAGCTGGCGCCGCTGCCGTTCTTTTGGCCGTTGATCGATATGCTGCAGGTGTCGAGGTGGTCCGCGCCCTGCGCCTGGCAGGGGAAGTCCATCCATTTCGGTTTTTGCGGCATCACCACCTCCGGCAGGTCGACAGTCTTTCCTGCAAGCCCGTGCGTGCAGTCGCTCAGAAAGCGGATCTGCCCGGCCTCGACGTAGGAGTGGCAGACCATTTTTCCTTTGTCGTCACTGACCCAGTTGACCAGGACCGACGCCTGCAGGGTTGGCTTGTCGTAGTCGCCGTTGAACGTATGGACCGCCGGGCCCTGGGAGCTCTGCTCAAGGCGCACCGCGTGTTCCATGTCGCAGCCGGGACATTGAAACATGTGGAAATAATAGCGGCCGTCGTGCGTCCAGCGACGAAGCTTAGCCATTTGCGCCGCCCGTCTCGACGAGGATCTCGAGGTACTTCCGCTTCTTGTCCGGGTTAATCGGCGGGGCCTTCACGTTGTAGGCGACACTGGTGCGGGCATCGATCATCTGGTCTTTGACCGTGATGGCGGCGGCGATCGCCGAGTAGCGGACGCACACCCGATAGAGCCGCCTGCCCTGCACGCCCTCAGCGAGGACCGTCTCGCCCTGGCGCATCGGCGTCAGCTCCGCCGCGATCGCGACCAGGCCGGTGATGTTGGCGAAGGCGGTTCCGAAGTTGCCCTTGCCGTCGCCGGCGGCGACGCCCTGACGCTGAAACGTCACGCTCTCGCGCAGGCTGCCGGCGGGCATGGCATCAGACCTTGTCTTTCAGCGTCATTTCGCTGGCCGGAACCGGGCCGAAGAACCGGCCTTTCGTGACCTTGCGGATCCACGCGCGGATTCCCTCTGAAAAGGTAACGCCGACGAGAGCGCCGATCCCGCCCCAGAACAGCATGCTAAACATTGTCCGCCTCCTGTGCTCGCGCGGCGCGCGGGTTCTGGATGGAGACTACGACCCCGGCCGCCGTCGCCGATTGATGCTGCCGGCGCGTCAGCAGGATCTCGGTCCCGGCCTTGAAATGCTTCGTGGCGCGGCCGCCGTACCCGGGGATATCCCAGGCCCAATCGACCAGGAACGCGACCCAGCGGCTTGGCACGAGCTCGCCGCCAACGCCCCCTACAGGTACTAGGCCAGCCTTTGTCGAGGATGTGCGCGCCGCCTGGTCTTTTTTTTCGGGCTCAGATGCCGACACGGCAGTGCGGTCCGATCAGGGCGTCGACGCCCAGCGGCAGCGGCCGCACGTCGAGGCCAACGCCGACGGCCGTGTTCTCGCGGTTCTCGTAGAAGTCGCCCACCATCAACAGGATCGCGGCCTTCAGCGTCGAGGGGACGTCGGCGGCCGTGCCGTATCCCGCCGTGAAGCTGCACCGCACCGGGTCCGGCCGATCGGTGGTGTGGCTGGGCGAGGTGAAGTCCTTCTTGAGCCAGAGGAACGGCCCGAGCTCGTCCTCCTGCAGCGCGTAGAGGCTCGACGAGACGGTCTGCTCGACGTTGTCCAGGTCGGAGTACTTCAGGCTGCCGACCGACGAGACGTCCGGGAACGGCAGCCGAATGATTCCGCCGGCGGGCCAGCAGTCGAAGTCCTGGCGCCAGGTCTGCGTGACCATGCACCGGCCCAAAAGGCCGCGGCCATCCAGGCGATGGACCGCCGCGTCTCGATAGAGCCCGATGAGTGTATCGTCGTCGCTGTGCTGGACGCGCAGGTGCGATTTGCACTCCGCGACCGTAACCGGCGGATCGGCCGGCGCAGCCGTCCGTACCGGCTTCAGCATGGTCTACTCGCCATCTCCGTCGACGCCGGAATCGACCGGTTCGCCGCCCTTGGGTTTATCGGAGGCGGAAGCGGAGGCCCCCTTCGACTTTTTTGCTTCGACCGGGGCCTTGCCCTTGCCGCCATGTCCGGCGGTGGCCTTGGGCGGGGGCCTGGGCGGCGCTGGCGCGTCGTCGACCTCTTCATCGTAGTCTTCGATTTCCTCGCCGTGCCCGTTCTCGATGGCCCACTTCGCCATGTCGCCGGTCACTTCGTCGCCTTCGCGATACTTCTTGGTTTTGGCGCCCGCCATCCCGTCGAAGTCTTTGGTTACAACAGCTCGCATCGGAGCCTCCTATCAGCTGCAGGGTCGCGCCAGATCAGGTCGCCGGGAACCGGTGCGGCACGCCGAGCGCGACGATGGAGATCGGCGCCGCGCCGGTGTTGCCGGTCGGAGTGATCGTAAGCTGGACGTAGCGCTTGTTGCCGATGTAACCGATCTTCCCCTCGAAATCGTCGTCCGAGAAGATAAACGACACGCCGGTCTCGAGGCCGATCATGTCGGCATCATCGACGGCGTTCGAGCCCGCCATGTTCGAGGCGGCGGACTCGGCCATGACCGCAGCAAAGGTGGCGTTTGCGTCGGCAAGGGTGCCGGTCTGCACGACGAAGAGCACGCTTTGGTATTCCCGCGTGTCGACGATCGGGCTGGCGACGGCCGTGTCGTCGGACAGCATCGAGACCGTCGCGGCGATGACCTTCAAGTTGGAGTAGAGATCGCGGAGCATTGGACTTCCTCAGTCTGAAAGGGTTGGGGCGGGCCGACGGGCCCGCCCGTCTCAGCGGCCTATGCCGCGAACTGCAGCACCTTGTAAGCTTCATAATTCTGGGCGCCCGCCCCGGAGCGGCGGGTCGTGTAGAACTTGATGAAGGGCTTCAGGGTGTACGGGTCGCGCAGCATGCGGTTGCCCTGGCGGTCGAGGATCAGGAAGGCCTGCTTGAAGTCCCCGAAGGCGAGCGAATTGCCGAAGGTGGACAGCGCCGCCAGATCCTCCGCTCGGGCGATCGGGTAGCCCATCAGCTGTTCAGGCGTGCCGGCGGTGAGCGACGGCTGCCAGAGATACTGCCCGTTGTCGTCCTTGAACTTGCGGATCTTGGTGATGACCTCGCGCTTGGTGAGGAACGAGGCGCCCGGCAGGTAGCCGTTCTTGAGCAGGCCGACGAGATCAAACAGCTTGTCCGCGGGGTCCGCGGCGGCGAAGTCGCCGTTCACGCCGGTCTTGATGTAGCCGACCGATCCCCACGTCACGCCAGAGCCGCTGTCGGCCACCAGCGTGTACGACATGACGCCGCGGATTTTCGTTGCGCCGGTGATGTGCTCGGCGTTCTCGAAGCGCGCGAACTTGTCCGCGACCTTGTCGGCAAGCCAGGATTCGACGTCGATGTCCGCGTCGTCCAGAAGGTTCGATGTGATCTTCGGTTCGGTGTCGAGGTTCCAGACCGGGATTTCCCACTTGGTGATCTGCGGCGTGGTGGCGTCCCCGGACGTGGCGCGCTCGCCGGCGTAACCGGCGCCGGCCTCGCCGAGATCCTCGAGGCCTTCCAGCTTGTCTTTCGACGTGGTCTGGACGGTCGCGATCTGCCGCATCGGCGACGTTTCGTAGAGCTTCTTGATGATCCGGCCAGACACGTCCGGGGTGACCAGGTAGCCGCCATCCGGATCGATCGAGACCTGCATGGTCTTCTGATCTTCCGGCGCCATCTGCTCCCGGCCATAGCGCACATAGCGATTGAAGGCGCCGCAGTATTCGTCGAAGCCCTTCCGATCGAGCTCGATAAGCGGCTTGCCGAGATCCTGAAGCCGGCGCTTCAGCTGGCGGTTGAAATTGGTGAACTTGACGTCCTCGACGGTCTTCTCGGTCGTGCCTGGGCGGCTGAGGCGCTTCTCGAGCTCCTCGCGCTCGATCACCTCGGCCTTCAGCCCGGCCTCGAGCTTGTTCTTCGCCTCGATCGCGTCGTCGAGCGATTTTTCGATTTTCACCAGCTTTTCGGTGATGACCGGGTCGGTGACTTTCTTCTTGAGTTCGATGATCTCGGCGGTGTGGACTTTCTTGAATTCCTCGAACGCCGTGCCCTGATCTTCGATCAGCTTTTTGAGAGCAGCTTCCATTTGCCTAGCCTCTGAGAGTTGCGGTGTTTCGACGGACCATGTCCGCCAGCTCCTGCAGGTCCGCGCCCTCTCGGCCGTCCTGGTCGTTCGCCCCTCCCTCGCGGAGGTGCTTTTTCATCAGGGCGATGGCGCTCACCGCATCTCCCTGGGAAAGTTTGAGCTCGGAACGTAGGGCCGCCTCGAGCCCCCGTGCATCGAGCGACTTCACGCCGGTGATTCTCGCCTTGTCGTTCGCCGGGAAGGTCACGAGCGAGACCTCCATCAGCTCGACGGCGGTCAGCGTCCGGCGCGGCTCTTTCGGCTTGGTCCCGAGCACCATTTCCTTGACCCGGAAGCCGATCGACAGGCCGGTGATCGCCGGCCGCGGCTCCATCTTCAGGAGCGTATAGGTATCCTTGCCGCGCTGGGTGTCTGCAAGAACGCCCTCGACCAGGAGGCCCTTGTCGTCCTCCGCCATCTTGTCCCAGACGCCGACCGGCATGTTGTCGTCGCCGCCGAGCCAGTTGCCATGCTGCAGCATCATCGACGGGTAGACGCCGGACCTTTTCGCGTCCTTCAGGGTTTGGGTGAAGGCGCCCTTGGCGATCACGTCGCCATAGCTATCCACGTTGCCAAAATAGGCGCCGTAGCCCTCGAAACGCATGCCCGTGGCGCCGGCGGCGAACTTCACCTCGAGCGGGAGCATTTTCTGCTCGTGGAGCATTACGCTCTTCTGTTCGTAAAGCATCACGCGTCCCCTGCAGGCGGTTTCGATGGCTCCGATTGTGCGGGCACCGCGGCGACCGTGGCTTGAGGCAGTTCGTCGGCCGCCGGATCCTCGCTTTTGTCGAGATCCTCGAAGCTGCGCACGTCGTTCTGGGTGAGCCAGCCTTTTGAGCCTCCGGAACCCAGCGCTTTCGAGTAGTAGTTGGCCCGATCGTTGGCCGCGCCGCGCATCAGCGCCTGCGGTGTGAACTTCGTGTAGTAGCCGGCGTCGAGATCGGCGTCGCTGAGCAGGTTGATATCGCCTGAATGCTCGATCCGCTCGTACCAGGGCATCAGCCCGTGGACGACGTGGTTCAGGAACATCTGCTCGGCGCTGGCGAAGGTCGCATTCTTGTCGCCCGAGTGGCCGATCATGATCGGCAGGATCCCGTAAAACCGGCAGATTTCCTCGATCTCGAACTTGCGGCTCTCGAGCGTCTGAGCATCGACCCCGGTCATCCGCATCGGGTCGAACTCGGCGCCCTGATCCAGGATCATCGGCCTGAGGTGGCGCTCGCCGCCTGGTGCATATTGGTCGAGCCACTTCGCGAGGTATTCGTACTTTTCCTTGCCCATGGTCGGCTTCACGGAGAGCAGACCGGACGTCTGGGCGCCGTTTTTGTGAAACTCGGCCTGGTCTTCCTCGAGGGCGATCGACAGGCCGATGGCCTCGCGCGCCAGCTTGAGCGCATCCATCCCGACGAAGGAGTTCCACGACGGCCCGCGGATGTGCCAGATCGATTCGGCGGGGAACTCCTGATACGTGCCGTTGTCGCCGCGCACGCGGTAGATGAGCTTGTAGCCCTCGCGCTTTACCTCCATCCGACCAGGCTCGATCGGGATCATTTCCCGGATCTCGCGCTTCGACCCGACCCGGTTCAGGAACACGTAAGCGTTCAGTGCCAGGGCGAGGTGAAACATGATCGTTTCGCGGAATTCGAACGACGACTGCCAGGCGTTCGGCCGGCGATAGATCACGCGATAGAGCGGATGGTCGGTCGCGAGCTTCCGGCGGCCATCTACCTCCTGATAGATCCGCCAGGGCACCTGGCTGACGCCGTTGGCGAGCTTGGATGCGCACGCGAACACGGTCGAGACCTGCAGCGCCCGATCGACCGTGACTGCGACGCCGGATTTCGAGGCGCGGCCTCCGTAGATTTCACGGAATAGCTCGAGCGAGTTGCGGACCGACTCCTTGCGGCCGAAAAGGCCGCCCACGGCGTCCCAAAACGACGGCTTCGCCATCTCAGGCGCGCTCCACGGTCAATTTGATGCTTGCCCGCTCGATCATCCGCGCATCCGCCCGATTTTTATGGACTTTATGGGGATGCGCCGCGGGGGCGGGTTCAGGCAGGCAGCGCGGCCTCCCAGAATGACGGCAGCGCCGGTTTGCCCAGCAGCTGCGAGCGCTTGCCGGCGGCCATCGCCAACGTTTGGGCGCCGTCGATGCGAAGCCGGGATTTTTCCTTGTCGAATTTGCGGTTTCCGGCCGCATCCGTGACGACGACCGCGTTCGCGATGTTCCAGGTGAGGATCGGATGGTTAGGCTGGCGCAGCTCGCCGTTCAGGGTGAGCGTTTCCAGCGCGTCGAGCGCGGGCGCCATCGAGATGAAGCCCTGGCGCCACGGGAACAGCCGCAGACCGCCGAGGCCCTCGTCTTCGTGGACCTCAATCCCGAGCTCATCGAGGGCCTTCTTCAAATATTCGATGCGGTACGGGTCATAGACCAGGCCAACGACCTTGTAGGTCTGCATGCACCACTGGATTTTCCGGGCGATGTCGCCGGTGTCGATCACACGCCCGTCGGACAGTTCGAGCAGGCCCCTCTCAGCATGCAGATCATAGCGGAACTGATCCCGCTTGCTGTGCTCCTCGATCATATCGGCCGGCTTCCAGAACCACGGACGGAACCGGGCGAGACCGTGCACTGCCATCATGCCGAGGCAGGCAAGATCGGTGGTGGTCGCGAGGTCGAGCGACAGAAGCACCTCCTCGCCGTCCTCAAACTCCACCGGCCCGCCGCAGGCCTTCCAGTCGGTCTTCGAGATCAGCGTCGTCATCCGTGTGACGCGCTGGTTTAGCCCGAGGTTGCGAAACGTGTTCTCGAACGACGGCATGCGCTGCGCACGCCGCGCCATTGCCCGGAGATCCTCAAGGCTGCGGATCTTGCCCAGGCCAGGGTTCGCCAGCGGCCACACCTTCTCGTTGAAGATATCCTCGACCTCGTCCGGAACGGCGTGGAGGTGGCAGACGATGCTGTCGTCGTCGCCGCGCACCGCGTCGTCGATCATTTCCGACAGCGGATGTTTCGGGTCGTTCGACTGGGTCGAGATGACGATGCCGAGCGGCTCGGCGTGCGCGCCCTGCGCTGTGTCCAGGGCGTCGAACAGGTCGCGGTTCTTGGCCTGGGCCAGCTCGTCGTAGATATAGACCGTCGGCGACATCCCGTGCTTCGTGCCGGCGTCGGCCGAGATCGCCCGATAGACCGACCCGTTGTGCCAGCACACCATCCGCTTCGTCGAATCGACGATATTGATCATCGCCATTAGCTCGCCGTCGGCGCGGACCATCTTGGCGGCGAGGTTGAAGACGACGGCGGCCTGGTCGGTGTCGTTTCCGGCCGAGATGATCTGGCCGTTGGTGACCGCCTCCGGTCCGACCAGGTGCACCAGGGCGATGCAGGCGATCAGCGTCGACTTCCCGTTCTTTCGCGCCATCGAGAGAATGGCGCGCCGAACGCTCCGGCGGCCGCGCTTCTCTCGATAGACGTCGCGGATCCAATTCAGTTCGAACGGTTCGAGGTGGATCGGCTGCCCCTGCAGGGCGCCTTCCGGGACCGTCAGGCACTCGATGAAGGCGATAACGCGATCGGCGCGTGTTTCGGCTCGCGCCTTACGCTGCAGGCTTGCCATTCACCAGGCCTCGGAACTTGCTCGCCGGCGGAGGTGTGCCCTGCCCTGCGGAACCGAGTTCGACCCGGGATCTGGCCGACGGCGTCATTCCGAACTCGGCGGCCGCCTTCAGGTAGTCGCGGCGGGCGTCCCGAGCGATTTTGACCAGCGGATGCGTCACCATCGCCCCGTTCGGCTGCTTCAGCATGCCGGCGGGGACGGTTTTGCCATCCTCGGTCGTCCCGTATCGGCGTAGGCCGCGCTGCGCCTCCGCCCAGATCCCGTAGGCGTCACACATCACCGCCAAGGCGCCGCGATCGATGGCGGCGAGCAATCCGAGCACCTCGAGCTGGCGCGCCATCTCTCGCCAGTGCCGTTTGCCGTCGGCGCCGATGTGGGCCGGCGCCCGCATCCCAACCGACACCGGCGGCCGCGCGATGTTCTTCGTCAGGCTCCGCTTGCCCGGATTTCCCTCGATCACGCGCAAATTGTGCGGTTTCGGTTTCCTTCCGCGCGTCACGAGGCCCCCTCCCCCGAGGTTTTCCCAAAATCGCGGGAATTCGCGTTGCTGGGGGCCGCCGGTCCAGC